>ERZ724522.648-NODE-648-length-21172-cov-5.823649_pt1 | contig 21172 bp, 27 predicted proteins | sample MGYA00376055_ERZ724522 | MGnify/ENA primary metagenome ERZ724522 (study PRJEB28724, sample SAMN07190884) | wastewater metagenome | isolation source: effluent of sewage treatment plant in Hong Hong | place: Hong Kong | collected 2016-03-17 ...
CCGAAGCCGTTCGTCCCGCCGGCGAAGGTTGAGGAGCCAAAGCGGCTGGAGGGCTACTTTGTCTTGACGACGAACATACCGATGATGACGTGGCGAGGCCCTTACATGGATGAGCAGGTAAGTTTAGCAGACGACAGGCCGCTCACCCCGCAGAAGTTTTGGCGTGAAGTCCGTTCCGGCGACGTCGATCCGGATGCGGCGAGGCGGCTGGTGGAGGACGTCAACTGGACGCTGGTGCTGGCCGCGCTGCGGGAGCATTGGCACGGCAAGGCGCCGATGTCGATGAGCACTCTTGAGGATCGTCTCGCCGCGTGCAGAAGAAAGGCGGCGAGCGAAAACGTGCGTTGACAGACAGTCCGCGGTCGGCGAAACTAATTGAGTCAGACTCCAGCCGTGACGGCACAGCAGCCGGAGTCTGACAATTTCGGCCCTGCTCCGCCCCGGCTGGATACTTATCCATCCAGCCGGGGCATTTCATTGAGATACGGCCGAGTCCATGTCCCAGACGCTCGCGACCGCAAGTATCGATTGCGGGTGTCGGCAAGTGCACGCACCAGTCGCTATTGGCGCGACGACCAGTGGACCGGGGACCAGGGCGATAGGTCGTCATGCGTCGGATTCGCTTGGAAGGCGTATCTCACGTCGTCGCCGGTCTCGCAACTGAAGCGGCTTGATCCGGACGGGCTGTACGAACTGTGCAAGCACCGTGACGAGTGGCAGGGAGAATCCTACGAAGGGACGAGCGTACGCGCCGGTGCGGACGTGCTGAAAACACTGGGGCTGCTCAGCGAATACCGCTGGGCGACGACGCTGGACGCCGTCGTAAACGCCGTGCTGGAACTGGGGCCGATGGTTGTCGGCACCGACTGGCACGAGGGCATGGAGGAGCCGGATAGCGAGGGGGTGATCCATCTCACTGGCGACGTGCTCGGCGGACATGCGTATCTGCTCACCGGTGTCAATACGCGCCGCCAACTCTTTCGGATTCGGAATAGCTGGGGCGACGATTGGGGCCAGAGCGGCCGGGCGTGGCTGTCATTCGCCGACTTCCGCAAGCTCTTGCGTGCTGACGGTGAAGCGTGCCGGGCGACGGAGGTGAAGGTATGAGGCTCGCCGCAATGATTGCCGCCCTGTTGATTGCCACCTGCATGCTGGTCGCGGCGGCACAGCAGTTGACACCAGAGCGTAGAGAGCCGCACGTCGTGGTGTTCACGCCGTCGTATTTCAAATGCGCGGCGTGCGAGCCAGTCTATCGACATGCAGCGGAATGGCAGCGTCACGGTGCGCATGTCTCGATTCTGTCGGTAAGCGAATCGGCAGCGAAGAATCTGGGCATCACGGCATTCCCAACGCTGGTGGTCGGCGAGACGGTCGTGGGTTTCGGCGTTGAGGAGCGGGCACGAATCAAGGCACTGTTGGACGGGTATCGATGACGGACGCTGAGAAGTTCGAGTGCTGGGAGCCGGTTGCCGGCACGATCGATGAGCATGGTTATCAGTGGCCGACTGTGGAGGCAATTGAGACGGCGAAGAGATTGCGACGCAGCAACATGCATGCGACGACTGACGGCGGGATCAAGCTGGACAGACTCATTCGGATTTTCAGTGACGGGAGGGTGGAGGTCATGAAATCAATCGTCGCGTTACTCATGCTGTGTGGTGCGTCGTTCGCACAGGAGCCACAACAGTCGCCGCCGTTTCAAGCGGTGCCGGTCGGCCCGCCGTATATGCAGCCGGTCTATCGGTACGAGCCGTATCAGCGCTACATGGTTGTGCCGACGCGGCCGGGCGCTGTGATGGTGCCGTGCTATCCGCAGCCACGATATCACGGGGCGTTCGGAGTCTGGCCGTTGTTCGCGGTGTATTACTGAGAGCATGTACGCCTACCGCATCACGTCCGCACGAGCGATTGACGGCGACACGGTGGATGCCGCGGTCGACCTGGGGTTCGGCGTGTCGATTAACGTGCGGCTGCGGTTGATGGGCATCGATGCACCGGAGAAGCGGCGGCTGACGTTGGAGCGTGGACGCGATTCGCAGAAATACCTTCAGATGTTGCTCGACACTCGCGGGCCGTTGCTGGTCCGGACACATAAGCCGGTGAGTTCACAGACGGAAGCGAAAGAGAAGTACGGGCGGTATCTCGCGGACATATACGGTGCTGAGGGGGAGTCGCTGAACCGCAAGATGGTGCTGGACGGTTACGCGGAGGAATACGAGCCATGAGATGGATGCTCGCCATCCTGCTGTTGCTGATGCCGGCGGCCTGCCATGCGGAGGTCGGGATGTCGCAGTTGCGAGTCAAGCCGGCCGGATCGCAGGAAGTGTGGTTCGGATCTGCGGTCTGCATCGGCGAATCGAATAACGGCGTGTGGGCGTTCGTGACGGCGAAACATAATCTCCGCGGCATCAACGTCAATCGCGACGTCGCGGAACTCACGGTCAAGGGTGAGTGGCGGCGGGTGCGGACGTGCGACCTGCATCCGACGGAGGACGTCGCGGTCGTCGGCGTGGAAGTGCCGGACGGAATCAGTCATTGGGCCTGCATCGCCGAGAGCATTCAGCCGGCGAACGTCCATGTCGCGGGCTATCCATTGGGCGGCAAGCTCCGAGTCCGCAGCGGACACATCGACCGCGACGGGACGCCTATCATCCAGGCGGGCGTTGAGCAGGGCGATTCTGGCGGCGGATTGTTTGACGATCAGAATCGACTGCTGGGTGTGATCTCCGGTTACGAGACCGGATCACAATCGCGAGTCGTCGTTACGACATGCGATCGAATCCGGGCGTGGTATCGGCAGAATCGCTGGCCATGTCCGCCGTGCAATCCACCCGTGGTGGCTGTGCCGGTTGAGCCAACTCCACTCCCACCTCCGGTTCCCGCGCGGCCACCTTCTATTCCGGTGCCGATTGCCGGCGAGCGTGGGCCGCAAGGTCCGCCGGGTGAGCGTGGACCGGCTGGTCCGGCGGGAGCGACAGGACAACAGGGGCCGCAAGGTCCGCCAGGGACGTGCGAGTGCGATATCGAGGCGATCGTGGCGGAGGTGCTCAAGAGGATTCCGCCACACGATGGGACCAGCACATTCTCGTTCACTGTCGTGTTCGAGGGTGGCGATGAAGCGTCGGAGCCGGACCGCACGATCGAGGTGACCAACGGCGGCGAACTCAGGATTCCGCCGCAACGGCTGCGCATCCGCAACGTGAATGCGCAAGGGGAGGAACAGGGGAGTCCCCTGTATGACGTTGCCCCACTGGGGCAGCATCTCAAGATACGTTTCCGGCCGCCTTTGGAGGCAACGCAGGAAGATGCCAGAAACTGAAGTCGGCACAACCTTAACTGAGGACGATCCTATGGACATGATGGCTTACTTTCGCGAACGCATGATGGCGGACCGCGACCGGCACAGCACCAATGCGACCAGCTATGAGAAGCTGATCGAGATGCAGTACGCCGGGTCGAAGGAACTGCGTGACGCTGCGGCGTCTCGCGTGGTGCTCGAATCAGGCAGCGGTCGGACGCGGGCGGAGACCAACGCACCGCTCTCGACTTCCGCCCAGCAAAGCCCGCCGAACACCTGAGCATGGACCCCATGACAGTGTTGAATGACCTCGCAGAGATGGACGCACAGTCCATCTCCCGCGAGCGTCAAATGGAGATGGCACTGCTCTCGGATGATCCGATGGCATTGTCGTCTGTCATTCAGGCGTGGGTTGCGCAGGAGATCCAGGATGCCACTGAGGGAATTGCCCCCGCGTGAGCCAGACGTAGAGACGCTGGAGCGAGAGGTCCGCATGTCGGCCCACGGGCACGACATTGTGATGCTGGATCATCTCGACCAGAAGTTGGAGCAGAACCGGCTGGACCTGAAGCGTTATCGCGAACAGGGCATGGATGGTGTCTTCGGTGATTGGGGAAATGCAGAACCGTCTGACGACGAGACAGGTGACGAGATGCCATCCGGACGCAACCTCGTGCTTGGCAATCAGACGGTGAACCACATCACCACGACGCGGCCCGTCGTGCAGTCCAGTGGCATGGGGAAGCTCGCCAAGGCTGCGGCGTTGCTCGCTGCCGGCGCGTTGACCGGTGGAGGACTGACGGCGGCGCTGACGTTATTCGGCGGTGAACCCAAGCCGGCCACTGAACAGGTTGTGCCGGACTTCGAGGACACGATTGGTTTACTGGAAGTGGACCGCGATTAATGAAACGCCAGCACCGCAATGACACGAATCTGGGAGTGGCGGCGTTCCTCGCAGGAGCCACGGTTGTCGCTGTGGTCTTTCTTGTCGCCGAGTTTCTCTGCTGACGACATGGAGGAAGGCATGCCGCCGAAGAGTGACGATTCACACGCTGTTTCGATGCCACGTTGGGCGCTGCATGCGGCCGGCATCATCATCACGACCGCCACATCGTTTCTCGGAGTGATCACCTATCACATCACGGGCGTGGCGTCCGACATGGCGACGATGCGGGCGGACATCGCGCACCTGCGTTCCGACATGGAGCAGGTCGAGCGGTTGCGCGAACAGGTGCACGCGATTGACGTCAAGGTGGCGTCGTTCGCGAAAGAGCGTGTGGCGCGGGATACGAAGCCATGACGGACAACCGATTCCCGCGAGACGTGACGGCGCCAGGTCCATCACAACGGATGGGCGTTGCGGAATCGCAGACGGTGGAGCCAGAGCGGCCGGCCCCAGAGTGCGAGGAGGACGAATGAATGCTGTGCCTCATTGGTTCCGCTGCATGGTGCATGACGTGCTGCGGCGCAGCACGGCGTGGCTGTGGCTGCCACGGATTCGCGTCGTGCTCCAGCGGTGCGAGATGCTGCGGATCATCACGCCGGAGCAGCGTGACAAACTGATTGAACATTTCGAGGTGCTGAATTGAGCAGCCGCCTGTTGGTATCCGCCGTCCTGTCGCTCGTGCTCGCGGTGCACGCCTTCGCGCTGGAATATCCAGTCGTCTACGTTGCCGTCCCTCGCGTGCCAGACGTCAAGCCGCGATTGCAGGACGTCGACCTCCAGACCGGCATGGACGTCGGCTCGCACCTGCGGATCGTGCAGCCGGACGGGACGGATCGCGTGCTCTGGCAGCCGGGCCAGAACGGCGGCGTGATGGACCCGACGGTGAGTCTCGATGGCAAGCGGGTGTTCTTCGCATACAGTGACGACGTGCGGGAAGTGCCGTTCAAGTTTGAAGCGGCGATCAACCTGTACGAGTTGACGCTCGGCAGCGGTGCACTCCGTCAGTTGACGTTCTCGACGGAACCCGGCGATTACAACACCGGGCCGTGCGAGGTGCCGGGCGGTCGGCTGATCTTCACGAGTTCGCGGAACCGGGTGAATCCCGCGAACCAGACCGACAACAGCAGCGTGCGGCGCGGGAATGAGCATCCCGTGATGCAGTTGTTCGCGCTGCAACTGAGCGACCCGGCCAACACGGTCGAACAGGTCGGGTTCCTCAACCTTCGCGGCGCGTTGCATCCGACGCTGTTGACCGATGGCCGCGTGATGTGGTCGAGCCACGAGAACCACGGGATACGGAGGAAGGACTTATGGGGCTTATGGGTGATGTATCCGGATGGTCGCCAGTGGGAACCACTCTGGTCGGCGTTCGGTTCCGTCGACACGAACCTGTCGAGTTTACACTTCCAGAGTCAGACGCCAAACGGCCGCATTCAGCTCGTGTACTACTATCCGACGAAGAGCAGCGGCCACGGCAACCTGTTGGACTTCTTGCCCGGTGCTGGGTTTGGATCACCGGACAAAACAAAGAACCCGCGACTGGGTGACTCGCATGTCAACCTCTCGTTCCCGTTTCAACCGAATGGCGCACGCAGCCTGACGCCGTGGGCATCGAGTAAGGACAGCGGACTCAACGGCGTCTGCTATCCGAGTGGTGCACCTGACGGTGTGCTGGTCTCATCGGCCGACCTGTCTCCCGATCGCGGGAGCCAGCGGCAGATCAGGGAGTGCGGCATCTATCTCATTCCCGGCGCGAATCCGACGGCGTCCAAGGACCAACTCGTCAAGGTGATCGACTCGCCGGACTATTACGAAGTGCAGCCGCGAGCACTGGTCCCGTGGAAGTCAATCTACGGCAGTGATCCACCAGAGCATCCGTGGTTGCCGGACAGTAAGGTAAACGGCCAAACGCTTGACTACGGATTCGTCGGGACAAGCGGAGTTTACCAGCGGGAATCGAAGCAGACTCTCAACGGATTCTTGGACCGAGACTGGGTACAAGGCGGTGATACGTGCGTCTTCAGCAACGCGGATATCGACCGCATCCGGCTCGTCTATCAGGCCCCGACGCCACGCGGATACAAGCCGACGACCCACTGGGACGTGACGGGCGTCGAGCGGATGGGGGCGCTGGGCGAGATTCCGCTCAGGAAGTTCAACGCCGACGGAACTCCCGTGATGGATTCGGCCGGCGATCCCGACACGTCGTTCCTCGCGAAGATTCCGGCGGACAAGTCATGGACGCTGCAACTACTCGACCGAGACGGCCGTGTCCTCACGCACTCGATGACGTGGCATCAGGTGCGGCCGGGGGAAGTTCGCACCGACTGCCGGGGATGTCACGCACACCACCAACCGGGATTGGAGTTCGCGGGAACCGCGGCTAGTAAGGGCAGTGCCGTTGATCTCACAGGCTCATTGCGGTTCGTGGAATGGTTCCGCGACGTCAAGCCCATGCTCCAGCAGCACTGCGGCGAGTGTCATACTGAAGCAACTCCGGAAGCCGGATTCACGATCGACGATAATCTGCGGGCACACGCCAACGTAGTCGCTTTTCGCTCCACGCAATCGAAGCTGATGGACGCGGTCCTCGGCCATATCGAAGGCATGGACCGCATGCCCAAGGGCAAGCCGCCGCTTTCCGCTGCCGAAACCAGAACGCTCGCGACCTGGATCGACTTAGGCGCTCCGGTCGACAAGGGCCGTTACTGGGAGGGCTTGCCGCCAGAGGGTGAGGGCGAGCCGACGCCGGACCCGGACGAAGTCGAGCGGTTGAGGTTGCAGGGCATTGTCGATCGGGCGCTGGGTGTGCTCGATGAGCAGAACGCGACGCTGCAACGGCTCAACGAGATGATTGACGAAGCGATGGGAATCCTACAGGAGAAGTAATGCCGGCCTGCCGCACAGCCACGAACGGCGTCGTCATGTTCTGGTGTCCCGGATGCGAGGAGCATCACGGCGTATGGACAGACGTGCCGAACGAACTCACCGGTGGACGGTGGCAATGGAACGGTTCGCTCGACAAGCCGACATTCTCACCGTCGATTCTGGTGAGAGGGACGGTTCCGATCACCGACGAGGAGCACGCCATCATCATGCGGGGCGAACCATTCGAGCCGAAGCCACGAGTCTGCCACAGCTTCGTGCGCGACGGACGGATTGAGTTTCTCAGCGACTGTACCCACAAGCTGGCGGGCCAGACGGTGGACCTGCCGGATATTGACGAATCGATGCAGATTCTAGGGGAGAAGTGATGGGCACTCTGACCGCATTCTTGTTATTCGGGTTGCTCTATGTTCGACCGCCGATCGATGGGCCGGTTCCAGCGGTGGAGATTCGCTATCAAGGGCCGTTCAACAGGTTGGCATGTTTCCAGGAGGCCGCCGGTTGGGGCTTGAATGTCATGGTATGGGACGAGAAGTACGACGATCAATTGGGCGGATATTGTGTGGTGCAGTGCGAGGTGGCCCGTTTCGCTGGCCGCTATCCGCATTGCCACCTTTACCTGATCGGTGTGGGCGGCACAGATATCAACTATCCGTGATGTGCCGTTGCCATCGACCACGACTCCGCGCTGTCGACGTGCTGGCGGCGTTGCTGTTTGCGGCGCCGCTCATGGTGGTGATGATCCGGCTGTGGCAGATTCTGGGAGAGCGATAAGTACGCATCGACGACACGTCACGAGAACGTGTCGCTGAAACGGCGGTATGAGGACATGAGGAGCCAATGAGCGAACTGTTTACACCAGACGAGGCCGCAATTGCGTCAATGCGACTTGGCATAGCCATCCCCAATGGAAAGCCGTTCTCTCGCGATGAGGTGTCTCAGGTGATGCACTTGCTGTCGAGAGAACAGGTAGTGGAGGTTGAGCGATCGGCGATCGAGAAGATTCGCCGGAGGCTCGACAAGATCATTAAGGAATAGATTCTTCAGGAGACGCCAAATGGCTTCACTCGTTTACAACAACGCGATGCTGCTCATGGGGACGGCCGGGCTCGACCTCACGGAAGGGCAGGACGATATCCGGGTCGCGCTCGTGATGACGAACACGACGGCCGACACGGAAGAAGAAATCGCGCTCATGAACGGGTTCGCGACGCTCGACCAGATGGACGGCGCGAACTATGCCCGCAAGACGCTGGCGTCGCAGGCGATCGCGATCGATACGTCGAACGACCGCGTGGAGTTCGACCATGAAGACCTCACGTGGACGGCGCTGGGCAACGGGACACGAGCCATTCAGGGCATGCTGTACCTGAAACACGTGACGAACGACACCGACAGTATCCCGCTGTTTTTCAGCGAGTTCACGTCGAGCCAGAATCCCGGCGGCTCCGACTTCACCGTCACGATCGACGCGCAGGGGGCGCTGCAACTCACGCAGGGCTGAGTGATTTAAGTAGACAGAAATCAAGAGGCACGAGCGATGAACTATCTCGTCAAGACGGAGCGGGTGACGGCGGACATGTTTCCGCTCGCCGAAGAATCGAAGGCCGCGTATCTCCGCGTGCTGGGCAAGAGCGAGGAGCCGGCACAGGAGGGCGATCAGGCGCTGCACGACGCCTACGCTCAGGCCAGCAAGATGCGGCACTACGTCGCCCAGATGGAACGCATCAGCAAGGCCGGCGAATGCTGGCGGGCGGTAATCGTGGACGCCGCGACGAAAGAGGCGCAGCACGTCTCGCCCATGTTTTGGGCGGACGAGTTTCACGCGCAGCGCTGCGGCGACCGGACGGTGAAGCGGTTCCAGAAGACCGGGAAGTGGACGAAGGAGTAAATCATGGCCTATCCGACCGGCACATTATCCCGCGTCCTCGAAGACATCGACCGCGACATGATTGCACTGAAAGCATTCTGTCAGCGGCACAAAGACCGCATGGCCGCCGGCAATGTGCCGGCCACGGCGATCCTGGACGATCTGTACATCCACCTGAAAAGGTCGCATGCGGCGCTGACGACGGCGGCCAGCGTGCCGGGACTTGCGGACTTCGCCCGCGCGCAGAAGAACGACGAGGAGTTGGATGTCGTCGCCGAGTTTCAGGCGGTGCTCACGACGGTTGCAGCCGTGGCCAGTTGGATCACCACGAACTTTCCGAAGGACGGCAACGGCTATCTCCTCGCCCGGACGCTGGGCGATGACGGTCCTGTCGATCGCCAGTTCACGCCGGCACAAACCGCCACACTCCGCACGGCGCTCGATGCCCTGATCGCCACGATTGAGTGACCCATGACGGCTGTCGTTGAATCCGTCGCGTCGTCGACGACTGACAACTCTCAGGCGACGTCGATCACAGCGACGATGCCGGGCAGCGTTGCGTCGGGCGATCTGCTGTTGGCGTTCGTCACCAATCGCGCGGCCACGCCGGCAACAGTGGCGGTCCCGGACGGGTGGGAGCAGGTGTTCCAGCCCACGCCGGTCGACAATGTGGCGATTGCGTGCTTCAAGAAAGTCTCAGCGGGGAGCGAGTCGGGTACGCAGGTCTTCGCCCGCACAGGGACGGGCAACGTCCGCTGGAACGCGGCGATCGCACGCATCAGCGGTCACGACGACGTTGACGTGTCGACCACGGGGAGTGGGTCGGGGACAACCGTCACGTGTCCGACGGTGAACGCCACGGTAGCGGACACACTCGTGTTCCGCGTGATGGTGCAGGACGGTCAGCCGGACGTCACGCCGCCTGGTGGGAGCTACACCCCGCGATTCGAGATTATCCCCGCGACGTCGTTCGGTGCGACCTTGGCCGGCGCATCCGTGACCCAAGCGTCGTCTGGCGCCACGGGGACTGAAGCGTTTGGCGGCGGATCATCGGAGTGGATCGCCGGGACGGTTGTGATTGCGCCGGCAGCGGGGGGCGGAGTCGAAACCTCCACGTCGCCCGTCGTCATCGAGGTGATCCCCACGACGCCCGCGACCGCCCTGGCGACTGCGACCGCGCCCGTCTCGGTGGAAGTCACGCCGACGACTCCCGCGACCACGCTTTCGGTCACACTCACGCCCGTCGTGATCGAGGTTGTGCCGACGACTGCGGCGACGGTTCTCACCGCGGCGAGTGTTCCCGTCATTGTCGAAGTCATCCCCACCACACCGGCCACCACACTGACGGTCACGACGGCGCCCGTAGTGGTGGAGGTGATCCCCACGACGCCTTCGACCGGCGGGGCGCTCCAAGTGGCGACCGAGCCAGTTGTGGTGGAAGTCACACCGACGACGGCGGCGACGTTGCTGTCTGTTGCCGCCTCACCTGTCATCGTCGAGGTCACTCCCACGACGCCGACCAGCACGCTTGCTGTTGCGACCGCTCCCGTCTCTGTTGAGGTGACGCCAGTCACGCCCGCGACGGCCATTGCGACCGCGACCGATCCAGTGATCGTCACCGTCACGCCCGTCACTCCCGACCTGGAGATCGTCACGCAGGCCGGCGTGGTGATTGTCGAGATTACCCCCACGACGCCGACGATCGTGGGGCTGTTCGATCGCTATTGGATCGCCGGCTCAGCCGCCAATTGGAATGACACCGCGAACTGGTCCGACACTTCGGGCGGCAGCAGCGGCGCGAGTGTTCCCAGCACGACGAACCCCGTCTATTTCGACGACAACGGCGTCGGCAACTGTCGGCTCAACGCGGCCGTCAGCGTGCAGTCTATCTCCATTGTGAGCGGCTACAGCGGCACGATTGACGGCGACACGGACGACCTGAATCTGACGTGCAGCGGGGACGCAACGTTCGCCGGCTCTGGCACGGTCATCACCGGCAGCGGAACGTGGAGTTTCGGCGGCAACCTCGCGTTCGCTTCTCAGTCGACATGGACGCCAACCAGCGGCCACACGCTGCGGATGACGGGCAGCGGCAAGACCCTCACGCCGAAGTCAACGAACAGTGCGTCACGGTTTGAACTGGTTGGCGGCTCCGTCACGTGCGCGACCGGCTGGCAGGTGCTGGCCGGCATGTTCCTGATCGACGGCGGAACGTGGACGCAATCGAGTGGTGGAATCAGGCTCTCGCCGACGCATTCCGCGCCGACTGGTAGTGGACTCCGCGTGCGGAACGGCGGCATCCTCACCGGGGCTGGTGCCATGTCGATCGCGACGAATCGCGGGATACCCGAGTTCGACGGCGAGATCTCGATTGCGACGCTGGGCATCGCGGGCGCGGCTCCGGCGTTCTGGACGCAGTCGCCATTCCCGGCCGGCCATTACGAGTGCGACCTGATTCAGATCGGCGGCAGTCCGGACATTGGGGCGGGAGCATCAAGCGGGCAGGGCGTGCAGTTTCAGGCGGGGACATACAGGTTCGACGGTGCCGTCATTATCGGCCACGTCCTCAACAGCCAGACCGAGAAGACGTTCGACCTCGCGACGAACAATCCGGACCTGGAGTTCTACGGTAACGTGAATTTGCAGTCGGCCTTTGGATCATTCACGTGGAACAAAGGCACCGGCACCATCTCGCTGTTGGGCAGTGCAAATCAGTCGATCGACCTGCAAACCACGACCGATGGCGCGGCGTGGGTCGAAGATATCGTGATCAACAAGTCGGCCGGAACCGTCACGCTCACGATGGGCGGCAAGACGGACTCGCTCACCCTGACGGACGGCACGCTCGACCTCAATAGCTGGTCGTTCGAGTCGGCGGGGAATTTCTACGGTGCGGAGGGCACGGAAGTCTACGACACCGGCAACGCGGGACTGCTCACGGTCGGCGGGGATTTCGAGTTCCTGGGCGACGTGTGGAGCGGGGCCGATCTGGACGTCACCGGAAGTGCGACTGCCCGGAATTGCGTGGTGTCGAATTCGGATGCGTCGGCGGGAACTGAGATCGATGCCCGCATCACGTGCACCGACAACGGAGGCAACTCCAACTGGGACTTCGGCATCGCCGAGCCGTACATCCGCTACCGCCCCCAAACAACCGGCGGATCGGCCCCGTATCGTCCATCGACGGCAGCAGCCGCTTCTTCATACCGCCCCGGTCAGGCTGCTGCCGTCGACCCCTACAGGCCCAGAAACCCACAACAGACATAGTCGGCACCATGCCGTTGCTGTACATTTGGTTCAGGAGACCATTATGAGCGCCCACGCCGCCGCCACCAATATCGAAGTCACAGACGCGTTGGCCACCACGCCCGCCGTACCGCTCGGCCGAGTGGAGTGCGGTCGGATTATCGGCCGCACCTATGGCGGCATCCAGTTGACGGTCTATGAGTCGGACAAGCCCAACGGCACCTACGCGTTGTGCAGCGACGTCGGCACGGCCGGAGTACTCGCATCCATCGACCTCGACGAATCGGTCGAGCTGCCCACCAAGCTCGCTGGATGCGCGTGGCTCAAGTTTGTGGGCGGCACGGACGGGGACATCACCCTGATTCTGAAGGATAAGTGACATGGCATTTGGAATTCAGGGCGGACGCTCTACCTTCGACACCCGCCGCAAGACCGTCGGGGCCAAGTCCAACGCGACGCAGCCCTTTGGGTTTCAGCCGGGGATGCACTGGGGGGATTACCTACAGGCCCAGCGGCGGCTCGGGTCGACGGCCCAGTTGCCGGCGGCGGAACCGCAAGGGCCGTTCAATCCGCTGGGCCAAATGCCGAGTACGCCCAGCGTCCAACGGGGGCCGGCGATGCTTGGCTCGCAGCTACAGGTGCAGCCGGCGCAGATGACGGGCAGCGGGGGCCAAGCCGACCCCCTGGCCTTCAACTCCCCCGGCACATCGGCCGCCAACTTCATCCAGAACCTTCGGATGAATCCGGCCGCCTCGCGGGGAACCCCGATGTATTCGCAGTTCCAGCAGGCCGGGCAGGCGATGGCCGCCCAGCACGGGATCGGACAGCGGGGGCCGCGTGTGCCATCCAGCATGTTCGGCGGCACCAGCTACTCCGACATGCCGGGTGTCGAACGGGAGAACCTCGGCATGCAGGTCGCCGCCATCCGCGACCAGCAGAACTCCTCGATGCCGATGGGCACGACGGCGGGGTTCATGCCGGAGCGGAACGCGGGCGGACAGTTGCTCACTGGCGCGCCACAGCAACAGCCAGCACAAGGGTTGTCACCGGCCTTCCTGCAACGCCAGCAGGAGTTCATGGACCAGCATTCCGCCCCATTTTCGTCCTACACGCCGACCGCATCGATGCGAGATCCTCGCGGCGCCGGCGGCTTGATTTCCAATACCGGCCCACTGGCGCAATCCAGCATGACGCAGGTTGTGCCCGGACAGTTTGGCGGACCGCGTTTCATCGGGCCGACGGCCGACATGGAGCCAGAGCAGAGACAGGCATACCTGCAGAACCAGCTTGCCAATCAGCAGCAGCGAGTGCAGCCGTACCTCAACCGCAGGGAAGCCGTCGACATGGCACGGCAGGATCGGTTTGCCACGCTGGATGGGATTTCTAATGGACGGCTGGATTACCTGAATACGCGACGCGAAGCACGCGGCATGAACCCGCTGTCACGGGACGACAAGTACACTCCGGCAGAACGCCCTCTGGCTCGCACTCCGCAGCAAGACCCCAATGCCGGCGGCGTCTACAGCGTGCTGGGCCAGCGGCGACAGGCGGGCGAGTCACTCATGGATAATGCTGTCCAGGAGGCTGCAAATGCTGCTCTAGCACAGTCCGAGCAGGCCGGGCTTACCGGGATTGACGCCAGGCAAAAGGTGGCCGAAGCACTGGCAGACACCGCATTCGCTCAGGTGAACAGTGGCGTAATGCGGATGGAGGACGCGATCCGCTATCTGGAGCAATATGACAAGGAATACCCGCTGGGCGTCAAGACACCGGCCGACATCCTGCGAAAACAAAAGGCGGCAATCGACAATCGCCAGCGGGGCAGGTCTCGATGGGACGACAGGACTCGCACATGGGTTGCCCGGTGACGCATGGCCATCGACCTCAAAGCCCTCTTCGCGGCGTCCAAGATTCCGGTTGCCGCTGGGCCGCCGGATGAGGACGCTCCGTCCGTCGTCGGCCAGTACGGCGCACGGGTCGGACAGGGCATCGGTCGCACGCTCGGCGGACAAGCGGGCAGTGAACTCGGCGGCAACATTGGCGAATCGCTCGGGGCCGGTCTCGGCACACTGGGCACAGCACTCGGCAGCGGCCTGTATTACGCCGGCACCACACTCAACAAGCCCAGCCGCGCCGCATGGGGGACGGCGTCCGGGTTGACGGGCGGTGAATGGGGCGGCGGACCGCTCAACCTGATCCCGTTCAGCGATACGCTGGGACTCACGGACCCGGAACAGGGTATCGAAGCCGCCGACTTCGCAGAACACATTGGCGTCCTGCCGAAGAACCGCCCCGGCATGGACTGGCTCGATCCCGTCCGCATCGGAGCGAACATCGTCGGAGACCCGGTGAGCTACGCCACGGGACTCGGCACACTCCGAGCCGTCTCGCCCGCAGGACAGGCCCTCCAGAGGGCTGGAGCACTGGACGATCTCACGCGAGCGTCCGGCATGGGATCACGCGAGTTCCTCAGCCGGAATACGCTGGGCGATGTGCTCCCCACGATGACGCCGGCACAAGTGTCGTCGCTCGACATGGCCACCGCCACACCGTCGCCCAGAACATTCACGCCCAACCACTTTGGCAGCGACGAAGCGCTGGCGCAGGTCCGACTCGACCCCAAGAAGGTCGACCCGTTCTGGCAGCAGACAGCGGGCGACGCCTTCTATCTTCCACCCGGAGGCGGCGCGAACGTCCGGCCAGAGTCGATGGACTACTGGCGACAGGCACTCAAGGCGGGGGACGACATCGAATCGCCGTTTCTCGACCTCGAATCCAGCACGCTCTTTCGCGACGGCCGCCATCGGTTCGCCGCACTGCGTGAACTCGACGAGCCGTTCATGGCGACCGTCCCCGCGGGACAGGCGGGCGAGTTCGTCAAACGGTTCGGAACGCTGGGCGACGAAATGCTGTCACAGCCGCTCGGCGGGCAACTGGGCACCGGACCCATCTTCGGTGCGCCCACCCGCACATTCGGCACGCCACAGATCGGCCGTGCCATCGACAAGTCGTTCAACAAGATTCGGCTCAGTCCCGTCGGACGCGAAGCCGCTCGACTGTTCAACCCGGAAGTCCGCGGCGGCGTGACGGAAGCCGAGCAGCGATTCGGCGAGTCCACCTATCGCGGCCGCGACGTCATGGAGCGACAGACCAAGCAGACCATCCTCAAGATGGCCGACGACCTGTACCGCGAGAACCCACAGTTTCTCAGCGAGGACGGATTCCGCACACTCCGATCGGCACTCGAGCAACTGGACCCGGACGACGTCCCGTTCCAACTCGACCAAGTCACCGGGGACGTGCACGGCTTCCTCGGCAAGCTCCACCAGTCGCTCAATGACTACTACGACATCGGCCAACTGGGCGACCCCTACACGAAATTCGTTCCGCGCGGGAAGCACGGACCACTGTTCGACGAGCACGATATCTCGCGTAAGGGTTATCTGACCGACATCCCCGGCACGCCGGATCAGTCGCCGACCGTGCTATTGCAGGACTTCTTCAAAGACCCGGAACTGCACCAGTGGATCGACTCCGGGATGAGTGACGCCAAGCTCGCGTCCCACATGCGGGCCAAGTATGGCGATCCGTTCGACCCGGCATCCCCCGCGTTCATGGCCGATGTCCGTCGCGAAGTGCTGACGGAACAGATGGCGGAATGGGACATGACCCGTGCCGACCGGCAGTTCCGCAAGAAACACCTGTCGCTGCTGAACCGGGCGCAGGGGGACATCGACGCCGTCTCGCTGCATCCTCGATTTGACGAGATTGTCGACGAGTACCGCTATTTCGCCAACCGACCCGACGCCACCGAGGACGACGTCCTCAACGTCCTGCGCGGAGCGGCGCCCAAGCCGACGCTGCAATCCATTGAGCCGCTGGCCGCCCGCCGAGCCGAAGAACTCCGGGCCAGCTACGATCCCGCGGCCCAGCCGGGAGTGATCCCCAACACCTACACGCCCCGCAACCGCCACGGCAATCCGCTGCTGGACCCGGAGACCGGCGAACCCGCCGTCCGAGACCGGTTCATCAAACTCGCCCGCGTCATGAAACGACTCACGCCGGAACAGCGGGCGGTGGGGTTGTTCCGGGCGAACCCACTGGACGACATCTACCGCTACGGGATGTGGGCCGGTCGCAAACTGGTCATCGGCAAGGGCACCATCGAGACCCTGTCGCACCCCAGCTTCTGGCGAGACGCCGTCGCCACGCCCGGCACGCCGCAAGCCTACACGCTCGGCAAGATGCTCCGCGACAAGGGCGATCCCAAAGGCTCAATGGGACTGAACCCCCACAAGATCGCGAAGGCCGTGCTGGAGGCCCAGGGGAAGACGGCCACCACGCGAGAGATCAAGGCGTTGCTCCGTACGCCGATCAAGCGGAGTGCCGCCGAGCAGTTCATCCGCATGAGCCGCTTCGGCAGCGATGAGAAGGAACTGAAGCCCATCATGCAGGCCGTCCACTGGTTTCATAACCTGTGGAAAGGCTCGCAAACCAACCCTTGGCCCGCCTTCCACGTGCGGAACTACACGTCCGGCCAGATTCACAACGTGCTGGTCGGCACCATCCGCCCGCGTCGCGTACTGGCCGAGAACCAGAACATGTACGCGATGATCACAGGCGGCGTCGTCAAAGACGCCCACACGATCCCCGCCGTCCGACAGATGCTCGCCGACCGGGGACTGCCGGCGACCGAGCAGACCGGCACCGACATGCTCCGGGAGATTTTCGCCGTGCATGGCGTATGGGACCCCGGCACATCCACCGGTTGGGGCACCGACATCGTCCGCTCGTCAACCAACGTCGATGCACTGGACCCGCTCGACAAACTGGAATCAGCACTCCCGGGAGGACGGGCGGGCACCCGCCCCCTGTTCGCACCCGGCAAGGTCGCTCCGTTCAAGGAAATCGGCAGCCGCTACATCGGGCGACCGACGCCGAGTGCTCCCGACGTGACGCTCAATCCGCTCAAGGCCCACATGCGGGGCGGCGCGTCGGGAGCGGAGCAGTCCACATTCGGCCCATTCGCAGGCGGCGAACTGGCAGGCGCGACGTTCGAGGCCCTGAACCGCGGCGCCCCCATGCTCGACATGCTCCGTCGCGGCATCGATTCCGCGGAAGCCGCCAAGCGTGTCCGTGAAGCCCAGGTCGACTACAGCCGCCGCGCCTTCACCGACACAGAAGCGAAGATCAAGGAATGGGTGCCATTCTACAGCTTTCAGCGCGCGATGGCGGAGCATGTCGCGAAGGAACTGCTCAATCGGCCCGGCGGACCGCTCGCGCAGGTCATCAAGGAAACGGCGCGCGTCCAGGACGCCGACACTCAGGGCGAAGCCGCCATCCCAATTGGTGAATCGCCCGACGGCGGACAGCGGCACCTGACGGGACTGGGCCTGATGCACGAATCGCCGCTGGGCATGATCGGCACCCGCGGCGGCAACCTGTCGTTCCGCGAGACCGGATCGCAACTCCTGTCGGCCGCCAGTCCGCTCATCAAGGGTCCGCTGGAAGCCGTGACCGGACAGTCGTTCTTCATGCGTGGCCCGCTCGGAGGCCGAGAACTGACCAGCATGGACCCGGCGATCGGCGGGACGATCGAGAACATCCGGAGTCTCGCGACGGGACGAGAACGCAAGTACCCGGCGCAACCGTTTCTTGGCAGTCGGGTCTTGGAACAGATCGCATCCAACAGTCCTCTGTCCCGTGCACTCACCACGGCCCGCACCATCACCGACGCGCGCAAATGGTCGCCGCTGGGCATTCCGATCGCTGCTCAATTGGGGACGGGACTCCGCGTGCAGGACACCAGCCCGATGCAGCAGTTGCGATCTCTGGAGAATGAGATCAGCGCCACCATCCGCGACGAAGGCGGACTGGCGTTTCGCGTGACCCGCTTCAGCCGGAAGGACATCGAGGAGGCCGAGAAGTCCAACCCGGAGCGAGCCGCACGCATGCGGGAACTCAATCTGGCACTGGAGAAAGTCCGGAAGGCACGGGCTGAGTTGCAGAAGGCGGAGAAGCAAACTCCCAACCCATAACCACCCTCGCGACGCGGCAGCACTCCTTGATCAGCCACGCCAGCTCGTCCACGTCATCCGGAGTGTAAAACTCCACCATCTTGTGCGACATGTGGTAGACCTTCCAGCGTGAGCTGCCGTTCGCACAGATCGACCCATGCAGGTATGGGTCATTGCGGCTTGAGCCGGCCAGCATCACGTCCCCTGCATCGTCCTCGACAGCCTTGTGAACGTGGACGTCCACGGTGCGCGGCGTGGTAAACACCGTCGTGTACAACTCGACGAGATAGCCGGCATTACCTGCTGACGGCTTTGCGAATCCCGTGTGAATCACTGTTCGCTGAATTGCCATTCGCCATCTCCCAGTGCTCCGCCAGCGGCCGTGCGTAATGTTGCAGGCTGACCGCCGCCGTGTGACCCATCCAGCAGCACACCACATGCTGCGGATACCGCTGCAATAACTCCGACTCCAGACTGGCCCGCATTGAGTGCCACGGGGCACGCCACATGCGGACCCCCACCCGCCGACACAGCCGCCGCAACCTCGCCGCCAACGTCATGCCGCCCAGGCTCCGCCCCTGAATCGGCAACGGCAACACGACGTCCAGCAGCGGCGACCGCACTTCCGGAAACAACGGGACCAGTCGCTGACGCCCCCCCTTGCCGTGCACGCGAAACCGACCGGACTCCCAGTCGACGTCCGCGGGCTGGAGTCGCGATGGCTCGGACGGCACCCGGAGTCCGGCGAATCGCGAGAGCGCCACGACGCAGCGCAACAGGGGATCGTCACACGCCGCCAGCAGCCGTTCCGCCACTTCACGGCTGACGAACTGTTTCTTGTCCGGCATCTCCGTCAGCGTGAGATTCAGTCCGGAGAACACCTGCGGCAAGAGTCGCCGACACCGCAATAGCTTCCGGCGTCGTTGATTGCCGTCCGGACCGAGCGACTCTGCAAATGCCATCCCGTCGGCAGTTGTCAGGGACGGAACATGCCGGGCCGCTCCCCAGTGCCGCGTCATCTCCTCGACCATCGCCAGGTACCGAACACGCTGGGCGTCCCCGCATACGATGGACGCCGCCCGCTCCCGCAGGTGGGATTCGAGCGACGTGTCTGATTCCGGAGTCACGAGACCAGCGTCCGCCAGCCGCTTCCTCAGACGCCCCGTCGTGGATTCGGCCCACGCCTGCAACACCACGTCCGGCTGCACGCCCGACGCATGGCATGCGACAAGCCGGCGGACATTCAGCCGGACTTGCTGCAAGGCGGCCGGTGGAAGATTCAGCCGGACCGTATAGCGACGCCCGCCCACAGAGAACTGCAACATGAGATACTCCCCCTCTCGCTCCGGAAAAGAAACACGCGGAAGCCTGCTGGAGTAATCAGGTGTTCGGCCCGTCGGCCTATCCGCGTGATTGTCTTACTTCCTCTCGATCTTCAGGCCGGGAAACATCTGCTCGGCCAGATAGCCGGCTGCAATGTCGCACCGCTTGGCGACGTCGCGGAGCAGGTGTTCGTCCGCGTCATATCTGCATTCACCTCCCGTCGCATTCGTTTAAGGCCGCCACCCACCACCGCCACGCGGCTTCCGTGGTGTATCTCCGTCCGCCGGGACCGATGAATGACGGCAGCTTCAATCGCTCGTCCAGCCGTCGAATCAGCCGCCCCTTCACACACCAGTCAAACAGTAGCCCAGGACTCGGCTCATCGGGCTTTAACCGGTGCCCTTCCGACATGGCGATTCGCTGCTCAACAGGAATCGCCAGCACATCTCCAAAATCATACTCCGGAACGCTCCCTCTCCTCTTCGCGGGCACAGGCAAGTCGTCCTTTTCTCGTCAAAGTCCCGCCCCTTCCATAAGCATACTAATCCACTCTCCGACATACAAGTTGGCATTTGGAGCGTCACCTATCGGCTTTAACGTGACAAGTACGGCGAAAGTATCCACCCGTACATGAGCACGAATTATGGCCGACGAAAACGACGACACCTTCTCTGAAGAAGACGAAGCCCTCATCGAAACCACCGCCGCGTCGGCTCCGCCGGTGGACTTCGCCGCCGGGGCCGACGAGCCTGGCTTGTCGGCCCCTTCACTAGCGTCCGTCCTCAGACGGCACAACCTCGATATCGACGAGGACGCCGACGACAAGGACATCATCTCCCGGTTCAACGAACTGGAAACCGCCTACGAAGAGCGGGAACGGTTGCGGCAGGAGAACGAGCAGTATCGCACAATGCTCGCCCGGCAGCAGCAGCAAGAACATCCCGCCCCCAAGGCGGAAGAGAAGCCGCCAGAACCCGCCAAACCTAAGACGCCCGAAGTCCCCGACTGGGACGAATCCTGGGAAGGCTGGTTGACGCAGGACGAGCGCGGACACGTCGTCGTCCGTCAGGAGTATCGCGGCGCGGTCGATCCGTCACTCCCCGAAAAGTACATGAAGTACAAGCGTTGGGAACGGGACCGGCTCAAGCAGCTACTTCGGCAGGAATCCAGCTTTGATCCGACGTCCCTCGACGGCAAGTTTCAGGAAGTCGAAGAACGCGCCTACAAGCGGGCGTTGGAAGAGTTCCAGAAGACTCAACAGCAGTCCGCCACCCGGTCCTATCTCGATCAGTACCAGCAGCAGAACGCCGACTGGCTGCAAGACCCCGAGATGTACCGGCTGATGAACAGCACCGTCAGCACGTTCCTCGAACGCGGATTCAGCGCCGAAGAAGCCGTCAAGTACGGCCAGATGGAAGTGCAGCACGCGACCGGCAAGACGCCGTGGGCAAAGCAGGATGAAGAATCCCCCACGCCGCCCCCCCCCCCCGTCCAGCGCCGCCTCAATCTTCGCGCCAAGGCGAAAACCAACGGGCACCCCCCCCTCCCGCAAACGCCCCTCCCGAAGCGCGAAGCGATGAAGCCGA
>ERZ724522.649-NODE-649-length-21166-cov-10.155748_pt1 | contig 21166 bp, 38 predicted proteins | sample MGYA00376055_ERZ724522 | MGnify/ENA primary metagenome ERZ724522 (study PRJEB28724, sample SAMN07190884) | wastewater metagenome | isolation source: effluent of sewage treatment plant in Hong Hong | place: Hong Kong | collected 2016-03-17 ...
AGAGGTTGGTGGTTCGAGTCCGCCCCGAGGGTGAATCCAAGGTAGCTCAACCGGTAGAGCGCTAAAATCTCTGTTTCGCTTTGTTCTCACAAATAATAAACGCGTAGTGAAAGAAATAGTTACTTCAAGACTGCCAATCTTACCAAAAAAGCTATTTCGCTTGTTCTCGCAATATCTAACTTAATCTAGAAAAGAAAAAATGTCAAGTTTAAATCGTCGCGCTCCTGTAGAAAAGGTAACTAACCTTGTTGGAGTTGCTGTACCAAAAATTTCAGTTGGTAGCCAACTTACTCGTTTAGTGTTGGCAAATATGCTTTGGGAAGATCAATTTTATATTGATGGAAAATCCAACGCAGAACTAATTAAGGATTTAGTGGCAAAGGCCGATCCTACTTTCGTAGAACTTCTGGCTGAAACTGCCCGTAAGCAGTTCAAGCTACGTCATGTGCCGCTGCTACTAGCGCGCGAATTAGCCCGCAAGGGCAAGCTGCGCGCTGACGCATTAAACGCTGTAATTCAGCGTCCGGACGAAATGTCCGAATTCCTTTCATTATACTGGAAGGAGGGTAAGACTCCTATTAGCAACCAAGTTAAGAAGGGTCTAACCAAGGCATTTGGTAAGTTTAATGCTTATCAACTTGCTAAGTGGGATAAGAATTCTGCCGCGATCTCAATGCGCGATGTAATGTTCTTAACCCATCCTAAGCCAATTAATCAAGAACAGGCAATTCTTTTCAATAAGATTGCCAATAATCAACTTGAAACTCCTGATACTTGGGAAACCAATCTATCTGCGGGTGCCGATAAAAAGGAAACTTTTGAACGGCTGATGGCAGAAGGAAAACTAGGTGCTCTAGCGTTTCTACGTAATCTACGTAATATGGTAGAGTCCGGAATTAGTGAATCAGTTATTCGGACATACTCAGTTAATCTGGACGTGTCTAAAGTTTTACCGTTTCGCTATATTGCTGCCGCCCGAGTTGTTCCTCAATTCGAGGATATGCTAGAACAAATGATGTTCAAGTCATTATCAACATATGAAAAGCTACCTGGCAAAACCAAGCTGTATGTTGATGTATCTGGCTCAATGTATACACCTAAAGTTAGTGCAAAATCTGATCTAACCCGTCAAGACGCTTCTCTAGCTCTAGCAATGCTTCTACGTGAAGTATGTGAAGACATTGAAATCTATTCATTTAGTGGCAAGGCACTACGTATTGCTCCTCGTCGAGGATTTGCTTTAGCTGAAGCTATTAAAACTAGTCAAGTATGCTCAGGTACTAACCTACAAGCTAGTCTAGAACAGACCAAGTCTAACGCAGATCGTGTAATTTGTATTACCGATGAAATGACATATGGGCACTCTACCTTTTCACCACCTTATGGTGGAGCTAAGGGTTACATGCTCAATGTGGCAGCGTACCAAAATGGAATTAATAATGGTAATTGGTTAACAATTACTGGCTTCTCTGAAGCAGTTGTTGATTACATTATGCAGTTTGAAAAACTGCAAAACTCTTAATTGAGTCTAAAGCCTGTAAGGGCTTTAGCAAGTATTTAGTGTTTAGAATAGTTACTTCATATTAGGCATCGAAAAAACCTATTCTTACTTGTTCTAATACTTGCTAAAGTCCTTAGTGCATTATTGAGTTACTTCGCTTTCCATATTTAAGCGACCGCAGAGTGGCTGCCTTGTGGGTTCGATTCCCGGTTGAAAACCTCAATAGATTATTCTAGGCAATATTATCTAAGATTAAGTCCTTAGTGTAGTATACAATTACTTCATGGTTAAAAATTAGTCCCAAAAACTGATATAGTGGTTCAATTCCACAACTTGTATACATTTTTCTAGGCATAATTTAAGTCTTGGTGTACCTTACGGTTACTTCTACCAATTGCTCACTAATCATGAGCGCATCGGGATAAAGCGAGAGCTCCCAGTTCCGTATAACATGTTCCAGACAATATTTTCTCAACAACACAATGAGCTTGTGGGAATTCGCTAACAGTATTTATCGGACGCTTTAGTCCGTTTCACAATGGGCATGCCGAGGTTCTCTCGCGTGCCCTTTTGTCGTCCTCAGATGTACTAGTGTTAATCGGTAGTTCGGGTGGAGCATTATTACAAAAAGTAGACAGGGATACACTTAAATTTGCTCAAAAAGCAAGTGCTATTCTAGTAAGAGAAATTCTATCTATGGGTGCTCATGGTGGTACTTATAGAGATATTTGGAAGCCTATTTCTAAGAACCCTATTACTGATCCCGGTAAAAAGTCGCTATCTGGTAGAGTTACTCTAATCAGAAGTAGGCTTACTGGTGAATACATGGTTGGTGATATGGATAAGGATTTAAATTCTGAATTTGAATCTGCAATGGTTGTCGTGTATAATAATGGAATGATTCAGAATAAAACCACTCTTGAAGAGATTCGTAAAAGAGCATCACAATAATCACGGATGGTTGCCAGAGAGGTAATGGGTCGGTTTGCTAAACCGCAGCCGCTGGGAAACCGGCGCATAGGTTCGATACCTATACTATCCGCCAAATATTATGAAGTACATACAATACAAAAATACAAAAGCAATGCGAGGATCAAAACTTTTTGAATTGCTAGAGTCAGGTTCCAAAGAAGATATGGTAAAGGCGGAAGCACTTTACAGAGAAATTGATTCGGCATTCAAAAAGAATTTTGATGTTAAAACTTACGGACATTTGCTAAACTGGAAAATTGGTAATGACCGAGCCTAAATATTTAGCTTATTATATTGCAAAAGAACAGGTAGCAAATCCATTCTATAATGGAAATACTAGTATGGAATCGCCATTTATTATCGAGGATAGACAAAAAGCGGTTTTCCTTTGTAATGATAATGAATTAGCCGATTTTATTCTGAAACATGATAAGGCTCATTCTATTCAATATTTTACTGTAGCGAAGATATATCCAAGTGTCAAAACAAGTATCTCCCTTTCCTTCTAAAGAAGATTGGAAAACTAAATTCGTTGGTAGTACTAAACCAAATGAACCAAAACAATACACGGGTACTAATATGTTGGGTGTTGCAACTATGCATAAGTCTAATGCTGTACCTGTTTTTAGTAATGAATCAGCCAAAGATATAAGTAAGATGCGAAGATGACTAATAAAGAAAAATGGTTAAATTATTTTAACTATTACTCTTTTAATGGAAGACTATATATTAACTGTAAGTATAGACCTCAATTAAAAGATAATTCAAGTCTTAGACGTTTAATACAAAAAGGCCTATTTAAGATAAATAGAGAAGGCTTTCATGGAACATCTAAGCGTACGTATTTAACATTGTCGTAATCCGGATCAATTTGAAGTATTCAAGACGCGGGTTCGATTCCCGCTACCTCCACAATATATGAGAATTAACGCAGGAGTTAATCAAAAATGCCTATACATAGTACAGATAAAGAAGAGTTTACTAAATTAGTTTACCAAGGCTATACTATACCACAACTAATGGAACGCTACAATTGTTCTAGAGGTTCTATAGCAACTGCCAAACGAAATTGGGGCCTTGTAGGAAAAACCCCAAACAGTCAAAGAATCAATACTATTGACGGAACAAAACATTGTTTCTCTTGTAACACGACTAAATCGTTATCAGAATTTTATTCTAATGGTAAAACTATAAACGGTTCTCAAAAATTTAAACCTACCTGTAAGGTTTGCGAAAAAGAAAATCGTAGAGAGAATTTAGTAAATCATATATTTGCCTTGCTTAAAGAGTTAAACATTACGTATTCATGTAAAGATTGTAATCTTTCCGGAGAATATGGTTTGTTAGACTTTCATCATAGAGATCCTACCTTAAAATTATTTGAGATTGGGCATACTAGTAATTCTACTTCTACTTATGAAGCTTTTAAAGCTAAAAATTTAGCAGAAGTATTAAAATGTGATATACTTTGTCCTACTTGTCATAGGCGCAGGCATATGTTGTGGGGGTAACCTGGTTTCGATTGGGTAGCTAAGAAAAGATACGCGACACGGTAGGCGATGACCGTAAATCAAGCAAAACTTTAAATGCAAACGATGCATACTTTGAGGTTCGCCTAGCGGCTTAAGCCTTAACGAGGTTAGTCCAGTTCCTTGTAAAAGAATACTGGACATTAAAATTAATACACTATTCTGGATTAAATTGTATCGTGATCTAGAAAGATGATAGTATACCATGGAGTGTATTAATTTTAGTGATAGTGAGCCGTTTGTATACAGAACAAAGGTCGAGTTGGGCAGCAAATTGATAAATTGCCGGGCACATGTAATAGTTTGCTGAGCTATAGACAATTGATCGAGTCATAAAATAGTATTAGCCTTCTCGGATCACTAAACATATAAGAAATTAGTCTAGTAGTTAATAACCGGCAAGTTTTTAACTATGAAGGGGCTGAAAACCTATAGGATTTGCCGATCCGATATAGAATAGAATACAACACTCATAATGTTGTGGTATGTACTTTTCAAAGGTTTGCACATCTTGCCGTACAGGCATGTAGTTTAAGGGTTTGACTAATTTCTTATATGCTAAATAGTACACAAAGGTTATTCCAACAATTACATCAAGATGATGAACCTGATTGGCGAAGAGCTAATGGTAATATGTGGTGTTGGTTATGTTTAGAACAATACCGTAAGCATCCTTATTTTGATGAACAGTTATTTACAGGACATCCAATAGATCATCGTTTATGTAACGGGAGTATAGTTCATCTATGAGAAGATTTAAAGTATTACAAGAATTATATCTTACTATCTTAACACGTAATGATTCTTATATGCTACAGGTTCCAGTTGGTGCTGAATTACGGTTGATAAATGGTAATCTATGGTACGAAGACAAACTATCAATAGATGATGAGTATGGTCTATTATACTTTGAATATATTACGGAGATTAAGGACACTTTAGCCGAATCGGCATAGCGGCAGCTGCTTCGAAAGCAGAAGGGTACATAATATGGCTGTGGGGGTTCGAGTCCCTCAGTGTCCGCCAAATAAAAATGAATTGGTTACCTCAATCACATCTTAAAAACATTAGTATACCAAAAATTATATACGAATATCCAGTAGGTCAACTTTATGGAGGATATTGCGATTTTTCTAATAGAAAAATAGTAGTAGTATATAGTGATGATATACTACATGAAGCTAGTACTTTAGCGCATGAATTTAGGCACTGGGTTCAATATGAGCATAATTTAGGAAAATTCTCTGGAATTAGGCCAAGAAGTGATATTTCATATGAAGAAATGATAAAATGGTACTTTTTAAGCGATAAAATGGAATTAAACGCGTTACTATATCAGAATAAATATGCTAAAAGTGATACTAGTGATTGGTGGTTAAGAAAATTATGCGGAATGAATAATGATTACTCCTTTTAATATACGTAGAACTACCCTAAATGTTGAAATGTTTGGCGTAATACAACCTATCACCTTAGAACTATCCATTGACCCGCGTGCAATGGATAACTATAAAGATATGGCCATAATGCGTCTGACTACTAAGTTTGCAACTACAGGAGTAGTAACTATAAAAAAGTTAGTACCATTAAATAGTTTTGAACACTTTAAATTAGAATACTTTCCAAAATTTTTAATTAGTAAGTTTCCTGTTAAATATAAAGAACTTAGATTCGATTGTAGAGAAATATTTCCGCAATATAGTCACTTAATAAAAGATCAGGCTACTCGTTATTTGGACGTAACTACAACTGGATAAGTTAGCCGAATCGGCATAGCGGCGAAGTCTTGGAAAGGCTAGGGATCAGTAATGGTTGTGTGAGTTCGAGTCTCACCTTATCCGCCACAAAATATGAGAAAAATTAAACTATTAAATGTAGATGGAGAATTTACTACTAGAGAAATAGTAGTAAATGAAAAAGCGGTAAGCTTACATATACCAACGATAATCAATGGTGAATATAAGACGTTAAAATATTCAAAAATAACTGAAAAAGATGGTTATGAAATATGGGGTATTAATACTGAAGAGCGTGCTAGATATTCGGAATTAAAGTTTCAGTATGAAGCATTGCATACTGCATTCAGTGATCTGCAAAAAGTATGTAAACATAAAAATACCTTGACTACTTATGATAGCGATACTGGAAATTATGATAGATCGCAAGATAGGTATTGGATTGAATATAAATGTTATGATTGTGGAAAATATTGGGAGACACCACAATGACAAATAAATATTGCGTAGCTTTTTTAAGCCTTCATGACGGAGAACTAACACAAGAAATTGTAGAAGCTGACTCGGAAGTTACTGCGTGTAGAAAAGTTCTAGAACTAGACGAATTTAAAGACTGCTATAATATTTGGGATATGGGTGCTATTTATGATTATGTAGCAAATTCAGACTCTTATATCAATTGCTTAAAACTTAATTAATGATCCGCGAATCAGCTGTTGTAGATACAGGTCTGCAAAACCTAGTGGCTGGGTTAGATTCCCAGGCGGATTTCCAAGGCCTCATAGTTAAAAGGTTATAACAATCGCTTGATAAGCGATCATTCATTGTTCGATTCAATGTGAGGCTACCATGATTTTAGATTTTACAGAACCTGATTTAGTAATTGAATGGTATACAGATGAATATGGTTTTGTACAATATAGCGTGCATAGTTCAAAGGAAGAATAGAACGTTGCCAACGTTTTGATGAGAGTTCGATTCTCTCTGCCCGCACCAGAACACACATTAATATATGTTTCCACCACACGTAGAACTAATTTTTAAAGCACAAACAGCATTAGCGGCTGCCAAGCCGGTGATCCTAGATTTGAGCAATTAGTGCAAGCTCTAATGGATAGACTTTCTATATCTAGAGAAACTACAATTCGTAATATTGTTCAGCTGGCTGAAGGTAACGTTAATATTTAACATTTAATATTATTGTCTTGAAATTATGAATAATTTAATCTATAATTTATTCATAAACTTTGGAAATGAGTATGATTGATTATTCAAAAATGTCTATGTCAGGCCTTAATAAGGCACTGAATAATATTCAAGCAAAACTGGATAGTAATCCACTAGATGCTAGAAGTAATGCTGAATATAAAACAATCGCTTCTTATATACGTAGAAAGCATGTAGAAGAATTAACAGGTGTAAAACAAAAATAATGGTTCCTTAGCATAGTTGGTCTAATGCAGCGGTCTCATACGCCGCGATCATGTGTTCAAATCACATAGGAACTACCATGAAACAAAAACAAAAACAAAAACAAAAACAAAAACAAAAATACTATCTACATACTAGCTTTGCAGGATCGTACTATATACCATGTATAGTACATGCCGAACTTAATGACAAAGTAGCTATAGAGTATATAGATCCAATATTAGAAACAAAAGAATACTCCTGGGTTTCTAAAGAGTATATTATATCAAAAATGCCTAAGTAACTGAGAGGTTCAAGTGCCCTCCTTACAAGTGGGAATATGTCAGTTCGAGTCTGACCTTAGGTACCAAACATTAACTTAAACAAAATCATTAAATGAATAAACTTATTTCAATTTCTCTAATCGCAGCTGCTATTGCCCTTACTAGCGCATGTACACAGAAGGTTAATTCCTCAAATCTAGAAGAAGCCCGTGCTACGGCAAAGGCTAATTCTGAACTTAATGCACAGCTATATAAGGCAGCAAATCCACGTTTCACAGCAGACTATAGCATTATCACTCGTGCAGATACTAGTCAGACTCCGGAATGTCCGCAAGGCGATGGATGGGCAGAACTTTCTATTATGAAGGTAGATGGTAAAACCGTAGATAAGACTGTTCTTATGTGCTCCACTTATTCAACTAGCGTAGGATGCTATCGTCAAGAAGATTTTGCTAAGGATAAGCAACTAGCTGGTCAGGACGGTCGATGCAATAAGGATATTCAGTATCCACTACCAGTTCTTACCAAGAAGTAAAATGAATACAGTTGGAGTATTCTCCGGCAGAGGAGACGTTGTATTAGCTATGCTATTCGCAGTAGCTGTTGGCTGCTTGGTGGGCTGGTACACTAGAGGTGGAAAAGAATTAGCTAAACAGTGGTTAGCTAAGCGTGGAAAGAAGCCCTCGCTATAACAAAATGAGCTTCAACTATATTGAGTATAGTGGGTAGGGGCCTGATCAAAATTGTGGTACCGCGTTTTGTTAGTTGTACGAAGTGCAAAACAACTAACATTTACCGGCTTTAGCTGATGTGGTCATAGCGGGGGTCTGAAGAGCCCTTGAACTTGGTTCGATTCCAAGAGGTCGGGCCATAAAGTCAATATACGTAGAAGTACCGTTTATTGACTTTATGGCTTATTCGTATAGAGGTAATTACGGGGGATTGTCGATCCCTTTACGCGAGTTCGATTCTCGCATAGGCCGCCAAAAACTATAAAATATTATGAGTAATACATTTTTTTGTGCTGATCACCATTTCGGGCACGTTAATCTATACGAAAGGTTCACTAATAGTGATGGTACTTTAGCTAGAAGTGATCTAACCACCTCTGCGGTAGAAGCTACCGAATTGATTATATCCAGGCATAATTCCGTAGTTAAACCGCATGACAGGGTATACTTTTTGGGTGATGTTGCCTTCAGTGCTAAAAACCTTGCTCCATTAGATAGAATGAATGGGCGTAAAGTACTAATTAAAGGTAATCATGATGAATTACGTTTGAGAGATTATTTGCCATATTTTGATGATATTAGAGCTGTAAAACAATCTAAAGGGTGGATTGCAACTCATATACCTATTCATCCAGATAGTCTGGGTAGGTGGGGATTAAATATACACGGACACACTCATAGACATACAATACCTGATGCAAGATATTTCTGCGTTAGTCTAGAACAAACAAACTATACCCCAATTTCATTAGACGAAATACTAAAGGAAATAAACAAATGACAATCGAATTTGATAAAAAAGACTGGAAAGATACTAAAGCCAGAGCAAAAGAACTAGGAGTTAAGTATCTAGTATTCGAAGACCGTAATCTAGTTATTGCGTATAAGCCATCATTGCTAAACGATGCAAATGGTAAAATGATTGAAGTATCAGTTGCTTGGTGTGCAGAAGATGATAAGTTTAAAAAGAAACATGGTAAATACATTGCTGCAAGTAAGCTACTATGGGTAGGCGAGTATATCCAGCTTCCGCTTAATCAAATGAATGAATATACAGTACAGCGAGTACTAAGCGATATGTTTGTTGATTTTTAATTCAATATTATTTAGCCGCCAAGTGCGGCTAATTTCGTTTATACAATGAGATTAGTTCTTATAGATAATACCAAAAAAGAGCATACTACTTACTCAGTTTATGATAATAAACGAGTTATATCAGTATACGAATTACAAAAACCAGAATATTTAGATACTTCTGAAATAGAAGCTATCCGTACTGCAGACGAGGAACTTAGTAGAGCATGAATGAAAGCGTATTTTTAATAGGAATTACACAACCTAATGAAGTAGAAACGGGATGTAGTACAGCAGAAGAATTAATAGCATATGCGGCGAGAGTTAGTAATCCTTCAAATCAGGCAAATATAGAAACTGCGCCAAAGCTGCTAAAATATTTAGCAACTAATCAACACTGGTCACCATTCGAAATGGTGCATATGGTTCTCGAAATAAACACTACTAGAGACATAGCTAGACAAATACTACGACATCGTAGTTTTTCTTTCCAGGAATTCAGTCAGCGATACGCTAGAGCCGATGACTTAGGTTTCGTAACTAGAGAAGCTAGACTACAAGATACGAAAAATAGACAAAATTCTATAGAAGTAAATGATTTAGAATTAGATAAAGTTTGGGAATCATTACAGACTGATGTAATTATAGCTGCTAAGAAGGCGTATAGTAGTGCTTTAGCCATGGGTATAGCTAAAGAACAAGCCAGAGCAGTATTACCAGAAGGTATAACTAAATCTAGATTATATATGTCAGGAAGTATACGTAGTTGGATTCATTATATTTTATTACGTAGAAGTAATGGAACGCAGAAAGAGCATCGTGATATAGCTATAAAATGTCAGGATATCTTACTTGGACAATTCCCATCATTAACATATTTATTTAGTAATGAAACTAGTTGAATCCAGTGTTAATCCACTAAATTACATTATTGCTCTATTTGGAGATACTTCAGAAACTATTTCTAAACTTGAATTTAGTAAAGTAAAAGAATACTTAGCTATAGGTGGTGTAATTTGTGAAAATAATGAAGAAGTGGAAAGATGTTTATATTTTTTACACGACTTAGCAGTATTAGAAGTGTCAAAACAAACAAACGGCACTATTTTAGTAAGAAAAGGACATAATGTCAGCGAAAACTGAAAAACCCATGCAATTATCTCGTAGAGATATTGAACTATTTAAGAAGTTTAAGATTACAGAACAGGATGCTGGATTGGTGGCTAGCTTAAGCACTACTCCAGAATATAAATATCCATTGGCTCTAGGCACTAGAGTAAAGGTAGTATAATGCTATCATTTATATACATATTAGCATTAGCCTCAGCCATCTTAGCACACTTTATTCTAATACGCCCTACATTAAAAGAAGTAAAATTTAGGGATTCTACTGGTACTATTAATCTAAGATTAGCAGGATTAGTATTATTCTTACTTAATTTGATTTTCTTTCCAATAATTATATTAGCAATTGTAGTACCTGCACTCAGTGAAATATACAAAGACTCTCTAACCAACTCCCTATTAGATCAAAAAATTTGAATTTGACTATCTAGCTAAAATTCAATATAATTATTGTTCAATAATTAAACTCTAACATGAAAACAATTTCATTCACATACACTAAGCCGGACGGTACCGTTTCTAATCGTCTACTATCTGTAATTATCGAGCCAGTAGCAGATTTCTATGAAGGCATCGATTTATCAGAATTAGATGACGCAACTGCTAACGAGTATATGGAAGCAGCTCAGGCTTTGCACGATGCGTATATTGAGGTGCAGCAAGAACTTCGTAAGGCTTTTGATCTTACACATAGTTATAAGCGATTCCTATGCAGTCGCATGAGTAATATTAGCCAAACAGTTTAATTAGAGTCGCAGGTGTTATGGTTGCATACCGGCCTCCAAAGCCGTGTGGTTGGGGTTCGAGCCCCTAGCGATTCGCCAAATAAAATGACAAATAGTTATATTACTGTTACTAGTGGAATGTCTGGATATTTCGCTGTAAAAATGTGGCTTAATGCTGAAGACTATGAATTTCCATTTTGGGAACCATACGAAACTGGTGTAGGTCGATATCTAAACAAAGATTTAGCAGTTGAAGAAGCTATGACCTGGGCTGCTGAAGAAGAGTTGGAGTTTAAGTTAGATGACTAAATGTAAACCTAAGAAAGGTTCTGGCAAATCGCCAAAACCTAAGAAATAACAGTAGTGAGTATAGTGTTAGCGGTCAGCACGCAAGGCTGTGAACCTTGTAGCGTCAGTTCGAATCTGACACTCACCCCAAGCCCTTGTAGTATAATGGATATATTATGCTGGTTTTGTAGTCCAGAGATCAGAGTTCGATTCTTTGCGGGGGCACCATGAAAAACGAAGAAAAGCTAGAGATTATTAGAGTAGTAGAAAAGGCTATACAAATAAAAGAAGGTATTATTGGTATGTGTCTTACTAATAATGTAAGTGTTAGTAATTTACCCAAATCAAAAATTTCTACGGAAGACTTACTGTCTCTCGTATTAGTCACAGAAGCTCTATACGATTATCTAGATAAAAATACATCATTAAAATTATCGTCCGTAAAACGATCTAAAACAATACATTAAGGATAAAATACATGTCAGCATGGACACCAGAACTAAAACAAAAAGCAATTGATCTATATAATGCAGAAGGTCCTACCCCTGAAACTTCTACTGAGATTGTTAAGTCAGTAGCAGAACAGCTTGAACAATCACCAAATGCTGTACGTATGGTACTGATTCAAGCGGGTGTTTATCAGAAGAAAGCCGCAGAAACTTCTACTACTAGTACCTCTAAGTCTGGTGAAGGTAGCAAGAGAGTTTCTAAGGAATCTCAGATTGAAGCACTAGCAAGCCTAATTAAGGCCAAGGGTAAGGAAGCAGATATGGATATTCTATCAAAACTTACAGGTAAGGCAGCAACCTATCTAGTTGAAGTTTTTGGAGAATAAAATCCGCCCCAGGCCGCTTCGCGGCCTTTTTTCGTTTATAAAATCATAAAAATGGCTACTAGAAAATCAAGCACGGCAGATACTGAACGATTAGACGACGCTTCTATTGAACGAGTAATTGCGCATTTAGACAATAAAGGTACTAAAAAAGAGGCTTGTGAGATACTTGGTATCAAATATAATACCACTAGATTAGCCTCTATTATAGATAAATATTTAGAGAAGAAGAAGAATGATGAATTACGTCGTGCTGAAAAGCGTGGTAAGCCTGCTACTGAAGGTGAAATAAATTACTCAATACAAGCGTATTTAGAAGGGTCTACTGTAGACCACATTTCTTCTTCATTATATCGTACTCCTTATTTTGTAAAACGTATTTTAGAAGATTACGGTGTACCGATCAGACAATCCGCACATAGCTATTTTAGCCCTGAATTAGTGCCTGAAGAAGCTATGGTAGATAAGTTTGATATAGGCGAAAAGGTATACAGTATGAGATATGACCCTCTAGCTGTAATTAAAGGTCCCCTATTTAAGGGTGCGTATTTAATCTACTTATTATCAGATAAGTGGCAACAATTCGCATATCAGCCCGTTTACGAATTGGCAAGCCTAAAGCACTTGAAAATAAAAGGTATTCAAATATGACAGGTACGGCGCCAATCTACGAAAAAATAGTACATGAAGATACCGTAAAGCTAATTCAGTTACGACTAGTAGTAAATGAGTTTAGAGAGAAAGAGTATGTTCATATAAGAAAGTACTATATGGACTATGAGGGAGAATGGCTTCCATCTAAAGAAGGAATTAGTTTTCCACTAGATTTCTCCAATTTGTATAATTTATTGGCCGGAATAAGTGATATCACTACAGAAGCAGAGAAAGCACTAATTAAATATGACCAATAATCTATTAGAGTATCTAAATTATTGTGCTAGAATGTATTATGCTGGTGAACCTATTATCAGCGACGAAGTTTTTGATCGACTAGCAGAGTGTGCTAACTATAATAATGTTGGGCACACTGTATATGGCGATAAGGAAAAACACTATACTAGAATGTATAGTTTACAGAAGCATTATGAAGATGAGGGAAAACTATCGCCCTTAGCGGCATATAATTCTAATGAAATAGATAGTAGTCCTAAACTTGATGGGGCTGCCATATCTATTCTTTATGTGGATAATAAACTAGTTCGTGTATTAACTAGAGGTGACGGAATATACGGTAATAATATTACTGCCAACTTCCTAGCCACAAAACTGATACCACACTCTATCCCAATAGATGGAGTTGTACAAGTAATCGGTGAAGTAGTAGCTCCGAAATTAATGCCAAATGCTAGAAATTATGCGGCCGGAGCTTTAAATCTAAAAGATGTAAATGAGTTCAAAACCAGAAGTATTGAGTTCTTCGCTTACGGTATATATCCAAATGTAAATGATACGTTTACTAAGGATATGACTATGCTAAAGAGTATGGGATTTAATACTATTAAAGATCCTGAGCTTCATAACATTTTTCCTTGCGACGGTATAGTATATAGAGTAAACTCATATGAAAAGTTCTATGCATTAGGATATGCAACAGAGTATCCTAAAGGTGCTTACGCACTAAAAGAACGCGGAGAAGCTGTAGAAACTAGACTTTTGGGGGTTGAGTGGCAGGTAGGTAAGTCAGGTAAAGTAACACCAGTAGCTATTTTAGAACCAGTATTAGTTGGTGACGCTTTAGTTAGTAGAGCAACACTAAATAATATAGGATTTATTAGGGCTTTAGATTTATCTATTGGCGATAAGGTAGGTATAGTTAGGGCAGGAGAAATTATACCTCAAGTTGTATTTAAAATTGAATAAAGCGATTTGAAAAATACACTTGCTACTACATTATAAATACAGTATAATAATGTATATTAAGTTGAAATAGAGTTTAAATGAATCAAATATTAGAGCCAACAGAGTGTCCGTGCTGTAGCTATCCATTAACAAAAATTAATGACCAGTTATTTTGCAAGAATACGGCTTGTTCAGCTCAACTTAATAAAAAGATTGAACATTTTGCAAAAGCTTTAAATATAAAAGGATTAGGGCCAAAAACAGTAGAATTATTAAATCTTAGTGATATAATTGAAGTCTATTATTTAGACGTAGAAGATACTGAAGCTATTCTAGGTAAAACACTGGCTAATAAATTATTGGCTGAAATAGAAAAATCCAAGGATGCCACATTAGATATGGTATTAGCGGCTTTTTCAATACCTTTAATAGGAACAGTTGCAGCTAAGAAACTAGCTGCAAAAATATCCAGTATAGATGATATTACAGAAGATGTATGCAAAGAGGCCGGATTAGGCGACAAGGCAACTAGTAATATTATAACTTGGTTATCAGATGAATATATTAGTATGAAAGAGTTTCTACCATTTAGATTTAAACAATTTAGTACTAATAGTGGTAAATTAGTGTGTATAACTGGTAAATTAAAATCTTATCCTACTAAGGATGAGGCTTACAAAGCTCTAATAGAGCATGGGTACAGAATAGCTGATAATGTTACCAAGGACGTGGATATTTTAGTAAATGAATCTGGTGTACCCTCAAGTAAAACAGTAAAAGCCGAGAAATACGGTATAACAATAACTACAGACTTAACTAGTCTATTATAAGAGAAAATAAAAAACATGAGTGAAAATAAAAAGTGGAACGAAGAGAACGTTAACAAGCTAATGCAGATTGTTGGCGGTGCAAGACCAGTAGTAGCCGATCTAGTTGAACAAGCTGCTACTGCACTAGGTGTAACAGTTCGTTCCGTAGCTTCTAAACTACGTCAACTAGACGTAGAAGTTGCAAGTATGGCCAAGGTAAAGGATGCTACTTTTACTCCAGAACAATCAGAAGCCCTGGCTGCTTTTGTAAAGCAAAATTCTGGCCTTCTTACCTATAAGGAAATCGCTGAACAATTCCCGGGCGAATTCTCAGCTAAGCAAATCCAAGGTAAGCTTCTAGCACTGGAACTAACTAGCGCAGTTAAGCCAGCTGAAAAGGTTGAAGTTGCTCGCCAGTATACTCCAGCAGAAGAACAAACCTTTATTTCTATGGCTACCAATGGCGCTTTTATCGAACAAATCGCCGCAGCCTTAGGTAAGGAAATCGCTTCAGTACGTGGTAAGGCTTTAAGTCTGACTCGTCAAGGGCAACTAAATGAAATTCCTAAACAGCAAACTAGTCACGCTAAGGATACTACAGACGTTGTGGAGTCTCTAGGCGACAAGATTAAGACTATGACAGTTGCTCAAATTGCTGAAGCTGCTGACAAAACAGAGCGTGGAGTTAAGACAATTCTAACTCGTCGTGGTATTACTGTAGTAGACTATGACGGTGCAGCTAAGAAAGCTAAGGCAGAAGCTAAGGCTACTGCTGCTGCTTAATTAGATCGTTTGAATACATAAAGAATGGGCCGGAGTCCCTAAGGCTCCGGCCTTTTTCGCTGGTAAAATGAAAGTAACAATAACATATCATGACTCGGAATCATTTACTTCCGAAGAAATAGTAAAACTAGCGCAGACAAATTACGGAAAAAATATAACAGTAGATGTAGCTCCAGACTCTTTACTGCCGCATGATCTAATTATTCACGCACTACAGCAAATTATTACTGCTAGACAATTAGTATTACTTTATGATCGTCAATACACATATCAAGAAGATATTAGAGTATTACGAGCAGATGTTCTAAAAGAATTAGCAGAGATGGTTGATACAGTAATTATAGACAACGAAAGTAAAGTAGGCTAATAATGGATTGTAGCGCTATTGTTTTAAACAAATTACTATTAGAACGCAATTTAGAATTGTGGGCTAGATTAAAACTATCTTTTCTAGATAGTGCATATTCTAGTACATACAGTGCAATTTCTAAATATTACGAAAAGTATAACGCAATACCCTCTTTTGACGAACTAGAATTAGCCGTACGCGAAGGTAATACAAGAAGAACAATAGCCTCTTTACGTCTAATAGACGAACCAGATATTAGTGCTGAAGTTGCATTAGATGCTCTAATTGATTCGTTTACACAGGATCAAACAGTAACATTACTTGATAAGTTTATAAACAAATTACCTATATTTGACAGTGCGGAAATAAAAGAAAATTTAGCGAATATAGTACAAACACTAGACGAAAAGACAATAACAGAAGACGGCGTATATAGTATGTCGGATATTCTATTATTCAAGAGCTCCGAAGAACTGGCAAGAGATAGAGTATATCTTGGTCTTAATAATAATTTTGATTCTACGCTGGGCGGAATGGCTCTAGAGGAACTATTATTAATAGGCGGACCGCGAGGCTCGGGTAAATCAATTACTGCAAGTAATCTATTTGTAAATCAATATGAAAGTGGGAACTCCTGCGTATTATTTACTATAGAAATGATAGCACATGAAGTGTTAGAGAGAAATCTCGCAATATTAGCTAATGTACCGTATCTAGGATTAAAGAATAATACGCTTACTAGTGATGAATTACTAAAAGTAGTAAAAGCTAGAGCCGGTATGTTTGAAGAAGCAGATGACCTAGTAAATCAATATATAGCTACTAGAGATAGATATAAATTTGAGGCAGCTCTAGTTAGAGAAAAGAAACTAAAGTCTGATAATCAGATGATTATTGTAGATGATAGAGCCCTTACACTTACTACTATAGATTTACAATTAGGCAAATTAAAGGCTAAATTTAAGGATAAATTAAAGGTATGTGTAGTAGATTACTTAAACCAAATTGTAGTAGAAGGAAGTAATCAATTTGACTGGCAACCACAGATAATTATATCCAAAAAATTAAAAGACCTGGCTAGAAAACATGAAGTAATAATGGTATCTCCGTACCAGATAGATGCTAGTGGTGAGGCTAGATTTGCAAAAGGTATTTTAGATGCTGCCGATGTGGCATTAATAATGAAACCACATCCAAAAGAACAAGGAGTAATGTCTTTTGAAACTACTAAAATCCGTAGTGGGCCACCTATATCTTTTACTAGTCCAATTAATTGGGACACTTTGCGTATTGATTCTACGCCTGTGGATAAACCGCCCGAAGAAGAGACAAAGCCCGTAAAACGTACCAAAACAAATAAACTAAAGACTGACGAATCTGCTCAGGATATACCTTGGGATGCATAATGGATCCAGTATTAACACTACTACAAGATAAGGGATTACAATTTACAGTATCTGGAAAAGATTATCTAATAAAATGCTTAAATAAAGATCATGATGACACTAATCCATCGTGTAGAGTGGATAAAATATCTGGTCTTTTTCACTGTTTTTCCTGTGGTTTTAAAGGCAACTTATTTAGATTTTATGGAATACTTAGTAATCCAACAAATGTAAAAATACAATCACTAAAATCAAAATTAACAAAATTAGTTAGCGAAAATAAAGAGATACCAGTACCTAAAGGTTACACGCCATGGAATACCACATTCAGAGGAATATCTTTAGAAACTCTAAAAGGGTTTGGGGCCTTCTATACACTGGAAGAGCAGGATCTTTTAGATAGGATAGTGTTTCCAATAACTGATAGTTCTGGCGATGTAATGTTTTATATTGGAAGACACGTACTATCAAACGCTAATCCAAGATATAAAATATGGCCTAGACATAGCAATGTTGGCATATTTCCTAACGTAATAAGCACAGAGTACAAACATGTATTTTTAGTAGAAGGTATGTTTGATATGTTAAATCTTTACGATAAAGGTTTACATAATACTATATGTGTATTCGGAACTTCTTCGTTAAAAAATAATACTTCTGAAAAATTATTACCATTGAGAATACAAGGTATTACAACAATATATCTATTATTTGATGGAGACTCGGCAGGCCGCGAAGCGGCCACAGAGCTTGTACCATTAATAGAACAAGCAGGATTTATGGTAAAAATAATAAGTCTACCAGACGGTAATGATCCTGGCGATCTTACACAAGAATATATAAAAACGTATTTAATCGGGAAATATAATGAAAATAGCGGTAATTGATAAGGCACCATCAAAAACGCCTTATGATAGGTACTTCATATTTGAATATGATCTGTACCACATGTCTAGCGTACCAGTGCAAAAACTTCTAAAGAAAGATGTAGATTTAGAAATAGATCTAGAAGAATACGACTTGGTAGTATTAGTAGGTTCAGAAGCGGCAAAAGAATATGCAAAAGTTACTAGTATTACGACACATGCAGGTTTATTAATCAATGATAAGTTTGTGTGTATTACTAATCCTTCCTCCCTTCTTTTTAAACCAGAAGGTAAGGCAGATTTTCAGAGAGCGTTAGATAAGGTCAATGCGTACGCAAATGGAGAATTAAGTAAAGTTAGCACTAGGGGAGATTTTAAAGGTATTGAGGATGCTGAAGAAGCAAAACAATACCTATTAGAGGTATTAAATAGTAATGTTCCGTACGTATCACTAGATACGGAAGGCACTGCCCTTTACCCTAGAGACGGTTATGTAATAGGTCTATCTATGAGTTATAAGATTAGACAAGGTAGATATATTTCTCTAGATGTAATAGGCGAAGAACATATAGAAATATTACAACAAATTATAGATAAATATACTATAGTATTTCATAATCTAAAATATGACTGGAAAATGCTAGAATACCACCTAGCTTTGAAATTTAATCCAGACAATGTACATGATACTATGGTCATGCATTATGTACTAGATGAGAACGCTGAGCACGGCTTAAAAGCATTAGCTTTAAAGCATACTGACTATGGTGACTACGATAAAGAATTAGAAGATTTCAAAAGATCTTATTGTAATTCTCATGGAATGTTATTAAATGATTTTACGTATGATTTAATACCGTTTGATATTATCTCTAAATATGCGTGTATAGATACTGCTGTTACACTTGAATTATTCTTAAAGTTTATAGAGATTCTTAAGAAAAATGATAAGTTATTAAATCTATATAAGAATATACTAATTCCAGGTACTATTTTCCTTCATTATATGGAGGAAGTTGGAATTCCTATTTCAGTAGAACGAATGAATGCAGCAGATAAGTATCTAGATAGTGCTATCATAGCTGCCAAGCAGAAGTTGTATGAATACAGTGAAATTCGTCTATTTGAGGAAATGGAAAAAGTAGTATTTAATCCAAACTCTGTAGTACAATTAAGAAAATTACTATTTGATTATGTTGGATTATCGCCGACGGGTAAACTAACAGGTACTGGTAAGGAGGCAGTATCAAGAGATGTTTTAGAAGAGCTTGGCGAAGAACATCCGATTCCAAAAACACTCCTAGAGATTAGAAAACTAACCAAGATTAGAAATACTTATGTAGTGAAAATTCTTCCAGAGTTGGATAGGGATAATAGAATTAGAACATATTTTAATCTTATCTTTACTACTTCTGGAAGACTATCTTCTTCTGGTAAATTTAATGCACAACAGATTGTTAGAGATGATCCTATTATTAAAGGATGTATAAAAGCACCAGCTGGTTATAAAATACTTTCTCAAGACTTACAAACTGGAGAAATGTACTACGCAGCAGTACTATCCGGAGACGTTAATTTACAAAAAGTATTTCAGTCTGGTGGAGATTTTCATAGTACTATAGCTAAGATGGTATTCGATTTACCGTGTGCCGTAGAGGACGTTAAGAAACTATATCCTGCTATGCGACAAAGTGCTAAGGCTATTTCCTTTGGTATCTTATATGGTTCAGGACCACAAAAAGTTAGCGATACCGTGTCGTTAGCAACAGGTGAATATTATGGTATAGATAGAGCTAGGGACGATATTGATGCGTATTTCAGTAAATTTAGTAAACTTAAACAGTGGCTCAATAACAGAAAAAAGTTCATTGAGACTAACGGATATACCTATTCATTTTTTGGTAGAAAGAGAAGACTTATTAATGTGTTCTCAGCCGATAAAGGGATTGCTGCGCACGAAGTCAGAAGCGGAATCAATAGTGAAATTCAATCGCTTTGCTCAGACATAAATCTGCTAGCAGCTATGGATTCCGCTAAAGAATTCATTAAAAACAAACTCGATGCTAAAATATTCATGCTGGTACACGACTCTATAGTATGTATTGTAAAAGATGAACATATAGAGCAAGCAAGCAAGATTTTACAAGAATGTACCCAAAAAGACAGAGGTTGTTCCATAAAAGGATCACCCATAGGTGTCGAACAAGATATAGGGGAGGACTATTCCTTTGGCAAATTTGACGAAGTCTATAGACTTGAGTCAGGTAGTCTTTCCCGTATTTAAAATAGGCAACGAACAGCCAACAACAATAGATGGTATTTCTATTTTCATCAGTAGAAATACCTCTACTGATGAAATACAATATAAAGTACTTGACGACAAAACTATTGATAAACCAACTTTAGCGGCTAGACGGTTACATTTACTTAATAAAAAAGTATCAATGAAACCGCTTAGAACCGCCATATTCTTTGTAGCGGATTTAATAAAAATAGCTGATTCTAAAACCTGGTTTATAGATAGTAAGGGTAATATTTTTAATTATAGAAAATCTAAATTTTGCAAACTAACTTGCCATAGAATACTAGAAGTAATTCCTATTAGTACTGGAGGGGCAATACTAGTATTGGAAGGTATAGTACCTAGAGTTAAAACTATGTACTATTCAGAAGAGTATAAATATGCCAGTGTATTAAATTTAGATACATTTACGCATATATTATACGGTTTGCATAAGACTAAATTCAAAGACACAAAAAGAAAAATATGAAAACTATTATAGCGGGATCTAGAAGTATAACTGATATACTTACAGTATATCAGGCAATAGAAGCTTCAGGATTTGATATTACAACTGTGGTATCTGGATGTGCTAGAGGCGTAGATTTGCTTGGTGAAAGATGGGCAAATAACGAAAACATTCCTAT
>ERZ724522.650-NODE-650-length-21157-cov-5.895792_pt1 | contig 21157 bp, 30 predicted proteins | sample MGYA00376055_ERZ724522 | MGnify/ENA primary metagenome ERZ724522 (study PRJEB28724, sample SAMN07190884) | wastewater metagenome | isolation source: effluent of sewage treatment plant in Hong Hong | place: Hong Kong | collected 2016-03-17 ...
GAATCAGACGGAGCCGAAACCACGGGCGAAAGCGCCACGGATGCCCGAGGAATTCCGGGGGACGCCGCGGGAGACCCAGTGGCGCCGGATCACGCGTGAACTGCGGGGCATGCAGCTCCTCACCAGTGCGGATGCGGATGCCATCGCCATGTATTGCGACTGCTACTGTCGCTGGCAGGACGCCACGAAGCATCTGACCGATGACGGCATGATCGTCCACACCGAAAACGGGTTTCCGATCCAGTCGCCCTATCTGGGCATTGCCAACAAATGCATGGCCCAAATGCAGAAACTCCTGATCGAATTCGGGATGACGCCGGCTGCCCGCTCACGCATCCATTTACCCGGTGAAACGCCCACCGATCCATTCGAGACCTTCCTCCAAAGGCGCGGCTGATGCCGGCATCTATCGCCATGCCTGACGGTGCTGCAGTGCACCCCGCAGAGACCTACATCGACGACGTGCTGAGCGGGCGCCAGGTCGCCTGTCGCTGGGTAAGGCTGATGTGTGCGCGCCATCGGCGGGATCTGGAGGAGGGCGCGGCGCGTGGGCTGTGGTTCGACGTGCTGGCCGCCACGCATGCCATCGATTTTTTCGCGTTTCTGCACCATTCCAAGGGCGAATGGGCCGGGCACATCATCCAGTTGGAGCCGTGGCAGCAGGCCATGACGTGGATCTTGCTGGGGTGGTACCGCGAGGATGGGACGCGGCGGTTCCGGACCGGCTATCTGGAGGTCGCACGCAAGAACGGAAAATCGACCTGGTTGGCCGGCATCGGCTTGTACATGCTGATCGCCGATGGGGAGCCAGGCGCAGAGGTCTACGCGGCCGCGACCAAGCGCGCTCAAGCCAAGGTGCTTTTTGACGAAGCAACGCGCATGGTCAAACGCTCGCCTTCGCTCAGCCGGCGCATTCGCTCCTACCGTGACAATCTGCATATCCCCAATACTGCCAGCAAATTCGAGCCGCTTGGGCGCGATGCGGACAGCATGGACGGACTGAACGTGCACGCCGCGCTAATTGACGAACTGCATGCGCACCCGACATCCGAGGTGTTCGATGTGCTGGACACCGGGACCGGGGCGCGGCGCAACCCTGTGGTATTTGCCATCACCACGGCAGGCTTCAACCTGGATTCATTTTGCTATCAGCAGCGAGAGTACGCGACGAAGGTGCTCGATAGCATCATTGAAGATGACTCCTTCTTTGGCGTGATCTTCACGCTGGATGAGGGCGACGATTGGGAGGATGAGCGCAACTGGATCAAGGCGAATCCCAATCTGGGCGTATCCGTGAAGTTGGATGATCTGCGGCGCAAGGCGCTCAAAGCCAAAGAGATCCCCGCCGCGCTGACCAACTTCCTCACGAAGCATTTGAATCGCTGGGTAAACGCGGAATCGATCTGGATCCATCCGGATAAATGGCGGGCCTGTACCGGCACGGTCGACGAGGCGGCGCTCGTGGGTCGAAGGTGCTTTGGCGGGCTGGATCTCTCGAATGCGTTGGACCTGGTCGCGCTGGCGTGGGTCTTTCCGCCCGAGATGGACGGCGATCCCTGGATCGTCTTGCTGCGCTTTTGGGTCCCGGAATTCGCCATGCACGAGCGCAGTCGCAACGACCGCGTGCCGTATGACGCGTGGGTGCGCGAGGGCCACATGACCGCAATTCCGGGCGAGGTCATTGACTACGATTGGATCTATGCGCAGATTGAGAAGGACGCGGCGCAATTCGACGTGCAAGAAATCGGGTTTGATCGCTGGGGCTCGCAGTCGGTCTACCTACAGGTGGCCAAGATGGGCCTCACGATGGTGGCGGTTGGGCAGGGCTTTGCGAGCATGTCCTCGCCGATGAAGAACTTGGAGATTATGATCGTGGGTGGCCGGATCCATCACGGCGGCAATCCGGTGCTGACGTGGAACGCGCACAATCTGGTCGCTACGCGTGATGAAGCGGGCAATTTGAAGCCGGACAAGCGCCGCAGTCGTGAGAAGATCGACGGCATGGTGGCATTATTGATGGCGCTGGATCGGGGCATGCGCCACGATACCGAAGAGGAACAATCAGTGTATGAGACGCGGGGCGTCCTCGCCGTAGGGGGCTAAATGGACATTGAATTGCATGCGCTAGGCAAACACTGGGGCAAACTGGAGGACGGACGCTATCTCACCGTGCGGCGCCACGACGGCAGGGCAGCGCGGATCGACCTCCAGGAAACCGCACGCCGGGGCCGCGCCGTCGTTGTGCCGGCAGAGCAAAGCAAAAAGGAAGAGGTTGAGACCAGTGACCAATGACACGCACACGCTGTGGGTGATCGTCCAAGTGGACGCCAACTGCCTGGTCTCTATGCCGCCCGTCTACGGCGATCAACTGGTGCATGTAGCGCCCACGGTCGCAATGGCAATGCGCGCCCTGTCACGGGGCGAACTGGTGGCGATGCCCATCACCGGCGGGCAACTGGAAAGCCTAAAAACTGCCTTGCGCAGTGCTGGCGTTTTGGTCTAATGATTGAATCTGTAGACCATCCGTGCTAATATGTATCTGTCGGTGCAAGTCCACCATTATCAGTTGGTCCTGAACTGTTGGACAGCGCCGGCACACTGCGAGGTAGAGCAGCGGCAGCTCGCCAGGCCCATAACCTGGAGGCCGTAGGTTCAAATCCTACCCTCGCAACCAAAAAATTTTTTTTTGCATTGCTACACCAACAAGGTTGGTGACACCTAACCATACATGAGATAGAGCGAGTACGGCTCATGTAAAAGTGGTGTGACAGCCGGGAGAGACCGGCAATAAAACTAGAGCGCCCATTGTGTGCGCCAGATAGTTTCTCATCATGAGAGCTATCTGGCGCACTTTTTTGTTGGGGACGGCCTTGCTAATCGACATCTTGGTCTTCACTGGTCTGATTCTGATTGGCTACGCGGTGTTTGACGCGTTCGGCCTGCCGGCCGCGCTGGGCTATTTTGGCGCGCTCTGCCTGCTGATTGCGGGGGCGCTGGTCATGCGCAAGGAGAGCAATGAGCCTCACTAAACGTCTCCTTAGTGGCATCCAGCGACGCGGCGATCCATTTGAGGCGATTCGCACCACGCGCATGGGGCCGCTCTCCCTGGCCGGGACGAACGTCAGCGAAGAGGGCAGCCTGCGCAACACCGCGGTGTTTGCGTGTGTGCGCCTGATCTCACAGTCGCTCGCCTCCATACCGCTGATTATGTATGAGCGGCGTGGCCGGCAGCGGCTACGCGCTACCAATCATCCGCTCTATCGCGTGCTCCATGATCAGGGGAACGCGGAAATGACGGCATTCGAGGTGACGGAAGCGCGCCTGGCTGCCGGGCTACTGTGGGGCAACGGCTACGCGGAGATCGAGTACGACGATCAGTGGCAGGTGCGCGGCATCTGGCCCATGACGCCGGCTGCGGTGGGTGTGGAACGCAACGACGCCTATGAGTTGCAGTATACCTACTGGAATGAGCGACTAGGGCGGGGCTTTGTGCTGCCGGCCTATCGGGTGCTGCATCTGCGCTATCTGATCGTGCGCGGGGCAGTGGGGATCTCTCCGGTCCGGGCGGCCATGAACGCCATCGGGTTAGGCAATGCCATCGAAGAGTTCGGAAGCCGCTACTTTGCGAACGGTTCACGGCCTTCGATCATCCTGAAACACCCCAAGAAGCTTTCGCCAGAAGCATACGAACGGCTACGCAGTAGCTTTGAGGAGCAATGGGCGGGGCTCTCCAATGCGCACCGGATCAACCTGTTGGAGGAGGGCGTAACCGCGGACGCCATCGGGATCCCACCCGAAGAAGCGCAATTCCTGGAGTCCCGTAAGTACCAGGTCGCGGAGATCTCGCGCCTGTACGGCGTGCCGCTTGATTCCTTGGGCGACAACAGCGCCGCGAGCTATGCCAGTGTGGAACAGTTCGGCATGAATCTGCGCACCTATGCGTTCGGTTCGTGGGCGACGCGGGATCAGCAGGCGCTACAGCGTGATCTCCTGACCGAAGAGGAGCGGGGCCGTTACTACATCGAATATCTGTTCGATGCTTTGGAGCGGGCCGACATCAGCACACGCACGCAGGCATACAACACCTTGCGCCAGATTGGGGCCATTTCTGCCAACGAGATCCGCGAGCGCGAAAACATGAACCCGATTGCAGGCGGGGATTCCTACTGGCAGCCGCTCAACGTAGTCGAAGCGAATGCCGACGGCGTCACCGTCGAAACCCGCGCGGCGCCGTCCACGCCGGAGCGCACAGCACGGCGGGGAGAACAGCGCGCACAATCGGATGATGAGATTGCCAAACTGACCGCGCATCGCCAAAAGCTATTCCGGCAATATCAGCCCCTCTTCGAGGATGCCGCGACGCGCCTGGTCAACCGGGAAGTCGCCGACATCCGGCGCGCAGTCAAAAAGCACTTGCAAAAACGGGCCGAAGGGCAGCGCAGCGTGGATGAATTCCGCGATTGGCTGGCGAAATTCTATGCAGATCTGCGCGAGGTAATCCCGGATCTCTTCGAGGCGACGTTGCGATCACTGGCCGAACACATGGCGACTGATGTGGCCAAGGAAATCGACGTGGAAGATCCTGGCTACACTGACGAAATGCGCACCTTCGTCGAAGAATACCTGAAGAATTTCGCAGCCGGCTATACCGCGAGTGGCGAACGCCAAATCAAGGCGTTGCTAGATGCCGCGACGGCCGACAACGTCGATCCTGCCGATACTGTCGGCGAGCGGCTAGACGGCTGGGAAGAAAATCGGGCAAAGAAGACCGGACGCCAACAGGCATTTGAAGGCGGGAATGCGCTCGTGGTGGGGCTGTACGGGGCGATGGGCGTGCAACAAATGCGTTGGGCGGCGCGGGGCGACTCCTGCCCGTTCTGCAAGAAGATGAACGGGCGCATTGTCGGGATCAATGAATCATTTGTGCAGGGCGGCGAGAAGGTGCACGGCGATGATGGGGCCGAACCGATGCTGATCAGGCGCACAAAGCGCCACGGCCCGCTGCATGGGACGTGTGATTGCGTGGTAGTAGCCGCATAGAGGGAATTTCACGATGAAAAATCAGCAAGTTGCCATTTTTAATCTAACCGAAGTGCGGGCGCTGGGTGATCCGCGCACGCTGACGGGCTATGCCGCGCTATTCGACACGCTGAGCGTGGATCTGTGGGGCTTCAAAGAGGAAATCGCCCCTGGCGCGTTTGCGGGCAGCCTCAAAAACGACATCCGGGCGCTCTGGCAGCACGACACGGCCCAGCCACTGGCACGCACGGCGAATAGCACGCTCAAATTGTGGGAAGACAGCAAGGGCTTAGCTTTTGAAATGGTCCTCCCCGACACGACGCTGGGGCGCGACGCCTATACCAATGTGCAATCGGGCCTGGTGGACCAGATGTCCTTTGGCTTCTGCATCTTGCCGGATGGCGAGAAGTGGCGTACGGAGGAGGACAACCAAATCATTCGGCGCCTCACGAATATCGATCTGCGTGAGATCAGCCCCGTGACCTGGGCGGCCTACCCCGCCACGAACGTCAGTGCACGCGCGGCGTTCGGTGAACCTGTGATCATTCCGGACTGGGTGCGGCGCGGGCGCGCTGACCAGCCGGTTGACGATTTGCTTGCGGCAGAAGCGGCGCGGGCGCGCCAGGCTGAGATTCGCAAGCGCCAACGTGAGACGTACAAGATTCTGACAGGAGTCTGAGATGAAGAACGCAATTGTAGAACTGCGGCGCAAGCAGAATGATGCGCTGCGCGAGATGGATGAGATCGACGGGCGCGCCGCGACGGAGAATCGTGGCCTGTCTGCCGATGAGGGGAAACGCTACGGCGAATTGCAGCAGACCGTCAAGGACCTGCAAGCCTCCGTAGAGCGCGAGGAATTCAAGAACGCCCACCGCGTGGATGCCAACGGGCGCGCGGTGGCGTCGACCGACGTTGCTAGCCCCAACATCGGCATGGGTGAGCAGGATCTGGCGGATTACTCGCTCTTGCGGGCCGTGCGTGCCGCGGCCACGGGCGACTGGCGCAATGCCGGGCTCGAGCGGGAAGCCTCCGACGCCGTGGCAAAGCGGATGGGGCGCGAGCCGCAGGGCTTTTTCGTGCCGATGGACTGGATGCAGAGCCGCCACAGCGCGACACCAGAACAGCGCGCCGTGACACCCACGTCAGGCGCCAACCTGATCCAAACCAACGTTGGCAGCTTCATCGACGTGTTGCGCAACCGGGCAATGGTGCGTGCGGCTGGCGCCGTCTTCCTGACGGGCCTGGTCGGTAATGTGGATCTCCCCAAGCGGACCGCAGGCGCCGCGGTTTCCTGGGTCGCGGCGGGCGCGGCACCGGGTTCAGAAGCCACGCAGACGTTCGGTGCGGTGCAGTTGCGCCCAAAGACCGCGGCGGCCTATATCGACTACTATCGTACGATGTTGCTCCAGTCGTCACCCGACATCGAAATGCTGATGCGCGATGATCTGGCGGCTGCGGTGCAAGTGGGGTTGGATGCGGCGGCCTTGCATGGCTCCGGGTCCAACAACCAGCCGACCGGCATCGCGTCGACGTCCGGGATCGGATCGGTGGCAGGCGGCGACAACGGCCTGGCGCCAGCTTGGTCGCATATCGTCCAGCTCGAAACCGAAGTGGCCATCGACAACGCCGACGCCGGGCGCCTGGCGTACATGACCAATCCCAAGGTGCGCGGCAAGCTGAAGCAAACGCCGCGTGTGGCGAGCACGGACAGCCGCATGATCTGGAATGACGAAGCGCAGCAGCCCGTGAACGGCTATGGCGCATTCGTCACCAATCAGGTGGCGAGCAATCTCGTGAAGGGTTCGAGCGGCGCGGTGTGTAGCGCCATCTTTTTCGGGAACTGGGCGGATCTGGTGATTGGCATCTGGGGCACGATTGACATCACCGCAGACATTCCTGATAACCGGACGGGTACCGTGCGCGTAGCGGCCCTGACGGATGCTGACATCGGGCTGCGCCAGGCGTCTTCGTTCGCTGCCATGCTGGATGCGCTGACGTCATAAGCGCTGGATCTAGGCTCATAGACTGACTGTAATGCGGGGGGTGGGCAACCACCCCCAATCGGAGAAATGACACATGAGACGTTCATACCGCTGGGGATTCGCGCTACTCACGCCGCTTGTGCTCCTGCTGCTGATCGTGGCGCTCTTGCAAGCCAACGCCACGCACGCCGTGAGCGGGCCAGCGCCGGGCACAGTGGTCAACACCGCCACGTACCGCTATTTCAACACACAGGTGATCACCAACCGCACTACCATCTACTCACCCGTGCCGCTCGCGGTCGGCAACGCCGATGCCAGTGTGGTGGATGTCTGGCATAGCGCTGACGTGTTCGTAACGTCGAACCTGGGCGCAAGCGCGGCGCTGACGGTGACACCCCAACTATCCGCGGATTGCAGCAACTTCGCTGATACCTGGTACGACGTCGCGTTTAGCACTACCGTAGGGGTGCGACCATATCAGATTGTCGCGACCAGTACCGGCACGCAATACATGCCGGTGCCAATGGCGGGTAGATGCCTGCGTTTTGCGATTGGCAGCACGGGCACGGTGACCGTGTCGGTGTGGGCGACGCTGAGGAATAACTGAGATGTTGATCAAGATCATCCGCAACACGGTAGCCAAACCGAACGGCGGCGCCGCCAGGGCGGTCGCAATCGGCGAGATCCTGGACGTGGATAGCGCACAGGGGGAACAGTTGATCCAACTGCGCAAAGCGGTCGTCTTTGAAGCGGGAAGCCCAGCCTCTCAGCTGGCAACGCCAGAACAGGCGATGCCACCATTGGAGCAACGCCTTGAGCAACGGAAGCGCAGTCGATGAATAGCGTGCGGGTCGTGACGGCAGCAACCACGCAGCCGGTGACGCTGGCAGAGGTCAAGGCTGACGTGCGCGTCGATCACAGCGATGATGATGCGACCCTGAACCGGCTGATTGCAGAGGCCACGGCAGAAGCGGAGCTGCTGGCGCGGCGCGCGTTCGTCACGCGCACGTTGGAGTTAGCGCTCCAGAAATGGCCGGAGCCACCGATCCCAGTGCGGATCCCGTATCCACCGCTCGCGTCGGTCGTGTCGGTGAAATACTACGACACGGCCAACGTCCTACAAACCGTCCCGGCCACCGACTACTACGCCGTGACGGATGTCATTCCGGGTTGTGTGGCGCTCGCCGCCGATAAGGCGTGGCCCGAAACCGTCCGCACGGTTTCGCCCATCCGCATCCAATACACCGCAGGCTATGGCAGCGCGGCGGCAGTGCCGGACATCTACAAGCACCTGATCCGCGCCCTGGTCGCGCTTGATTACGAGCATCGGGACGGCATGACCAACGACGGCAGGCGCCAGCGGGATCTAGTCGTGGCCCGGCTCCAGATGGATTGGGGCTGGTAACCTGGTATTATCGTCAGCGCTGGCGAGGGTTGCCGGCGTGCATCGCCATGGTCGGCGACGGTCGACAGCGCAGAATGGAAGTATGGAAGTATGATCGAACGTTTCCGCCATCGCATCGAGATCCAGGAGCCCGTGACCGCGCAGAACGCACGCGGGGTAGATAAGATCACGGGCTGGTCGCTGGTGGCGATGGTGTATGCGGAAATCAAGTCGCTCAATGGGCGGGAACAGATCGCCAATGAACAGGTCACGCCGTTGGCCTCGCACCAAATCACGATCCGGTATCGCAGTGGCATCACGACGAAAAACCGGGTGCGCTGGGGTAGCCGTTATTTCGGGATTGCCAGCGTGTTGGAAGCGGACAACCGCATGCGGACGCTGACGTTGCAGTGCAATGAGATTGTCGGCACGAATCGGGCCATCTAATGGCAAAACGCAGATCACGCCACTACGGCATTCAGCGGGTTGACGTCAATTTCTACGGTGACGAATTCCTGGCCATCATCGATAAGTACGGCGATGAGGGCCTCTTTGCCGCGGGCGAGATCCTGTTGGCAGAGGCGAAGAGCCGGGCGCCTAGCCGTAGGGGTCGCATCCGCATGTCGGGGTATGTGGCGACCGCATCCCGATCCACCTATGTGCGGCGCGGCTACTGGCGCAAGGAACGCAAGCCACCGAAGGACGCCGCCACCATTGCCTTCACGGCGCCACATGCGCATCTGCTGGAAGGTGGCCGGCGTGGGCAGGGGATAATCCGGCCGCGCAAACGGCAGGCGCTGCGCATTGGCGGCGAATTCCGCGCTCGCTCGCGCTATGGACGGATGGGCGCCAAACCATTCTTAGGTCCGGCCCTGGACGCCAAGCGCGCAGCGATGGCGAGCGAACTCGCGGCAGTGTTGGGTAAGCGCGTGAACGAGGCCATGCCGGAGGGCTGATGGAACTAGCGGACATCGTGCGCACGCAGTTGGCTGCAGCACCGGCAGTCACGGCGATAGTGGCCACTCGCATCTATCTGGAGGAGGCGCCAGACGAAGCCATGCTGCCGTTGGTGGTGTATAGCGTGCGGTTAGGCGAGACGATTGACGGCTCCGCATTGGTGGCGCCAGCGACCGTACAGGCGCACGGCTATGCTGAGGACGATGATACTGCGTTGGCGCTGGGTCGGGCGCTGCGTGGCGCACTAGAGGGGTTTAGCGGGCAAGCGGGGACGACGCGCTTAGCCTGGCTGAGCCAAACCGGGTGGGACGAAATGCATTCGTTTGATGACAACATCTGGGGGCGCCTGCTCAGTTTTTCGGGTCAGGCGATCTGGAGTTAGTAGAGGAGGATTGTATGCCTGTTGCAGATATTTTGGTCGGTCCGGTCAACGTCTGGTATTCGGCAGTGGGGACCGCGCTGCCATCGATCAACACGGTGGCAGTGGGGGCATCGTGGGGGGCAGGGTGGACGAATCCCGGTCTGACCTTGACGCCGCTGGCGTTGAACTATGAGTCAGATCAGTCAAAGATGGAAGTGGAGCAATATCCATCGCCGATCAACATCTCCCGCACCGCGGAGTCCATGTTGCTCGAAACCACGCTGGCAGAGTTCACGGCGGCCAACCTCAAGACGGCGCTCGCGGGGACGGGGGCGATCACGACGGTCGCAGCGGGGGCGAGCGTACATGCCAGCGATACCTACTCCTTTGGCGGTGACATCACTTTACCACAATTGCAGTGGGGCTTTGAGACGTGGGCGTTGGACGCCAGCAACAACAAGCTGCCCAAACGCTGGTTCATCTACAAGGCGGTCGCCACGCTGGGCGGCAAAGTTGAATTCTCGAAGAAGAACACGCTGGGCATTCCGCTGAAGCTGATGGCGCTTTGTGACACGAGCAAGGCTGCCGGCGCGCAACTGTGCCAGGTCCAAATCGTCACCGGGTGGAAGACGAGCTGATGCCAAAGCCAATCGAAATCGTGCTGGGTGGGCGTACATTCGCGGTCAGCCAACTCCCGATCCGCGCCGATGCCAAATGGCGGGATTCGGTGCGCGACCTGGTCGATCCCATCGCCGACATGGCGATTGCCTCGAATCTCGCATCGCCGACGCCGGATCGCCTGGTCAAACTGGCATTTGGCAGTGCGCTGATCGTGGATCCGGGGCGGGTGCTGGATGCGATCCTGGATTATTCCGCGGAATTGCGCGCCGAAACGCAGTGGATCGAAGAGAACGCATACGCAGATGAGGCGTTGACCGCGCTGCTCCTGCTTTTTTTTGGCACAACCTCGATGGCGAGTGGCTCTCCCGCGAAACCAGCGGAGACGACCTCGAAGAGTTGATGTTGGCGTGCTATCCCAGCATTGCCGGGGACGCCAATGCGATCACGCAGATGCGCCTGTCGGCAGCCTGGATGCGGCGCAAACAATTCGAGGCCAAACTACTCGCAGTCGAGGTTGCCAAACTGTTCTTTGGGGAGTCGGAACCGGAACGCATTCCGGAAGACGATATGCTGCGCATCTTAGGGATTACTCCTGTAGTGGTGACGGTGGCGGATAGTGGGCAATAAACTCGCAGATGTGATCGCCTTCATCAAGGCGGACAACAGCGAACTCAAATCCGACATGGCGGAAGCCGAAAACACGATCCAATCGTCCGGTGGGCGTTTTGGCAGCGTGTTGCAGGGTGTGGGCATGGCCGTGGGCATGGGTGTCGCGGGCATGGCCGTGGATGCCACCGGTAAGATCCAGGCATTCACGGGCGAAGCCATCGCATCGGCGTCCGACCTCAACGAGACCGTCTCAAAGTCTTCCGTTGTATTCGGCGATAACAGCGCGGCGGTGATGGCGTGGGCGCAGACCTCTGCGACGGCGCTGGGCCAGTCGAAGCAAGGTGCGCTAGATGCGGCTTCCGGCTTCGGGAATTTGTTCGTATCCATGGGCATGTCAACCGGACCGGCGTCCGACATGTCGATGGGGCTCACGCAGCTCGCCAGCGATCTGGCGTCGTTCAATAACCTCGATCCCACGGTCGCACTGGAGAAATTGCGCGCCGGCATGCTGGGCCAATCGGAGCCGCTCCAGTCGCTAGGCGTCAACATGACGGCGGCGTCGGTGACGGCCAAGGCGCTCGAAATGGGGCTGGCTGCCACGGCGGACGCCCTCACGCCGGCCATGCTCGCACAGGCGCGCTACGCCATCATTTTGGACCAAACCAAGACCGCGCAGGGCGACTTTGCCCGCACGAGTGACGGCCTCGCCAATCAGCAGCGCATCGCCGACGCACAGTGGAAGGATATGACAGCCACCATCGGGCAGGCATTGCTGCCCGTGCAACTGGCGCTGATTCAGTCCACAAATCAGTTTGTGCAGCGGGTATTGCCGCCACTCTCCGAATTCATCACCACGCGCGTCGTGCCCGCGATGGAAGCCATCGGCAACGTGATCCAAACCGTCGTGGGGCCGATGATTGACGCCGCGATGGGGTGGTTTACGTCGCTGGGTGACACGATGCGCACCCAGACCGATGGCCCATTCGCCTATCTCCAACAGTGGTTTGAGAAAACCATGCCGTTGATCCAGACACTTGTCGATAACGTCACCAAGGCGTTGACGGGTTTCTGGCGCGATCATGGCGAACAGATCACCGCCATCGTGCAGACGCTCCTGAATGCGCTTTACATCATTTGGGATACGCAACTGAAAACCATCCTCGATATTATCACGGCCTTTTTCCAATTGCTGACAGGTGACTGGGAAGGGGCCGGGCAGACACTGAAGGGTATCGTAGAGCGTTGGTGGGACGTGCTCAAAGGCGCCGTGCAGTTTGTGGTTGATCATGTCAGGGATGCCTGGCTGAGCGTGGACTGGGGCCGACTCGGACAGAATATCATTGACGGTATTTTGAACGGGCTGCGCAACGCCGGGCAAGGACTGCTCGATTTTATTGGCGGCCTGGTGCAGGATGCGATTGATGGCGCCCTGGGTGGCCTGGGTGGATTGGGCGCCAATGCGTTGCCAACTGGTAACACCGGGCGCAGTGCGCTCGCGGCGGCCACGAGCGGGGCCACGGGCCTGACGGCGGCGCCCATCACCATCACGATCAACAACTACGGCGCTGACGCCGCGACAGTCGGACAGGCGTCGCGTAGTGGCGTGCTCGCGGCGCTCAGGGCGGTGGGCTACCAATGAGCGCATATCAGATCTACGAATTCGACGGCGTAGCACTGCCGACCTACAACCAGGATCAGGATCTCGGGACGGGCGCCGTGGATCCACAGTTGCTGGCGTCTGTGGGCGGCGTATTCGACGTGGCGCCGGGCAGACAACGCCTACCACGCATGACCAAAATCGCGGTGGCGGGACTGTATGCCGCGGTGGACAGCGCGACCTACAACCTAGTTGACCATGCCGGCAATCGCATCGTCGATCACGCCGGTAACGCTATCATTGCCACGACGGACCAGAAGGTGCTGCGCTACCAGGTCGATCAACTGCGCGCCAAGATCGGCGTACAGGCGAAACTGTGGCGCCGGCGGTGGGACAACCAGACGGTCAGGCAATGGAAAACTGCACGTCTGCTAAATGCGGGCGAGCGCAACGATATCAAGCATCGCACGCGCATGGCGATCTACGAATGTCAATTCGAGACCGCGATGGCAGCCTGGCGTGATGCTACTTCCGACGCGACCAGCGCCGCATTTACCGCGTCGCAGGTCGCAGCGCTGCTATTCGCCAGCGACGGCAATGCAACCATCGAAGACACGATCATCAGCGTGGCTGCATCCGGCACGATTACGAGCCTGCAATTTGCCATCCCGAATCTTGGCATTGATCTGCGCTATACCGGCACGCTCAACAGCGGGCAGACGCTGCGCATTGATTGCGGCGCGCAGACCGTGAAGATTGGCACAGCCGCAGCCTACGCCGGCTTTGCGCTGGGCAGCGGGCACACGGCGCGCACCTGGCTGCCGTTGCCACCTGGTAGGGCGCTAATGCTGGTGACCGCCAATGGGCCGGGGACCGTCACCGGCACGCATTATGATCAGTGGATATAAGCGGCATGTTTTACGTTGACATCGAAGACGCCAGCGGCAACCGGCAGGGCACGGGGCCAATCACATCGGCGAGCCAATGGAAGGTGGCACGCCGCCTAGATCAGGCGGGGACCTGGTCCTTTGTCGCGCCGCTCGCCGACGTGAAACTGGCAGAGGCGCAGCCACGCCGCTACGCGCACATTTACGCCTATATCCTGAGCGGCTATCAGTGGGTAGGCGGTGGGCCAATCGACTCGATTGTCAGCAACATCGACGCCAATGGCATCGTGCAGGCAACGGTATCCGGCAGTGATTTGCTGCGGGAATTGGTCTGGCGGTCCGTGGGCAGTGTGCAGCTCGCCGATGGGAGCGGCAACCCGATCAGCCACGCGGCTGCGGTCGCGGCGGTGATGGCGTTAGCGCCGGCAGGCTGGACGGCCACCGCTGATCCCGCGCCAGGGTGGGATCTCGTATATGGGCAATTTGGGGGCGAGACGGTCCTGGCGGCGCTGGCGAAGGTCGCGGAACGGAGCCGCAGCCATTACTATTTGAGCGGACGGCGGACCGTGACGCTGGGCTCCAGTTTTACCGCGTCGGGGGTGCGCTGTGTGGCGGCCAGCCAGGCGCTGGGCACAGACCAGGCGGCGATCACCGCGCTGAGCGTGGATCGGTCCAGTTACGATCTCGTGTCGCGGATCATCCCGGTCGGCAGTGGTCAATCGAAGGTAGCACTGACACTACGTGCGACCACGCGCGTGGCGGACAGCGGGTACACGCTGGATAAAACTGCCAACTATCTCGTCAATAACAGTGTAGAGTCGGCCTACGGACGCTGCGAGCGGGTGGTAGCGTTCAAGGACATCGCGCCGCTCAGCAGCACGAACGCCGATGTCGTTTCTGCCAGTAACGCGCTGTATGACGCGGCGCTGTACTGGCTCCAACAGCACAGCGCACCGGTGAGCGCCTACCGCATCAGCCTCGCAGAGTGTCCGAAACTATTGTTGCCACTTCAGACGGTGCACGTCTATTGGCGCGATCCTGACCAACAGACCACGATTGACGCGGATCTATACGTGCTAGGAGTGGAATGGGCCGGGGGCGTAGATGGCGTCCGCACTGCCGCGCTGACGGTCGCCGACGCGCCCTATGCGCTAAATGACGACGTTGCCGCAGTGGTGGATAGCATCACGCGCAGCACGATCTACCAGGCATTGCCCCAACTCAACGCCAACTCCTACACCATTGTCTACACCAAGAACGTGGACGATGTCCTAGAAGCGAATTTCCGGTTCCGTTTTGATGAAGACTGCACCCAGTTGGTGCGCGTGGTGTTTGACTTCCAACTGTTGCCACTCGAATCCACGGTGAAAACGGTGGGATTGGAGCAATCGACCGGAGGGACGATCACTACTACGTATACGGGCGACTCGGGCGGAACAGGTACGGCCAACACGGGCGGACCGTCTACACCCAATACCGGACAGTCGTCTGGCGACACGGGGACGGCCACCGGGGACACGGGGACGGCCACCGGGGACACGGGGACGGCCAATGGCGACACGGGTGGCCCTTCCACGAGTAATACCGGCGGTTCTGGAGATCTATCGACTGGCGGACCATCGGAGGGTGACACGACCAGCGGCGGGCGACATCAGCACACCGTCCGGGTGGGCTTGGGCGGGTCCGTGATGTATCCGATTGGCTATAGCGCGGCGGGGAAATCCGGTGGCCTCGTGACATCCCTTGCAGGTGACGATCATTATTACCCCACCAACGAAAGTGGCAACCATCAACACTCACTGAACAGTCACACGCACACGCTCAACAGCCACGCGCACTCGCTGAATGGCCACTCACACTCGCTGAATGGCCACTCACACTCGCTGAACGGCCACTCACACTCGCTGGGCAACCATTCACATTCGCTGGGCAGCCATACGCATACAATTACGCATACCCACACGATCACCCATGCGCATACGTTCACGCCTGCGGTATATACGGTCTATGGCATTTTCCGCGATGTAGCGGGTAACGTGTTTGCGCTGACTGACCTGGAGTACCAGGTTAATTCCGGATCGTGGTATGCGTTCACGGTGGGGGTTAACGGCTTCGCCTCTTTGGGATCTAGTTGGTATCGCGTCGATCTGACGGCGCTCCTCCAGGACAGTACGACGCTGCGCCCGCTGGCAAGCAATAATCTGTTGACTGTACGCAAAAAGACGACAGGCGCCGCCAAAAAGGCAACCATTGACGCACAAATGGGCATTCGCAATATCATCCAGGCGCTTGCGCTGAACTGAGAGAAATACATGCCACCAGAAGCAATCAAACTGAACGAAGGCGATGCCCGCACCGGCTTGGCGCTTTGGCTGGAGGCCGAACGCCTCCATGAACGCCTGCATGCCGCACAAGCGGATTATGGGCGCTGGGCGGAGGCAATGGGCAATCTCTATGCCGTGCCCACAAACTACGTGATTGGTGATCCTACGCTGGGCTTCGTTCCAGCACCAGAGGTGCAAAATGGTGGATAAGACGATCCATGATCTGGCGTCGCTGGCTTCACCTGCCGTCGATGATGAGGTTGGAGTATGGGATCTGAGCGCCGGGCAGTATGTGCGCGTAGCGGTCAATGCGCTGATCGGCGCGGCGCTCCTGAATCCGGGCGCGTTGGATCTCAATGGCAAATCGGCGGTGCTGCCAGCCAACGGCACACTGGCACTGCTAGAGGCTGCCAACGTCTTCGCGGCGGCTCAAACGATACCGAACGCGCTGACAGGACTTACGGGCGTAATGGCTGATGATACTGCTATCAGTTTCACGCCAAATACGGCGTATGGAGTCCTCGTGCTATGGAGCAGACTGGGTGGATATCCTAATCGCTGCGGCATTGCTCACTTCCGCGCGATGACAACGCCGCACTGTGCGATCATTGCGCAGCCAGCAACTGATCTTGTCGCAACCAACACCGTGCTCACCGGCACGACTGGCACAGATGGCAAAATCACAATTGGAGCCTACAGCGACGGTAAAATCTACATCGAGAATCGCATGGGTGGCAGCATCAATATTGGATATGTGATTTTGGGAGGATAGATGGAAGACGCAGAAGCCAAATCATTCGTCGCAGAGGGTAGGCTCAGACTTACGAATCTGTACAATGCGATTCGCAATCTTGATGACTGGTCGGATTCATTTATGGTGCGCGGGGGTACGGACGTCTATGGCCCCGATGCGGCGCTGATGGCGGGGATCAATGACAAGGTCCAGACCGCCATCGCCTTGGAGGACCGAGCGACAGTAGCACGGCTGCGCACGGACGTCTGAGTCCTACACTGAAGTTTTTCGCGAATAAGATGGCTTCTCACTCAGTTTTCGAGGCGGGCAGATGGCGACAGACGCACAGATAATCCAGGGCGAAAGCAAGGTATTTCGCTACAACGTGACCGATGCGTCGGGAACGGCGGTGATTGTGACCGGTGCAACCTGTACGTGGGAATTGTCCCGCTACCCAGGCGAGACGGCCATCCTTACCAAAACGACGGCTGACCATATCACAGCCAGCGGTAGCACGATTGACGTGGAACTCGAACCGGCTGACACATTGGCGCTCGATGGTCTGTACAGTCACGAATTGACGATTGCCGACATTGCTGGCAACACGACGAAAGTGCAGGGGACGCTGCTTGTGAGTACTGAAATTCAACCGGAGCCAACGCCATGAGTGACATGACGGCAATCGTGCAACCAATCATCACGATGACGGCGACACATGCGCCAGTCGTGGAGATGACGGCTACGGTGTGGCTCTTCGTGCCTTCGGGGGGCGAACTGACCGGGCAGCCAATGGGGTTATTGCTGGCGTTGACATACGCATAGGGGGATAGATGGCAGACAATATTGCAATAACGCCGGGTGTGGGAAAGACCATCGCCGCCGATGACATTTCGGGCGTGCTCTATCAGCGCATCAAGCCAGCTTTTGGCGTGGACGGTGCAGCGGTTGACGTGTCCGCATCGAACCCGTTACCGGTGACGATTGCCGATGCTTCCGTCACAATCGACGGTGCGCTGACGGACACGGAACTGCGAGCCACCCCGGTTAACGTGGCAATCTCTGATGCGAGTGTCACGGTTGACGGGCCATTGACAAACGCAGAACTGCGGGCGTCTGCCGTTGCGGTGGCGCAGGCGAGGGTTGCGCTGACAACCGTTACCGGCACCACCGCAACGAGTGGCGATAATACGCTCGTGGCGGCTCCTGGTGCTGGCAACAAAATCTACATCTATAAGGTGCAGATACAGTTGGAAGCGGCAACCGCAACGACCATACTCATCAAATCCGGCAGTACGACGGTGGATCGGGTGTACTGTGCATCTGCTGGGGATGGCAAACTCGAAGTGTATCCAACCGGGCGAGAATTGCCGCTAGGCACGAATGAGGCGCTCATCCTCAATCTGTCAGGTGCTAACGCCATCGGCTACACAATTCGCTATGCGGTGGAGGCGGCATAATGTCTACGCTATCAGAACTCATCAAGGATTATTGCGCCGACTTTGGGCAGGATTACCCGGCGATTGCGGCACGGCTCAACGCACCAACGGAGATTGCCAACCCGGACGCCGGGGAAGTGACAACTGTCACCGTGCCAACGCCCATCACGCTCAAAGGGCTGTTGGCCATCGTTCCACCGGCAGAGGGCGCAACCATCTACAGCAAGCTCCCCGGCTTTGTCGATGACCTACGCAACGCCATCGACAATCAAGACCGGGAGTATTTGGGTGGGCTGCTCAATATCGCCTACGCAGGCGGCGCAATCAGCCAACAGACCGCGGCAGGGCTTGCGCCACTACTGACGGCAACCGTCACGACCACCACGACCGCCCCGGACACCATCGCCGGGCCATCGCTGGCAGCGGCAGCGGGGCTAGGGGTGGTCACGGCGATGCAGGTGCAGGCGGCGCTAAACTAATGCCACTGGTAGCGAGCGGGGAATCACGGATTATCAAGCGCAGGGCGGCGGCGGCATCCAACGGGCTGCTGACAAATCTTGTCGCCTACTGGGGGCTAGATGAGGAGGGCGGCGCAAATGATGCGCTGGATAAGCACACAAACGGGCTAACGTTGACGCAGGCCGCATCACCCGGCAGTGCCGCTGGCAAGGTTTACGCTGGAGCGCGCGCGCTTGCATCGGTTTCCACGCAATACTTTTCTCGCGCATCAGAAACCTTGTTGCAGGTTGGCGGTACGAGTTACTCCTGGTCCTGCTGGATATATCCGACGACAGCAATCACGAGTCGCTATATCATCAATAAAAGGCAGGATGCCAGTAATTACTACGCACTTCGCACCGACGCGGGCGGGAACTTAATTTGGGATGAATACTCGGGCGGAACGAAACGTATTGAGATACTGACATCTACCGTACCCAGCCTAAACACCTGGCAGATGATTACTGTTGTTGTCACACGCGGCGACACTGCCGCCAGCCGAATGTATCTTGGCACAAACAACATCACAACGGGAACACCCACCGCATTGGTGAGCTACACCGACAATACTGGGGCGTTCAATATCGGTAGATGGGGTGGCGGTGGGAATTATTATGATGGGCGCTTAGGGCCGGTGATCTTTTGGAAGGGAAGCGCCCTAACCTCTGACCAACGCACGGCACTCTACAACGCCGGGGCGGGCCTGACCTATGCGGCATTCACGGCATAGGCACCGAACGATAAGCCGCCCTATGCGCGGAAACTGACCACGAGTATGTAAATTATCAGTGTGCGAATAGCACAGACTCACGCGCAAAATTCAACCAACAAAAAACTCCCCATCGACGTGGGGAGTTTCTGTGCTATGGCTCAGCTATTGGGCGAACTAGAGCTCTACTCTTCCCCCAACTGCGCATCGATCCAATTCTCCAGTTCATCGCTTTCCATACCTGCCGGCGCATGGCTCTCCATCTCGGCGCGCTGCATATAGACATCGTAGCTATGCTCCCACGAATCGACGATACGATCCCCCACGCACAGATAGACACTCTCCACGCGCTCGCTGACCAGTTCAGCAAAGCGCCTGCGTGCGTCCGCCATCTGCGCAAATGGTTCGGTCTTCGTGTCCAGATCTACGAGGTCCGCGTGATGTCGCACCGTGATCGGACCTTCGTACACTGTGCCCGTCGGCACGCCGTTGACTGTTTCCTGTATCATCGTTATTCCTCTCCCTATTTGAAGGATCCACCTGCTGCAATAAAGTGCCACATTGCCACCCACATCATGATCGTCATCATCACGACAATCGAACCAATAAACAGCGCCATGAGCGATATGAAGACCTTTTCCGGCAGACTCCACAGGTCTTTTTCCACTATCACATTGGGCGTGGGTCGCGGTGGTACGGGCGGCTTTGGCTTCGGCCTGGTCGCGTCGAAGAGGTCATCGCTGATCGCCTTATACGCGTCGCGCTCTGCGACGAGCCCATCAATCAAACCGAAAATCTGATATAGATCTTCACGGCTGATTGCTGGCTCCCACATCGGGTTTTCCATCATGTTTTTCAAGATCTTCGCTACTAGTTCCCTGACATTCTGTTCGTCCATGTCCTCACCACTCCAACGGCTCATCATCGGTCACGGGCAGGTAGACGTAATCCGGGCGGTAGACGGTCGGCAACGGCGGCACGACGGTGATTTGCCCATTAGGCAGATTCTGCTGATCGTAGTCGCGCACCCGGTGTGGACGATATTCGTCGTCTTCGTCGTCATAACGACGGCGCCCAGACGCCATCACGAGCAGGGCGGTGGGAATGCCGGCCAACACCCCAAACAGCATCCCCACGGCCATACTGACCGCGTCAGGACTGATGATGCTGGCCACCCGAAACGCGCAGACGCCAACCAGGATAATCACAAGCAAAAGCGCAACGATCTTCATGAATTCCTCCTAAAGCACTTCACTCTTCGACGACATCGCCAGAAACGACGGGGTGGACCACCAGCGGTCTGTAATCGTGCGGATCCATGGATCCACGTCGCTGATGTAGTACGCCTGGAAGCGGCGCACGTCCATGCCTTCAATGCGCAAGAATGCGCCCTGGCCGGGGAGATACTCCGCACCGACGCCGGAGATCCCAGCCGCGACGCGGGAGTCATCAGGGGACATTACCCGGCCCACGAGGCGACACGTAAAATTCGCCTTCGCCACACTGCCCACAATCGCGCCCAGTGGTTTCTGCGTGGCCGCCAACACGTTGATGTTCTTGCTCCTGCCGATGGCGAGAATCGACGCCAGTTGGCGCATAACCTCTTTGTTGCGCGCCAGTTCGGCGAGTTCGTCAATGACCAGGATCAGCCGGTTGCCGCGCTTGCCGGTCAGTACGCGCCGCTCCTTCTCGTGATAGATGTATTCGACCGCATCTACCGCGTCGCCCATCGATGTCGCCATGCGGCGCATGTGGCTGAGCGGTTGGAAGGGCAATAGGTCCTCATTTTTCATGTCAATGCACATGAGTTCGACTTCGTTCGGCGATGTGCCCAGACAGAGCGACGCGAGCATCGCCGATAGCAGCACGCTTTTGCCGCTGCCCGTGGCGCCGGCGATCAGTGTGTGCGGGGTGCGGTTCAGATCGATGCGCTCCTCGCTGATCGTCCCGTCGAAGCCGTAGGACTGGCCTAGCGCCATCATGTGGGGCTCGCGGGGGAGCTGCGGCATGCTGATGGGCTTGGGGTGGGGGTGGGGGACT
>ERZ724522.651-NODE-651-length-21141-cov-6.206820_pt1 | contig 21141 bp, 23 predicted proteins | sample MGYA00376055_ERZ724522 | MGnify/ENA primary metagenome ERZ724522 (study PRJEB28724, sample SAMN07190884) | wastewater metagenome | isolation source: effluent of sewage treatment plant in Hong Hong | place: Hong Kong | collected 2016-03-17 ...
AGCGCATTGGCAATGACCTTCTGCAGGCGTTCATCCGGTGAGTCCACACCAAACACTTCGAAGCAGTCTCGCAAATGCTTGAACCGGTCCGCCAGCCCGTTGAATCCACCGTTCACGAAGTAGGTGATGCGCAGGAACTGGTCGTCGTCCGCCATGGCGTTCAGGTTCTTCCCGGTGGAGTCCTTTTTGAACACGGTCCAAAACCATCCCGCGGAGTCCGCTGCGAGTTGCGGCTCGGCCACCTTTTCCGGCGCGCCGAGCAGATCGATTGCGCAGGACTCACCGTATGCCACGTACGTCTTCCGTCCGGTGATCTGGATGAACCCCCGACCTTTGAATTTCTTCCCGTCGCTGGTCTCGGTGTTTCCGAGGTCCTTCCGCCCCTCATAGGCACTGCCGTCGGCGAGTTCCTGCGTGTAGCGGAGCATTCCGCTCTCATGCAGCACCTGCGCCATGAAGTGCGCCTGACGGAGCGGCGTGGAGATGTTGTGTCGGACCATAGCGGCGGTGAGCGGAGCGGCATACTTTTCCGCCAGCGTGACGTTGACGCCGAGCGATCGGAGTTCTGCAGAGGTCATTGCGTTGCCTCTGCTGTTTTTGTATCCGGTGCCGACACCACGCCATACTTTGCCTTCATCAGCTCGAGGATTGCCGGGTTATCCTTCAGCAGTCCGCTCACGAGCTGATATCCGATGAGGAACATGAAGAGCGTCATCCATTCGGGCGGGATCGATCCGGTGACCGTGGTGATCCTGATGATCACGTAGACACCGGCGAGACGGGAAAACGAGGTCTTCCCGGTACTCTCGGTGAATCCGTCGGCGATGAACTTCACGGCGAGCAGTATCATCTGCCAGAGCGAGATAACCGCGTCGCGGAAGCGCTGCATAGTGGTGAGGATGATGATTGCGAGCAGAATGAGTGCTGCGGTGATGTAGGTCTGGAAGTGCTGCAGTGTCTCGAGCATGTTATTTCCCTCCAATGATGGTTGTGATGACTTTGATTCCGATTGCTCCGGCCACAGAGAACCCGCCGGCGACCCACGCAATGCGAAGATTGACACTGTCCCTGAATTTTTTCAGCGACCGAACATCGCCGTTCAGTCCGTTCGTTCCATCGACGCCTTTGAGCAGTTGATCGTGTTCCTGCTGTTTCATATCGATCGTCACGAGGTGCTCATGCACCGGCTTCATGGCGCTGTTCATCGATGATTCGATGACCAGTTTCAGGTATTCTTTGTCTTCCGGTTCGAGCATGGCTGGTCCCCAAGGATCAGTAGTTGGAGAGTACGGTTTTAATGCGAAGTTTCTGCAGGTCGTTCAGGTTGTACCGGAACATGGTGGCCGGGTTGTAGTTCGCATCGAGCACCACGCACCAGATCGCTCCGTCCGGATCGATGTAGTAGAACGGTGCGGCGCTGTTCTTCACGGTGAGCAGGAAGGACCGCCAGCTGGTGATGAACGAATCGGAATGGAGTTTGAACTCGAGCTCCCAGATATACCTTCCCCCGGCATTTACGGCACTGCGGATGCGCCCATCGAGCGCTTCGCTGGTGTTGACGTTGTGGGTCGGCATTTGGGCGACCGCTCCCCATTGGTAGCTCTTTTCGAAATCGAGCGTTGTGCCAATGAAGAGGTTTCCAATATAGGGTTTTGCCACCAGTGCCCCGGTGGAATCGAACAAGATGCGGGCATACCGCTTGGACTGCGTTGCGAATGTCAGCATCTGCGCGCTGTCGGACGCGGTGAACGTGCCGAGAGTGACCGCGTCCGCCCAATTCGTATCGTCGTTCGTGTTCACCTGGAACTTAATCCCGTTGTCCGCTCCGACCGAAGAGAAATTGATTCCGTCCACCAGTGCGGCGTTGAAGCTCACTGCGGTGCCGAAATCGATGAGGATATACTGCGCCAGCGTGGTCGTTCCGGCTTTCGAGTAGATATCCGGATATCCGTTTTTCATGTTGGAGACCGGATACAACGAATCCACGCCAGAGTTCCAGGTGTAAGTCGGAATAGAGAGATCACATCCGAGGAATTTGGGGAATGCCATTAGAAAAGTACCTCCAGTTCCATGTTTCCCAGATGATCGATTCGCTGTGCAGTGATCAATCCGGTATCGCTTTTTGCAATTCGTGTTGTGGCAAACGTGACTGCCGCACCGTCCATAACTTCATTCTGCAGGAGTGCCGCGTTGACCGAGATAATATATTTATCGTGCGCTGCGTTATAAAAAGCGAACAAATAGGTGCATACGTCCTTCACCAGGTCATCCGGTATCAATTCGTTTTGAAGCGAGAATTTTTTTGCATCGCTTAATACCGTTGTTTGGTACGTCGTTCCGTCAAAATTATACACCGTGGTCCCGTTGGACACTTCCACAATGCTTACTTTCTGGTATGCGTTTTGCACTTGCGTGATGTCGGTGGCATTGGTGACGTTCACTGTGATGCTGCTTCCACTGTTTTGCACGACTCCCGTATCATCCCCTCGGCGATAGACAAAGAATTTTTTATGAGATGAGATGATCCCGATGAGATTATAGGCCTGCAGCGTTTTACTGATTGCATCGCGCACTGTGATACCGTCAAACTTTGGGCGGTTCACATACATATTGATGGTCTCTGAGTAGCGCCAGATTCTTCTGAGAATGTCCAGCCCATACAGAATCCCTCCGAAATACATCATCGTCCACCCGCGTTGATGTGGCCCGTTGTCGAGAGAATGCACGAGCGTTTGCGTGTTTGTGACGAGTGAATAAAGGCTTCCCTTGTAGTAGTTCGTTCCTGCCGCCAGCGTGAAATACACTTTTGAGTTCAGATACATCATGCTCTGCACATCATCCCCGGCGGAAAGCGTTGAGACTGTTGCGACGGCTGCCGAAGAGGTGGTATGACTTTTGATGTATTTCCCTCCGCTATTGTATAAATAATAGACACGATTCTCGGATTTATGAAGAGCGGCCCATTGGTTATACGATTCCGTTAGTGCGAACAAGGATCCATCGTCCGTCCACGTCCCGGCGGGATCGATACTGAGTCTGTGGAAATTTACATTCACGCCATCGTTGTCGTAGAAATACACGAATTGCCCATTCCAGAATACAAAAACGGTTGTCGCATCCACCCCCAGCGTTGCCGCTGAGAATACCAGCGAATCCGTTGCCGTGTCGCTCACAATGCGAACGGAGTGCGCGCTGTTGTTCACATACACCAGCCCATATAGATACGAGCTGCCGGTGTAGTTATAGTCCACCAGTTCCGCGGATTTGAAGCTTGTATTTGAGCTGACGCTGACCTCGTTATAGCTTGCTCCGGAAAGGTCATACACCCGGACGTATGTGTCTCCGGCTCCGACATACCAGATCCAGAGGTCATTGTTCCGGCTATTGTACCACAATCGATACACGACATAACCTGTTTTTGTCGTTACCAATGTGTAGGTGTCCGTGGACATGATGCGTTTATAGACTGAATCTCCGACTCCGACAAAGATGTCGGTTCCGTTATCCACCGCTGCATATTGTTTTCCGTTTTTTGATGCATCCTGTGGCGGCGTATCGTAAAATGATATTTTTGGATTCGCGTCCCATGAGTCGAATTGCAGCGTGTCGAACGTATCGTCGGTGATGCCGACTTTCTCGTAGAGCTTCCGGAGCAGCTCCTTCACCGACAGCCCATAGTAAGGTTGATTCGGAAGAGTGGTTCCCGGAACCGTCACGATCACATAATCTGTGAGCGTGTAGGTCTGCGTCGAGAGCTCGCTGACATCGACATAGATTTCGATTTTCTCCAGTCCGTCTTCGCTCACCAGTGTATCTGTTCCATCGGTGACTCGCAGTGTCAGCCAGTCCCCGCCATCGAGTCGCATCTGCTCTGTGCCGCTGTTGTATTCATACTCCAGCGTGTGTAGGCCGGCTTTTAACTGGTAGCTGGCGACATTTGCGTTCTTTACGAATATGCCCGGAATCGATGGCATCACGAGTCCGTCGGTGCCGATTCCATCGATATCGTCGCTGACATACTGAGTTGAGATATTCTCTCCGGCAATACGATTCCCCAGCTCGTCCGCCGTATACGCTGTGAATGTCACCTGATCCAGCAACTCGTTGTATTCGACTTCTGCTTTGTCAACAAAACCCGAGAAGATGTAGACCGTATCCGCTGTCGTGATGGACCCCATTTTCAGGACCATCTTCACGCGAATTTCGATGTACTCGGATTCCGATGCGTTGAAGACATTATCTTTGAACCATTGGATGCCACCGCCAGAGAAGATCCCTTTTGAGCAGGTGAGCGTGATACTGGATGAGGAGAACTGCCCCAGCTCGTATTCGATGCGCTGATCGACATCTACCGGTGAGTCGAGGAATTGCGTAATGTCTACCCACGTTCCCGTGGACAGTGATTCGCTGATGTCGGTGGTTTTCTTCACCTCCACGGTTTGCACGACTTGGCGATGCGCCGCATTGGCTGCTATACTCCAGTCCGATGTGGGAGAGAACCTCATGCCGTCCCCAGCGCGATATTGCTGCGATTGTTCACAATGAGGTCCTGAATATTTGCGACACCTGCTTTTCGCATTGCTTTCTTGAGAACATTCACGAAGGATGTCTCATCAGCAATACTACCATTGATGTTTACATTGATCGTCACGCCTTTATTCCCGAGTGCCGCTTCCTGTTCTTTCGTGCGGACCGTTTCGCCGACACGGAGGATGGCGGGACGTTCGTCCGGGGCGAGCGGGAGCCGCTGACCGTAGGACCCCACTGTTCCGCCTTCATGGAATTTTGATACTGCTGAAACAGCCGCCATTGCTGACGCCTGCGCCGCTCCGGCAGAGGCAGCGGAAAGCGCGGCAGCAGCTCCTGCTGCTCCAAACGATGCGATATTGACCGCAAGGGCCGCTGGCGCAGCGGCAGCAGTAAGTGCCGCCATTTCGCCCGTTGTTGCAGCAATGGTGGCGGTCGATGTTGTCTGTGCGATCAATGCATTTGTAATAGCAGCCGCCAGCTGTTCCGCGCCCCATGCGAATAGTTTTTCACCAAGATTCGCAAGGAACATTTCGAGAAGAGAGTTTTGATTCCCCAGGATGGTCCTCAGATTATCCACAAGGACCGTCTGCAGCGTTTGCCCGACCGAATCTCCCCATACCGACATCGATCGTTTGTAACTATCCACCCAGCGGTTGTTCTCTTCCGTGAGATGGTCCGTTGTGATCGCAACTGCTTTGTCAATTTTGCTCAGATCGACGGCAAACGCTTTGTATTTTAGCGATACTTTGTCGAGCGCTGGCTTCACTTTCTCTTCGAGAGTTCTCGCGTACGCCGAGAGCGCATCGTCGTTTTGTAAAACGTGCGCTTTGCTGAAATCAACGGCATCATCGTATTTTTGCTGCGCGGCCGTTAATTTTTTAAGAACTGCTTCATATTCTTTCGTGCCCGGATTGAGTTTATCGAGCTCGGACTGCAGTGCTTTGATCTGGTCCTTCATTAACGTGACGCTATTTGCAGCTCCTCCGGCGTTTCCGCCGATACTTGCGATTCCTTCGCCCGTTGTTCCAAGCGACTCGGCAGCTTTCAGTCCCTGCTCTCGGACCATCTGCAGGTCGTAGAATAAATTGTGCAGCGCGTGCCCGGTGTTGATACCGAACTTTGCCAGCGTTTCCTGCAGCGCACCGAACGGAGCGATGAGTAACTGGAATACACGGGCGAGCGTACCGGATGCGACGGCGATATACTTTGGCATTGATTCGCCGATGAACGTGACGAACCTGGTCAGCGCCGGCATCGCCGGAAGGATCGCATTATTGATCAGCGTTCCGACCGCCTTCTGCAGATCTTCCATTGCGAGCGCCATTGCTTTCATTTTTCCCGCATCCGTCTGCGCAAACTGCGCCGCCATTCCGCCCCATTTTTTTTCCACTGCTGCGGCAATCGCTCCGAGACGATCCGTTTCATTGGCGGTATCACCGATGGAGATGCCTGCTTTTTTGAGTCCTTCGGATCCTTCCAGTGACTTCGAGAACATCTTCGCAGCGGCTTCCGTGGAAATTCCCATACCGGCAGCGAGATCCAGAATCGCCGGTGTGAGTTGGTATGCCGCCCGAGCGTTTCCGGTCATCCCAACGGTGAGCGCCTGGACTCGGATGATCTCGTCGTCATCGATCGCGGTCTTTTTCTTCAGCGCATCCGCCTGATCGAGGAACGCTTGTTTCGCTTCGGCGGAAGTCGCCCCGGCATTGTTCAGTGCGACCTGCAGCGCAGCGATACCTGCCTGAGCTTGAGCCGCGGAATCCATGAACGACTTCACGGCGACGATGCTGAATGCCGCTCCGATGGCCGTTCCGACGCCCTTGATGGCGCTCTCCATCGAAGCGGCTTGCTTCTGGATGTTTCCGACGAACTGATTATACGTGCGGGTGGCATCGTCTGTCAGTTTGAGTTTTACATCGATCGCCATTATCGTCCCGCCCTGTAGAGTGATTCAATGACCCGCGGCAGTTCCGCGCTGAGTTTGGTTTCAACAAAACGGGTGATCATTGGATTGATCTTGCTCATATCGAAGATCTTATCGGCTGTGAGCCATTTCATCAGCGTGAGGTTGGTTCGGTCCTTCCCCTCCTGCGTGAAGACGTTCAGATTGCCGGTTTTACGTCCGCGCTGCACGAACCACTTCCGGTCCACCATTTCTTTTTGTCCGCGTTTGATCTCGAGCAATACCGCCTGTCGGCGCGTGGTGGGGAATTGCGGATTCGCGAAGAGTATTGGCGCGAAGCGTTTCTGGCTGAACCTGACGATGGCGACGAGACTCTGCCGCGTGGATTTGATCACGCTGATGCGGCTTTTAATCATCTTGGCGGAGACGTTGTATTCCTTCGGTAGTTCTTTCGCCACCAGCGTTTTTGCTGATGCTGCAGTGCGATTGAGAACCGCCTGCGCTGCGGCGGGGAACTGCCGGGCGAGGTCCTTGGTCTCATCATCGATCTTTATTTCGATGCTCATTCGCATTGCGGTATTCTTCAGAGATTTTATTGTAGATGTTCCAGACTGGAACGACGTATGCCGGGAGTTCCTGATATTCCTTCACCGATACACCGAGCAGACCTGTGCGGACGTTGTCGCAGAACGAGAGGACGGGGAGGAGCTCATCGTGCAGCGTCCGGACCGCCTGTTCATCCACCGGCTGAAACTCTTCGTCTTCCACTTCGCCGTCGAACAGCCGGGGATTGAAGAACAGCTCGACGGCGAATATCAGTTTTTTTCCGGTATTCCTGCGCTGAGACTCATCTCGGCTACCTTCTCCCCGAGTTCGTTCACCAGATCAACTGGAAGCTGGTCGAGGAGCGATTCTGCGATGAGGTCTTTCTTTGGAAGCCCCAGCACGCTCAGCGGCTCTGCGGTGAACGGCTTTCCAGCGTTTTCCCATCCTCTGAGGCCGAGCTGCGCGAAGAGACGGTTCCGGAGCGTCTGTTTGATTTCCACTCCGCCGCCATCCTTCGCCGTTGCCGAGATGATGACCGTGGCGTCATTGATGAGCTGCACTTCGCGGGATGTGAGCGGAGAAAGCAGAAACGTGGTTTTCTGCTCTTCTTTGTCGAGCAGACTGATGTAGCGGGTGACGATGGCGGTATCGATGAATCTGATCATGGCGTCCTTTCATAACGGTGGCAGTCCTTGCCGGTTCAAGGACTGCCGTCGGGAACCCCGTAACCGGACGGGAGAACAGTTTAGGTGAACACGATGGAAACCTCATCGTCTCCCGAGGAGCGATTGAAGAGCAGGTTTCCTTCGAGCGATGCGACGCCGTTGCGGTTTCCGGACTTGAACTGTCCGTATTGCATCTTCGATCCGGAGATGGTGATGATGTTGCCCGCGGTGCTGCCGATGGCAATCGTCCAGGCGGCTTCTGCTCCGCTCATCATCTTGCCCCAGAAGTCGTGCGTTGCGACCAGTTCGCGGTTCGCATCGACGTTTCCGGTGACCTGACGGTCCGTGATCTGGAACCCGAGGATCCCGGCGGTGCTGTTCACATCGGGGATCTCGGTGATCTGGATGCCGAGTTGCATGGACATCTTGGCGATCTTCGCCGAGAACGTCTGCAGCGTGGCGCTGGCCGACTGGATGATCGGGGGATTCGTGGCGAGGATGGAGGTGGAGGCGAACGACGCATCGGTGACCGCGGCGTAGATGCCCTTCCCCTTGAACTTCAGACCGACCGGTTTCCCGGCCTCGAGGTCGAACGAGACATCGAACAGGCACCCGGCGGCGACATGCAGCATCCCGTCTTGGTAGATCTTCACGGTGGCGGACTTGCCCGGACCGTAGAAGTTCGACGAGGCAGCGGAACTGGTCGGCGCATAGGTGACGGAGACACCGCCGGAGACCGTTTCCGTGAGTCCGCATGCCTGCAGCGCCGCGCCGAGCGGCGTGTTCGCCGTCCCGGCCGTGCCGGAGCCCCGCAGCGGGAGCGTGAACTCGATCTCGTAGTATTTCTTCCCGGGGATGTCCGCGAAACGGGAGAGCGAGGTGGAAACGTAGTTCTGCGGCGTGAGTTCCACCATGGGGGTGATGCTCACATCGTAGGCGTGCGTGAAGTCGGTCGTGGTGAGAGCGACCGCGGTGCCCTGCGTGCTCTCGGTTTTGATACCGACGGTCTGTTTGCGGTGCAACTGTGCCATTGTCTATTCCTCCTGATTGTTCACTTTCTTGGGCTCTTCTCCGACCGGATGGAGCTCCCCGGACTCGGGGTCGCGTACGGTCTGGATGATGTGCTCGGGCTCTTTCGTGGTCTGCTCTTTCATGGTCAATCCTCCTGCCATTCGACGGTTTGATACAAGATGGTCATGCGGACGGTGGCCGCCATGATCTTCTGTTCCTGCTGGTCCTTCTGGATGTTCGTTTCGGTCCACCGGGAATCGATCGCCAGACCCGACCATGTCGGATCGATGCCGATGGCGTATTGAATGTCTGCGATGCCTTTGCGGACCTGCTCGGCGGATAGGGTCCCGTTGACCATCAGTTCGATGTCCACCGAGAGGGACCGATACCACTCGTTCGCCGCGCCGGCCATGAGCGTCTGCTCCGGCACTTCGTCTCCGTCGGTGATGTTGATGCCGGGGAGTTCACGGCTTTCCCAACTGTCGTACGGCGTGGCGCGCTGCACGTAGACGTTCGCGGCGACGTTCAGATAGTATGCTCCGGTGCCGTTGATGAGTTGGAGCCGGGATTGCACTGCATCGATGATCTGTTGTCGTTTGAGGGCCATCCTAATATTTCCAGCGAATAGTGCCGTCGGATGTTTTGATATACATCTGACCGCGAGTGAGTCCGGTGGAATCTGTGTGCAGATTTGGAACCCATACATGGCCGGATGAATCGATTTCGATCTTGTTCGTTGAACTGCTGGAGCTTCTTCCCTCGAGGAGATTCTTCTTTGATGAAGAACCTTTGATCTGGAGTGTTCCCGTGGTTGTGCTGTCGGATGGATTTCCGATGATCACGCGGTAGTCCCCTTTTACAGTCAGCCGATCGATGATGTAGTCCGTAAGGTTTGAACTGAACCCATTCCTATTCTTTGTTGCAATGGCCACTGCTCCGCCGCTGGATCCATCCTCTATCCCATAAATGACGGCGATGATATTCTTTGAACTATCGACCGAACCGCGATTTTGCCATGCAAGGCCGACGCCTGTTCCAAAGGACGGTGATGTCGGCCTTCCTCCGTCGAGGATTAATCCATTAATTCTCTGACCGGTCGGCGCTCCGGGTGTGAAGATGGTGAATGCTGCATCTGCCGTGTCTCCTCCGATCGCCACATTGCCGAACTTGCTGATCGAAATACCATTCTTTACTGTCGGCGTGAGATAATAGATCTTCTGATCGGGGTATGTATTATCCAGGAGCCACCGAAGTGTTGACTGCGAATAGTCGAGTCCTTCATGACTCGCGAAACCTAATCCGCCAAACTGCTCTGTGTAGATGTGTTCTGTGTATCCATTGGAAGTATCGACAGCGAACAACATTCCATAGTTGGATGATACGTACATCACTCCGGCTTTTTGCGCGATTCCCTGGACAAGCGGGATATTTTGTAGGAGAGTAAACGATCCTATGTACCCGAAACTTTTCCGGGAAAACTTTCTGAAGAGTGTCCCATTGGTATATGATGCGGTCCAGATCGTGTTCCCGGCCACTTCCATTGCTCCCAACTCTTCGCCGGCCGGAACCGATGCGCTGACATCATTTGTCGATGAGAGAGGCAGACCGCTTGTTGTATCAAATACAAGAATTGTCTGCCGCGATACCGGTCCGGAATAGAAGCGTTCTGCGGGGATGTAGAGTTTCCCGTTGGCGTACGCCCCGTCGCCCATGTGATCGAGCAACGCATCGCCTGCGAACGGCGTCGTGTTCGAGTCGATGCAGTTCCAGTTCGCGTCGTACTTATAGATTTTATCTGTGTTGATCAGATAGTGACGTCGGCCATCGGTGGCATATCCCTGGTGAACGTACTTCCCCAGTGACGGCGACACATAGGTCTTCGTGAACCAACTTTTGACATGCTGCAATTTTTGCGCTGCCTGCTTCGGTTTCAAAACACCGTTCTGGATCTGCCAGTATGAATCCTGGGAGAAAAGCAGCATTGGAATTGCAATGAGTGATAAAATGATTTTCATAGTATTATGAGAGATATGCGCTGACTTCGAATAAATGACCACTTAGCAGATCATCTGCCGGGAGTCCATCTCCATCGAATGTCTGCACGGTGATAGTGCTCGCGTCTGTGTGTGTGATGATGGCCGAGAACCCCGATGCATCAATAGGAAAGATTCTGGTCTTTCCGATCGGGAATTTCTGCGCGGCGGTGATCGTGTAGACTCCCGTATCTGTGCGCTGGAGCGTAGGAACGGTATTAATTCCGTTGCTGATCTCATCCGCCGTTGGTGCGTTTTCTCCGGATTGTGTCAGCAGGGCGATGTATTTCTTCGTCACCAACGCGAGTGACCGAGCCGTTATTCTTTTTGTACCGCTCACTCCTGCGCTGTCATCGACCACGACGAACATATCTTCCGGTGCGAGATCTGCCGGATTCAGTTCTGTCATATTTGATATTGTTGACATATAATTTCCGGCAATTTAATATTTCACGTTGGTGATCGCGGGTGAGGCTGCGGGCGTGAGATGGTTCGACTTTCCGCTGAGATCTATTCCTCCGCCGTTCCATTTGGTCCAGAAGATGATCTCTCCACCGTTATATGCACTTTTGAATAGCCTTGAACTATAGGCCTGACTGATGATGTTTGCGATATTTGGGTCCAGCGTGCTAAACCTCACCAACTGAACTTCGCCAATTTGACCCGCAAAATAGTTTCCGGCTAATGTTCCGTTCACTCCAATGCATAGAGGTGTTGTCGATGGATCGAATAGTGAAGATGGTATCGAGCCGGTCAAAGTTGAATTTCTTAGATTTCCATTGACATAAATATCCAAGGCTGATGGAGTGTACGTTCCGGCAATGAACATCCATTTGCCAACAACAGAAACTGCTGTTGATGATCTATTCGCATTTCCATTACCATCAGCTGAGACATAAATGAATGGTGTTCCATTTTCGATATCTATCATTATCGATCTGCCATTAGTAGCAGATTTATATTTTGATACAATTTGCTGTGAACCGGATGTTGATGATTGCTTCACCCATGCCATCATCAATATTTGGTATCCGTTCATGTTGAGGTTAGCTGGATTTGCGTTGCTCCAATATTGCGACGTTCCGTCCAACTGTGTCCCTTTTTGATATTTATTCAGAAAGAGTACCGACTTGTTTCCCTGTCCCAATAAGATGAGCGGGAAAAGCAATATGATGAAGACAATGCTCTTCATTGGTTCAGTTCCGAATGATGCCGAGTTTGATGATGATGCGCTGATTGACGGTCGGCTTAAACGCCGCCTTTGCCAGAAGAACACCGTAGAGATACCGGTCATCGGTTGCGCATGAGAATGGGATGTTGAGTCCTGTGACATACGAATAGTTTGATGCCGTTCCGTTGTTTGAAAGCGCGAAGTCGATCTCACCGATTTGCCGGGTGTTATAGTATGCGCCCGTTGCCCAGGCTGCATTGTCCGCGACGTTCGTTACGGTATCGCGGAAAAGCAGCAGCTTGAAGTTTCCGTTCGCCGTGTTTGCTGTATCGCCGACAGTGAGCAGCGCCGAAAGGATGATCCCGGCTCCGCCTTTGTTCACGACGAGACCTGAATCGTTCGCGGTGATGATGTTCGTATTCTTGAACCGGAGCATGCGTGTGAACGTGGAGTCGTTCACCACATCGTTCGCCGCGTAGGTAGTATAGTTGAACGGCCGCGTGATGGAATCGATCGCCGTGATGGTGACCTGCGTCTGACTGAGTACGATCGATGACAAAATGATGAGGAGTGCGAAGATGCGTTTCATAGCGTTCCTTTGGTTGGTTGGATCGCTGCCGGATTCGTCACCGATGCCGGCAGGATTGATATCAGTCGAGCGAGAGTTCCATCGTAGTCACCCCGAACGCATCGGCGTGTGCGCGCCGGACGTTGTAGGTGAACTCGTTCTCCAGAACGATCGGCTCACCGTCTTCCGTGGTCATCTCTTCGCCGGATTCGGTTTCGAGGGTTCCGTAGTGAACGATGATCTGGCTTGCATTCGTGATGCCCGGAATCGATGCGGTGGAGGTCCAGACGGTTGGCGACGCATTCTGCGCGCCGTATGAGTCCGACACATCGCGGGAGAACGCCACCTGGATGTCGTACGTATCCGATGAGGCATCATTCTTGTCCACCACGAACGTGGCGGGACGGGTGATGCCGAGCGTATCGGAGAATATTTCATCCAGGGGGATATTCATTGGTCACGTTCTGGCTTTCGCCCGGCACTATTCATGCCGGGCGAGAGTGATCACTTTTCTTTTTTGGAACTGGTGAGCGCCGCCGTGACGGCCGCCGTGTTCTTCTCGATCGCTTCGGCGAGCAGCGCGATGGCCTGCGCCGTGCTCATCTGATGCGGAGCGAGCTTCTTCTTGGACTCGGCTTTCTTCGCCTCATCCTCCGCCCACTTTTTGTGCTCGGGCGATCCGGCGATGACGGCTTTGCCGAGGGAGATGAGTTCGCGGGCATACTTGCCGGTCATGGTCACTTTGTCCCCGACCGCGAAATCCGCGTTCTTGGTGTCGTCGTTGACTTTCGCACGGCACGACTTCGTGATCACGATTTCGTGCGGTGTGCGTTCGATCTTCTCTTTCTCTGCAGGTGACATGATGCACCTTCCTTTTTGTTGTGATGAAATTCAGTGTGATCACTGCCGGACCCCGGCCACACGGCCGAGGTCCGATAGCGATGTCATTCATGATCAGGAGATGCTCGAGGCGTAAGAGAACGCGCCCGGATGCTTCACGCCGACATCGAACATGTCGTAGAGCGCGATGCGCGCTCCGCCGTTGGTGATGGCGGTGGCGCGGTCCACGAGCAGTTCGGGACTGCCGAAGCCCGCCACGACAATCTCCGAGGGCTGCGCGAGCAGGAGCGTGTTGGCGGTCATCTGCTCGGTCACCTGCGACTGGTATCCGAGGATTGTGCCGTCGTCCTTCATGAGGTAGTTCGAGTACCCGCTGGACTGGTCGCGGCCCTTCAGGAGTTCCTGCGTGGAGGAGCTCATGAGCCACTGCAGGGCGCCTTGCACGTTCGCACCGCGGACATCCGCTTCGGCGTTCAGCACGCCGGCGCGGCCGAGGCTCGTTCCGTCGAACGTGCCGATACCGCTTGTGCTCACCACGCCCGTCGGCTGACCGGAGGACCCGGAGCCATAGATGGCGTAGTAGTTGATCTTCAACGCGAGTTGGCGGAAGAGCAGCATGCTGATGAGGTTGTCCACCGCCGGATTCGACTGCACCATCAGACGCCGGGTGACGTCGATGTATGCACCGATCTCCTTCGGCGAGAGCAGGATCTGACCGAACGTGAGCGAGGTCTCGCTGAACCCTGCCGCTTCCGCACTTGCCACATCGATGGTCGGACCACCGGTGATCTTCGGGATATCCACGTTCTCACGCAGACCGGGCATGTAGGTGATTCCCTGGATGAGCTGGTTCAGGAAGATGTCCACGAGATCCTGCGCACGATGCGTCGTTCCCACGAGATACCCGCCGCCGGAGGTCGAGCCGACCGTCTGGTCGAAACGCTCGGAGCGGATACCATACTGCGCGAGCAGTGCGGAGAGATGCGCGTCGAATCCGATCTGGCGGCTCATGATGTCCATCGGGAGCAGGATCGATTCCCCGTTGGTCTGCTTACCGCCGTTGGCGAGGATCTGCTCGTGCACTTCTTTCTCGATGCCGAGTTGCTCCGGCTTTCCCGTTTCCGGGTTCGGCGTGTTGGTGATATACCGGATTGCCTTCGTGATGGAGTAGCGTTCCTGGTCTTTGCCGGTCAAGCCGACCACGGAGGCGGGCGTTTCGCGCATCTTCTTGTCCTGCACCATCAGGAAGAGCTGTCCGCGGAACTTCCGCTGGAGCGAATCCTGCTCTTCGCCTTCGTGGAGCGTGACGACATCTTCTGCGAGCGCTTCGATAGTCTGCTGACCACCGGCGACGCGGTCTTTGTAGCTGGAGCCGAACTGCACGAGGAGGGCCTTGTTCTCCCGTTTTTCGGCTTCGAGTTGTTCCTTGGTTTTCTGGGACATGGCGTCCTCCTTCGGTTGGTTGTTGGATTGTTCTTTGATCTTGATCTGCGGTTTCTGCTCGGACCGGTGCGTGAACTTCTCCATGAACGCTTCTTTTTCGAACGCTTTCATGAAGGGCTCCGGCAGGCGCTCCATGCCGAACTCTTCGGCGAGCCGGACCACCTCTTCCGGGGTGTAGTTCTCGAGATATTCGCCGTACTGCACGCCCACCGTCGGATTGGCTCCAAGGGGAACGGACGATCCCTCATACGGCCGCCAACTGGTGACCTTGTAGGCGGGGCATTGCATGGAGAGGCATTTGTTCTTCAGATCTTCCGGCATATCCTCCGGCGCGATCTCTTCGATGGACAAGATGTCGAAGCCCATAGAGGTGAACGGACGGATCTGATCGAGCACATCGCGGAGCAGTTCCTGCGCATCTTCGTTACGCGAGAACTTCACATCGCCGCAGAGCACTTTGTTCTCCATGCGGCCGTTGAGGATGATGCCGCGCTGGTCCTCCGGATCGTGATTCATGAAGTAGGGCGCCCCGGCAGACCACCGCTCGAGATCCACTGCGCCGTCCGAGAAATCCACTACAAGGATTCCGTACCATCGCTCGACGTAGTATTCCGATCCGAACGTCATGGGGATCAGCGGCTGCTCTTCCGGGACGACGTCTTCCGATTCCCCGCCGGTTGCTGCAGCGAGTTTTTGCTTCGCCGCGGCGAGCAGTTCCGGCGAAAGGCGCATCGACATGCGTCCGCCGCTTTTCATGAGGTGTGCGCGCAGTTTCTCGTTCATTGCAATTCCTCTGTGAGAATGTGGTGTCCGTTCTTTTTTCCGCTGCCGTAGAACTGGAATCCGTTTTTCTGTCCACTCTTTGCGGGCTCAGCTGACGGCGGAGTAGGCTGCTTCACATCGGTCACGATCTCGAATCCGTGCTCCTTCGCCATTGACATATCGTCCTCGATCATGGCGAACACTTCTTCCGGTTCGTATGGGTCGTCGGATTCGTTGATCATTTGAGAGACCGACTTTGTACGCATCTGAAAACGCATGGCGTTCGCGTTCACTTCCTGCTCGGGGTTTACATACGCCCAGCGCTTTCCCGCCCAGACCACTTTCGTCAGTTCGGCGGCTTCCGAGAGGCGAATATCGAGCGCGCCGGTGAGTTGCGCTTCGGCCATGAAGATCTTCGCCACTTTATTCAGGAATCGGCGCGTGAACCATTCCTGCGTGAGCATGTAGTTGTCGCGCACCGCGATCTGCCGTGCGCGCTCGGATGAGAAGTTCACATCCGAGTAATTGCCTGAATGCACCGAACCGGCGACGCCGAGACCGGCGGACTGTTTCTGCAGGTTGCGCATCACAAAATCCGGATATATTCCGGCGGGGAAATCCGTATCCGGGAAGGCGATGTCCATACCGATGGGAAGTTCCTTCCAGACTCCGTTCTCGAGCGTCATGTCGTAGTTCCCGTCGCCGTCCTCTTGGTCGCCCTGGTATCCGGCGCCCACGAAGTTCTGTCCGACCCGTTTCAAGAATCCACCGAATGTGGCGCGCATCCGCGCCGCTACCAGTGTTGCCTCTTCCAGTTTGGAGAGCATCCGCATGTCGCTCATGCTCTGCACGAGCCAGCTGATGCCGCGCATCTGGTTCACAAACTCATCGTCGAACGCGAAGATGATCTCTTCCGCCGGAATGCGATACCGGTTTCCGACATTCAGCAGTCCGTAGAGTTGTGACTCGATCGGGATGTCGCGGAACCAGTACGCGGTCTTCCGCATGGTCTGCCGGTCATACTCCACTCCGAGAACGACGGCTCTGTCTTTTGAAAGCACATCGGTGTATGTCTCATCGAGCAGTTCGTGCTGCATCGGCAGCAGCGCGAACCCATACTTCAGCGATTTGTCCCGGATGATCCGGTATGCGAACTCGCCATCCCGGCCGGCGCCCGTGATGGAAAGGTTCTGCAGATCCACAAAACTGTGCTCGCCGCCGAGTGTGCAGTAGTCCGGTTCCATCCATTCGTAGAACCGTTGACGCACATCCTTCGCCCGTTGGCGGAACGCTTTGTCGCGGTTTGCCGGAGCGATGCGCGCCGCGAAACCGTAGGGACCGACCACGTTTGTTTTCAACTGCCGCAAGTAGTTCTTGGCGTATCCGTCGTTCGCTGCCAGATCGCGTGCTCGGTCGCGCACGATCGGGATGGCGTTGCGCAGGTCGTGGTTGATGCTGACACTGGAGGTCCGCCAGTCGCGATTGAGCCGGTTGGACTGCGCCGCATCGAAACCGAATCGTCCGCCCCTGCGCGATACCGGCCGCGCCGCCGGGACCGTGAGGTCTGCCAGCGCGTTCTGCGAAGGAGCGGCGGCGGATGCGGTCTGAACGGCGGTCGGTATTTTCACGGAATAGGGCATCAGGTATTCGGTTGATTCGGAACAAACGCGAACTCATCGATTCGTTCACGTGGGATCTGCGCGATCACCACGCCTTTACTGAGGATGAGGTATTCCCGGCCTTTGGTCTGCACTTCGTTCCCGCCGGGATACTCGGTTTCCTCGCCGTCCACTTTTCTGGCAATGATCATGGTCGGCTCCGGTCAAGGAGCGGAGTAATTGAGCCGCACCTTTCGCCTGAGCGTTCCGGCGGCGTTCGCCGTGTAGTCGATTCCCCAGGCGTTGTTGGTGACGATGATCAGCAATTCCACATCGACCGCGTCGAACAGGTCGCTGTCGGTGTCCACAAGCGACCATTCTTTCACGATACCTCCGGCCGTTGTGCTCACGAGCGAATCCGTGATGATTGCCGCCGACCAGGCCGATGCGGCTCCGAACCCGCGTGAACGAGTGCGATACTTCACCACGAGTCCGACGGAAGCAGAATCGTTGACATCGATCGTGAGACTGGATCGATTGAAGAATCCGAGACGGTAGAACTCGGGGGACTGATACGCTCCGGAAGTGCGGTTGATCCAGTATTTCGAGTAGAGCGTGTCGACTCGGGACGGCGTGAATTTCGGGGCCACCGAATCGGGATACCCGCTCACGGGCATGTCCCAGACATAACCCATCGTGATGGTGTTCGGCGACTGTTTGACAGCAATCTGCGCGTTACCCAGCGATGCGATCATCGCAAGCAGGAACGTAATGAGGAGCAGAGACTTCTTCATGATGGACCTCCGTTGAGAGAGTTATGATGTTGGGTTGAAACTCGGTAGAATCTGCCGGCGACGACCTTTGTTGCGGACGCGCTCGGTGTCCAATTCTTGAGAATACAGGTATTTGTAATGCTCGTACTGTTTGACCAGTTCCGCCGGCGGCAGCAGGCCGATCGATACTCCGTTCGGCAGTTGCGTGCTCTGCTGTTCCCTGGTGGCGCGCTTCTCGATCGTTGCCTCGAGCGCGTCGAGCACTTTTCTCACGTGTGTTCTGGTATCGCTCTGCGTTGCCGTTGCGAGCGACGCCTTCACCTCAACTGTCAGTTCTGCGACCGGCTGGATCTCGGTGCCGTTCGAGACGTACCCGTAGAGCGTGTAACTTCCGGCCGACAGATTGTTGTCGGCGGCCGCCAGTTCGAACGTCCACGCCTGATCACTTGCGCTCCACTCTCCCTCGATCGTCTTCGATCCGTTTTTCCCGTTCACCGTGTAGACCGCCGTTGTGTATCCGTCGGCGTACGGGAACGATGAGAAGTCGGACTTCTGCCATTTCACCGTTGTGCCGGCGCGGAAAGTGCTTGGTTCGGTTGTCGGTATCGTCACGCTCATAAATAAAAACGCCCGTACTGCCTGCATGCAGTCGGGCGTTGTATTCACACTCTGCGTCGGACCGTGAGACGTTGATCAGACGCCTTGTGTCGTTCGCTGTTGTTCTACACTACAAAAATAATATCAGTCTGTGCTTACACCAAGAACTTTCGACATGGTGTTACCATGTCCTGATTGAAGTTTTTCGGAGCAAATTCAAAAATTCAATTCGTATGCATGCAAGATTGTGAAATATTTTTATTTGGAAATGCGCGAGTTGTGTTTTTATGGTTGATAATCAATTCCGCCGCTGACGTTCCTCCGCACGACAGTGAGACTGCGACCGGTGCGCCGGTCTGTGATCTGCAGTGTGGTGATCTGCTGCACCGCCAATGACTCGATGAGATAGTTCACCATTTCCGCGGTTGATTTTCCCAGCGCTGCGGCGAGTTTGTCTGCCTTCTCCACGTTGTAGGGATAGATCTCCACCTGTTTCGGCTTCGGCATCTCACTCATGGCTGATACCCGTCGGTGAACGGATCGCCGCCGGTGCGGCGCGGACGGGTCGGCTTGGTCTGCTGGACCGGCGCGCTTTCCATCTCCTTCGTCTCAGCAATGCGCTGCAGGAATTTCTTGTGCTCCAATTTCATATTCAGATTCAGCGCGTGGAAGCCCGCGAGATTGTAGACCTCCAGATCGAGCGCCTCGTTGCGTTTGTGTCCTTTGCGGAGCCGCCATTCGGAGCGCGTGCGCCCGGTCCGCCGGTTCAGCACCTTTGCCTGTTCTTCGGCGGTGAGTTGCTTGAAGTAATCGGCGACCACTTCGGACCCTTCGCTTCCGAGATCGTCACAAAAATGCATTTGAGCCCGCGTCTGGTCGTAATCGACGAGGCGCGAGTAGATGATCTCCTTCGCCGTATCGACACCGACAAGGATCACCGGGACTTTCAGTTTGTTGTTCGTGTGGATCTTGTCCGCCACCATGCGCGTTGTGGTTTCGGTGTTGCCGCGGCCCTGGATTCCGAGCACGTTCCGCTGCGATGCGCGCTTCCGCAAGATCCATGCATAGACCTGATCGGTATAGTGCCCTTGGATGTCGATCGTGGTGATGCGCGGCCGGAGCGTGAACCCGGCGGCGTGGTAGAACTCCTCATCGAGCAGTTCGTCGAGTTTGTTCCAGGTCTCCATCCGCGCCGGTGATCCGCGGAGCACCACTTTCTTGATGAGGAACGATTCCTCATTGAGTCCCCACGCCTTCACCTTCGCCTCGAGACGGTCATCCTGCACATCGACGCTGATGACGATGACGAACCCTGCCATCGGAACGCTGTACCGGTGGTTCACCCGGACCATCCGGGACCGCACCTGCGGTGGGACCTCTTCGTATACCTTCGCCTCGCGGTCCTTTTCGATGCGTTCGGAGAGTCCGGTCGGGTCGATGGACTGCACGCGCTGCGCGGTGAACCACTCGGCGAGCGTGAGATTGACGAACGTCTGCAGCGCGTCACGGTCCCCCTGCGCTGCGAGGAACTCCGCGGCGATGTTCTGCCATCCGGAGAACGGACTCACCAGGCGGTTCCACTGGTATCCGAGATGCTTCCGGCGTTCGGGATGCAGATGGATCCACTTCCCGCCGCGGATGAGTCCGGGCTTTCTCCATTCCTCGATGATGCGGTTCGCGCACTGGCTGTTCCCGCATTCGTAGTATGCCCACCGCGGTTCGAGTCCGTTCTCGGTGTCGTAGACCAGGCGGCCGTGCGGCACCATGTCCGCGAAGACGGAGCGGTCCGAGAAGAGCAGCACCTGCCACATCCCGCAGTGAGGGCATTTGATGTGGTAGAATGCCATGGAGGAATCCATGAACTTTCGCTGGATGCGGGACTCGCCGTCCTTGGTGGTGGTGGAGATGTTGATGATCTTCTTCGTATGGGGGAATGATTCGGCGCGAGCGTCGGCGAGTTTTCCCGGGTCTCCTTCGCCCTTGATCTCTGCCGGCCATGCGTCGTAGTCGTCCTTCATGATCACTTCCGCCCACAACTGGCGGAACGCCGCTTTCGTGTTCGCACCGAGAATGAAGAGATGGTTTCCCAGGAACCGGCGCTCGAGGGTCTTCGTTTTTTTGTCGCGGGATTTCACCGTGCCGAAGATCGCCAGCAGCGACGGGGTGTCCATGATGAGCGGATCGATCTTGTCGTTGGCGAATTTCTTGGCGAGGTCCGCCGTCGGTTGGTAGACCGCCATGTCGGTCGGGCGGTGTTCGGCATAATATCCGATGATGCACAGTCCGAACTCGCTTTTCCCGGACTGGTTCGGCGCGATGATGGACTCTTCCTCGACATCCGGCTCAATAGCCCGGTCCATTGGCTCTTTGATGTAGGGGACGAACGATGTGCGCCACGGCCCCTTCTGCGAACCGTAGGTGATGTAGCGGTTCTTGTCCGCCCACTGCGACGGCGTGAGCCGCGTCGGCGGTTTCAGTTTCGCCCAGGTGCGGGAAAGCATTTCCCGCAGGTACGCCATTCCCGACGGATCGGTGATGTAGTCGTGCTCGATCGGCGTGGTGAGGTCGGGGAATATGTTTGGGTGACGGGTCATTCTTTGAAGAGTTTTATCAGTGCCCACATGGCGGCGATGAATGCGATCAGGGCTTCGACGATGAAGGCGGCGAGTTCCTTCACCTCTTCCCCCGTGATGCTTTCCAT
>ERZ724522.652-NODE-652-length-21141-cov-5.884568_pt1 | contig 21141 bp, 32 predicted proteins | sample MGYA00376055_ERZ724522 | MGnify/ENA primary metagenome ERZ724522 (study PRJEB28724, sample SAMN07190884) | wastewater metagenome | isolation source: effluent of sewage treatment plant in Hong Hong | place: Hong Kong | collected 2016-03-17 ...
ACTAATACAGGAACATGCAAGGGAGTTATCCACAGGCATAAAAATGCGGTATTATTTTATTATTGTGCTATTATCCTCGTGGAGGAATCATGACCCAAGTTGATTGGTCTATCGTAGAATTCTGCGATAATCACCCGGCAATTGGTGCATTTGCACGCATTGTACTTATTGTGTTCAGCATCTACCTTGCCTATAAGGTGAACGAAAATGCAGAATCCACCAGTAAGAATTGAGTGCAAGTATTGCAAGGAGCAGACCGGATTGCATATCGAGCATGGCGTTATCAAGATCGGTGGGGTATACCTCATCATCTCTTGTGAGCTTTGCTCTATGCCTATGCTTCTCCAACTTGCTGACAAAGATGGAAACCTCAAGCCGCAAGGCTGTATTCTCTAAAACCCTGCTATCTTCTGCGGGGTTCTTTTTTTATTCTGTCCGATATTTTCGGACACTTGATAAGCCTAGGGCTACTGGACAAGTTCAGAACCAATCTAAGTAAAACTTAAATTTTCTTAAGTTTATAAATGTTGCTGGAAAGTTTATAAACTATACAAACAATCAACTTTGTATACATCTTAGTTGCCAATGTATACAAATACTATATCTCTAAACTAATATAGTAATTCTAAATTTAGATAAATCATTGATTATATTGGTCTTTTTAATCATTTTACTAAATTCTATATTTAGTCTTAATCTAATTCAGCTTGTGGATAAACTAAGGACTTGCATAAAATAAACAGGTGGTTTATACTTTACTCAATCCCGTGGAAAGGATGAAACAATCATGTTATAATGGTTGCCAGAAGAGTCTCGCTCTGCTATTCCTTTCCACGGAAGAGCGGGGCTCTTTTGTTTTAAGGCCCAAGAGCACATGTCCCTCTCTTTAAAAGGGCACCTCCTAACGATCTTAATGGAGAATAAATAAAAGGATCACTGTACTAGCAACACAGGTTACACAAGGTAGGTTAAGGCACACCACTGCCTAGGGACGCCAGATAAGAACCCTATCAGAGTGGGGCGTGATGATCTTGCCAAGAGCTACAGCTCTGGTATCACGCAGGCTAGGCCTAGAGCGAATGAGCTATGTCACCCTTAAGTAACACATAATGGATAAAAACAACAGAGTATCACACAAACAAAGACAGTTTAGACTGGATGATGAAAGCATGGAGTATCTAAAGGTATTAAAACTAGAACTAGGTGCTACATCATGGAACCACTTAATTAAGAAGATACAAGAGTTATTAAACAAATAGAAATGGAATACAGGATATCAGCAATAGGCACTCAATGGTTTACAGATGACCTAGACCATGCGAAAGAGATAGCAAGGAAAGAGGCTAGAGATAGTCAGGCATGGGCAAAGGTAGAGGAATATGTACCCGGTCAGATGAAAAACTACCCTAGTCAACAAGTATTTATCTGTACGTTCTATGATGGGAAGTATGAGGAGTCAGAAAGTGTGCTAGATATTAAACAACCAAAAAGACCAAAAGTATGAGAGAAATAAAATTTCGTGCCTACAATACAAAGGAGAAAACAATGGGCGATCCTTTCACGCTTCAAACAGCTATAGGTAGCCGTTTACATGATGGAGTTGATACAGAAGGTGTGGAATATATGCAATTCACTGGACTTCACGATAAAAACGGGAAGGAGATATTTGAGGGGGATATAGTGAAAGGAGAATGGGATGTGGTGAATGATATTTATATTTCATCTGTTGATTTTAGAGGTTCGTCATTTTCTATTGAAAAGACAGGTTTACCACTTCAATGGGGATATGCTTACAAAGAATGTGAAATAATCGGCAACATCTATTCCAACCCTGAACTTCTTACCAATGAAAAAGTATAGATTCTATTTCACAGTAAACGATAATCAAGAGTGGTTTATTGATCGAGTAGAGACATGGAATGGGAACCAATATGTGCTTGATGAGGATATGAATTTAAAATGGAAGAATAAGAAAATATCATTTTGATACTAAAGAACTTTTAAAATAAACCATATGACCAAAGGGCAATCATCAATTGAGAATTTACAAGTGCAGGATAATGTTCGTGATGTATTACGTGCAATAGTTACTCACTTTAACGAAGAAGGATATGATGAGTATAGAATCGAGATGGATAATGGGACGCTAACGTTTACTAAGGTATGAAAATATATAGAGAGGCTGTAGGTAAAGAATGGCGTAAATGGTTTGCTTGGAGACCAGTATGCACAGAGAATTTTGAGTGGGTGTGGCTTGAGTTTGTTGAGAGAAGGATTTTTGCTTGTCCTATCCCAATTGTTTTTCCAAATTCATGGACTATTTACCAAAGAATAACTCCTAAAAATAAATAAGATATGAATAAAAAACTAAGCGAAGCAAAACAAAGGCTATTTCAACAGATGATTAGTGCAGATCATGTAGAATTGAATGAGCATGTAGATGATTTTATAGAAGATATTATTGGTATTTTTGTAGAAGATTTAAAAGAGAAAAACAATCCACTGTTAAATAGCAATATAGCCTTTATTGCAGAGAAAATGAATATATACTTTGAAGGTGTTAGGGATGAATTTTTAAAGAAAGTATGAAAACACACATTACACTCGAACAGTTAAATAGCCTAACAGAGTACGGTAGGGAGAACCTGTGGAGATACTTTGGTAAAGGTATTGAGTCAGAGTTAAATGCTATAGGCGCAAATGCACGGAAGCAGATGGACAGTATTACAATGGATATTCCTACTATGATTGAGTATCTAGGGGATAAGTGGGTTACTTATCTGCGGAAAATGGATGGTTCATTCCCATCCAATGATCGTCTTTGTGATGAATTATGGGAGGTTATAAAGGAATTATTGGAGGATTGATATGACAAAGGAACAGCTTGGCCATCTCTTATCTGCCGCAAATAGAACACTCAAGCAATTGATTGACATGCCGTATAGAGAATTTGTGCTATATGGTGCAGAGCTTGTTAGTAAGAAAAGATGGTCAATGCGAGAGTTTGCAGCAGCACAGAAGATAAAAGAGAAATACAATCCAGTCGCAAAGAAGCAAGATGTGGGTGTGGTTGTAGATGATATGGTAAACGTGGCGGAGGAAGCTGCCATAGCCTTCCCTAAACCTCCTGTAGACGCTCAAAACTCGCTTATAGAGCGTTCTGGTGGTGAAAAGGTACAAGATAGCGGTATAGAGCGTGCAAGAGCTTATATCGCTAAGAAGGCAGATACCAAAGTACAGTTTGTTTTCGATATACTGTCAGATGGTCGGCCACATCATAAACGTGATATATTCCAAGCAATGAGAGAAAAGGGATGGACTGATGAACACGACCTTAGGAAATATGTAAGTGATATACGGGATTATCTAGCGTTTGCAGCGTCTCATTACGAGATACCAGACTGTCCGCCAGGTAAACCAGCTATTTATCAATTAAGATTAAGGAAATGAAAAAATCAACATTAGTACAAAGAATTAAAAATCTATTTCACTGGCAGGAGGTATTGCGCATGTGCAGTTATGTCTTTATTGATGAGTTTAAAAAGCTCAATAAGGATATGAAAGCTATGGAAAAGAGGATTTAGAGCTTGGAAAGTCAGATTAAATTGATGCGATAAGTTGAAAGCTGGAAGAAAAAGGAGTAAAATACTCACATGACAAATGATGAATATATTGCAGAGTTATATAGCACTGTGCAGCCATTAGTTACTGCATTCCTTGATGCTGCAAGTAAAGAAGGCTTTAATCTACGTATTACAGCAGGATTTAGAACCTTTGAGGAACAAGATGCGTTGTATGCAAAAGGACGTACAGAGCCAGGGCGCATTGTTACAAATGCAAAAGGTGGCGAGTCTTTCCACAACTTTGGTTTAGCAATCGACGTTGTAGATACGAAGAATTTGTATAATATTGATTGGGATAGGCTAGGGAGTATAGGTGAGTCTGTAGGCTTAGAGCATGGAGATAGAGGGTATGTAGATCGTCCACACTTTCAATATCGTGGCGGGCTTACACTTGAACAGGTACAAGCAGGAGAAAGACCAGGAGAATATAAACCAGAGCAACCGGAAGAACCAGATAATAAACCAACAGAAAAACATATGGCATTGTATGATTCGCAGTATTTAGTCTATGTACCTAAGAATGCAGGTACTTCTTTTGAGTATTACGTAATCAAGCGACATAACGTAGATCCACTTGAAACAGCGCATAAGGTATCTAAAAAGCATTATCACAGCGTTGTTGCTTTGTTTAAAGATCAACCAAACGGTATTCAGCTTATGAAACGTAAGGCGCAACAGGGAGTAGATCATTACCTTGAAGGACTTACACAGGGGCCAGCGTATAAACCAAACCGTGAATTTGAGAAACATGGTGAATTAGCAAGAATGGTATGAACCAAAAAGGTATAGATTATTGCAAGGAAATGGAGAAAAAATATGCTGCTCTTGATGTAAAGTTTAAGCTACCTATTTGGGAGGATCCAGCTTGCCAAGAACGTATGATGCGACTAGGTAGAGAGGTTAGATATTTTGATGTAGATGTAGCAAGTGCAGATGAAATGGAGCGCATGGCAAGAGCTACTCTTATTGAGGATAAACTTTGATGTATGTGCGATATAGTAGAAACATGTGATCGTGGTTGTGAGAGTGAGGATGAACATGATGAAGCATTGCAGAGAGGAATTAGTCAAAGTACGCAGTAAATACTGGGTTATTCGTAAGTGTGACGGTGTAAAGACATTGCATAGAGTTTACTTTTGGCGTATACTGGCCGCAATAAAAAAGCTGCATAAGTATAGGTATCCTTTGTGGCCTATGCATCATTTACCAAAATATAAGATAGGGAAAAGGTGGAAATAAGTTGATATTTTTAGGTATAGAATATATACTATATTCATATGTCAGAACCTGTGGGTAGACCGTCAGAAATGACTGAGGAAAAAGTCAAAAAACTTGAAGAGGCTTTTGCACTTGATGCTAGTATTGGAGAAGCCTGTTTTTATGCTGATATTAGCAAACAAACGTATTATAACTGGCTTGAGAAAGCACCGGAATTAGTAGAACGATTTGAGGCTTTACGAGAAAGACCTGTATTACTTGCAAGGCAATCTGTTATTGCTAGCATGAAAGAAAATCCGGATATTGCTTTGAAATATCTTGAGCGTAAGAAGAAAGATGAATTTTCTACTAAACAAGAAATTGGCATTACAAAAGAAAAAGAAGTTGAAAAGGCATTGAATGAAACAAATGACATCCTCACAAAACTCCGTGAAACTTCTAATGAGTCAGTTCAAGGAGAACAACCTACCATTGGATCTGTCTCTGGGACAAACACAGATAGCGGAAGCGATACTACTCAAAAAGCATCCTAGAGTCCATGTTATCTGTCCGACCCAGTATGGCAAAAGCTTTACTGTCGGTTGTGCTGTTACTATGGCAGCTACGGTAATGCGTGAGAAGTTCATTATTGCCGCGCCTAGTGAGAAGAAGGCTCGTATCATCATGAACCATGTGAATAACCATGTGTTTGATAATCCGATGTTTTACTCTCAACTTGATGTAGAGAGCGCAAAAGAGCGTCTGAAGAAAGAGACTAGTAAAAAACGTGTCACATTCAAGCACGGAGGTGAAATTAGTATATTGTCATTGGATGCTAGGAACAGTAAGCGAAATGTTGAGGCAGCTATGGGTCATGGTGCCGCTAACGTCATTCTAGATGAGTCAAGTCTTATTGATGATGTGCTGTACTCTACGGTGAAACGTATGCTTGGCGGTCATAAGAAGAATTTTTTGCTTGAAATTGGAAACCCTTTTTACAGAAATCACTTCTATCGAACAGGAATGTTTGATGAGAATTACTACAAGATTTTCATTGACTATAAACAGGCTTTGGAAGAGGGTCGCTTTACACCTCAATTCATTGAGGAAATGCGTAAAGAGCCATTGTTTGATATTTTCTACGAATGTCGTTTTCCTGATGAAGACGCAATAGATGCAGATGGCTATAGGCAGCTTATCCCTACACAGGCTATTAACTTTGTAGACTCTCTTGCTCCACATGAAGGAGAGCTTAAGTTTGGTATGGATGTTGGTGGAGGTGGTGATTCTAACGTTGGTATATTACGGTCAAATAGGACGGCCCAGGTTATTACCGAGAATAGATCAAATGATACTATGTCGAATGTATCTGAAATAGAACGAGTGTTGGAATTATATAAGGAAAAAAAGGTTAAAGAAGGCGAAAAGAAACCGCCATTTTTACGACAAGGTAGTGTATCCGTTGATGATATTGGTATTGGGCGTGGTGTATCGGATAGGTGTAAAGAGAAAAAGATATATGTAAATTCTGTATCAGTTGGATCTCCGGCTGATGATAAGACTAAATTTGCTAATAAAAAGGCAGAATTATGCTGGCGTATGCGTGAATGGATATTGGCAGGAGGGCAGATACGACACCCTAGATTACGAGAACAGCTTACTTGGTATAAATATAAAGTTACTACAGATAAGGTTATTCAGATGGAGCCTAAAGACCATTTGAAACAACGTACTGGTAAATCACCTGATTATGGGGATGCGTTAATGCTCACATTTGAAAATAATTATCAACCAACTATTCGATTCGTATGATCGACAGGCTTATTACCACATGGGATGACTATTCAGTGCATAATGAAAGACTTGCAGCGTTATTAAAGAAGTATGATTTATACGCCACATTCTTTATTGAAATATTTCCACAATACCATGATGGTACAGATACTGATGCAAAGAATCAGATTAAATCATTACACGAGCAAGGGTTTGATATAGGCTCTCATTCAATGACTCACCCTAGGGATATGAAGTTATTAAATGATGCTAAGTTAAAATATGAGATATTTGAAAGTAAATTGCTTTTAGAAGAATTATTGCAAGTTACAATTACAGATTTTTGTTATCCACGTGGCAGGTATGATTTGCGTGCTATTGAACTTTTAAAAAAGGTAGGGTATACTTATGCTAGAACGACTGAAATAAAAGATGACATTGTTTCTGGTGATCCGTTCCGTGCGCCTACGTCAGTGCATGTATTCCAACGAAAGGAATATGATGGAAAACATTGGCTAGAATATGCCAAAAAGAAATGGGATAAGGGCGGTATGTTCCACTTATGGGGGCATGCATGGGAAATAGATCGAGATAATCAATGGGATGCGTTAGAAAACTTCTTTAAATATATTACTAATTAACTGAAAGCAGTGATTAAAGTATACTTTCCAAATGAAAGTAAACAGACCTTAGGGGGCGGGTTTACTTTTTTTAATACAATTATTCAATACTTTTCTAAGCAAAAAGATATTGAAGTGGTATTTAACTCAGATCAAGCAGATATTATCTTTATTTGTGGCGCTACCCTAATCAAAGGGGATCAATTAGCAGCATGGAAGGCAAAAGGAAAAAAGATTATTTTGCGTGTAGATAATGTTCCAAAGGATTCACGAAACCGTGGATGTGGCTTTTCACGTCTCCGAAAATGTGCAGAAGCAGCAGACATTGTTATCTATCAATCACAATGGGCAAAGAACTATACAATGCCTCTTACAAAGAAAGATGGCCCTGTGATCTATAATGGTTGTGATCAATCTATCTTTTACCCTAGTAAAGACTCCAAACCAAATTTCGATATCTATTACCTTTTTGCTAACTATAACAGGGATGAAAATAAACGCTTTCCTGAAGCAGCATATCATTTCTCTCAACTATATAAACAAGATAACGAACGTAAGCTGCGTATTGTAGGTAATTTTTCACCAGAGATGGTACAGTATAACTTTGATTTCTTTAACGGTGAGAAGATTGAGTATTATGGTGTTGTAGATAGTAGAGAACAGATGGCTGATATTATGCGTAAGTCGCAAGTATTATTATTTCCTGCGTATGCTGATGCATGCCCGCAAACAGTCATTGAGGCTATCAGTTGTGGGCTAAAGATTGAATTGGTAAGTCGTGTTGGTGGAACAATGGAACTGATTAACATGCCACGGGAATATTTTAATGTTGAGCGTATGGGCGATGAATATTTACAGGCTATTAAATCTTTATGAGTAGCTACTATAGACAACAACTAGAGGCATACCTCAAAACGCTCGATGTGAAAGCCGTGAATGTTCTTGATGTTGGAGGAAGCCAGCTCACTCTTCAGAAGCGCGTGAAGTCATGGGATGTGCAGGAGTACAAGATACTTGATTTGCCACAGCCACACAAGGTTGAGAAGATGCCTGATATTATGTGTGATATTAATTATTCTTGTCCTTTAATAATACAACAATCATTTGACATTGTTTTTTGCCTTGAAGTCATGGAGTATGTGTGGAATCCTTCACAGGCACTTTTGAATATATCATGGTATATGGATCAAGGATCGATATTGTATATTACTTTCCCTAAATTTTATCCCGTGCATGAACCAATAGAACAGGATTATTTACGGTATACAAAACAAGGAGCATTAAAGTTATTGGAACATACGGGTTTTCAAGCAAAGAAAATAACGCCACGAAAAATGATGGCGGCTTCACTAGGTCAGGTATATTCAGCAGAAAAGATGCGTGCTGCTAAAGGATATGAAGGACATGAGGATATAGGATATATTATTGAAGCTATAAAGATATGACCATATTAGTAACAGGAGGAGCTGGATTTATAGGAAGAAATTTAGTGGATTTATTATACTATTATGGACATAAAGTGGTTATTATTGATGATTTGTCTACTGGCAATAAAGATGTTTTTAAAAAATATAAAGGTAAAAAAGGATCAATAACAAATAAGAAGTTTTTAAATAAGATATTCTCGAAATATAAATTTGATGAAGTATACCATTTAGCCGCATTGGCTCGTATACAAAGATCATGGGACCACCCAGATCAGACATATCAAGTAAATGTAAACGGTACATATAACATTCTTGAAATGTGCCGTGTGTATAAAGTGCCTAACGTTTTTATTACAAGTTCCTCGTCTGTTTATGCAGGTTTTACAATTAAAAATAAAGCAAAACCTATTAAAATAGATACGGAACAAATTCCTTTAAACCCATACGCTTATCATAAGCATTTAGATGAACAGCTGGTAGGTATGTTTAGAAAATGTTGGCCAGAAATGAATATTATTATTGGACGTCCTTTTAATGTGTATGGGAAGGGACAAAAATTACATGATGAATATGCAACAGTTATTCCAAAATTTGCTAATGCGAAGAAGAATGGAGAAGAAATTGTAGTATTCGGTGACGGTTCGCAAACACGAGATTTCACAAATGTTGAAGATGTAGTAAATATGATGCTTCACGTTATGAATACTAGTAAAAATGGTGATTTTAATTTATGTTCTGGTAACCCAATTAGTATTAAAGATATTGCTATAGCATTTAATCATCCATATAAATACATTGAGAATCCACGAAAAGGAGAAGCGCAGTGGACTTGGGGCTATAATAATACAGGGTATAAACCCGTTTATAATTTAATAGATTATATAAAGGAAAACTATGCATAAACCTATTATTGGTATTGTTGGTCTTGGGTTTGTTGGTGGATCAGTAAAAAAATGGTTTGAAAATCAAGGCCATAAAGTGGTAACATACGATATTGCTAAAGAATGTACCGGAAAGGAATCTTTTAATGAGGCAGATTACATTTTTGTGTGTGTCCCTACCCCATACAAATATGGTAAATGTGAAACTAAAATTGTAGAAAGTACATTCGAGTGGTTGCCAAAAAATAAGGTTATTGTGATTAAATCCACTATCCCACCCGGTACTACAGAAAAGATGCAGAACCAATATGATGGTGATGTTATCTTTAATCCTGAATTTCTCGATGCTTCAAAAGCCGAATATGATTTTGAATTTCCTGAACGTCAGATTATTGGTTATGGGAAAGTAGGCATTGATCCAGAAAAGATATGGGAACTTGAAAGTATTTTACCTAAAGCCCATCATTTATTTCGAATGACTTCAATGGAAGCAGAATGTGTAAAATATATGGGCAATACGTTCTTTGCATTAAAGAATGTATTTGCAAATATGTGGTATGATTACTGTGAAAAAATGGGGATTGATTATGATAAAGTAAGACAAGCAGTAGGGTCCGACTATCGCATTGGTCACGTGCATTTAAATGCCATCCATAAGGGTGGGCGTGGAGCAGGCGGATCATGTCTACCAAAAGACCTTGGCGCAGCAATTTATTTTTTTGATGAAAAGATGGTGGATAATGAAATATTAAAAATCGCTAAACAGAAAAATGATAAGAGACTTGAACAATCAAGAAAGACTGATTTTTTAGGTATGTATAGTTTATGATTAATCTCGATATAGGTTGCGGTAAACGGCCGAAAGATGGATGGATAGGTTTAGATATTTCAGATTTTCCAGGTATCGTAAAATACGACATGCGAAAAGATAAACTTCCATACGATGACAATTCAGTTGATGCTATCCGTTGTATAAATACATTAGAGCATATTTCACGGGAATATTATAAAGAACTTTTTAATGATTGGTGGCGTGTATTAAAGGTTGGTGGTACTTGTGAGATTGTTGTTCCTAATGCCACAAGTGTTGAGCATGCGTGGGGAGATATTACGCATATCACTCCTTGGGTTAAATTAACATTTAGATATCTAACGGGTGAGCGACCACGCTATGCTGATTATGGTTTTAAACATTGGGCTATTATAGAGCTTTGTGATCTACCACAAGAAACTAGAGATATTTACGCACTAATAACGCCTAAATTAGATAAGAATGGGCAAAAATATGTTAGGTAATATGATTTTAGTATTAGGTAACCATCGTAGTGGTACTTCAATCACTACAGAGATATTGCAAGGAATGTTAGGGAATGACTTCCCATTTCCTGTGACTCGACATAAAGAGCCTGAGGAATTAGTAGATATTCATACTCGATTTTTCAAGCGCCATAATCTTGAATTTCTTGATAGACTATATTTTCCAGATTTAAAACCAGATAAAGAGTTAGTTGAGGACTATGTGTCTTTCTTTGCACGATATAGTAAAGATAAATGCGTTATTAAAGAACCCGTTCTAGCTATTATGGATAAGTACATGGATTTTCATTCTTATATGCCATGTGTTGTAGTTAAACGTAATCCGTCTGAAATGATTGAGAGTTTAATGCATAATAAGAAGTTTACCTTTGAAAAAGCAAAACAAATAGTTGATTGGAATAGAGATGAGTTTGAATATTCTAGACAAGTCAATCATGTTTTCTTTGGTAAAGATAAGGAGTTATATAAAAAGAGTCTTAAAAATTATTTAACAAAATATAATATACCAGTGGAATGGAAAGAAAGAATATTTGAAGAAAAGTGGGATGAAAAAATGATTCAATCATATAAATATGGAAAGTAAAAATATACAACCAAAGTTAGGTCATTGCCCATTATGTAATAAACGGTACATGACAATGAATGGTAACGAATATGCTCAATTTTATTCATTAAGCACAAATGGCCAACAAATGCGTATTAGTGTATGTAAAGGATGTTTTGTTGAACTTTCTGATGATACGGCGAAGCATGCATTTGAGCGTACTATGGACTTAGAAGAATATTTAGGCGCTTTTAAAAATAGGAAAAGACATGAATTTTCTAAATGGTCTAAAGAAAAAATAATATGAATATCTTAATTATTCTTGACGTAGACGATTGGGCAATTTCTAATTTAACAAAGGCTATTGTTAAATATAACAAACGGCATAAATTCTTTTTTTGCTACGCTCACCCAAAAATGGTCCCACAAGCCATACCTGAAGTATTGCGTATTATACGTACAAACAAGATTGATTTGATCCACGTTCAATATTGGAATAGTGGTTGGCAGATGTTGGAGTATTTACCAGAATTGCGTGTATTCCCTAAAGTATTAACGCACCATAATCATAAGCATTTAAAGGAAAAGGATTGGAAGAAATATTTTCAATCTTTAGTGGTACCAACAACATTTGGTTTAGAGAAGTTAAAAGAGAATCATAATAATGTTTATAAAATACCTCATGGTCTTGATTTAGATGAATTTTCCTATATTGATAAACTTGAAGACGATGGAAATACTATTGGATATGTAGGTCGAGTTTTGCCGCATAAAAACCTAGATAAAATTTGTGATGCCGCAAATAAGTTAGGATACAAGGTACTTGGTACTGGGTATGTAGATAAGCCTGATTATTGGGAAAAGGTCGATAAAACAAACCTTGAATTTATCGGAGGTATAGGACGAAACAAAAAGAATACATGGGAAAGCAAGAATGATCTATACAAGAAGATGACCTGCTTTGTGGCGTACTCAACTGGTGAAGTTGAGACTGGTACATTGCCATTGCTTGAAGCTATGGCTCGTGGAGTGCCTGTATTGGCCACAGAACAGGGCATGGCAAGAGATTTGATTGTGGATGGGGTAAATGGCCTTCTTTTCAACGAGGGCAATTTTGAAGAGAAATTGGGCATTATGATGAGTAGCCCAGAACTTCGAAATGATATGCGAAAGAATGCTAGAAAGACCATGAATCAGTACACGGAGGAAAAAATGGCTATTATGTATGATCAGGTATATACAAAGACGCTGTATCCCGAAGCTAAAAAGGTGTCAGTTATTATTCCTACTCATAATAGAGTAGATACTATCATTGATGTTATTGATTCAGTAGATCAGCAAGTATACCCAAATTTGGAGATTATTGTGGTTGATGATGGGTCTACAGACGGTACAGAAGATGCTATTTTAGAGCACTCAACTACCCTATCGAAAGCGTTTTTATACCTAAAACAGCTCCATAATGGCTATGGATTGGCCTCTGCGAGGAACAGAGGAGTGCTTGAAGCAAGGGGCGAGATATTAGTATTTCTTGATGATAGGTTAAAGATGGAGCCTACTGCTGTTTCTGAATTTGTAAAGGCTATTCTTCCTAAACATTGGGATATGGGGTTAAAGATTCATAATGGTGTAGAGTCTGTAAAGGCGAATTTTATTGAGAATTTTAGTTGTATTTATAAAAAGGATCTAGTTAGAATCGGAATGTTTAATGAACGGTTGGAATGGTACGGAGGTATGAGCCAAGATGTTCGAGAGCGGTGTCATTATGCTGGAATTAAGCATGCCTTTGTTAGGGATGCTAAGGCACATACTGTACGGTCTACTCCAAAAATGAAACTTCCGGAAGAAGTATGGAAATCTAAATTACTCTTATACAAAATCTATGGCGAATAAATTAAAGATAGTAATGACGACATGGCATACTCCGCATCAGTATGATCTTATGTCGGCATTAAAAGATGACGCCGATTTTTTTGTCATAGAGAATATGAATAAGCATTGGCTTGGTAGACCGTTGCCAGAAAATGCAAAGATGATCCCATTTTATGAAAAAGGTAAATATGATCTTGCGATTTTAAATATTGATCAGCAATGTGTAAATACAGGAATTTATAAAAGCAAAGTTCTCCCACAAATACAGTCTACTATTAGAGACATACCTATTATTATTATCAATCATGGATCTCCTGTTTATCCAGAATTTCTACAACAGCACTCAATGTCTGCAAAAGATGCAGAAAATGTTTGTAAAAAGAAAATTAAAGAAATTGTTGGTGATAGAGTAATGGTTGTGAATTCTTATACAGGAGCTACAGATAAAGAGTGGGGTTGGGGTTATCCTATTATTCATGGTATGAACCCAGAAATATGGAAACCTGCTCCTATTAAGGAGCCTTGGATTATTACATCGCTGTCTCCTGCTGGATGTGATGAATATTATAATCGTGCAATGATGGTAGAGGTTGGCAATATACTGAAGCGTAAATATGGTCATGAATTACAATGGGCAAGAGTAAGTGATAATTGTGTATTCGATAGTCATGAAGCATACGCAGAATGGATGGGTAAAGCTGCTATTTATTTAGATACTTCCGTGCGCACTCCTATGAATCGTGCAAGAACAGAGGCTATGTTGTCTGAATGTGCTGTAGTACAAGTATCAGGAGCGCATGATATTGATAGATTTTTTAAAGATAAGGAAAATATATTCTTAGTTGAAAATGGTGATCCAGAAAAGATGGCAGATTTTGTTTATGATCTTATAGAGAATCATTGGGATGAAGTTATCCAGGTTGGAAAGAACGCAAGACAGAATGCTATTAAGCATTTTAATTATTCTCGTTATCGTAAGGATTGGCTTACATTATTAAATAAAGTATTATATAAATAATATGAATGTAGGTATCTTTTCATTTGCAAAACGTCATAATCGAGCATACGAAAAATGCGGGTCTAGTATTATTCGTGCTAAATGGATGTGGGAAAATTGGCCTGATGCTGAAGAATATGTAGAGGGTAAAAAATATGATGTTGTTATTTTCCAAAAGGTATGGTGGCCAGAGATGTTAAAAATTCATACAGGTATAAAGATATTAGATTTATGTGATCCAGAATGGCTACAATCTCGATGGCCTATTGTGGAGATAGCGCATCAAGTAGACGCAATTGTTGTATCTAGCAAAGGATTACGTGATGCCCTACAAAAAATAATCCCAGAAAAAGTCTGCCCTATTGTTTGGATTGATGATCGTATTGATTCAAAATTTGCTGGAGATTTTAAAAAGAAACATTCAGGAAATGCAAAACGAGTAGCATGGTATGGGTATAGGCATAATGGAAATCAGGCCATACCACAGGTATTGCCGACATTAAAACGCCTTGGCTTAGAATTACATATCATTTGTGAGAATAGATTAGAATTTGCTGGATTTGAAAACATGGTCACATATTCAGAATTTAACTGGAATACTTTAGCCTATGAGCTTATGTCATGTGATATTGTTTTAAATCCACCTGTAATGTCACCGTATGCACAATATAAGAGTTTAAATAAAACTTATCTCGCCTGGGCTTTTGGTATGCCAGTAGCTCATAATGGTGATGAATTACGTGCGTTTTTAACGGAAGAATCACGTATTAAAGAAGGGGAAAGGGTAAGTGAATTAGTAAAAAAAGAATATAATACTACAAAATCAGTAGAAGAATATAAAAATTTAATAACAAAATTATGTCAGAAAAAAGGAATAACACTCTCCTAGTATCAAATGTGGAGAAACGGTTTATTGATTTTTGTCGTGAATTAAGTTTCGGCAAAGTTTCTATAGAGATTGTAAACGGTGAGCCTGTACATTTGGAACGTATTATTGAATCTCATAAATTTACTATTGAAGGTGATGAGAAGCGATTGATTAAAGAGATTTGACAATAGGAGCCTAAAGAGAGACAATGTTGATGATTAGCGATTAAAACTACAAAAATGGGATTATTTGGACAAATCAGGTCAAGATTTGTTCGATCTCAAGTCGAGAATGTACAGACACCGGCAAGAATCGACGAAAAAATGATTGGAAATAGCATATCCGAGAAAGCAGCAAAAGCAAAAAATCCACAATTATTGGCAGGTGGGAGTTGGAATTATTTAGAATATTCAGACCCAACAATGGGTGCGCAGATCCAATCTTACGAAGGGTGGGTATATGCTTGTGTTAAAAAATTGGCTACCTCTGTTGCTGATAGTGATTGGCTCCTTTTTGAAAAAAGAAATACTGGAAGTGAGGAAATTGAGCATCATGAATTGATTGACTTGATTGAAAAGCCTAATGACAGAATGACTAAATATGAGTTATTAGCGCTTACGGTTACTCTATTAAAGTTATCAGGTGAGGCTTATTGGTATAAAATGCGTGCCGCTAATGGCAAAGTAGTTGGATTGTGGCCGTGGTTATTACCACAGAACATGACTATCATTCCTGGGGCAGATACCTTGATAAAAGGTTTTATTTATAGTGTTCCTGGCTCTGGTACCCAAATACCTATTGCTCCTGAAGATTTATTGTATTTCAGCGAAACAAATCCGATGAATTTTTTACGTGGTTTTTCTACGGTAAGTGCTGGAGGGTTAGATATTGGTACAGAAAAAGAAGCAAAAATTTATAATTGGAAATTCTTTAAAAATGGCGCTCGTCCAGGCGGTGCTGTAGAAACTGAACAGAAACTGGACCAAGATACATATGATCGTTTATTAGCAAGTTGGGAGTCTAATCATAAAGGCTCAAGAAATGCAGGACGAATAGCTATTCTTGAACAAGGGTTAAAATACACAGATATTGGGCTATCTCAAAAAGATATGGATTATTTAGAGCAACGCAAATTCTCTCGTGATGCTATCTTTGCATTATTTGGGGTCCCTAAATCTGTATTGGGTATTGTGGAAGATGTAAACAGAGCAAACGCAGAAGTATCTAAATCTATCTTTTTAGAAGAAACAGTAGAGCCTTTAGTAACACAGATTATAAATACAGTTAATGAGCAACTTGTTTCTACTGATTTCCAAGATAACCTATTTTTCGATTACGAAGATTTAACTCCGGAAGATGAGGAAAAAAAATTAGCATATTATAAAAATGGGCTAGATGCTGGGTGGATTTCTGCTAATGAGGTTCGAGCTATGGAAGGTTTTGAACCAGTACAAGGAGGAGATATTATCTATATTCCATTCAATAAAGTTCCTCTTGGAACAGTGCCTACCCAACAAGATGCAAAAAAGAGTGTGCAAAAAAGAAAGTTCCATATCAAAAAACGTCATACTACAGAATATGACAAGGCATTTAAACGCGCACAGCGAGCTATTCGTAAAGAATTAGCAAAAGAAAAGATTGTTACAAAATAAGCAATGGATAAAAAAACAGTATTTCGTGATGCTATAAGAGATACCGTTTGGCTTCAGTTAAATAGGCAGGTAGATATACAAGTGCCGCTATTTACTAATAAGATGCGGAAGATATTTACGCTGCAAAAAATAAAAACATTTATTAGGCTTAATGGGAAGAAGTTTGTAAAAAAAGATATAGAAGATATTAAACTGAATATACAAGAAGAAACGCAAGCTATAAAAGATGAATGGCTTAATCCAAGTATAGGAGTGGTGGTTAGTACGAGTATGCAAACAGCAGACATATTTAACTTTATCAATGATAATATAAATATTCCTGATGCAAGAGCTTTTTTAATAGCAGAGATAAATAAATTTGCAAAAGAGACTACTGAAACTACAAATGCTTTACTAGCTGAATCTCTTATAGAGGGCATTGATAATGGAGAGCCTATTTACCAATTACAAAATAGGATAACTACTATATTTGAAAAGGCTGATGTTGCTAGAGCAGAAATGATTGCGAAGACAGAATTGACAAGAATAACTACTTGGTCTAATGAACAAATATATGAACAAGCTGGGGTAGAATATAAAGAATGGCTAACAAATCCAGGTGCTTGTGAATATTGCAGGCCAATGAATGGGAAAATAGTAAAAATCGGAGAACCATTTTTTAAAAAGAATAGTGACGCGCCTGGGGATGAAGGTGGGAGTTTATCACTCAAATACGAGACTGTTTTACGCCCACCGTTACATCCATCTTGCAGATGTGATCTATTGCCAGTTTTATAATTCCTTGACAGTTATTTGGGCTTAATTTATTATATAAATAAAGTCTGACCATATACGGATAGGCGGCTCATTATTCCGCCTATTTTATATGGACAAAAAAGTTAAAGCAGCATACGCAAAAAGTATCCAGGGGAATAAACTCGTTGGTGCTTTAGGTTCTACTCCAACAGCTGATCGTGATGGAGATATTGTTGAACCTATGGGAATGGATGTTAGATCTTTTTTAAAAAATCCTGTTCTTTTGTGGTCTCACGATCCATATTCTTTACCAATCGGAAAAGTAACTGATATTCGTGTATCACAGGCCGGATTAGAATTTGATGCTGAATTTGCATCAGAAATTAACCCTTTAGCAAAACAGGTGCGTGACCTTTTTGAAGGTGGCTATCTGAATGCATTTTCTATCGGGTTTATTCCTAAAACAAGACAAAATGAACGTATTGTTGAAAGTGAACTTTTAGAGATCTCTGCTGTTAATATCCCAGCTAATCCTGAAGCGCTTGCTTCCAGAGCTTATAAAAATTTCATGGCCACTGTAGAGGATGTTTCAATAGAAAAAAAGCCTAAAGATAGAAAGCTAACTAAGGCGCATATAAAGATTAAAATATTAAATAAGCTATTAAAAGCATAATATGCCAAAGAAAAAAATTGAAAAGGCTTTGGAAGAAGAAGTGGTAACCTCTTCTGAAGAAGTAAAAGAGGAAGTTGCCGAAACAGCAACGGAATCTGTAGAGGAAACGCCTACTGAAGCAGTAGTCGAATCTGTAGAGGAAAAGGTTGAAGAAGTGAAAGAGGAGACAGAAGTTGAAAAGACTGAAGAGACCGCAGAAGAAAAAATGGAATCTGAAGTTGAAGAAGTAGCAAGTGAGCTTGAATCAAAACTTGCAGATGCAGTAGCAAAAAAAGTAATTAAACAATTGCAACGGGATCATGAAAAAACTGTTGCAGCTAAACAAGTAAAAAAAGAATTCATGTCAACCGCACAAGTGAAAGAACAAAAAGTAGAAATCTATCGCAAAAAGAATGGCGAAGTGGTTTCTTTAGAAAAGAGTTGTGTTAAGCTGCTTGGTAAATGGCTTGGAGCATGGGCCCAAAAAGATTTTTCAGAAGCACGAAAATTCTTGCAAGAAATTAATACAAAATTTGAACCACTCGTAGTTGGTACAGATGCAGAAGGTGGATATCTCTCCCCAACAATTTGGACAAATATTTTGATCGATATCCGCAATGATATGGCAGTGATTCGTCCAAATGCTACTCGTATTGATTTGAGTGGTGCTGGCGATACTTTCAACTTTAACCAAGTTGCAACACAGCCTCGTGTTTCGTGGACAGGTGAAAATGTGGCTAAATCCACAACTTCCATGACTTTCAACCAAGGTGCGTTGACTCCATATAAATTGGCTGCAATTGCTTCCTTGTCTTTGGAACTTGAACAAGATAGCGCAACTGCTGTGATCCCATTGATCATGAAACAGCTTGCTGATGCTATTACGAAAGAAGAAGACCGTGTATTTATGGTTGGTACTGGAAGTTCACAGCCAACCGGTATTGATGCTTATACATTCACAACGATCAATGCTGCATTTGCTCTTTCATACAACACATTCATTTCAGCATACTATCGTTTGCAACAAGCATATCGTGATCGAGCAGTATGGATCATGAATAGTCGCGCAATCGCAGTAGCTCGTTCTATTGCTGATTCCAATGGTCGCCCAATTTTCATGGAAGGTTCAAACAGTGTATTGACTGGCCGTCCAACATGGACAATTCTTGGAGCACCTGTTCTTGAACAAAATGATGTTGCATCAAGTAAGATTTTCTTCGGTGATCTTTCCCAATATTATATTGGCGATAAGATGAATATGACAATGCGCCAATCTACAGAAGCATCTGTTGCTGGAAAGAGTGCATTCGAACATAACCTTACACATATTTTGGTTGAGGAACGTGTTGATGCAGAATTGCTAGATACTCGTTCATTCGTCGAAATTTCAAACGTCAACGCTTCCTAATCTAGTTGAATGTTTACTGGGGGCAATTTGCCTCCAGATAAGCATTTAACTTACACAAATGAAATGGCTATCAAAATTGCTTACAAAAAAGCAAAATAAAAAGAAACGCAAGCCATATAGCAATAAAATGCTTTCTACAAAAAGTGAGCATTGTGATTGTTATAAAATAGATAAATAATTATGCCTAATCCAAATCAAGCCCAATTCCCAGATTTACCGGTAGGTAAAACAGCTTTAACTAATTCTTCTGGCGTTGAATATAATTCTTCTAATCCTCTTCCAACAACAGCTACACTTAATGCAGGAGATATTGAAATTGGAGCAGTCGAATTAAAAGATGGTACTACGGATACTCGTGGTACCGTAAATGCTGCAAATACAGCACGAACAACAGCGACAACTGTTTTAGCTGTTCAAACTATTGATGCGGCAGGCAATGTTGTTTCTGCTTTATTGGACGGTGCTACTTATACTCCAGGGACTCAAAATTTGAATATACCTGGTATTGAAATTGATGATCCTACTGCACTTGTAACAGAAACAGAAGGAAAAATTAGCAACTTAAAAGGTGATCTTTCAGGTCGACTAATCACAACAGAAGGGACATTGCGCGCAGGTGAAAATCTATCTGAAAATGTCCAAGCAGTTGCATTCCAGCCACTATCAAGTTCAACATATGCATGGAGCGCTGATGATTCAGTAGCATATGAAGCATCTACTGTAACTAAGGCAAGTGCTGGGCGTATTCGTGAAATATCCGGTTACAATTCAAAAACAAGTAGCCAGTGGATTCAAACACACAATACTACATCTTTACCTGCTGATACAGCAGTACCACGGCACATTCTCTACGCATTACCTACGTCTAATTTTGGATGGGATTTTGGCTTAGACGGAGCATATTTCTCAACAGGTATTGTTGTATGTAATTCTTCTACTGGACCAACAAAGACTATTGGTTCTGCTGATTGTTGGTTTAATATCCGTTACCTCTAGTATATGATTAATCCTAATCAAGCCATTGCATATATTCCACCATCTCCATTTACTCCAACAGTCACATTAGTTGGTGGTGCTGGTAATACCGTTCCTGTTTATTCTACAAATCAGGCAGTTTACGAACGAATCGCAAATGAATGTTTCGTTATAGTATATTTAACTGGTGACGGTGGTGCAGAAGGCGCAGGGACAGGTGTTTTAAATATAGCCCTACCTTTTACTTCAAATGCTCAAACACCTGCTGGAATTTTCCCTGTGGGAACCATTATAAATGGTACAGAAGAACAGGCATTATATGGAGTTATTAACGGTGCCGTCTCTACCATATCCTTAAAAATGCAATCTGATACTGCTGGTGCGCTTACATCTGATATTATTGATGCAACAGGTGCAGATCAGAACAATACAACTCGAAGCATCATGTTGAAATTTAGTTATAAAGTATAATACATATGGAAGCAGCATATAAAATTACAGAGGTAATAAGTAATACACCAGAAAAATTCACTGCTATGGTTTCTTTTAATGGAAAAGAGCCAACACTACACGAGGTTGATTTTGACAACTTGCAACGTG
>ERZ724522.653-NODE-653-length-21133-cov-7.169988_pt1 | contig 21133 bp, 40 predicted proteins | sample MGYA00376055_ERZ724522 | MGnify/ENA primary metagenome ERZ724522 (study PRJEB28724, sample SAMN07190884) | wastewater metagenome | isolation source: effluent of sewage treatment plant in Hong Hong | place: Hong Kong | collected 2016-03-17 ...
TTTTAAAAAAAAAATGGGGATATTATTTGTATTATTAATGGGGATTTAAAACGGATTTTTAATAATTATTGAATGATTATTATATTATTAAAGGGATTATTTAATGGGGTTTTTGAGATATTAATTAAATTAAGAAAATACAATAAAGATGTTAAAGTGCGATTTAGTTGGGTTAGTTCATAATACAAATGACATGAAACATACAAAGAATAGAATAGATGAATGACTTGCTTGGATTGTATATTGTTGTTAATGTGCGAAAAGAATACCGCCAAAAACATGTATTATTGAATATAAACAAGATGTATTACAAGATATGAATAATATTGGAAAATTACTAAAAAATTTTTAATAAGGAAATTGTGAATAGAAAAGGAATGTTGATGGGGATTGAAGAAGTATCAAAGCGCGATTTAATGGGTTAATAGCATTTTGAAATATTAATAGAGATTCATCTAACAAAAAATATCTTATTATGGGTTATACATGAAAATGGAATTTATAGAGGATTTTTAAAAAAAATTTTAATAAAGAAAATAGGGTTGGTGTAATAATGATATTTAGGGATTTTGAATAATTGATAAAAATTGCCAAAAAATTTTTAATAAGAAATAGGGTTAATATAAGAGCGGTAATTAAGGATTTTATATGGGTGAATAAATGATATAAAATGGATGAATAAAGTGATATAAAAATGCGATTTAATGGGGTTAATAGCACTTTGAAATAATAGGGAAAAATACCTGGGGTGTGTGATTGGGCTATGCGAGCCTACATGGTGGGATAACCTCAACAAAGGTTGCACATTACACGCGCGAAAACATGCATTTTTCATCATTTTTACATGATATTATCACCTATTAAAAACAGCTATTTTAAGCCTTAAAAACACCATATATTGACATATGCATATTTTAGGGGGTATATCAATTCGTGTATATATCAATAATCAATAATAGTATTATACATGAATGCATAATATCAATAAAAACAACATGATAATAATAGCCATTTTATGCTATATTAATAACATCAAAAATCATCGTTTTTATACTTGCAAGAAAAGCCAATCATGGCATAATCAAAGGGTAAGCAATTGATGCTTACTAAGGAATCAGAAAAATGGAAATTCCACAACTCAACAATCAAACAACTAAACTATTAAACAGTTCTAATGTTAGTGTTTTTGAAGGGATTATTGAAACATGGAAGGAAGAGAAGTTAAAAGATTCTTTAGGCAAAATTTTAATGGTTATCGATAGTGAGATTAATGAGATTAGTGAAGAATCTAAAGAATACATTGACAACAACGTTATGTTTGCAGAAGTTCATTATGAACTTCATTATGAAGAATTGGTAATAGATTTAAATGAGATCATATCTGATGAAATTACAATTATGGTAGAAAAAGGTTCTTTGAAAGATTCAATGCTATGTTTTATGAGAACTAGTAATAAAATTAAATTAGACAGACATGTATTAGATAATGTTGTTATATTCGAATTTTATAAAATAAAATGATAATATCTATAGAATTTTCATACTTGTAAAAAAATCAATCATAGTATAATCAAAGGATAAGGAGATTAGAAAAATGGAACAAGTGAAATCGATAGTAGAATGTGGTTGTTGCGAATTAGAATCAGAACTGGAAGAATTCTCGGAATGTAATGGCTTGAGTTGTTCAATTTCTATCTGTTATGCTTCTCAGAAGCAATTCCTTGAATGGAAGGAATTCGAAAGACAATTGTGGCTGGAAGAGTAAGTTATTATAAAGGGTAGTTCGATCATAAACAACAATTAAAAGGGTAATCAATATGAAAACTGAAATTCGATTCTATTACAATAAAATGATGAGAAGTGAATTTGATTCAACAACATATAACAACCTCAAGGAAGGCAAAAGGTGGTTATCTAAAATGTTAGAATATAAAAGTAGTGGAATGTTATCATTATTCGATAGTAAAGGTGAAAGGGAACGATATGTGTATAATCACATAGAAAAGAAATTTGAAAAAGATTATTCTAGGGCATAACTAAGAAGATTATCTAATCGATTAAATCCAATACAGGTTTTATTCTAGTAATATACATTTCACTATTCCTAAAATCATTATTATATATTGCAACTTCATTGATAATACTCTTCAACAATCCCAAACATCTAAAGTAATCTCTATCAAACAATCCTTGCATAAAATTGATAATATTAGTCCAATGCTGTTCTTCAATAGCATTTTTATTAACCAATTCTGATATATCGAATCTATTCAAAAAAATTGTATGTATTAATTCATCTTCAGTATTATCATCAATAATAAACTGCATATCATCCCTTAATAGATTTTCAACTGTTATTCCAGTACTTCCCATATTAGTTAATAACAATACCACATCCACTTCTTAATGCCATTTAAACAATCCACAATGGCTTTTAAAGCGATTATCATAATCAAAACATATAACTAAAGCTAATGCAAATTAAACATTGACAACCATAATATTATGATTAAATTGTTTTCCATGCAATATTCACAAGAGTATATTGACTGGAAAAACAATATCAATGAAACATCCAATAATGATAAAGAATATCTACTTCACTTATATTCATTAGAACCAACATTGTATCTTTCAATGAAAATTGATAAAGGACATCCAATGTATATCAACAGAGGTTTAATGCCATTATTCGCTAGTTCATTATTTAATTACAATAATATTATAGCTGAAGAAGTAATGAAAAAAATTAGTATTGAAGATGCATGTTATGTTTCATGGTTATATAAAGAATGTCAAGGAGATGTTTTTGATAAGATAGATTTGGCTGTAGAAATGACAGCAGAGTTTTTTTGATATATGTAATTCACATATGCTTGATATTATCATCGTAGAGCCAAAATTAGCTATAATAAAATTTTATTAAATCATTTTGACATCCATATCAATCATGGCATAATCAAAGGGTAAGCAATTGATGCTTACTAAGGAATCAGAAAAATGGAAATTTCACAACTCAACAATCAATCAACTAAACTATTAAATAATTCTCACATTATGTTTACCGAAATTCAATGTAAAAAATTATTAAATGAAGTTTGCGCCACCTTATCTTTAGGCCATTTAGTAATTCTTGAAGCATATAAAGAGCTTGAGCTTCATGGTGTTCATGGTGAGAATAATAGGGGTAGGTTCTTGTTTTTGAATAGAAGGGTCAGGACTGTTATCAGTAGTGATAAGTACATCTTGATGCAGGTTTCAACATTATGTGCACCACTTGATGCTGATTGTGGGAATTCGTAATTATTGAGAATAAGTTGATAAAGAGTAGGTAGTTAGTGTTTATTAAGGGGAATAAAAAATGGAACAATTGGAAAATGTGTGTGAGTTTACCTCAACGACAAAATGTTACAATACTGCGAAAGAGTATTGGGATTTTCAGTTGGAGGTTGACTTCTGGGGGTGCCCTCAGCGGATGTGGTTGGAGTTCTTCGCCTCCATGTCTGAAGAGGAGCTCGAAGAGTCCTGGGTGTATGTGAACGCCCACGACCCTCTCGATGAAGAGTACCAATACCTCGAAGAGGAGTTGTATTACAACCCATAATTTGAAAAAATTAGGGTTACACACAATTTTAGATTCCAAGATAAGGAATCAAAACCATGAATCAATGTAAAAAATCATTAATTGAAAATGTTTCATACAACAAGAATATCAATGTTCGTTCAAGTTCATTTTTTTGGTTAGCCAAGGAATTGTACATTCAAAATCAAAAAAATGATTTTCAATCACTCAAAAATAAAATTTATAATCGCAATATCAATTTCCTTTCAGAATTGAATGAGAGGTTATACGGTAGTGAATATTGCGATATTGTGAAATGTGATATGGGCACTTCACGTGATTATTGTGATTACAGAACAACTTATAATACTTTGATGAAAGAATTTTCACCAAAAGATTGCTCATTAAAAAAACAATAAACAACATCAAACCGCCTCGTAAAAAAATTATCAAATTACTCATGAAAAACCACCAATATATGTTTGAAACCACCAATAGCGTTCGTGAACTATGCGAGTTGAGTTGTGAAGATTGTGAATATAACGATGATGGGAGTTTGTATTGTAGGTGTTGTTCTTGTGATAAAGATGAACAATACTATATAGAAAGTGTTATAGATTGTGGAAACAGTAATGGAGCTGTTTTATTTTCATTCCTTTCTTTGAATAAGAGGTATCTTGTAGATGATTTAACCTTCTTAGAGTTATTAAATTTCGCTCATATAACAATAGACTTAATGGAAGCAAACTTTAGTGATGGTATATTGAATTTGATTATAGAAAAGAGGTAAAGTAGACACTATAAGTGTGAAATGGTTATACCACAATTACCTAAACAACAATAAACTAAAAATCAATTCGCTAAAAAACAACCAAAGGAATTCAAAATGAAAAAATGTTCTGTAAAAAAATCTCTATCATCTTATGCAACTTCTTCAATTCATTCTCAATGTTTGAATTCTGAATTATTAACATTCAACCCTATTGACAATTCCATGTTTCATACGCAATCTTATGAATGGATTGATTCTAGGTGTTTTAATAATCTAGATAATATACCAAAAATCATTGGTTATACCAAACATTACAAGTTTTAAAAATGAAAAACAACAACACAATTAGGAATAGATTTTTCAATTCAATCAACCTTTCAATGACCCTTTTTAGTTATGGGTTGTTGAATAACATTCAAGTATATCTTGAAAAGGACACGAAAGAATTAGAGTTATCAAAAAGCTATGTAGTTTTCGAGAATAAAGATGGCAATGTGAAATCTACTGAATATATCTTGAATGATTATCAATACAATTCATTTAAACAATATATTGGATTCTGAAACACCCATATCTTTTACTTAATAAATTTTATTACAGCATCACACCACCAGAGGAAACATGAGTGAAACAATAGAGAACAACGATAATAAAAAAAAAGGGAAAACAATATATGACCACACTTACAAACCCTATGAGGATGTTAAACCATTCACTGAAAAAGATTTGAACAATCTAATGTATTCCTGCAATAACATATACACTGCAGGAATGGCAATGAGGAATACACATTCTTTTTTTTGGAATGTTTTATCACGTTCAAACATTAAATATTGTTTTGATATTCCTACAGCAGCTGTTGGTTTTGATAATAAACAATTCCAATTGAATTTATATATCAATCCATATTTTTTAGGAACTTTAGAGAGGGATAGGATTGAATTCGTTTTATATCATGAAATTTTACATGTTGTTAAGGGTCATTTGAATGGTTCTAGAAAAACTCCTCATGAAGTTGCCAATATTGCAATGGACTTAGGTATTAATGCAACTTTGGTTCAATGTGGAATGAAGCCACCTGATATGGTATTGATTCCAGGTGTTAATAATTATGAAAAAAATAAAAACAATCCAAAATATATCGCAATGAATGAGAAGGTGTCTGATGATGATTTGAAATTTCAAAAAAAATTCAATGAATTCATTGAACAATTACCAGCAGATAAAAATGAAGATTTCTACTTTTATGCAATATTGAAATTTTTAGAAAAGGAAGGTAAGGGGGGTCAGCAGTCCCTCAAGGATATGTTAGAGCGATTAAAGAAGTTTGGTCTCGATGCTGATTCTCATGAGGAATGGGAATTGGAAGATAATGATGCGATGGGGGAAGTGTTCAGGGATTATATTAAAAACCTTATTAACAATGAAAGTTCTAAACAATCATGGAGTAATTTACCAAAGAATTTTCGTGATGAACTCATGGAACTTTATTTCGATCATAAAATCAATGGGAGGGCCCTTATAAGATATTTTGTAGGTAGTAAAATTAAATCACATCATACATCATCTTTTTCTAGAGTTAACAGAAGGTTCCCTTATCTTCATCCAGGTAAAAAAAGGGATACTTATGCTAAAATTGCAGTATTTGTAGACCAATCTGGAAGTATGGATAATGATAGTATATCTTTAATTTATTCTGTATTAGCAGAAATTAATAGAAATGTAGAATTTGACATTATTCCTTTTGATACTGAAGTTGATGTTGATAATATTTTTGTTTTATCTAAAAACAGTAAAAAAGAATATAAAGTTCGTACGAAAGGTGGAGGAACTAGTTTTCAATGTTGTGTAGATTATATTTTAGAATCTAAAAAATATGAAGGTTATATTATTTGCACAGATGGTGTATGTAGTAAACCTGATGAAACTAAAATAAAGCGAATGTGGATTTTATTACCTGAAACAAGATTAGGTTTTGAAACAGACGATATTGTTATCAACATTAAAGATTTATAATATGATATATTACATTCATAATAATAAAGTTAATGATGAAGTTGATATTCGTGATTATTATGTGATTATGAATATTCGTCAAGGATTATATAACATTGTTGCTTTAGCTTCATCCTATGAAGAAGCACAGAATGTTAGAATAGTTCATGGTGGTAATTTATTTTGTGAGACATGCAAGATTATCCCTCCTAAAACTAGATAATTGTTTGATTATATTCAGTTGTGTTATTACAATCATAAAACAATAAGTGAAGGGGGTATAACCCCTTTACCTATTTAATGATAAATTCCTCATATTACTTAATTTATCCAATACTTTCATAGATTCTTCATTCACAATAGTTCTATACATATCCAATTCCTTTAGGGATTTCATGTTTAGAATATCCGAAATATCATTTAATAATAAATCATTCAAACCTAAATAACTCAATGGAAGCCCCTTTGTTGCCTTTAGGGCCCTATCGTCTACTTTGCTTGATGATAATTCTAGCCAAGTTAGTTCCTTCATTTTTTTTAGAATAGAAATATCACTTACATTGGTTTTATATAAATTCAATCTTTTTAAATTAGTAAGGGCTTTGATGGGCTTGATGGTTTTTATAGGTGTTTCGTACAAATCCAATAATACTAATTTTGATAAATAAGAAAGGGGTTCAATGTCCTTAATATTGATTTTAGAAAGAGTAAGTTCTTCCAAGTTGTTTAAATAACCGATAGATGCAATATCTACAATTTTTATATTATGTAAAAACAATCTTTTTAAAGATATAACATGTTCAATACATGAAATATCAGTGATATCACAATTAGAAATATTTAATTCCTCTAATGGTAATTGACATATTGTTTTAAGCATATCATTCGTAAATTCACTTGAGTGCAATAAAGTGAATTCCTTCATTTGATTCAATTTATCTAACTTATATTGCTTTCTAATTGATTTTGGTAATTTTTGATATTGTTCTTTGGTAATCATGTGAACCTAAAATGATATGAAATGTAATATGATATATGTAAATTGTCAATAGGGTAAAATATTTCGATTTACATCATTGACATCAAAACAATGAATGCTATATTGAAAGTGCTTCTTAGAGTAACTTAGAGTAATTCAACAATAAAAAGAGGTAAAATGGATTTAAGTTCATATTATGATGGAATTTATAGAAATGAAAAGAATGAGAGATTTCTTGTGGAATCTCATAAGCTGTATTTATTAAGCAATAATAATGAATTGGTTTTGTATAAAGATAATTTTGAAAATGAAGAAGAGATAAAAGATGTAATGCAGCACCTTAAACCATGGATAACCATGAATACAACTTTCAGTTGTTTTATTCAAGATAGCAAAAAAAATGAGGAATGTCATTATCTCTTTTATGATTTAGAATTAAATCAAATCATCACACAAGCACCTATTTCAGTTACTTACAACTTAAGTAATTTACCTGATGATATTCAGGTTGTAGATACGATGAATTTCGATAAAACATCCCATTGTGATATTGTGAAATTGGGGAATGTTTTTTATGAAACATATCATTCAGATCTTGATGGAGATGTGATTCCTAATAGATTATTTTTCTTAAAGGAAGTGAATGAAAACGAATTGATGAAAGGCAGAATGTATGATGATGTTTATGTGTATACCAAAGATAATTTAAATAATTCTGAAGAACAATCAAAAACAAATTACATTCACATCTTGCTGAATTACCATATGGGATATTGGAGATAGTCTGAGATTATAATAGTAAATTAGCTTGAAATAAACTTAGAATAGAATGTATTTCGGTAATAACATAAAGGAAAACAATGGGAACCAAAGTAACAACTGATTATTCTGATTTAGTATTTTCGTTAGGTGTTTTGCCTGAGCATATTTCAGTACTCATTCGAGGAGACCATGGAGTAGGTAAATCAGCTATTGCTAGGCAAATGGCTAAAAAGTTTGATTTGCAATTATTTGATATTCGACTGGCTCAAAGAAGTGAGGGTGATATCGTTGGTTTACCTTTTAGAGAAGGTAACTCAACATGCTTTTTATCTCCAGTATGGTTTAATGAGGCTTGTGAAAAACCATCATTGATATTCTTTGATGAAATCAATAGAGCCCCTACAGAAATTATGCAGGCTGCCTTTCAAATTGTGTTAGATAGGGAATTGAATGGTAGAAAATTACATCCTAAATCTAGAGTTTATGCTGCCATTAATACAAATCCAATGTATCATGTAAATGATTTAGACCCAGCTTTATTAGATAGATTTTGGACAGCTGATTTAGAACCTTCAGTAAATGATTGGCTCGACTGGGCTATCAATTCAGGAATTCATTATTCCATTTTATCTTTCATTAAAGAACAAAATATCATGTTAGATTCACCATCTGATTCTAAAAAGGTTACACCTGGAACTATTACTCAATCACGAAGGTCATGGGAAAAGTTTAGTGATGTTTTAAATAAAAACGAAGGTGATTCTAAGTTTGATATTAATAAAATGTATAAAATCGCTATTGGTTTTATTGGTACTGAAGTAGCAGCTAGTTTTATCAATTTTGTTAAAAATTTAGATGTGATATCACCTGAACATATTTTGAATTTAGATAAACACAATACGTTTGTTAGAAAACACTTAAAGACCAAAACAGGTGAAATTGATAACATGAAGTTAATGACAGCTTCGGATAATCTAATGATGTACATGAAAAAATATCCTGAAAAAGTTTTAGAAAAAAATCTTGATAATCTTATTAAATTCATCGAAGAATATGGTGGTGTATCATCCATGAATATTTTTATGAATATCAATAGTGTATTTTCTGAATTAAAAACAAAAGGTGTTAAACAGGAATTGTTTGATGGATTTGTTTCAAAATACACTAAAAGTAAAATTATCTCCAATTTCAGAAATACCAAACAAGATGTTAATGAATTTATGAAAAACAAAAAATGATGATATCATATCTTTATGTCTATTGAAATTATTGATGATATTGAAAATGAATTAGATGGCAATGATGATAGCGAAGAATATGATAATAGTATTCCTTATGAACCCATAAATGATAATCTATCTAATGAACCTGAAGACAAACTAATTGTACGTAATAAGAAAAATATCGTTCGTCATAATATCAGTGATTTTGATGATGCTATTGTAAATGGTGAATTGTTAGTTAAAGAAAATGATATTGTTGTTATTGAACATCATTCAAAATTAATTTCAAAAAATAAAAATTATTGGCTCCATACATCTATTTACAGTATTGTAAAAATATTTGAAAATGGTGATATTCGTTTGTGGAATGAGCAATTGAATAACTTTGCATATACCAACTATAAAACAATTCATCTTAGTGGTGATATCATGAAAATACCAACAAAAAAGTTTCTAAAGAGTAATTTAAAGAAAGAAAAAAATGAATGAAGTGAATTTAGAAAAACAATTTGATTCCATCATTTACAATGCACTTTATGATTGTTTTTCAATGCATGTTGAAAATCCCATATTAGAAAATATTAAAAGTTCATTTATAAAAATATTACATGAACATAAAGTAGAGTTGCTAGAAGAATACTTGATTAGTGCTTCACAATGGCTTTATAAAGCATGTTGTATAGAAAATGATGTAACTTATGCTGAGGATAGAAATGAAGCTTTTAAATGGATTTTAGAAAGAAACAAGTGCATTGCTTTTGCTTATAAAACAATTACTGGTAAAGATATAGGAACATCAGAGATTAGTGATTGGTTAAGTTGATAACTGTCCCGATGATTAATAATCACTAAAATCTTTAATGGTGTAACCTAATAAATCCATTGGCTTTTTGATATGGGAATCATCAGGGACATTAAATGTCCATATTTTTTCAATAATTTCGAATTCATCACCACTAACTTTTATCCATGGTGAATTTTTAGGGATATCTAATGACAAATTTTCATATTGATTATCATCATCAAAGCGAACTTCGTAATGACTATTATGATTGATAATCCCTTTAATAGAAAATTCCTTATTTTTAGATTTTGTATCGTTAATCGAGCCCATGATAATATTTTCATCAGAAAAACTGAATGTTTTCTTTAGGATATTAACTCGAATACAAATTTCAGTATCTATGTCAGGAATAGCAATTTTTAACATGTTGTATCCTTATTTTTAATAGTTGAAATGGAATAAATCGATTGGTTTTGTAATGTTAGAGTCATTTGGAACATTAAAAACCCATACGGTTTCAATGATTTCAAATTCCCTGCTTTTTACTTCTTTTACCCATGGTGAATTCATAGGTATCCTCAAATATAAAAACTTAAAATCTTCATTGTTGAATACGATTTCGTAATGAGTATCTTCGTAGTAATCACAATTACATTCATGGATATCTTCAATAGTGAATTCTTGTGAATTACAGTGATAATTTTCAATAGGACCTATTGTGATATTTTTATCAAAATAACTAATTGTTTCCTCTAAAATATTGACTTGAATGCAAATTGTACTATGAGTTGATAAATTGATAATTTTTGACATATTACATTCTTTTATATTATTTGTTGATTAACCAATTGAAATAAGTTTCTCTTTTGGTTTTTTCTAAAAGAGAAGGATAATTTGAAAATAATTCATAAGCATGATTACCAAAAATATCGAAATACATTCTAATTCGATTAGCATAATAATCAGGTTTATTTATAATTTTAGTTTCAACAAGAGGCTCGTTCATTCTTTTTTGGTGATATGAATAATCTTCAGAAGTACTACAAAATACATTATTGATATTTATTTTATGTGTGAATTGTGGATTGTTTTTAGTTGTACAATCCATTAATTCAATTCTTTTATCTCTATGAATATCCCGTGCAATCATAAATGTTTTACATGTTTTTTGAATAAATTTTATTTCATCACCAACAAAATTATATAAAGACAATTGTCTTTTTTGGATTTCTTCTTCCTTAGTTGAGCATGATAAACAATTATTATACTCACAATTATTTGAGTTACTTAGACAATACCGTTGTTCAATATCAATACATGATTGATATTGTTTATTGATTTGAATATAATCTTGGCATAGATTATTACCTATAGAACCTACAAAACATAATGGAATGTTCACCGAATTACCTCCTTGGTTGGTATCACCATCATGGCATAACTTATGATATTGTCAATAATCACTATAGTGAAAACTTACACCAATCCTGCAATTTGGTAGAGCTTTTTGTAATTTTTCGATTTCCTCTTTAGGGGAACAATACCCACATTCAAGTCCTAAATATTCCAAATTTACCAAGTTTGCCAGCGGAGAAATATCTGTAAATTCATCACATTTTAAATTCAATTCTTTCAAATTTTTTAAATTCTGTAATGGAGATATATCTTTAATTTCATTATCAGACAATTCCAATTTTTCCAAATTAATCAAATTTTCTAAAGATGATATATCTGAAATTTGATTGTCGCTTAAATCTAATGAATGTTTTAATTTATATTTTTTATATGGATAACATTTTTTAATATGGATTTTTACCATAAAAAATAAAGTAACATGCTTTACAGGATTGTCAAAATAATTTTTTATGATGTAATATGCAATGATATAATTTATTCAGAATCAGGCAATTCTAAAGACCAAATCAACCAATCTCGAGCATCATCTAAGGCATGTTTATTCACTTGTGGATTATCTAAAACATCATGGTCAACTCTCTCTTCATCACCATCTAAAGAGGTAGCACTAGCTTTACTGTGGATGGTTCCTGAAGCAGCATCTAACAATTGAAAAGCTGAACCCTCTAAGTTCTCCTTGCCTTCACTACCTGATAATACTTTAAGTTTTTTGGATTGTAATTTATTCTGAATCATTTTGATGACTTTCAAACCATGTTGTCTAAAAGCTTTCTCATCATCTAATGAAATATCATCAGCATCAATAGAATCAACTAAAGCATCAAATAAATCATAAATGATTAATGATATGGTACGAATTAACTCACGTGGAACTTTTCTCATTTTCCACTTTTCAGCTGGATGTTTTACACTTATTGTTTCACTCATTTTCATCATTAAATAGTTTACAAGTTATTAATTTATAAATCAATTCAATTGTGATTTACTACTCTTTTTATATAATGGTGGTAATGCTGCTAAATCATTTTTCACCACACTAACCTTAGTTGAAGGTGCAACGAGAGCTTCAGAGATATCCTTTAATTCTTTTTTGAATAAATCTAAATTACTTTTATTGAATGTTTCACTACTGAATGCACTAATTTCTTCAGGACTTTTATCTAAAAGTAATTTAACTTGACGAATGGTTTCTCTGTATGTCTCTCTAGTTATACCCTTTTCAACTTCATTTCGAATGGCATTTAATTCATTGAAGGATAAACGAACCAAATCATAAATAGAATCATCACAAACCCATCCTTTAGCTACTTCAAGCAATGTAGTGGCTCTAAAACAATCTTGTTCGATAGATATACATTCCCACAAATCTTCCATCATTGTTTCTACTTTTTTATTTACTAAAAACTCAGCTTCTTCATCTAATCCTAATACTTGAAAATATCCTTTTAGATTGGCTTTATTGAACTCTAACCATCGCTCTTTTACTTCTTGTTCGAAAGAATCATCATACTCAACAACATCTTCTTCGTTTTTGGTCATATAAATTTTATTACATTCTTTTTTCTATATGTTGAATTGGAATAATATAACAACTAGAAGCTATTCTTCCATCTAAATCACATACCAATAATTTTGCCATTACACTATCTTTTCGATATGAATAACCATTGAATAAAGCAAATTGATTATTTATTTTATAACTCGAATTCAACCTTTCATTGTTTGCTGTTAAATGCTTTGAAATATCAAAAAACAATGTTTTTTTGTAATAAACAATATCACCAATATTGAAAATCAAATCAACATCTTTCCATTCATTTTTATCTAAATGATTATCCAATGTTAAAAAATGGTATATCTCATTTCTTTTATCATCCAAACAAACAGCATTCCAGACAATAATTCTTTCTAAACCATTATAAAAACTATCCCTATTTTTTTTATAAAATAAGAATTTTTTGTTATCATAATGTGGGTCTAATCCATGATATTTGTAAACATGATGTTTTTTTATTTTAATCATTGAATATGTTTAATTATAAAAACTAAACACGATACATTTTACCATTTTCATAATGATAATTTGGCATCATTTCAAGTTGCAAATTTTGTCTACCTTCAATATATCCAATACAATACAACTTAATCATTTCAATAAATTGTAAATCATCATTATCATTCGTAATAACATATAAAGAAAAAGAGTGTTTATAAAAACTTGTAAAAAATTCAAATTGTTTGAATTTAGAAGCACATTTCTGATTCAATTCTCGTGCAACAAGCATATTATCAACAGAACAAATTTGAATTTTCATGATTGTAAATTCCCTTTATTGTTGGTAAAGCAATTGAATGATAACATAAAACTAAGATAAGTCAAGTAAGTTTGGTGATATTTGGTGGTAAGGAAAAAACGAATAACATCCAAACCTTAATTGTATTTCACATAACAATTTTGTAATCTCCTTTTGAAGGGATATATTAAAGATGCGAAACTTGAGAATCGATTGATCATAAAGGTTGATACAGATTACCTGATTATCTTTATCTATATTTGTTATTAACAATGGAACCCTTTCATCAATTATAAAATCATGAAATTTACAAAAAATGATATCCCCTACATTTAGCAATAAATAATCATGATAATTTAAATGAATACATGTCTTACCAAGCTTCTCCTTCGGGTAACAACATTCACTTTTCAATAGAGAATATTGTTTTTCCATTTCATTTTGATATTCATTGTAAAATGAACGATTCCTTTTAATGTAAAGATTATCACCTGATAATGTGTAATACACAATGACATGTTTATCACTATTTTTTCTTGAAAATTTCAACAAAAATGTCTTGTTTTGCTTTTTATTTTCATGAGTTAAATACAATACATCATCATTGTCTATATTGTGAAATTCAATAACAACACCACAATTGTAAAAATAGCATCCATTAAAAACATCAATAGAAAAAAAATACTCATATATTTGTACACTTACAACTTTATTTGTATCTTCTTGAATAGGAAGGTGTGTTTTGAATTCACCTAAATATTTTCCATTATTATGCACATGATATATTTTTTCCATCTCAAGTGTTTGCATTGTTGAATAATACCTTTTGGGTGATAATTGAATTTTCTATGATATCAGTGCTGTTTTGATATCATGTTCATAAGTTGTGTTTAAGCAATTACCAGGATAATATATTCCATTTTGCATATAGTAAATGGATGTTTGAAATCGTTGATTTTCTTTAATGAAAATAAAACATTCTTTTATGTGATATTTTTCTTTTTGTGATACACCATCAAGATTCCATAATAACAATTCACAAAGAAAATGATTTTCCTTTATTTCATGTTTAATGAATAAAGTGATTTCATGAATATTGTTCTCATAAACAGCTTCATGATTTTTAAGTGAATTGTATTTGCGAAATATCCTACCTTTTGATTTAGTAAAAGATAATATTTGACCTATGGATAATTTCATATATCACCTTTGAATATGTTTAGGTCATCTATAGGGACATTTTTCAAATAACCAATTTCCCATTTATCATCAACAAAACCATATTGAGCACTTTCATATTCATTGAAATCAGAAATGTATTCTAGGAACTGCAATATGATAGATGTATCATTGTAGTAAGTAGCAAGTTTTTCAAGTCTACTTGGGCATATTATTTTACAAAAGTATCTATACTCATTTCTATCAAGTGGACGTTTTACCCTTGTTATTTCTTTATTGATTACAATCATAACACACGAATCACCATATGCAATATCTTTTGAACGTATCTCAATCAAATCACCAATTTGCAAATTAATAAATTCATTGTAAGTCATTATTTACCACCTTTGAATATGTTTAAATCATTTAAATTACGACATCTCGCATACCCTATTTGCCAATCCATATCAACATAACCATAACAGAAAGTACCTTTAGTGTTGCGATCATCCACACAAAGCACCAATGAAGTGTCATCATACCAACCAGTAAGGTTTAGGAATTTACTTGGGTATATCGTTTTGCAATAATAAATACATTCAATTACTCTTGATGATTCCATTGATAATTTTTTATTGATAATAATGACAACATATGCTGAAAACGAATCTCCGAAGTGTATTTCCACAACATCACCAATTTGTAAATTAGTAAATTCATCGTAAGTCATTACTCACCTCCTTATAGCTTCTTTAAAATATCTAAACTATAAGTGTTGGTAAAGTCAATCCCTATTCCATCTCTTCTTAAGAGGTGATACGCAAAAGAAAGCCTATCTGAATTCTCAATTATGTTTATTTTATTATCAATATAATCTTTAGGTAGGTAAAATTCATTAGGGTGGATGCATTCACAAAGGTATTCGTATCCATATGCATGATGAACGACTTTACTTTCTATCCTGGTACATTCTTTGTTTAATATTATAAATACACATGGATTAATAAATAACATACTCTCCTTAGAGTGAATTTCTATTATATCACCAACTTGCAGATGGTAAAACTCTTTATAAGTCATTACACATACCTCATCCTTGAACTTTTTTTAGGTCATCTACAAAAACATTTTTCAAACAACCAATTGACCATTCATCATCAACAAAACCATATTGAGTGCATCCATATTTAATGATATCAGAAATGTATTCTGTGAGATGCAATATGATGGATGTATCATTGCAGCAAGCAGCAAGTTTTTCAAGTCTACTTGGATAAATCATTTTACAAAAGTGATAATGTTTAATTCTATTAAATTTACCTTTTGACTTTATTCTTTCTTTGTGGATTATAATAATAACACATGAATCACCATATGCATCATCCTTAGAGTGTATTTCCACAACATCACCAATTTGTAATTTGATGAATTCTTCATAAGTCATTATACATACCTCATGACTTTCAAACAGATAGATTTGATATTATCAAGATGAGTAAAATCAGTTTTAATATTGTTTTTATGTTTTTCTATTTCATAAGAAGCTGCCCTGGATATATTCCATAATTCCTTTTGAGATATATGAAATATATGATTTGAATAAATCATATTAAATTTCTCATAATCACATTTAGCAGATGACAGCAGCAATGATTTACACAACTCCATTGCTTGTTCATATTTTTCATTATTGATATTGGATAATACAGTGATTGGTATTAATGCTTTTTGAATAAAAGATAATGTGCTTAACCATGACATGATAAAACCCTCCTTAGATGATTTAATGTCATTGATGATTATGACATTAAATCGAGTTAGGTCAAGAAATATTTATGATATTTTTGATATAGCAGGTAAAATACTAGGAATTATCGATATATTTTCACTTGAATGGGTTATTATTATCCCAATAAGGGTTTTGAAGGTCTGATTTGAATCAGCATATGGAATGTTATAAAATACGATTTTTACTTGTTCTGCATTTTCATCATATGTTTTACATATCAAGGAATCTTGTTTGTTTTCTACAATCAGAAATATTTTAGGACTAGATTCAACACTATGTATTACCCGTATCACATCCCCACATTTCAATTCGCTAATTGACTCATAAGAAAAATCGCCAATGGTGAAATTCATTGCTTTCAGCATAACTTCATCACAATAATAATATTGGTGAGAACGCAAAGTTTTTTGATCTACCCCATCAGGTATCTTGAAGAAAATAGAGTTATTAATAATTTTATATTCTACAAATTTTGTGTCAAGGTAGTCATGCTTATCTTTTTTTGCAAGTAAATATACCTCTGTATCGCTATTTAAAAACCCTATTTCCTTTTCAGTACATAAATAAAAAGATTCTTTAAAGCGATTGAAAAAATGTATATTTTTTTTATGATTCTTGATATACAACTCCAAATGACTTATTTTTTTCGGAAATGGGGGTTTTTTTTCTTCACAACTACCTAATTCAGTTTCAAAATCACCCAATAAAACATCATTTATAAAAACATGATATATACAACCTAGCTCTATCTTATCCATAAGGAAATAATAAGATATTATAAAAAAATGTCAACTCATACAAATAATAAAGTGAGATGTTTGTAATATTGATAAGATGAATTTCCACTTTCTTTCATCTTAACAATTTTTTGATTAGCTAAAGTGTTAATATAATAACAAGTGTAAAGTGCAACACCAAATGGGTTATAAGATAAATCAAATGAATTTTTCTCATAATAACCACTTGCTAATATTCTTTGATGAATGTCAACAACAGATATAGAATCATCAAAAACAAAATTAGGGTGAATGGATTCATGTTCATGTTTCAAACTCCTTACCAATTTCTTTATATCATCATGTGAATACTTTGATAAAACAGGTTGATTGGAAACACATTGTTCACCTGCTTGACTTTCATAACCCACTAATAAATCAAAACTAAATTTCATCATAAAATTGATACCTTTGGTTTGAGGTTGAATAAGTTATTGTTAAGGTGATGTAAAATTAGATTATATTATTTTACTTGTGAATCATCAATAAATGTTCTATTGTACTTGAACTAAAAAACATGAACTTACTAAATTTTTTTTCAACATTGGATTTGTAAATTTTGTTAGATAACATGATAGTACTTGAACTATCATTCATTTTTGGTTTATCGAAACATGAAAAATCAAAAATATCTCTAAACATGTTAAACCTTATTTGTGTTATTATATGAACTTATGAATGATAGACAAGTTATTGGATTGTTATCTCCACGAAGGATTGTTTGAAAATTCAGTTGAATCAAACAAATCAAAACCAAATTTTTTCAAACATTCAGATGCATTTTCTACGAATTGAAACACATCAATAGCAGATAAAGAAACTAGAACTTTATCATCAACTAAATTTACAATATGAAGATTACCATGATTGGATAGTAATGCTTCTATTTTTTCATTCATATAGATAGAAGTAAATTGTTCTGACTTTGCTAATTTCTTTGCTTGTTGTTCCATCTTTTTCCCCTCGAATGATATAACATTAGACATAATTCATTACTCCTTTACAAGGATAATAACAATGTTGTTAAGAAATATAAAATGAAATATTGATATTATAGGTTTGAATATTTTTCTATGACATCAAAAATATTCCTTCGAGTTACAATAGATTGTCTACCCATGTTAGGATACATATTGTCAAACACCACAACATATTTTTGATTAACTCTTTTCCATTGTTTAAGTGGAATGGTTGTGTTGTTTCTTTGATTGATATTGATGGTATCGTAATAACCTGCATTTACTAATGAACGAGCATATTTTAGTGCTTGATGTTTATTGATAAATGTACATACTTCAACATCATCATTGTTGTTATTGATGTTGTTGACAGTGATGAAATAAACATTTTGTGATTTTTGATGAGATGTTATAACAACATCTCCATGTTGTTGCGCATATTTTGTATAGAATTCAATTCTTTTTTGTTCATTCATGTAATTGTTTTTTGAGTTGTTTTTCATGTTTTTATTATCCCTTGAGTTGCAATTAAGTCAAATTTATTTTAAGAAAATTATTAGTTTTTATTTAGATTATCAATTTGTTTATTAACAAGTATACCCCTTCGAATACCAGCTAGAAGCATAGTTTCGATGGATACGAAAATGTCATCAACAGATTGTTTAGAGATAAATTCTAGTTCTAATGTTGTTTTTTGTAATAACAACAAGAAGATTATGTATTCACACCTTTCACCTAAATTGAATTGTGATAGAGCTTCTAATATGACTGCTAGATATTGTACTCTTTCTTCATCCTGAGATTCCATGTTAGCTCCTTTATTGTGATAATCACTCATCACAATATTCATTATGACATGCTTTGGTTTGGTGTCAAAAAATATTTGATGAAAATTAGATATAGCAATTTAATTGCTTATAAGTGGTTGTTCTATGGTGAATGCATTATGAATTGATATAATTATTGTATTATTCATTTGATTTACTATAACACTAAAAAGGTATTACATCTGTTCTGATTGAACCTATACCATCATATCTAGTGTATTGTACATATACATTGGAATGTATGATAGGTTTTTGTGATAATATATTCCTAATAGTGATATTTTGAGAATATTTATTCACTCCTCTTACATCATTTATTGCTTGAATTAGGAAATGAATGACATCGTTCACATCAGCACTGAAATAACAATCAATGAAATTCAGTTTAATATTTTTTAATGATATTAAATAATTAATCATTCCCATATCGTCAATATCACATTCTATAAAAGTGATTTTTGAAGGGAGTCTATTTCTCAAACTACCTTTGTAATTTTCGAATAACCTCTCTATAGAAGAAAAATATAAATGAAGCATTCGAATTTCTTGAGTTGATACCATGACTACAGAACATTCATCATAAACCTTGTCATCAATATGAACTCTACAGTATTTACAATCAATACAAGTAGTTTTTTTATGTGTATTGTTATTCATTTAATTTACCTTTAAAAAAGAAATTTGGAACATTCTCTATCGTTTGTTTTTTGGTTAACTCCTTTGAGGGCTCAAAGTTGTAATTCTCATGTTTAGTGTAAGATACAACATCTTTAGTGATTGGATGAATAAAATGGATATTACTTCGAATTACTGTTAGAGATTGTAATGATGATAGTTTAGATATATCAAATATTTTATCGTCTGAATCCCTTAAGGATATATTATCTACCAATAAGCTTTCGAGAGATTTACATTGTGAAATAATTTTGAAAAAGTTTATATCACGGGTAACATATATTTTCAAAGTTTTTAGTTGCTTTGCTTGAGATAATAAATCTAATTGCTCTTCATCTAATTGGCAACTTTTCAAAAGCAATGATTTTACTGTATTGATGCTATTACGAAAAATATGATTATCGAAATAACGAATAAAACAGATATCCTCAAATGAATTTTTAATTACATTTTCCTGATTTCTTGTTAGATAGACAGAATTTACACCATGACGATTCATTAAATGAATATTAAAAGGTTTATTATGAATAATGCAACAACATGAATTTGAATTAATTGAGCTATCGCATTGTAGTGATTCGCAACCATAAATACCATCATAAGCATCATCTACGATTACCCATGAAGAAAAAACGAAATATGTTAGAAACGCATTATTGTCAAATTTATCACTCGCAAAAACTAAACTTCCACCAAAAGACAAATATTTTAAATTATAGAAATCATCTATCAGTATGGTATTATTAGTGTTGTTTTTCTTTTTAATTTCATCAAAATTACTACCGTGATGTTTTTCATATAATGAAGGTAAATTTTCGTTACTCTTTCTGCTAAAGAAGCACTCTCTAAAGAATATTTCGAAAGGTGTATTTAATTCCTCCAGAAACCCTAAATCATTAATATTGCAATTTTGAAAGAAAAGAATTGGTTTAAAAACATTAATGCTCACCATGAAAGTTTCCATAAAGAAACTACTCACATCAATAAATTCAAATATGATTACCCTTTCCTCGGATGAGCAAGTAACTTTACTTTGATTTTTCATTAGTTTTTTTCGGTTAGAATTATATTAGTTTAGTTGCCACATTGGTGAATTCTGGTAAATCGAATGTAGTTCCATTGATGTGATAATTGTCAAGCCAATCTTTTCTTAAAAAGA
>ERZ724522.654-NODE-654-length-21132-cov-53.125729_pt1 | contig 21132 bp, 27 predicted proteins | sample MGYA00376055_ERZ724522 | MGnify/ENA primary metagenome ERZ724522 (study PRJEB28724, sample SAMN07190884) | wastewater metagenome | isolation source: effluent of sewage treatment plant in Hong Hong | place: Hong Kong | collected 2016-03-17 ...
TTTTCTGTCTGCAAAATTGCATTGAATGACCTAACCCCTGTCAAATCAATAAATCTTGTATCACCTAGGCTGTCAATGATACACCTATCTGACAAACACGTAGCATTGAACAGAAATTTCCTAATGAAAGTGTATTGGCCGAACAGTGTTGGTGCTCCTGGAGTTTGATTCTTTGTCACTAGGAAATTGTTGTTCCCAGCAGCAACAAACAATCCACCAGTTGACATTTGTCTCAAAGTTGTGATTCCACCAACTCCAACACTATATGCTGTAGTTGAAGCATCTCCGCCTTTGTCACCATTTATGTCAATATTGATGACAAAATCAAGTGGGCGACCTTCTACTGAACGATAGATTGTTTGACCATCCTGTGCAGTGATATAAAGTATTCCATCAGCCCATGCCATTGAATTTCCGATTGGGACATACTCTCTGTTGTCAGAAGTCAGGTCTCCACCACTGTCAGACCAATCCCATTGGTCATAGGTTTGAAGAACTCTACTAGTAGGTAGTCCAGTAGATTGGTCGACATAAATGAATTGTGGTTGATTGATGTTGTCTTGAACTACAATCCCAGAAAGCGAACCTAAAGCTACTCCACCAAATACATTTTCAGAAGCTCCACCAGAAGCACTGCCAGCAGTAACTAATTTACGAATGTATTTCGATGTTGTGATTGGAACTACTGCTGTCCAGAATCTAGGAGCATCAGACGACATCTGAAATCCAAGAATACGTTTCCATCCTGTGGCTGTGTAATGTCTGTAGTAACAATATCCTGCACAGAATAAAACAATATATTCTCCAAATGTTAGGATTTCTTGTTTAATTCCATAAGGTGCACTGACATCAAGAACACCAGAAGCAATGGGTTCTAACTTCCCAAAACGATTCCTGAAATTCAAACCTAAACGATATTGAGTTGGGTCTAAATTTACATCATTAGCGAGAAGATTCATCCCGCCACTGAAAGATTGTTGAGAAAATGTGCTCATCAGTAAGGTCCAATCCTAGGCCAGTAACCAGGACGTTGTGGTCTGATTGGTTGAATCAAAGTGTCATGAGGATTTGGAACAAGAGCAATGCAATCTTCCGTTGCTGCATTTTCATTTTCATTTTTTCTTGCCATTGTTCTTGATGCTTTCCCATCGTATAGTGCAGCTAAATCAGGTTTCTCTTGAATCTCATAGTATAGCTGTATAGCTTTGTTGACAATGACATCATCAAATCCAACAGCTGGGAATTCATCAGAGTCAGCAGAAAGATATGGCAAAGCTTTCTTGTATAGTGTCTCCATCCAATGTGCTGCATTTCCTCCACCATTGTTATTGAGGTATGGAAATGTCGAAACATCTACATGAAGATATTCTGATTTCAGTCTGTTATTCCCCATGACAGCTAATTCTAAACCATCAACATCAGTAACTGAGATATTATAAGAATTAACTCTGTTTTTCTCAAGAAGCTCAACATCAACGTAAGCATTAACTGTACTCTTAGTTACAGCATCCATCACTACAATCTCTGATGTTCTGTCTGAATTCTCTGTAGGTCCGGCTATAGTGATTTCTACAGGTGGATTTTCAACAGCATGAACTGTAAATGTCACCAAAGACTCATTACGAACAGAGGTGTGCAGTGGATGTTTATTCTTAATGCGATAGTTACGCCATTTATCTGGCCAGTTAATCTGATTGTATCGTGGCCTCATTTGATTGATGTGCCACGGAGTTTCAGTATCCCAGGGCCGCACTGCACGAAGTTCACCTACATATGTTGGAAAAGATATAGTTTGGTCCCCATTGATTTTGAACAGCTGTTCCATCTGTGACCCAACCATATCAGATTGGTCATAGAGTTCACGTGCAGCTTCATTGACAAATCGGAGCATTGTTGCTCGTTGATTTGTCTGAGATGGATTCAGACCAACCTTATTCCCGAACTGTTGTAGAATATATTTGACTGACATAAGCTGATTACAATGAAGCTTTAATGTAAATACTCCACTTGGATGTGTCAATGTTTGTTGCGGCTCCAGTTGCTTTATTAACTACATACCAGTTAGCAGTAGCCACTGCTGCTGTGGCGCCGACTTGAGTTGCTGATGCCCATACAGCAAGCGGCATACTGTTGCCAGTAACATACCATAGAGACGAAGAAAGTTTTACAACATCGTTTTGTGAATATCCAGCATTACCTCCAGCGTCTGTGCATTTAAGGTAAGCTTCAACTTGAGATGGAACAGCACCAAGTCCATGATTTTCAGTAAGTCCAGCTATTGCTCCGATAGCAATACCTGCTGCTGCAAGAGGAGTTCCTGAGAATGTCAATGAAGCGGCGAATGTAGCAGGACTTACCAATTCAAACTTGTTAGTGTATGGTGATGCAACACGAACAACTTTACCAACATCAGCGGCACTAGCTGGATTGGCTAACTGTGAAATCCAAATATCAGCATCTTCAACAGCTGTTCCAGCAGCATTCGTTCTCTTGACTGCATATGCTGTTCCTGACTTGGCAATCTTAGCGTTAGTTACAGCTTCATCAGCCAACTTACCAGTAGTCACATTGATGTCAGCAATTTTAGTTGTAGTTACTGCACCAGTAGCAATTGACGGATTTGGATATGTTCCAGTCAAATCTCCACCAGCAGCACCACCAGGACTAAATGTAGTTGGGACACCAGTTAATTTGGAGTAATCCAGAGTGATGATTTTGTCATCAGTGATTGTGTTGTCAGCAATCATGTAACCCTGAATAACACCAGTTCCAAGTGCAGCAGTGTTGATGCCTACCCACTTAAGGTATGTCACATCAGATGTTCTGCTTGGGTCCCACAAATAAGCAGAAACAGAAGTTGCTGACCTACGCAACCAAACATATCGTTGCCATTTAGGATACGTAGCCGCAGCCGGGACATCAGGAACACCAGCTGTATCAGTAGTTACAATGACAAATCCAGTGTCAGTATTCGGAACTAGACCAGAACCGAATTGATACAGTTGGTCACCACTAATATCTGGATATGCGGTAGGGTCAAATGGAGGAAGTAAATCTTGTGTTGCACTCATAATTTTAATTTATTACTGGAACGCTGCTAGCTGGCCATTGAAACGGTAATGGGAAAGCTCCACCACTTAACGGCCATGCAAAGTCTGTGACAATAGATGACGGTGTGGCAATAGTGAAATCGTCTGAGAATCTGTAATCATAACTTCCACGAACAGATGTTGCAAAATTAAGAGCTTCAGATTGTGAACAAACTTCAGAGATTACAATGTAAGGATTTGGAGTTCCTCCAAACACAACAGGCCAATCAGGGTCCCATTTACCTACAGGAAATCTGTTGCCTGGAGGAAGGGTAAAGATATACAAAATAGTAGATGGTGAGGATTTTAATCTAACTGTCCACACACCATAACCATTAGTGCCAATGCCGTCATATTGGAAATGACATAATGTAGATTCCCACAATACGGATGATGTTTTTGTGTATGTGTCGTTCGCAAAAGCATTACCCGCACCAGCAAGAGAGAATTCTGTCAAAGGGTCAGGAAGAATATTCCAAATCTCTATCCTGAAATTCTTTTTAATTAGTTGCCCAGCATATAGAGGACAATCAAAAAACAAAGCTTCACCAACATCTGACCACAGCTTGTATCTATGCATCACATAATCATCATCCACCCATGCTATACATGCGAGATAATTTGGTGATACAGGAACAGTAAATGGTTTTAGTGTGAAGTTCTTGGTTGCAGTGTAGTTAAAAACTGCAGCAATGCCACTTGCATTTCTCCACTCAGCATTAACACTGAACGCAGGAATTGTAAAATATCCCTGTGTTCTTGTAAGACGAGGGACGACATTAACATCAAGCCATCGCTGTAATTGACGAGGTTGAGTTAATGCACCCGACTCATTAGATGGAGGTGGAGCAGAAGGAATTGGCATAACTAACTTTGTTTTAACTGACTCCAAGTAATCTTTTTAGCTTCTTGTAAAGCTTTGATTGCGTCATCAATAGTTGCTGCTTTAGCCATATTGGTTAAGATAACTTCAGCAGCATCTATGCCAACTTTCGCAATGAGGTTAATTACCGCAATAGTCAATGCTTCATTCATAATTGATTCGCTTTTGTTAGATTGTTCTGGTTTTTATTGGCTGCATCAAGACTATATGTAGCTAAAATGTTGATGAGTTCAAGAACTGGAGCTTTCACTGCACTGAGTAATGCAGCTTTGTCTGGAGCATTTTGACTTGCTTTCACGCCTTGTAAACTTAACTCAAGAACACTGGCCGCCTTTAGAAATTCTTGGTCAGCTTTTTCAATCTTTGCATCAGTCTCTTTACTGATTAACCCTTGTTTATAGTAGACAGCAAGTTCAGTCAGTGTGTTTTTACGGACTTCTGTTACTGTGACAACAGTATTGTAGAACGTTGTGCATCCTGATACAATCAAGAGCAGGAGAATTGCAGAGATGGTTTTCATTTTTTAGTGATGGTTGTGTCAATATTCTCCGTTATAGTTTCAGGTTTAGGTTTTGCATTCAAGTAACGGATAACTTGAACAATTGTCAACATGCCACAAAGTCCGACGGCTTGTTGTAAATTCAACCCAACATGTGGAATCCCAAGTTTCTCAGCACCATTGGATGTAATAAGTGCAAGCAAAGTGTCAGTAACATTCTTAATCCACACTAAATAGAAACCTTCCAACCATCCGCGCCAATCAAGATATTTGTGTATTGCCATAACGTTCAGTGTGTTATTCCATTCCCAAACTTTAACCAAAGTGTGGCGCCAACTTGAAGTACAGTTAAACCACCCATAATCATCCAAAGTTGCTTTCGCATTTCTTTGAGTTCTGATTTTATTTCAGTTATTGTTTGTTCCATAATTTCAACTTTTGCTTCCAGTGTTGCTATTCTTTCTCCTTCTGTACTCATATCCCTCCTCATTGATTTGTTCTGACTATAAACACGTTTGTGAAACCTTTGCGCATTATTTTTGTTATAGTGAAAAATCCTTGTGCAAGTTGCTTTGTTGGAACTGTCAATATGTTTGTTCCTGTGACTGTCGCATACCACTTCCATGGTCCATTGAGATTTGTTTTATATGACCACTCAAAAACCAACTCAGGTATTTCCCACTTGTCCTGTTCAGCATATACAGCTTCTATTGTCATTGTTGGCTGGACTGGTTGTAGAGTATAGTATGTTATTCCACCAACAACTAGTGCACCAGCACCTATCGCAGCCCATGTTGATTTTGTTGAGTTTGGATTCACACCAGACGGTTTTGGTGTTGGGTTTCACTCATGTCAATACATCAAGATGTCAGCACCCAACCACCACAAGCCATTAGTCGGAGACGAGCTAAACCCATAACCGAATAGCGCGTTGTAAACCTCGCCAGGCTTACCTGCGTATGTGAACGTGTTCGTGGCGGAGATTGCGAACACAACATTGCTGGTTGCTGTTTGCAGCGAGGTTACGTCTGAAGAACCAGAATCGGCTGCATAGGTTGTCGGGTTGCAACCAATGCGATAAACCTTGAACGATGCCGCTACGTTTTGATTGTTTGTCGTGAAAAAGTATTGAGTAATGGCCAGCGTCTTTTTCCCAACCATCTTGTTGCTTGGAATAGCCACCGCCACTTGTCGCGTGGATGTCGGGATAAGATGGCCAGCAATGAATCTGCTGCCATAGCTGGTGTAAATCGGGCCAAGGAAAGCTGGCAGAGGAGATGCAGCGATTGCTCCACTGCTGACCAATAGACCATCGTGCGCGGTGACGGAATAAGATTCTGCCGCTACTGACCGCTGAGCATATCCGAAACCTTTTAACTGGTCGGCATTCAAACCCAATTTGTCAGTGATAATTTGACCACTAATCCGACCTCCCTCCAAGGTCACATGAACGCCATCAGACTGATACAATGGCTGGACTGCAACATTGTTCGAAACCGCTGAATACAGCGAAGCCAGATATGGAGCACCTAAGTCAATTAGTGGTGCACCTAAATCACCAATGACTGAATAGTTGGTCTTGGCCTGTAGGTTGGCCTGATAGGTCAGGTTAGTTCCCGGTGGCTGGTAAGTGTAAATGAGGTCAGCATTAAGAAAGTTGTCCCGCCACATGGTCGCAGCGTAAGGCGCAGCTAAATATGGCCAACCAAGGTCACTAATAATCACCGCGTCATAATTGGAAACAACCTGAGCAATGAAATTGCTTTGTAGGGCATTGGTCATCGCGGTCAACCAACTCATCCCAGCGATGTCCCACATATCGTACACGAACGAGTTTGCATTAGTGGTCCACTGGCCCAACGACTGGAGGATATTGGTTGTGCCGCCGCTACTTTGAATGCTGGCGATGACGTTGAACTCACCGCCCAAATAGAAGTTGGTGACAAATCCAGCGGCAGCACCACCGTTATCTGCTGAGAAGGAAAACGCTGTGCCTTTAGTTCCGTAAACTCCGTTTACCAAGGACTGCGTGGAAACTGTATAAGTGCCGCCACCGTTTAATTTCGCGCAATTCACCGTGAGAAACCGAGTCGGAATTGCTTCATTCAAGTCTGTCTGGTTGGTGAAACTCTCTGTCGAACTGCTAATTCCGAGAAACCCGGATTGACAGAACCACTGTGTTCCATCGCCAAGATAGGTTGTGTAACCAGCGCCGTCACCTTGCAGATAACAATAGTTGGGGGACAGCGTAACTGAACCAGCTCGGGTCATAGTTTGAAGCAAGTTGGTTTGAATAATCCTGTGCATTTGAGCCTGTGGCCCAACAGCGGCATCATCGCAGAAAACCAATAACCGGATACAATCGCCCCGCGACTTCAGATAGTTGAGCCTTGGCGTAGCTAAAGCATTGACTGTTAAATCATTCCAAGGGCGCTGACCCATACTAATAAGTTGCATGTTCCCGTAAATGTTCGTTGCACCTAGCGCATTTCCCTGACTCACATTCGTCGCCGCGATGCTGGCAACTACAGACGCAGGAACTCCACTGGTCGGTCCACCAACAGTCACAGCAATTTGATAAACTTGATTAGAAGTCAAACCTCCACCAGAACCACTAAGTGTTGGTCCTTGCAAAGTTGGAGGAGCTTTAACAGCAACAATTCCGCCAAGCAAAATTGTAGATAAGATTAGTAAACGTTTCATGACGTTGATATGTTAATTACGACGACCAGAATCTTTACGACGAATCACTGTAGTTGAAATTGTAGTTGCCGCCCCGGGACAATACACAGAAACAATCTTACGATGCGCGGTGCAATCAAGTTGCTGACCAGCAGCTAAATAGCCATGAAAGACATTGACATCATTACAAACAGGGTCTTGTGTCACACCGTCAGCATTAAGTTTCCAAACACCAAAACTGTAATAACATCCATTCTGTCCGACATTCTGGATGTATCGACTAGCAATTTCATCACGACTATTGTCATACGGCAAAACTTTAGTAGCAGTATTTGCCGGAACAGGGATGACGTTAGGAGCATCAATATCTGTATTGCGCTCTGAATAAGTTACTGAACGTGTGCTAATCATAAGAAAGGAAAGTTATGTGATTTTCAGAAACATCTTAAGAGAAAACGGTGGAGGAGAACTATCACGAAACTCCTCCACCGTCCCCACCCAACAACAGATTACTGCTGGTAAGTAATCTGAACCTGGACAACACCGCCACCAATGGTAGCGTTAGTTGCCCAAATACCACGATTAAAGACCCAAGCACCATTGAAAGTTGCACTTGAGTTTGTTCCAGCTTGACCAACGAAACGTAACGGATACCAGTTAACATTCGATGCAACAGTGATTGTAGTATCAATCAAAGCCACATTAGTAATGCTATTGGTATATCCGTAGTAGTTAGTATATGTACTAATCCAATTCGTTGCGTAACTGATAGGCTGAGTATACGCAGCATTGGTGAACATGAACACGTTTGTCGGACAATCATAGATAAGTGCTCGACCAGCAGTAGTAGCCGTACTGAGCAACGTAATCTGTGACACTTGAACTGCACCACTTGGAAGTGAATTAACCAAATTGGTCACTCCACCACCAGCAATGGACACAGTAGCAGTCTGTTGAGCACTGAAGCCATTCAAAGCCACAGCCATCAACCCAATAAGAAGGAATTTAATTTTCATATTATTTTCTTTGTTTTGTCAAGGATTAGTTAGTCATCACATACGGACGACGACGTTCAAACACAATGCTGATGGAGAACCGACGTTCACCGGGCAAGTAACCGAAAGTACATTCAGAGATGAACTTCAATTGCTTACCGTAACTATTCAAGTCCAGAGAACCATCAGGACGAGTAATGAGAACCTGGTCAGTGAGACGAACTTCACCATTCCATTTCATGCTGTAGAACTTCTCAGCAGACATGTTAGTTGTAGCGAACTCTTTCGGTGGAGGACCAACCTTAATAGTCCTGGCAACACTGTCCCCGAGGAGATGAGCAATTTCATAAGGCGCACTAACGAGAGACGTGTAATACGGATTAGGTTTACGCTTCTTGTCAGTAGCATCATAGATTTCAGGGTCAATAGGTTGACCTGCAGCCCACAACACATTACCAGCACCATCAACAATATCCTGAAGTGAGAAACGAAGAGGATACGGATTGATTTTAGTGGTAATGTAACCGAACAACAGACCTTTGAAGTCATTGAACAAGAGGTTCAAGTCAAGAGGCTTGAGAGTTTGAACATCCGGGTCAAATGTCCATCCCGCAAAAGCTTCAGAAGAAGTAATAAGAACGTAACGGTTCTTAAGACCTTCATTGTCTTTCGCCATATTCTTTACTCCATTGAATGCAGGAGCACCCATATCTTCTTGGAGATTCAAGTGGCAACAATAAACATCACGCAAAGTCAAACCTTGCAGAGCATAAAGTTGAGTCTGTTGAATCAGCCAAGCACGAGTCTTAGAGTTTGCAGCATTGCCAGCCGCATTACCCATAGTCGTCGGAGAATTTCCACCAGCAGGATTAAGTCCTGAACCAGCGAAATAGACGTTCGGAGTAAGAAACCACAGATTAGTTTCGATGAATTGATTGTTACGAATAGCAATCTTCTCAACGATGTCTTTGTCTGCGAATTGCAGGTAATTCTTCCAGAAAGCAGTGAAGCTAGGAAGGAAGTTAAACTGAAAGGACTCAAAGTCGTGAGTCTTAACACGAGCATCTTCAGTGCTTTCACTGACTTGATACACGTCTTTCAGAGGAACTTCAGTAACGTTGTTTGGGAAGAAGAATGGACTACCAACAGGAGAACCCTGTGGAGTAGTTCCACGCATCACGTTACCTTCATTGGCCTGCCAATCAATATCTCCGAGAAGTTGGTCAAAGATATTACGGCGTTGGAAAACAGCAACTTCATTCTGGACGAGATAGAAGTCAAGCTGTGCGAAACGATTTACGTCTTCGACAACTGCATTGCCGAAAACTGCTGGTTTGTCATAAAAACTAGGCATAACTAAAATTTGTGTTGATTGTTTAACGGACAAGATGTATTTAGGCAACATCTCTTACCGTCAATGCCCTTTGACAATCAGCAGCAAATTACAGTGTCTATGCCCTTAGACTTTAGCAGCTAGAGAGTTGAGTGAAGAATCGCTCAACTACAAATGAAAAAGCAGGAAGTATGCCAACACACTTCCTGCTGTTGAGCTGCTGTGTTAAACGACTACAAACTTATCATAGTAGTTTTGACATCATGATATGAAGTTCCTGCTAAATGTTTTTGACACCAATCATTTACTTTCGATAAAAATTGCTTTATGTCCTCTTGAGTAATTTGATTCCAGTGAGTCCAGTGTTGTTCAGTTTGAAACCTACAATACTTAGTTGTAGCCAAATTACCAGTAAGTATACGTGCTTGAGCTATCAACTTAGCACAATCTCCATATGTATTTATTTCAACAGTTCCATCAGGCTGCTTTAACAAAACATTGGTTGTAATACTCCAGTCAATATTCAGAGTAGCTTTGTTTTCGTAGTTTGTTTCCATAATTCACCTTTCCACTTACACAGGCATCCCTGCTATAGAGAACTCTTTAACCCGACCAAATGGTGACTTAACTCCACCATTCTGTCCTTCAGGTTGAACTTGGCTCTTAGCTCCACTCACAGGTTCAGCACGACGTTCTTCTCTTTGAATCTCTTGTTGAACCTGCTTGCTTGCTCCTCCGTTACGAAGTTCTTCAGCTTGAATTTGAAATGCAGCAAACAAATCAGCAGCAACTTGAACTCCAAGCTCTTTTCGCATGTATGGAGGGAACAGATTGATTAGTGCATTACGACAAGCTTCAACTGTAACTTCTTGTCCAGCATCATTGATGAATGTGGACTGCATAATCTTTGGGTCGGCAACCCAACCAAAACGTCTTGCACGTTCTTGTTGAATAGCGTTAGCATCAGCTTGAACACGTTGCTTATGTGTAGCTGCAAAGTTCTGTAATTCGCCACGCTTCTGTTGTGCTATTTGATAGGCGTTGTTTGCCCATCGTGAGACAGCAATATCAGCCTGTTCATTTGCAACTTGTTCAGCACCAACAATTGGATTACCATTTGCATCCCATTTTTCAATTGGTTTCCAAGGTTTACCTTGCCTGATAAGAATTAGTTGTTGTTCCCAATACTTAGCCTCTTTTTCAGCATAAGAAACATCTTCCCCGATTTGATTGAAAGCGGGGTCAAGAACATAAGCATCAGGATGTTGGAGATATTGTCCACCCTGTTGAGTAGATAGTTCTTTGTTTTGCTTAATCAACTTTACAGTGAAGTCACGTGCTGTAGTTGACATCTGCCTAAGTTCAGCAGCTTCCTCTTGTGTAAATCCGGTATAGTCAAATTCTTTAACTGGTTGAGCTTGACCTTTAGCTTTAGGTTGAATTTGACGAGGTTGAACAGGAGTAGCTTGTTGTTGCTGACCTTCTTCTTTCTTAGGAGGAATTTGTTGAGCTGCTTGCTGCTCACCTTCTTTCTTGCCTTCAGCAATCATTGCTTTAGCAGCTTCAAGGGGTGTTTGAGCTTTTTGTTCAACTTTGACAGCTTCTGCTTTAACATCACCAGGCTCAGCATCTACAAGACTGCTATCAGCTTTGAACTCAAAGTCCTTAGCTCCTTCTGGAAGTTTAGATGGGCCAGGTTCTACACCAATCTTTCCTGTTGATTTCTCACGAACAACAAATGGAGTTACAGGTGGAGTTGTTGCGGCTGGATTGCTGTTTGAAGCAGCACCACCATTACCTTCAGCACCACCATTATTTTGATTGGGAGTCTCTAACAGCCGAGACAAACGATTCAGTGTCATATAGTTCTTTCTTTAGTTTTTTGATTATTGTTAGTTGGGCACCATATTGTCTGATAACACTATCAGGCAAATCTTTATTCACAGCATTCGCTGCTATGTAATCTATGATGTTGTTAAGCCGCATCTCAATAATGCTGAACGCAGCTACAGTCACAGGTTGTCTTTTCCAATCGTTATGATTGGATGCTAAGACATTAGTTGTAGAAAGCTCACTCATACTTGTTGTGGTCCTATGAATTTACTCAATTCTTGTGCAATATCTTGAATCGCCGGTAACACATGAATCTTTCCTGTATCACTGAACATCTCTGGACGACTGGACAACGTAATAAGTTTCTGTCCAATATTCACAGCTTCTTGCATCATAGCTTTCTGTTGCATAGCTTGTTGAGATTTAGCCTGAGCTTCAGCTTCTTGGAATATCTTGATATACTTCGAAGCTGTTTCAGGAAACATCTTTGACAAAATGTCACTAAGAAATGCAGAGGCGGCAGGCGTTTCTTTCATCACAGGCCATGCTGCCATCATAGCATTGACTATTTGTTGACGTTCAATGACATCAACATCGCCTGCTGGTCTGATGGAATAACGACGAGCGTAAAAAGGAAGGATATCAGAAGCAACTTGAATCAAGCCAGCTTGAACACGAGAACTGATAATCTCAAAAGAGACAGTGTAAAGTTGTTTGAGTGCGGTACTGAACAAAACAACTTGAACAGTGCTGAGAGAAGCCGCCTCTTGTGTCGAAGCATTAACTTCTGCTGCTGTTTTACGACTATCTTTCCTGTTATTCGCAGCGAAATTAACCTTAGATGTCTCTGCTTGATTAGCAGAAACAAGAGCCATAACAGCACTCAACGCTGATGGGTCAGGCCAAGACAATTGGAATTGTTTAACTTTACTGTCAATAATAGCCCCGTTCTTGAATTGAACATTCTTCTTCATCCCTGTATCGGGATTTGGGTCATCGTTTTCACGGGAGAACAACATCATTGATGCTCGGCGATATCCAGTGGTAATACTGCTAAACATTGATGTCACTGCTGTCTGCGTATCCTGGTCAAGATAAACACGACCTTTTAACTTGTCTATTGTGTTGTTCTCTGAGATAAGATATGGGAAAACATAGAATGGATATTGTGTCTCAAAATCATCCACCCATTCAATTTGAGGTTGAATCTGTGCACCAGCAGGAACAATCATCTGAACTGCTTGAGGTTTGGCGACAGCTTTCTTTCTACCAAGAAATAAAGGTCTAGGTTGACGAATCCAACCATCACATTTATCTGAACATGCCCAGCCTACATGCACAATTTTGTTGACACGAAACATAACTTTCTGCAACATATACAGACTTCTATCTGCTGCACTATTTGTTGTGTCATCTGTAGGCTTATTGGGATGTCCAGCAATTACTTTATCTATTTGGGCTCTGTCAAATCCCCAGTCACTGTTCGGCTCTGACATTTCAAGAAGTTCTGTCTTTGTGAAATACACATTACGACAGACCATTTCTTGTTGTTGAATTTCTTTGGCATCAACAGTAACACCAAAATCCCCTAATGTTACATCATCATAGGACAAAGAACCTGGTTTAGATGGGTCGAACACCATCTCAAGAACACTATAGCCATTCTGTTGGAATCCATCAATGTTAGCGAACATCGGGATTTGCCAATCATTGTAACGCACTCGATTAGTGAAATCTTTCTCAAGAAGTGTTGTGTCTAGGGAGACTTCATCTACACACTGGAAAATACAAGCACGCTGAGATTGAGTTAAATACTGAACATAAGACGCCTGCTCTCGTCGAATGTTAGTATCAATGATGTGTTGAGGGACAAACACTTCATCAGCACCGATTTCCCCTGATGCACGCTTAGCCTCAATGTCAATCTCAATATACCGGAGGCGACGAGATTGAATATTGCGCTGCATCGCAGTGTTCATCACAGACACAAGATTCTTAATTTTATACGACAATTTATCGTATTCAGTTGAGTTGACGTATGCAACGTCATCAGATGGATTTACTGGAGCAGGCATAAGAATGTTGTGTTTACTAACTTTAAGCTGATGTTACTTGACAGGGGCAGAGATAGTACTAGGAGGCAATGAAGCTTTATTCACAAGAGGTTCTGGCAACTTAGTCGCCACAACAATAGAAGGTTTAGCTTCTTTCAATTTGAATTCAACAGGTGATTCACTACATGGCGTGCTGACGTATTTCCCATCTTCTTTCGCAGGAACACAAGCCATAGTCAAAACCTTAGCTTGACTACGAACAGTCACTTCACGTTTACATTTCGGACAGACGTATACATTCATTTTGGAGTTTTATTGATTGTTTACTAGAGCCTCTAACTGCCTGTTAACTCTAGCTACGGCTCGTTGAAGCTGAGTTAAATCTTGATTACGAGAAGGTCGTGGCATTTGTCCGTTATCACCTTCTTTCGCCCATGCACGAATATCTAAATCATTTATTTCTGGTTGAGCAGCTGGCAGCTGAAATGGTGCTTTGTCTGGAGTCTTTTCAACAAAAGTTGATTTATAGTTCCAGAAACAAAGGTTAAATGCGTCTGCTCTATCCGGTGATGTTCCATCTTTAGACTTGGCTTTCTCCTCTTGTTTCGTCCACATTTGATGGACTCGTCCGTCTACAATTTTGTAGTGGCGATTAGAAAGTTGCTTAACCAGAGTTTTATCGTTGATTATGATAATCTCTCTGCGTTCAAATAACTTTCGAATAGCAAACCATATTTCAGAGTTTCTATTCTTGTAGATTTTAGGTTTTGAGGACTTATGTCTGTTATCTACGTAGCGAATATTGTGCCAACCCATTCTGTAGAGACGGTCTAAGATAGGTTTACCTATGCCACCAGCATCGCCGAATATGAGAGATTCAGGATTGTCTAAACCGTGTTCTCTGAATTTAGTATCGAGGAAAGATACTGTATCTTCTGTATTAGAGAATTTAAATGGGATTTGATGGATTTGTTTATTGCCATTCCTAATACAAAGAACTGTTTCATCTCCTCCATCAGCTAAATCAACTCCAGCAGTATTAAAAGGTTCAGGGATATGTACTGGACTACACCTTATAGCAGCACCTACAAATTCTGCTGGAATAGCAACTAAATCTCCTGTCTCTTGTCCAAACTCAGCTAACACTTGAGACTTGTAAGCCGCTCCATTCTCCCCACCGGGTAAGTCACGTTTACATTGTTCGATGTAATTACGTGATAAATGAGAACACTGAAACGCAGTGATATGATACTGAATGTAATCAATCGGCCTAATCTCGTAGATGTCATTAATCGTTCCGCGATGTACTGACGTATCTGCTTGACAATATTCATAAAAATGTCCTGCTGTTGGTCCTGGTGTGCTGACATGAACACGATGTGTATATCCTGTGCACTTATTTATCGCGACATTAATTTCATCAGGAATTGATTTAGCTTCTGACATGAAGATAGCCATTTTCTTTCCATGTCCTAGGGGATGATAGCCTTCAGCTTTGCCAGGTTCATCTGTAGCAAAAAGCTTCATTGGCGACTGTGTCGCTAAACATTCATAATATCTGTAGTTCAATTTCCAGACACTAGAATGTATTTTTCTGTTTGCTGCTTGACAGAGTTGATAGATGTAGGCATCAGTTTGGTTATCAAGCTGGTCACCAGAAGCTGATGTCACAACACATCTAGCTAGAGTATATCTCATGCACAACCACACAGCACATGGAGCGATGACATATTTATCTTTCCCTGAACCATTACATGCTCGAACAAGTGCTTGAAACGGAAATTCATCTGTAATCCCGCCTTTAGCAAAATCCTTCATAATTTGGATTTGCCAATCATGAAGTTTAACTCTACCTGAAGCTATGTCATCATCCAAAAAAAAGAGCAATTCAACAGGGTCTTCAAATCCAAATCCATCCGGTTCTGTTATTTTAGATGGGTCTGGTCTGAATTGTTCAAAAGCTTTCGTATTCTCAATCTCTAGGCGGCCCCTCTCTTCTGTAGATAAATGTTGTGAAGGAACTTCACTCTTAAGAATGGAAGGGCCGCCCTGTGATTTTGTTTCATCAATTTCCTGCTCAATAGCGTCAACTCTGTCGCTACCAATCACAGCTTTTCCCTCGCTACCCGATTCCTGCCTACTGTCGACATGGGCGATGGGAAGGGTTTGGGAATCTTCAATCATCTGAGCTATTTCACTAGCTGATAATCCATCATTTATCAACCTAGCTATATCTTCTGCTTTCATGCTGGAATAGCCTTCTTCATAGCTTCTCGACTTTGTTGGAGAGCTTCATTAAATTGGAGGATGTTGAATGTATTTCCGCCATTCAACAATTTAACTGGAATTTTCCGTCCCTTCTTGTCGTCCCGGATATATGTAGCCGCTGCTAATCTTGTACGATAATCTGGTGAGCCATCAGCATTTGTAGCATATTTAGCTGTGTTCACTATGATTTCATTGGCTTCTTTCAACTCATCATCTGTGAAATCAAGCTCATTCGGCTTTTCCTCGCTAGCCCCCATCATTTTGCGGTATTTAGAAGATGAAGACATCAGGGCTGCTTTGACTGAAACTATATCCATTCCCCGTTCCTCAGCAATAGCTTCTGGGGACAACCCTAGAGTTTCAAAAGCGGTCTTAATAGCTTCAACTTCTAATTGCATAAACTACTATTCGTGCTTATTCTACAACGGAGAGGTTTGGTGCAAATGTATAAAATCGGATAGTTTGGTCTTCTTGTGTTGTGCATTCACCAAATCTCCCACCTATTAGCCAATTCGGAACGTTTTCAATATTGTTATCCATAGACATCTCCTTCTTTAGCACATTCTGTGCCAATCCTCTTAAATCTTCCCCATCTCAACTTCACCAATCTCAAACTTTATATCAAAGTTATATAGTTCACATCTCAAATTTATTATTTTGCGAGAGAGGGTTAGTTCTCGTTCTCGTTCTCATTTCTGGGGAGTCCACCCCATTAGTCGGTGTTATGGTGATTGTTAGTTGTGTTAATGTTGTTGGAAAATGCCCGAATATATCTGCATACAATTAGATATGTTCAAATATGGCCCAAATATCTTTATACTCTCCTAACTCACGTGAGATACGTTGGCATTGGGTATGATATAATCTCGACCATATAACTGTTATATCCGGTGGTAGGGGTTTTTCGGGAATTTTGAAATTTCTCTTTATATGGGGGTTATATATACCTATATAATATATATAAATATATAAAAATACATATACTAATAAAAACGTATACCACTGAATATAAAAGATATATATAGTCGATTATATAACCTAGTGCTCTAGGTGAGATTCAGTGAGGGAGTTTTAGAGTGGCACAAGAAATGCTAGTGAGCGAGCACAAAATGTGCCAAAGGATTGTCCCAAATAATACGGATAGCATAAACATGTCTGTATCTTTTTGACCAAAGTGGGCACATTTTTTATACACTAAGCCGGAAGATTTCTGTGACGAGAGAAATCGTTACATGGCGCTCCGAGCGAAAATGTCCACTGTAATGTGTTGTATTGTAAGACTTTAAGAGCGCTGAAATGGGCGGCTCTAGTGATATGTAGGCAAGTTGGCATTGGCATTGCTAAGTGTTCACTCGCCCGCTAGGTGTCGGTCCGGGATTAGGAGTCTGGACTGTGGACTAGTGGCACGTGTGAGGATGAGTCTAGGCATCAGTTCTACCTAGTCTTAGGTGCGGTGAATCCGCATAGGCGATAACTCTAGCCTGTCCTAAATGAGTATGCCGGGAAAGTCATAGACGGTAGAATGTTAGGAGATTTTCTCCTACCTATCTTAGCAAATGGCAGGGATTTAACATTAGCCCAAAGTCTCTTTCAAACGAGCGAAAAGGCTAGTTTCCCATGTGTCCAAAATGAGATATGCAATGACGTATGACTCTGTAATGCGACACTATACGGCAAACACTACGGCCAAGCTCATGAGCTTTGTTTCCTGTCATAAACGCCAAGCAAGCTAGTGTAGAGCTAGTCATACGCACATAGAACGAGCCATCGGCCAAGTTTGAATGCGTCCCTGTGGAAAAGCGGATAGGTAGGCGAAAGTCTCTTAGCTCCATACATTCAACCGAGTAACACAATACACTGTGCGAAAGAGTTGAATCGAACCTAGTAAGTTGAAAGCTATGCAAACAACTACTATTGAAGAACTACAAAAACAAATTAAAGTGTTAGAAGAACAAAAGCGGAAAGCCTTTGAAGATGAACGTAATGCAAAACTTACAGAGCTAGCTAAGTCTGTTGGAATTGACATTACTGTTGAATCAACAAGAGGCTCATTTGCCAACGTTTGGGATGACACTGAAATCTTCAGCATCCGAATCTCATTTGCTGAAAATATTGATGGAATAATCTATGGCTTTGGTTGTTCTGTTGGATATCTTGTATCTCGTAAATTCAGAAAGGTGATAGGGAAGACAGGGACCGGACATTGTTGGTTGCCATCCCCAACAGATGTTGCTAAACAGGACATGAAAGTATCACCCTATGATGTATTGCAAAACAGGGTAATTGAGTCAGTAAACACATATCTAGCAAGTCTGTAAACTTCACTAGTGCAAAGCATTATGCTTTGCCTAGCTTTCAACTTATTAGGAAACAGGACACTATGTCCAAGCTAATGTTTAGCCTAGTGTGTAGAGTTTGCGATAAGCTGGCATAACGCCAAAACGTGAATAACTATGCACTAAAACTAAACATGAGTGTAAACAAAGTAACTGTGACTGAAAATGCTTCCCGCCTCAATGAAAGCGCAATGTCTGGATTTGATTTGTCAAATCTGACTGAAGCAAATTGGGCAGAGATTGGCAAGGTGATTAACGGTTTCGCTAAATCAGCGAAAGACGATAGTCTAAATTGCAATCCCTCTGTTCTGTTCATTAAGACTGCGAAAGTCATCAAAGACCGCTGCAATGTTGCACGTCTCCCAGAGAATGTTGCGAGCATGTTGCGTGAAGTTTGTGGGAAGGTAGCTCAAACGGAGTTAGAAAGTTTGGCGATTGAGGGATATGTCCCTCACCGTCTCAGCAAAACCAAAAACCGTGTTGATACCCGCAACTTATCGGTTGGGACGCAACGAAGCCTTAGCTTGCGTCGTGATAACTGGACAAGTGAGGCGCAGCTTGAAATGCTTCACAGGGAAATGGCCCAACTTGAACAAGCGATTGAACGTCGCAAGCTGGACTACAAGGATACGGAGCAACAAGAGACTAAGTTAGCTAGCTGGCAGCGTCTCGAAAAGGTTCTGAAGATGGAAATTGAGGAAAAGCGTAAACAGTCACAGTCAGAGGATAGTAAGTAAAGCACATGCACAGGATTATCTGAAAAGGTAATCCTGTGCATCTCTTTGCCTACATTCTGAGAATGCCATTGCGTCAATACACTGACGTAATCTCGAATACTGACATAGTAACAACAACATTGCACAGTTTGACAACAACATCAGGTTGTTTCAACAGCGTCATTGTCGTTAGGAGTTGTTTGGATGAATTAAGTTTCCCAACATCTCCAGTGTTGTCTTTGAACAACACAAGCATTGTAACCGTTTAGCTTACAACGGTTGATTCAATGAGGATATTCAACAGCCCATTTCTCGGGTAGCGAGGGAAGCTCAAGATGCGGAAAGCTAATCTCCATGTTGATACGTGAAGCAAACCATGTTAATTATCTGGGCATCTATACCAGACATACTCAATGGACTTCACAAACCGGATTGAATCGTAAAAGTGAAAGCTAAAGTTTCCAAAGTAGTCTATGCTAGAAGTCCCTCCTGTTGTTTATGGGGCGGCATAGGGGAAGTATGTAAGAAACATAATAACAGCTTCACAAATCAAACGTCTCAACTAGATAGGAACTTCAAGTGTGCTTATGTGGACTTAATCCCTTATCGGCACTGCCTATCTAGTTGGGCGTTCTTTAATGCGGCTGATAACCGCTAAAAATAATATGTGTAATAGAACCGATGTAACATGACTGCATCTAATAAATATAGTCTTGTAAGCATCTTATGACAAATAAACAAATCATACGCTTGCGGGATAGTAAGTAGATTGCGAAAGCTACCGCTTGAATCCGGTCTATCAAATCGGCACATATTATCTTGGTTATCAACAGTCACAAGTCTGTCAAAACGCAGAGTGGAGAACTTTCCCATCTTATCAGCGAGCGAAGCGAGCTGGATAAAGCTGTAAAGCTATAACGTAGCCCTCACCAATCAAATAAACTTATGCCAAGATTTAAGCCTGTCAAAATTTCCCAACTAGGCGAAAGAGAAGTTTGGCAAGTTGAAGACACTCGACATAAAGACTTCAACATGCCAATATATTCTTCAACAGTGAATTTCACAAACATTATTCAAGCAATGGAATGTGCTAACGCTCAAAACGAATCTTGGGAAATTTTCTTAGCAAGACCTTATTGATTTCCCTTCCGCACAGATTAGATAGAACCTCACCAAACAGCCTCTTTCCTAGCTGTAAATGCAATCGCAAATTCTGTCTAATCTGTGCAGAGAGGAAATATGACAAAAGAAGAAACTAAAATTTGGATTGAAAAACACGGTTGGCATTTTGTAGCAGAACATGATATTCCAACTGAATTTGGAGTCAAAGCTCACCCAGAATGTTGGATTCATGAATATCATCCAACCCAATGGTCAGAAGAAGATGTTTTAGATTTTATTGACCAACAATATCTTCTTCAAGCAGAAAGAGACGCAGAATAGCTTTTCAAGTCAGCCCTGACGATTTTATGGAAGCATTTATTGAATTTAGAACTGGTAATTTGGGCCACACAGCAAATGCATTTTTGTCTGAAGATGGAAAAACTGTGACTGTGTCTTTTACATTTCATCTGAAAATCTATACATTTGATGCTGAACAATTTTGGAAACACTTAGCGACAATACCATCAAAATGTTTTGACGATTATTGTATTGCTGATAAATGGTTTGTCCGTGAACTTCTTAGGGGTTTAACACCACTGAAAATAGATGATTATGTGATTGTATGAAACTCTCCCCTCTTCAAAAGGCTTATCAACAACCACTCAATAAGAAGTGGTCAGTGAAAATGGTTATTGCTGTTGAGAGCATTCCTCTTGGTAAGCGTAAATTATTTTCCCCAACTCCTCTTCAAATTCTCATCATGTCACCAACAGTAGGAATCATTGTTGGCGGTCGTAACTAACAATACAACTTCAATATAACTCTTGGCACGAAATGTGCTAATATCAACCGAAACAAACAACTATGACTAAAGGACAACGCATCCGATACAAAATGGGTAACGCTATTCGGCGTGAGCGAATTATCATAGCAGCAAAAGAAACTGACCCTGCACTGCGCCATTATTGGGCAGGATTGAAAGTCGGGCAGCGAGGGAAATACGGTAAGGTTTGATTTATGAAAACCCATCACCCTGATTTTGCTCACAACAAAGCACGCATCCCAAATAACGGATGTCCCTGTTGTCAGCGTGACAGTCACAAAAACATCAAGAAGCTGACTAGTAAAATTCGTCGTCGGCTTTTCAAGCGTGAACTTGAAAAATTGACTGTCAATCTTTTTGAAACTGACTTTGCCTGATACTGTTTGGATGTCAAGCGGTATCTTGTAGACGAGAAATCCAGAATAAACTCTACCCGCAATAGTAGCTTATCGCTGGCGGACGTAATGAGTGACAGAGATTCTGGTTGACTGCTAGGAATAGACTAGCACATGAATTT
>ERZ724522.655-NODE-655-length-21128-cov-5.013619_pt1 | contig 21128 bp, 11 predicted proteins | sample MGYA00376055_ERZ724522 | MGnify/ENA primary metagenome ERZ724522 (study PRJEB28724, sample SAMN07190884) | wastewater metagenome | isolation source: effluent of sewage treatment plant in Hong Hong | place: Hong Kong | collected 2016-03-17 ...
TTTAATGTACATCCAAATTCTGGACCTTTTACATTTGGTAATGGATTATAATTTATTTTAAAAATATATTTATATATAGTTTGTAAACTATTCTTTAATTTATAAGCTATTGCTTTCATTATTGGTAAAAATTTATTTAATGCATATATTTCTGTTCTATAAAATTTATTTATGTCTGAAGTAATATTTGATATTAATGTTTTATCAGTATCAGTTATATTATTATTTGATTTTAAATAATTTATTAATGAATCTCTATATTCACCTATTTCATCTGATTTATTATTTATATTAAATCTTGCTTGACATATTAATTCTAATAATGGTTTTATTAAATAAGTTTGTTGATCTAATTTGGTATCTTCTTTTTTTAATGTAAATGGTACACATATTTTTTTATTTGCTGGTAATACAGTATAATCTATTCTTGGATCTACTATAAATGGTTTTAATATATGTCTATATTCTTTTTTTAAAACTATATTATTTCCATCAGAATCTTTTAATAAAGAAAAATTAAAATAATTATTTTTTTCAAAACCTCTATCTTCTATAGAATATTTTTGATCATCTTTATCTAATGGTTCTACATTATTAGATAAATTATTAAATGGTCTTATAAAAATACTTGATAAAACATATGCTGTAGAAATATTATCTTGATTTTGAAATATTTTTTGATAATCTTTAAAATATTTTTCTCTTAAAAAACTCATATCTAAACTATCTTTAGATAAGTTTTTACAAACTTGTATATTTGAATCTAATATATCTGAATCATTATTTGCATATTTATTAAATCCTGGATTACTTATATTACCATCTTTATCAACAATAGGTAATCCTATTATTCTATAAAATGAATGACATCTACTTTCATTATAATTTGCAGTAGATATTTGAGAATTTGATATTGCTTTATCTACTGCATCTATAGAAAAATTAGTTAATATACCAGATATTGTTGCATCAAAATAACTTCTATGTTCATCTATTTGAGGAACTAATTCATTATATAAATCATCAATTGATTTTGATGAAATACTTTTATCTGTATAAAAATTACTTTGATCTTTATTATCCATTTGAAACATCTCCCGCTGTATCAGTTTCAGTTCTTCTTGGTTTAACATCTTCTCCTGTTACTGAAATATCTGCATATATAAATTCATATTCTAATTGTGTTTCTGTTACAATTATAGGTTGTGTTAAATCAGTAGGTACTGTTGTTGTTCCTATTATTTTACCACCATATTCTATTTTAACTTTACCTTTACCTGCAGAATCACTTGTTATATCTGCTAAAAATGATTCTGTTCCATCATATTTAAAATTAGATATTTGACCAAATGTTATATCTGCTATAATATCATTTGCTATTACATCTGCTGTATCTGTATCTAATCCAGATGCTAATGGTAATCCATTAACATCATTTAAATTTACTTTTACTTTAATTGGTTTTGTTGTAAATTGTAAAGTTGGATCTAATTCAAATGTAGATTTATATGGATCATATCCTACTCTAATAAAATCTGGTAATCCATTTTTACATACATTTATTAAATCATTTAAACATGTAGTTATTTCTGATTCAAAAACAGCTGCTCCTGATGTACTAACATCTGTTCTAAATTTATTTATTGAATTTAATACACATTGACTTGTTAATGCTATATCTGGAAATTTATTTGGGTCATTTATTATATCTAATATCTGTGGTGTATTAGCAGCTATAGGTCCAGCATAAGTTGTATTTATTGTATCTTTATCTAAACTTACATCAGGAAAACAACCTATAGTTATTAAACTATAACCAGCTAAACTTTCATGATTTATATAAAATGTATATTCTACATCATTATATGTTATTGAACCAACAGTTTGATTAACAGGATTATTTGATTTAATATAATCAACACTAAAAAATGTATTTAATGTAGCTTGTTTTCCGTTAATTTTTACTGGAGTTGTTAAATCTTCTTCATATGCTTTACCACCTGTTAAAATTAAAGTTCCATTATTTGTATCTTCAATTGTTGGTTTTGAAACTATACAATCTTTAATTATTATTTTTCTTATACCTTTTGGATCAGAACCTCTATTTAATGAAGTATCTGAATAACTATTCCAAAATACATTTGTTGGATCATAAGTAAATTTTATATCTACTTTATATGGTACTTTTTTAGGATCTGAACTATTATCAAATGTAGCATTTGGAAAAAATATTGTTTTATATGCAGGAGGAACATCATATGCATTAACAATATTATTAAATTCTTCATTTTGTTGTGATTGTTTATCATATAAATGCCAATATTCTTCTCTATATACAGTAGATAATGCATCTATATTAGATTGTGGTATAGGGAATCCTGATGGTAATGTTATTTGTTGATAAACTTTTGTTCCATATATAAATGTACCTGTTTTTCTTTGTATTGTTTCATGATTTTTTATAAAATCAGGACATACTTCTGATGAACAACATGCTTCATCTATTGATAGATTTCCACTATCTCCACATGGTGGTAAATTAAATGCTAAGTTTAACATTGCTTTTATTAAAGCAATTATTGTTGCTATAGCTCCTAATATAACAAATAAATTTTGTATAAAACAAAGTAATATACCTAATTTTCTTGTTGCTGCTAAAATAGAATCTGCATCATTTCTTTTTATAGCTTTTGTTAATATTTTTATGTTTTTTAATATTAATTGTATTATTCTTAATACCTGTGCTATTAGGTATTGTATTAAAGCAATTATTAATTTTATTAAACTTAATATCATTAATAATAAAGCTAATATTGGAAATAAAGATAAAAATTCTGGTAAACATATTCTAAATAATCTACGTAATTTTTTTCTTAATTTAAATGGATTTGGTATTGCACATAATACTTCTATAATACAAATAATCATATTAAGTATTGGCAATATAAATTTATATAAATATAAAAATGGAGCTAATTTTTCTAATAAAGAAAGAATAGCATCAAATATAGTTTTACCAAAGTTTGGAGATAAACCTGGTTTTAATGGACCTGATGGTAATAATAAAGATAATTTATCAAATAAATCTAATAAATCTTCTGGTATTCCAGTAGGAAAATCAAATCCTAAACTTGATAAATTTAATGCAAATCTACCAAAATTAGGAACTTCGGGTTCTGTTATGTTAAGATCATTTATATCGCAAACCATTATATAACTTCTATATCTATTGATTTATATTTTTTAGGAATTCCGTTTTTTGCAAATGTTAATATATAATATTTTTCTGAATCTGCATTTTTAGTTACTTTAACACTTGCTTCTACATTAAATTCTTTTTTAAATTCATTTACTATTTTTTGAACTGTAGTAAAATTATATTCACCAGGTAACGGCATTTCTCTACTAGATACAACATTATTTACTTTTAATGCATCTTTAATTTTTGTAAAAGCTAATTTAGTTATATCTTTCATTACTAAATCTAAATTTGTTGCATCTACTTTTTCTAAATCATAATAATCTATTACAGAAGCTGTTATATCCCATAAATAATTATACATTTCTGTATTTAATTCTTCTTCTGTTATATAATTATCTTCTACTCTTGGACCCTCTTTTAAACAATGATTAATACCATTTGCTAATTTATTTAATCCTAATTCTTTAGCTTCATCAGCTTGTGCTTTTAATCTAACATAACAATTTTTATTTAATTTTTTCATGCAATTTCCTTAAACAACTTAAACAATTTAAACAGTAACATCAGATCCTTTTTGTATTAATCTGTTTTGTAAGAATAGATTTTCTGCTTCAAATGTCATATCTCCACCACATCTAAAATGCATACCTTGATTTGCAGCAAATACCATTCTTGTTGGAGTTAATACAGTAACACCATTTCTATCTATTCTAAATACTGTAACTTCATTTGAATCATTAACTACTCTAAAATCAATAGTACCTGGTCTTAAAGCATTATTATATCCTTTAGCTGAACTAAATCTACTATCTTGTTCTTCTCCTATTGTTTCTCCTCCAACTTTTATTAATAAATCTCCATCTAAATCTAATGCCAAACTTATACCATTATTATCTCTACCTATAGCTCCTAATATACCTCCAGCACAATCTAACCACATTGATTGTCTATCTGAACTATTAGCCCCTATATTTAATTCTATAGATCCATCAAAATTTATTAATCCACTTCTACCACCAACATTACTACTATCTCCACTTATATATAAATTTTTATTTACAATATCATTTTGAATTATTGTATTTAATTTTGTTGTTGTTAGTTCTGAAAATGGATTATCTGGATCTGTTAAATATTCATATGAAAAATAATCTGTATTTTTAAATACTTCAACTACTTTTGTTAAATCATGATGTGCTGTACCATGTTTTATATATGATTTTACATCTTCTGTACTATCTATTCTATCTATAGGTCCAGCTTTTCCATCTGCATTTGATTCATCATTTATATTTACAATTCCTTTATTAAATGAATCTAAATAAATATCTATAGATTCATCATTATAAAGCATTTTATTTACGTCATCATTATTTTCTAATGCTTTTATTGTTGAATAATTTTCATATCTTGTTAATAAAGGAATATTTCCTTTTTCTGATGAAGCTGGTATATTTATTTTAAATTGACCTTCTTTATCAATATCTATAAAAAATTTACTTCTATCTTTTGAATAATCTTTTTTTGAATTAATATCTATAGAATTTGTTAAATCTTTTCTTGAATTTATTTCAAAGTGATATGCTATACTTTTTCTTTCTAATTCTCTAATATTTTTAAATGCATCTGCTTTATTATCTGCATCTTTTAAAGAAATATTTTTTTCTTTTCCTATTGAAATTATATTTCTATTTATATCTAAAATATTTCCAAATATATCTATAACTGTACCCTGTATTTTTTCTATTAAATAATTTGGAGAAAAAATACTTAAACTTAATGAATCTGTTCTACTTTCTCTTCTATTATAAAATACTTCATTTGATATTGTTGAGTTATCTTGATATAATTTATATTCTTTATCATCATTTGTATAATTTGAACTATGTGCAAATTCATAAATTACTTCTCTATCTTCTACAAATGGTAAATTTCTAGCCAAACTTTTTGAATTATAAAAATTTTCAGATAATGTAGGATCTAAACATATTGATTTTAAATCTTCATCTAAATCTTCACCTTTTAATCTTAAATTATTTGGATATCTTGAATTTGGTGTAATATCACGTTTAACGATACCTGATATATTTCTTTTACTTTCATTAAAATTATATGATTGTAAATTATTTGTATAATTATTATTGTTGTTTAATTTAAAATATGATTCTTTAGATGTTAAATTTATAGAATTTAAATCTAATTCTATTTTATTATTTGAATTTGATTGAATTAATAATTGATTATCATCTAATGTTATAGCATCATTAGATTTATCAAATATACTAACAATTACCCATTCACCACCTTCTATCTGACCAACAACAACAGTTGTTCCATCAGCTATTTTTGATGTAATATATATTCCATCTTTATTACTATATAAAGATGGAATTGGTACGTTTATAGGTTTAAATGAATATGTACTTGTAGAATCATAATCTAATGTTATTTCTAATTCTTTAGATTCTGGTAAATATCCTGTAACAGTTCCATATCTAAGTAAACCAACAGATGCAAAGTAACTCATATAAATATAATATATATTGTTTTAAGCATAAATTAACCAAACATCTATAATATTTTTACTAATTATATCATCTATTTTATTTGAATATGTTACACTTGAAATATTATTTGAACTATTTTTTTCATTATATAAATCTTTTGCTATTGAAAATCCATTTTTTGATAATGTAGCAAAATTATTTTTATTTGTTATTGTTGAAATAATATTTATTCTTACATTCTCTTCTGGAATTAATATAGCATTTGCTTTATCTTTATCTGATACAATTTTTCCTGTTAATAACTTAACAAAATATTCTGCTAAATTATATAATTCTTCATCTGCATCTATGTTCTTTGAATATAATCTTAATTCTATTATTGGTTTAGATTTTTCATTAGATGTACTTATCATATTTAAAGCACTGTATCTTATTGAATCAATTACTTTATCATTATTTATTTTATATTTATTTTTTGTTTCACTTGAATTTGGGTCTGATCCTAAATAATAACTATCTAATTTTATTAATGTACCTAATGGTGTTTCTGATCCATAATTATCATTTTTAATTACAATTAAATCATCATTATTTTTATTATTATATAATATCTTTCCTATTATATCTAATGGATTTGGTATATATTTTCCTGGATTATGTCCATATCTTAATTCTAATGTAGTTGTAAAATCAGAGCCATATGAAAATGAATGTGATACAGATTCAGTATAATATAACATATTATCTTCTTCTATAAAATATACTTCTCCTGGTTGCATAAATTCATTTCCAACAATTGTTATTGATCCTGTTAAAATTTCTGAATGTTGTTTATTTAATAAAGATACTGCAAATGGTGCACATTGTGTTACTGGATTTGTAAAAAATATAGGACTTATTGATTCTGTTGATCTAAATCCATACATTCTCCATAAATCATAATCAACAGCTATTGCAGAAGTCACTAAATTACCTCCTACACCACCTGGTAAAGTTATACTTGTTCCACTTGGTACTGCTTCTTGTGCTAATTGTGGACTTATTCTAGCATTTACTTCTATTACTGTATTTTGTGGTACATTTTCTTGAAATGATCCTGATTTTATTTGATAATTTTTTATTATATAACGTTTACCAGATCCAGGTCCATAATCATCATATTCTTCATCTTCAATTAAATTTTCAAATATACTTGGAATATTATCTTGATCATATGCATTTGGTTCTAATAAACTATTTATAGTATCAGGATTATTAGAATCATATGTATCAGTTACTGTTTTTAATAATCCATTTAATGTTTTTAATAATCTTTGTCTTTTTCCAACGTAATATGATATTTGATTATTTATATTTAATAAATCAACGTTTGATAAAACACCTTTAGATCCTAGTTTTTGTGATTCAACTAAATATTTTTTAGTGTCTATTGTTTGTCTTGTTACTCTATATATTCTTTCTGTTAAAGATAAGATTCTATCTGATGATGTATTTATTTTATTTGTAAAATTATAATTACCTTCTCCAAAATTATTTGTTGCTATTTGTAATCTTTTTACAAAATTAAATACACTTGGTAATCCTGATTGTGTATTTACTACATCATTTACACTTTCTAATGTTTGTAAATTAGTTTCTTGTTGTTCTGGAGATGAATATACTAATAATTCTTTTATAGATCCTTTACTAAATATTTTTCCAGTTGATTCATCTGATGTAAAATAAAAAAAGTTATCTCCTACACCAGGCCCATTACTTGAAATATATTCTTGTGAAGAAATATCTGTGTTTAATCCTAATATTGCACAAAATAATCTTATATTATCTTCACATACTTCTATTGATGTACATGTAGCATCTATTTGATTTGTATATAAATCTTCTAAAAATTTAGGAAATAATCTAATACCTTCTTCTTTATTTAATTTAAATAATTTATTAAATATAGAACTTGGTATTTTATTATATTGAGGTGGTCTTACTTGAATATTACCTTGTGTATCTATAAAACATTCTAATTGTAATATAGATGCTGTTTGAACAATCTTATCATGTATTGTTGTAAATTGACTATTAAATGTACTTAATTTTGAACTATCTATTAAACTTTCAAGTGCTTGTAAATCATAATCTTTATCATATGAATCATCAACAATAAAAAAATTACGATCTGTATTACCTTTAACTTGCCATGGTAATCTTCTTGATAAGAAATTTATTTTTCTTCTTAATAATTTTCTTGCATCTGTATCTGTTAATACACTTTGATCAAATGTATTTATAAATTCATCTGTATCAAATGATATGTCATCTCCAGCTATTTTTATAATAGAATCTGAATTTGTATTAAATTCACTTGTATTTTGAACATTAAATATTTTATTATCTAATTCTTGTATAGCAGCTTTATAATCAAATAAACCAGCTATATCTGTTGAATTATTTGGTGCTCCTTGTGATTCAGGATATAATGATTCTATTGTTAATTTTAAATCAACTAATTTAGCACGTTGTTTTAATAATTTATTTATTTTTGTATTTGTATCTATTATACTAAATTGTCTAGAATAATATTTTGACACAAGTTCTTCAGATAAACTTAATTTTTTAAATGGAATAAATCTTCCATATTGATTATTTCTTTCTTCTAAATTTAATTGTAATTGTTTAGTAAAACTTACAGATGCATCTTGATTATTTTGATCATTATTATTATATTGATCAAAGTCTCTTACTGCTTTATAAAAAGTTACAAAGTTATATGGTTGACCTGTAATAAATAAAGATAAACTATTCATTACATCTTGTCCAGCAAATGCATCTTTTGTTATTTGTGGTGCTTTTGGTTTTTCTAAACTACTTTTATATTTTGTTGATTGTTGAAAACCTGTATATACTCCTATACCTTTTTTCCATTCGTATACAAATCCTGGTGGAGCATGAAATATATTTCTTAGTTTATTTGAATAACTTAATTCAATATCTTGTTGAATATTATTTTCATTTGGAACTCTACCAGCATTTCTACCTGATGAAAATCTTAAAAATGCTGAATTTAATATTTGTACATTTTCTTCTAATAATTTTGGTAAACTATCTATTGTACCATTAACACTATCAAATTCTATTTCAAATGGTGTTAATGGATCATATAATGAATTATATGAATCATCTATTGAAGGATTAATATTTACTAATCCCATTTTAAAATATCCAGCATTACTTTCTATACTTACACTTACTGTATTTTGTCTAGGATTAATAGCTGATGTAGATCCTTTTACAATACCAGCAAATACATGTGTGCCTATTTTATCTCCAACTATTTGATTTCTCATATTTTTCCAAATATATTCTGGAAAATCAGAACCAACAAATATTGATTTTTCTAAATTACTAGATAAATCTCCGGATGATGAAAAATAACTTTTAATATTATTTATTGTTTTACCTATTTGATCTATTATTTGACTTGGACCAAAATCATTTTTTATATATAAAGATAATTTTGGATCTGTTTGCATATTAGATCTAATGTAAGCATGTACAGTATCCATTGGTTGAATTATTAATCTACCACAATAATAATCCATTAATTTTTGACGTAATTTATTTGTTGATTTATTTACTTCTATTTTATTTATTTTTGTTAATTCTTCTTGTTGTAATGCTAAATAATAATTACTTAATATTCTTTTTAATATATCTAATTCATTACTACTTGGTATATTACTAAATGTATTTACAAATCCATTTATTGTATTTTCTATATCAGATTGTGGTTTTTTAAATGTATTTATTATTTTACCTTGTGATAATCTATTTAATCCTATATTTAAATTATCAAAATCTTCTCCTGTTGTTGGGATTATATAATCACCATCAACAGTTATATTTGCATTACCACCAGCAATTTGAGAAAATAAATTACCTAATACACTTGATCCATCTAATACACTTGATCCATATGTAAATTTTATTTCTTCTCCAATACCATCTATTATTACTCTTATTCTATTTCCTAATAATGTTTTAGGACTAACTATAAAATTTAATTCATTTGCTCCTCTTAAAACTCTAGCTTGGTTTAATGATTTAATATCTTGAGCTATTGTTTGTTTTAAAGCATTATTTGCTGCTGTTAAAAATGTACTACCAGATTTTCCTTCTAACAATGTATCTGAAATAGCTTTTTCTATATCTTCTTGTTTTATTTTAAATAAATTATATGGATCTTCTATTTGTAATGAAGCTGATCCTGAATCAAATTTTATTGAATTTGAACAGTTAAATGATTTTACTAATGTTAATTCAATAACACCTGTACCATCTCCTCTAGATAAAGATAAAAAATCTTCTGATGGCATAACCCATGAAGTATTTAATGATTCTTGTGAAAAATTAATTATATTTCTTACACTATATATTTTTTCTTTTAACTTTCTTGCTTTTGGATCTGATATCTCTGAATTTGGTGATGATTCTTGTAATTCTACCAATGCACCATATAATATAGATGTTAAACTTTCTTCTATTCTATTTTGATTTGCTACATATTCAGATACTTTAAATAATCTTTCATATGCAGCTATTTGTCTACATTTATTTCTAAATAAAACTTTAGATGCTTTTAAAAATATCTTATCATCTTTACTCATAAGATCAGTTCTATAATTATTAGATATAGAACTTACAAATTTCTTTTTTATATAAATAGTTATTTCTGGTTTTTGAGTAATAAATTCTTGACTTTTAGGTGCACTATTATAATATGTAAGTCCTTGCTCATAATATTTACGAGTTGTAGTAGTATCTATTCTATTAGCAAAATCACCTAATTTACCATATTTAATTACTTTACCATTTTCTATTAAATCTAAACTATGGTTTTTATTTTCACCAATAGGTATTTGATCTTCTATTATAGATCCTACTGCATTTAAAAATGTATCTAATTTACTCATTGTTTTTATTTTTTATAGTTAGTTCCTACACCAAATGAATATGGCATAGAATAATTATCACTTGGTCCAATTGTTGCTGGATGTTGCCATGGCAAATAATTATCTCTATATCCTCTACGTTGTGTTACTGTAAATGACATATTATAATCAAATAAACCTAATGCATCTGTAGATTCTGAAAAAGAAAATGCTGTAAAAAATCCTCTAAATACCCATCCATCATAAAACATCTCTACTCCAGATGCTAATGATGCTAATGATGGAACACTACTAACTGGTAATGGTTGATTTGAATCTAAACCTAATAATCCTCCAGCTATTTCTCCTACTGTAGATCCAACTGCTCCACTTGATTTTCCTAAACCTAAAGTATCTAAACCACTAGATAAAACATTATCTAATAATTCTTGAGCTGGATTATTTTGTCCTTGTGCTGCTAAAGTTAATGCATATGAATCAAACATATATTGTTCTGCTCTATATATTTGTTCTAATACATTTATTCCTTCTATTCCTGATGAACCTGTTGTTCCTGATAATTCTAATGTCATTAATTCTTCTCCCCAATATTGAATAGAATATCCACCTTTTGTTAATGAAGATGATATTAATTTTTTTTGTGAATATCTTATTGATCTTGGATTTATATACATTTTTACTATACCTACTTCAGGTACAAACCAATGTATTATTTTTCTTCTTATTACACCAGCTTGATTATATGCTTGTTTAGATGATGGTAAACCATTACCATCTGCATTTGATACAGGTGCAACTATAAAACCATCTTTTTTAAATGCATTCTCATTTGCTTCTTCTATAGGATTACCTATTAATGAAGATACACCTAATGCATCTCCAGTTTTTGATACAGCTTTTTCAGCTTCATTTAAAGTATCTAAAAAACTCATTTTTATCCTCCACCTAATTGTGTAACCTGACCACTTGTACCATCATTTACAACTTTATGTATTTCATTTTTTAAACCTTTTTTATGACATTCAGGACATAATTGATGTACATTAATGACAATATTTTTTAAAGTATTACCTAAACCTTCTTCTATATATTTTCTTATTCCAAAAGTATCTTCTGTATTATTTTTTGAAGGTGTTTTATCTTGACCAGGTAATACTATTCTTTTATTATCAGGTTCTTTTGTATTAGATATTGCATTATCTACAAATGGTTTTATTTTATTTTCATCTTGTATTTTTTGAATACCTTTGCCTGTATCTTTTGCATCTTTAGCATCTGAACTTGAAATTTTCCCCACATTTTTTAATACATCTCCAAAAGAAGCAAATACTCCACCAAATTGTTTTAATAATTCTTCTGTTCCATTAGCACCTGCACCTAAAGATGATACTAAATCTTTATTAACATTAGATATTTGTTCTTTTGGTGTATTAGGAACTTCTAAATTAACAGATATTGATCTAGCTTTTTCTAAAGCTTCTTTTAAATTAGAACCCTCTGCATTTACTCCAAAAGTATTTCTTAATATACCTGCAGCTGTTATTGCTGCTAAATTAGCTGATCTTTCTGTATTTACTTGTATTCTACTTAATTCTGTTATTTGTCTTTCTTGTAAATTTGTACCTTTATCTATAGATTTTTCTAAAGCATCTGTAGCTGTTATTTGTTGTTTAGCTTCACCAACTTTACCACTAGCTAATGCTTCAAATAATCTTCCAGCTTTTAAATCAGCATCAGCTCCGTTACCAACAAAACCTTTAAGTGGACCTTGATTTATTAATGCTAATTGTTTTTGATATTGTGCAGCGCTAGCTTGATCATTAGCTGCTTGCTCTAATGTAACAATTTTTCCACCAAATTCTTTTTTTAATTCTTCTTCTATTAATTTAACAATTTCATCTGTTTTACCTTCTTTTCTTAATAAATCTATTTTGAATGCTCCTTGTAATCCTCCTCCTAAACCAGATCTATTTGATAAAAATGATTTTGTTGCTGTATCTAAAGAACCAATACTTTTATTCATATCTCTAATTATTTCTGAAGTTGCTGAACTACTTAAACCTGTATTTTTTAATGCTTCAGAATATCTTTCTAAAGTTCTAGCAGCACCTTCCATTACATTTTGATTATCACCAGCTTGATTACCTAAAAATTTAAAATCATCAATTAAATTATTAAAATAATCATGTGTATCAGAAATTCTTAGATTTAATCTAGCACTTGATTCATTTATTAAAGCCACATATTTAACAGCTTCATCTGCTGATAAATTTAAAGAATTATAAGCTTTTCTTAAATCATCTATTACTTCAGATTGTTTTCTACCAGAAGCAGCAGCTAATGCTAAAGCTGCTCCTGTAGCTGTCATTGTTTTATTTGTTGTTTCTGATGAAACTGTTACTTGATTTAATAAACCTGGTATATCTTTACCACTATTTATAAAATTAGTTATATTTTGAGTACTTAAACCTGTGCTAAGAGCTATATTACCAACTTTTTCTGAGAATTGAGCAGATAGTTCTGGTAATCTTTCAAAATTTTCTCCAACAAGACCAAGTTTACTTCCTAATTCTCCAGAGGCTGAAGCTAAAGATATCATACCTAATTCTAATTGTTGTCCAGCAGTTGCTTGAGATAAAAATTTAGAACCATATTTATCTATTACTGAAGTTATTTTACTAAATGCACTAGAAGAATTATCTGCAGATAAACCTAAAGCTTTCATTTCTTCTTTTAATGCTTGATAACTTGTTTTTGCATTAGAAAATACACCAGCATTACCCATAGATTCTGAAAATGCATTAAAAGAATCTGTTGTTTTAAAAGCTGCCACACCTAAAGAATTTAAAGTTAATAATATCTCTTGTGAATTTTGATTAAATAATTCTTGAGCTATGGAGCTTTCATTTAAACTTTGTTTTAAATCATCAAAAGAAGTAGTTGCTTCTTTAAAAATTGAAGTTAAATCTGATGCAGATATATTTAAATCTTTTATAGAATCCGTAAATTGTTTAACTGAACTATTATCTTTAAGTTTAGTTAAAAGATCACTTATACTTACATTAGTATCTAATATTTGATTAGGATTTTGTTTATTTGCATCATTTGGATCCATATTATTCCTTATTTATTAATATTTTCTTTTTTCTTCTTCTATTTTTATTAATTTCATTTTTATTTGATTCAACAATTTGTTTTGATAATTCATCAAATTCTTCATCAGTTGAACTAAATTTTGGACCTGATATTATTTTTTTGACTAATTCTGGATTAATAAATTGACCTATGGATAAACTTAGATTTTTTATTAATTCATTTTCTTCATCTTTATCTTGCATCCAATTTTCAAACATAAATAATTTGATTTCTGGATCTATAGTATCAAACCAATTATCATCTGGTAATTTTTTGAATAATTTACATAAATACCAATGGAACCTTATTTCAGGTTCCCATTTTATTTTTTTAGGTCTTCTGACACCTCTTTAACATCTGATTCTGATTTTAATGAATATTTATTTTTGGCTTTATCTGCTAATTTATTATATTCGTTATCTAATTTTTCTACTACAGATTCTTCTAATTCATCTATTAAAGTTAATTTTAATTCTAAACCTTCTCCACCAACAATTAAATGAATTGGAACATTATCTATTTCTACTATAGATCTAGCTAATTGTTGTCTTCTTAATTCCATTCTTATATCTATAGCATTTGTATTTATTTTACTACACTCTAATATTACTTCACGCAATTCTTTTGATTTTAATGTACTTAATTTAAAAACTACATCATCTAATACTACTTCAGTATGTTCTCTACCTAATCCTGATAAATATTTTATACGATCTTTAGCATTAGATGTTAAAGGATTTACTTTATTTGCTTTTAATGTTCTAGCTTCATCTATTTGTCTTTCAACAGATTTTATATCTTCTATTTCTTTTTGTTGATTTAATTGTTGATTTTTAATAGCTTCTCTATATCTAGCTTCTGGTGAATAATCATATTGATCTTGTAAGTTAGATTCATCTGTAACTTCAAATGTTCTTAATTTTTGTTGTCTTGTTGTATTAATTATTGGACTTTTTATATCTACCATGAAAAAACCTCATTACTCTTATATATCAGAATAATGAGGTTAATTATATTTATAGATTTATATATTATATATTATATATTAAATATATCTGGAGATACATCTGTTCCACTTGAAACACCAGAATGTTGAGCATTTATTAATCCTGCTCCATCTAATGCACCACGTGTTGCACCAACGTCAGATAATCTTTCATATTGATCATCTGTTAATGCAAATCCAGGACCACGAGCACCACCAATAGCAACATTTCCACTGTTACCAGCAAAATTGCTAAATATTGTTTCTGCTTGCCATTCCATACTTTCTGTTATTATAAAGTTTTCTGCAGAAATTGTATGATTAATACCTGTTATCCAAACATTTCTTATTGTTGTTATAACAGCATTTGATTTATCACCTTGCCATTTGTCTATTATTTGTATTTCAAATGGTATTCTTTGAGAGTGAACATGTATAAATCCTCTACGAAATGCTTCTGCAATACGTAATTTATCAAAACGTACTCTTCTACAACTTCCAGAAACATCTGAAGATCTTGTTGGTGCTGAGTCTATATGACCATCTGTACCAACTTCATCTATCATTTTTACATCTCTTCTTTCATTGATAGATAATTCTTGTACAGCACCAACAGGTTTTCCATCTGCTAATATGATTATTTGAGTAGATAATGCTACTCTTGTTTGATTTAATGGTAAAGACGAACCAGTATAAGGATAAGCCATTTTTTATTCCTAATTTAAAAAGTTATTTTATAAAGTACCTACCGATATCTTAATGTAAATCCAATTTATTGGATATACTGGTTGTACTCTTACAGTTACATTCCATTGTCTTGGATCAACTTTATCTCTTGATACAACTAAATCTTTAAATTGTGTTATCAATCCTTGTGATATAAAGCTTGTTAATAATCCAATACCTCTTGCTGATAATGCTGATTGAGTTTGATCACTTTCTGGTTCACCCACAAATCCTTCATAACCAGCTCTCATTGATTTTGATATCCTATCTCTTATAAATACTATAGATAATTCTTCTTCTTCTGGATAACCACTTGCTGAAGTTGTTCTACCCCAAACAATTTTACCTCCTCCAGTAACAGGTCTTACTAATGCTACACCTGCTGATAACAATGAATCTTCTACTGTTGGACTAAATTGTCTATCTCTTAATATATTAAATCCTGTTAAAATTTTATTTGTTAATGGATTTGATACTCTTGGATCTGATGAACAATATCCAGCCGCTGCTGCTGCCATATAAAAACCATCAACATATGTATTGGTTCCTGCTATATTAACAACTATTTGATCAGGATATAAATATAAACATCTATATGTTCCACCAAATGCATCTTTAACTGAATAATTTGTTAAATCTTCTGTTGATCCAGCTAAGATTTCATTTATATTATCACCTTGAATACCTTCTAATACTCCAATGTCTTCTACAGCTGCAGGTTCTTCTCCTGTTATATTTGTTGGTAATAATCCATTTATAGCTCCAGTAAATAATACTCTTTCTTTACGATTCTTTATATTACTCATTGTTCTACAATGTGCTAAAGTATTTTGAAATATTGCTGATATAGTTTTTGTTGGTAATGGAACCACTATGTCACATTCAAAACTTTCTAATGCTTCTAATGCATTTAACCAACCTGAATCATAAAATGTAGCATCTCTATCATCTATTATTGTTACTCTTAATGAATAACCATTTGGTACTACATTTTGATTTATTACTAAATAATCTCCAGTTTGTGATGGATCTTGTAATTCAAATGTAATTGATGTTTCTAATACAAGTGTTTTTTGTATTGTTAATGTATTTGTTCCGCTATTATAATTAGTTACTAAATATACTCCATCATTATAATCTGTTCCACTTATTTTTAATTTTTGTGTTTGATTTAATAATGCTGTTGAATATGAACTAAAATCTAATCCAGTTACAGAATCACTATGAAATGTAGCGGTTCCTGATGAAATTATTGCTGTTATAACACCATCTGTATCTGATGCACTTGGTACTGTCAATAATGTATAAGCATCTACTATTTCAAATGATACTGATGATTCATTTGTAAAATCTGCAAATGATGAAGCAGATATTGTTAATTCACCATTACTTACACCTGTTACTGTAAAATTACCATTATTACCTACATTTGAAGCACCTTCAACATGTAATGTTAATCCTAAAGCACTTGAATCAAATGTTAATGATGAACTACTAAATGTAGCTGTTGTATTTGATGTTGGTGCCATATATCCATCTACACCATTTGATACAGTTGCATTACTTTGTATTAATGAATATGAATATCCATATGATCCTGTAGGACTATCAAATACAAATGTATTTATTGTTGGTTGACCAACTTCACCTAATTGATAAAAATCAAATTTATTTGGTAATATTTGTGATTCTGTTCCTGTTGTATTATCTGTTACAAAGAAATTAATTGTTGAATCAATATTTGGTACAACTCCAACTGGAAATGGAAATATATATTCATTAACATCTAATGATGTAGAATTTACTACTCCCATACTATATGAAGTTCTTCTTGGTAATGGTGGAGCAGCTTGAACACATAAAACACCTGGTGTTTGATTAGCAAATGCTAATTGACATCCTAATGCTAATGTATTTGATGTTGATGGAACACCATGTTTTTGTTTTATATCTGATAAATTACTTAAAAATGTAGGATCATTTAAATCTGTAGTAGCTATATATGTAGCAACTAATGTTTCATTTTTTAATAATGAACCACTATTAACTTTTATTGTAAATGAATCACCTTCTCTAAATGGAGATACATATACACTTGGTGCTGATTGTGTTTCTGATATAGCAAATTTAATTATTCCATTATTTACTATTTGTCCATCAGCTTTCCAAACAAATGGTGTTCCATTTGAATTTAATATTGTTCCTGATACAGAACCATAAGCTATAAATTTAGCAGTTCCACCAATTGGTTGGTTTAAACCATTTCTTTGTACACTTATGCATTTTATTGTCCATGTTTCTTTTGGAGCATTAACATCAACTAATTGAAGTGATGATACTGTTCCAATTCCAACATTTGTTGTAGCCATTTTATAATATGATCCACCTTGATCAACTAGGTATGCTTTTTGTAATTCTATTTTACCTGTTGTAATATCTATTCTATAATCATATTTATTACTAAATGAACTTGTGTTTATAACAGATTCAAGTCCTGTTAAAGGTACACCATTTTTATATAATGTTGTTCTGTTACTTATTAATGGATATACATTCAATCTAAAATGTCTACCATCCGCTCCAGATGAGCTAGTATAAGACGAATTTAATCCATCTTTACCAGAACCTACTGCTGAAGCAACTAAAACTTCTGTTCTAGTACCTTCTCCTATAATTGAAGCTATTCTTATACCATTTGGTACAGATGCTCCTGATGATAATGTTTCTGCGCTGGAATATGCGCCTGGACTTACAACGCCTGGTATATTACTCATATGGTATCCCTAAAATTTATTTGGTTATTATTTTTAAAACTCACTAACAATCAAACAATATATAATATTATTGTTTATTATTATATTAAAAAATGTGATCTAAATGATATATATGTATTTTTTAGTTAAAATTATTATATCTCTTGTAAATCTCCAAATATATCATATATTGTTTTGTTTGTTTCTATTGCTAAATTTGGAGAAGCTGGTATATTAGTATCAATATTACCTATCTCTATTGAAAAATTTAATATTTCTATTACATTTAATATAGGTATATGTCTTCTCCATTCAGATCTAAACTCTAAATTTATAGTTTGTCTAAATAACTTATCACTTCTATCATCACTCTCACTAGGACCACCTATTGATACTCTTTTTATAAATAATCCAGAATGAGTTAATTGATCTCTAGATAATTCTTGAAAAATTAATGCAACTATCTCTGATAAATCATCTCTTGCTCTTAATGATCTAGTCATTACTTCTATTGTTAAAGTACCTTCTATAACACCTGCAGATATAAAATATTCTGGATATGATAATTGATATGTATTACCATATCCATCTTCATATAATCTTGGTGAATATTGTATATTATAGGCTTCATTATTTATACTTATTGGTAAATAATTTGCTCCAGAACTTCTTACAATTAAAGCTGGATAAAATATAACATCTTTTCTAAATGCTTCTCCTATATATAATCTAGTTGTTACATTATCATCTAAACCAGCTTCTAATGGCATACCTGTATGATCAGGTGTTTTTGGAAAACCAAATTCATCTTTTACATAATGATAGTACGAATCTTCAGAAAAATATTCTTTTAAAGTAGATAATATTAATTCTTTAGGATATACTATAGCTGAATTTTGTACTATATTATGTAATTTATATAAATCTGATTTTACTACATTAGAAGTTGTCATTTTATATCCATCTATAATCTATTTGTATTGGAGATACAGCTATAACTGTCTTTAAACCATCTGCTTGTTGTTGAAAATCAAATACCATAAATTCTAAAAATAATTCATAATTATCATTTGAATTATAATCATATGGAAATATGCTTGGATCTAAATTTAATGTCATATAACTTGTAGATGCATTTGTTAATGTTGTTGCATTTAAAGTTATTTGTTGTTGAGATACCGAGGTATCATTACCATTATCACCTGATGATATTTCTGTAGCTATATTTAATAAATCAGATTTTGATTTACTCTTTTTTACAGTTAAATATAATGTTCCAGAACTTGGTATATTAGCTCCATTTAAACAACAACCTAATTTAATTTGATTTATTCTAACTCCTTTTGGTAATAAATGATTTAAATTAAATTCTTTTGCACTTGTAAATTTATAAGATGGATTTGTTGATTGATCAACTATATATAAATATTTATTATCTTTTGATTCTAAAAAGAAATCTTCTGTAGCTGTTACATATCTATTTATTATTCTTGCATATGTAGATCCACCTGTATCTTGATATACATAATTTCCATCATTTAACAATAAATGTGTATATCCACTTTGATTAATATTTTGTGTTACTACAAAGTTTCTTGGTACATCTATTATACTTGTTACACTTGTATCTGTTGCTGGATAATATTCATCAAAGAAATTGTTTGTTATTATTCCTCTTGGATAATCTGTAACATCACCATAATCATATGATGAAATATATTTTATATAATTTGTTAATGGTTCTGATGTTGGATCTGTACCTAAATTTGAAACATCTTTCTTTCTATAAAACATATTATTAGTTATAGATGTTTGATATCCTCCTATTTGTAATAATGTTGTTATTGCATTAACATTAGTTATTCCTCTAATTATATTTCCATCTATTTTACAACTTGATGTTACTAATACACATGTACCTGTAAAATAATGTGAATTTACTTCATCTGGTAATAAATTATTATTTGTTATTGTACAAATATCATCATTCTCTGTACCAGATACAGAGCTAAATATATTATTTGTAGTTACTATTAAACCAATATTTGATGTATTAAATCCTACATATTCATTTAAATAACTTATATTATAAGCAACTATATTATTTTTATCTATATTTAATGCAGCATCTGGTAATTTAATTCCTGATGTTTCTGATGCTCTTGAATTTGTTATACCTACATGTAACCAATTACATTTATTATTTAATATATTAACAAAACCACTGCTCATATAACTTACAAATTTTGAATTATCAAATAATAAAACGAAAGAACCATCACTAGCTAAGTTAGCTATATAATGACAACTATTATTACTTATAGTTAATCCACCATTATTATTTAAAACTGTATCTGTAGAATCACTTGTTACCCAATATCCTATAGCTCCACATGTATTGTTTGATATTATTATTCCATTTGCAACTATACCTGGATTTAAATAACAATAAGCAAAGTTATATTTTATTTTAAGTTGTGTTAATAATATTGATTGATTTCCATTACAATAGTTATTATTTATTTCTACATTTTTTAATATAGGTTTAGCTACAGTTGATGTAGTACTTGTACTAGCTACATCAGAACAAATTGATATTACACATTGTTTATCTGATTGATAATTTATTTGTGTTAAATCTGCTGATTGATTTGTAAATATATTATTATTTATTTGTAAACCATTTACACCATATGATTGAGTATCTAAAGATCTAAATCTAAAGTTTATTATAGGATAATGATATAAATTTACTATTGTAAATGTATTGTTATTTATTTTTATATTATTTGCACTAACAGAACTATTAAAATCCCAATATATTAAACCATTTGATGTTTTATTTAAAGTTGTACCAGCACCTGAATTAACATAATA
>ERZ724522.656-NODE-656-length-21096-cov-6.147522_pt1 | contig 21096 bp, 27 predicted proteins | sample MGYA00376055_ERZ724522 | MGnify/ENA primary metagenome ERZ724522 (study PRJEB28724, sample SAMN07190884) | wastewater metagenome | isolation source: effluent of sewage treatment plant in Hong Hong | place: Hong Kong | collected 2016-03-17 ...
TATATCTGATATAGGTGATCCTACTTTAGATGCGGTATAATTTAATTTTTCTTTTAACTTGACTTTTTCCTCCTTTAAAAAAGTTTGATACATGAGTTCTTTATCTGCATTTCCCTTAATTGCAAATTTCTTAATTACAGTTGGTGGAATCGTGGCATAGGGAATCTTTAATAGGTATAGATTATACTTTAAAATTGCGGTGTTTTCTGCTATGTGAAATATTTTTCCTCTTGATCCCATAGAATAATCTTCTATTGCTACAGAAGTACATTTATTTTTTTGAATTAGTTCTATAAAACATTTTGCTAAATTTTGAAATCTTTCTATAGGATGACTATAATCCTGAATTTTGATTCCAGTAATATTTTGATAAGTTCCTATATACTTTTGATTTGCTGTTTGATAATAAAATCTACAGTTGGAGAAAGAAAAAGTATCTCCATTATGGATACAAAGGCACGGATTTGTCATTGAATAGTCAATACCAGCAATAATCATTACTAGTATTTATGAAAATGAAAAAGAGACGGAAATATTTCCGTCTCTTTTCTGCAATTTTATGTTCTTATCCGCACTTACTATTACCACAACTAGAACAAGTTATACAACCTTCTTGTCGTATTAATGAACTAGAACCACAATTTCCACATTCTTGCCCAACAACCTTTGTCCCGTCTGATATGTATTTCTTCAAAACTCTAGCAATAGCCTTTCCAAAATTACTCATATCTCCAGGAGATTTTTCGATTTGATCTACAATAAACTGTATTTCGGAACCGTGTCTCAAAGATAGACTTATCATTCTAGCAATTACTGCTTGTTCATCTGTTAATAAATCGCAAATGTTTTCTAAAACTTTTCCGTCTTTAGTAGTTAATCTGTAATGTCCTCTTTTTAATTTTGTCAACACTCCTTGTTTACAGTGCGATACATGTCCATTTAAACCCGCAAAAACTTCATAGGGTTCATTATTAAATAATCCAACAACAACAAAAAAATCTTGTCCTCTAGACTTGACATGGTGTATATCACAATCTAAATCTTTTGGTCTTTTTGGAGCAGTAGTTTTAGTTAAAACTTCTTCATCCTTTTTGTCTTCTTTTACTAATACTCCGGTTCTACAACCATCTCTATAAACAGTAATTCCTTTGCAACCATATTTCCATGCAGTTTCGTAAATTGTAGCAACATCTTCTACAGTTGCATTATTTGGTAAATTTATAGTAGATGATATTGAATGATCTACGTGTTTTTGTGCTGCTGCTTGTAATCTAACTCTATTTTTCCAATTTAATTGTTCTGCACAATTATTATACCATGGAGATTTTTTAATATCCGAATTATTTGTAATTTTTATCCATTCTTGTATTCCTGAAGGATATACCAAATAATGCATCCAGTGATCTCCATTTTGATCCACGGAGTCACTTCTAAAATCTTTATCTCCTGGATTTCCTTTTTTCTTTCTTGTATATGACATATCAGAATACAAAGGTTCTATTCCGGAAGTAGTACCAAACAAATCTTTCAATTTAGATAACAAAGAAATAGTTCCGACTGGTGCAGTAGTAAGCAATGCAATATTTCTTCTACCATACTTTTTCATATCTTCATATAATTCTTTTCCTGATATATTATCTAATATAGTTTCATCTTTAAATCTATTGAGATAATTATTATTTTTTTCTAATTCGTAATCATATACTGGAAAACTTCCCAATTCTTTTGCCATATCTACAGAAGATCTATATGCTGCGAATTTTAAAATTTTGTATATTTTTTCTGTTTCTTGTATTCCTTCTTCGCTTCCATATGGAATATTTAAAGATGCTAAAGTATCACCTAAAGCAGTTATTCCAGACCCAGTTCTTCTACCTTTTTTACAAGTATCCAATATTTTATTCCAAAGATTTAATTCTCTCGATTTAATTTCTTCTGGTTCTGGATCTGAAATTATTTTTTGTATAATTTTTTGAATACATTCTATTTCTAGATCAACCATATTATCCATCAATCTTTGAAGAATTTTTGCATGTTCATAAAAATCTTTGTAATCAAAATATGCATTTTCTGTAAAAGGATTTTTTACAAATCCAAATAAATTAATAACCATCAATCGACAAGAATCATATGCCGATAGTGGGATTTCTCCGCAATTGTGAATTAATGTTTTGTTTGCTATAAAATTATTGTTTTTAGAAACAGAAATATCATAGACATCTTCGTTTGGTATAACATTTATTCTGGCAATTTTTTTAATCTTTTTTGCTTCCACTCTTTTAATTCCTTGTTGTAAGATTCGCAATATGGCTTAATATCTTCAATTATAACAATTTTTATGTTTAATAAATTTCTAGCCATCAAAGGTTTATATACTCTAGAATTTCCCCGAAACATAGATTTAATTTCAATATATGTTCCATCTTTTAATTTAAAGTCCGGTAAATAATTTTGACCATTTGGCAATTTAATTGTTTGAGGTTCATATTCAAATTGTATATTATTTTTTTCCATCCATTTTACGTAAATATATTCCCATGTGCTTCTCAACCAAATATAATCACCAGATTTTAATTGATAATAACCCTGTATACCACTCTTTTCATTCTTTTTCATGGCTCCAGACGTTTTTTCGGGCCATCTATACCAAGGCGATCTTTCTCCAGTAACACGATATTTTCTAAATTCCTTTAAAGGTTCCGTAACTACATTCATTCCCGTTCGAACATTTATTTGGAGGTGAGAAAATAATCTCCTACATTGTGTATAACTTATACCCAAAGATCTCGCAATCATTTTATATCCATATCCAGAATCATATATTTTTTGCAATTCTATTGTAGCATCTAATGGATTATTTTTGATCCATTCTTTTCTTAGATTTTGTTTAACTTTTTTTAGTTTAATTATCCAGTTTAAAATTTTTTCTTTTAATTCAATCGGAAGTTCAAATTCTTGTTGTATATTCCATGGATTAGTCATATATCTCCTTTAAAGTATATATGAATCCATGTATTTTGAGTTAATCCGTGTATATTATTTCATCATTCTCAGTTAATTGCGCGGCTTCAACATATCCTCTATTCGAAGTATAAACTTTATGATCTGGTGTCAATTTTATTGAAGTTGTATCATCAAATATTATTTCTATCACATTTGCATTTTCTTTCGATTTTGTAGCATTCACAATTTCAGAAAATTCAAATTGATCATTTTCTTCATTATATGTCATTGCATTTATACAAATATCTTCGTTTTTCCACTTTTCAACCAATTCTTTAATTGTTATTTCACCAGAATCAGTTAATATTTTACTATCTCCGGAAATACAAGGATTTGTAGAAATTGTATTAAATCCATATTTACTATAACAATCTGCTGGGCTTTCTCGTAAAATATTATCCCAAAATAATAATCCCGGTTCTCCTGTTCTCCATGCAGAATATATTATTTTTTCCCAACAATCTTTACTATTTACTAACTTTTCTACAATTCGTGTTCCTGTGTCGGGCCAATATTGTTCAAAAGTAGAATTAGTTTCTAAAGATTGCAAAAATTTATCAGTAAGTCTTATTGATATGTTTGCTCCCGTTACTTTTCTGGGATCATATTTTGCTGTAGCAAAATCCAATTTGTTTGGATTATAATATTTTGATGATATTTTATATTTTCCTAAACTTGGATTATCAATTTCAGTTTCAAATAATCCATCTTCTTCCTCCCAAGGAATAACCGATTCTGGATGATGAATAGAAATACTTAGCATTTCTGCTCCTCTTCTTCCATCTTGCCCAACTTCTCTTATAGTATTGGAAAATCTACTCATAAATGGTATAATTCCGGTTGAAGTTTTACTCGAATTTTTAGTTGGTGATTTGTTGGGGCGAATATTGGAAATATCTAATCCAACACCACCTCTGCGTTTACTAATTTGTGCTAATTCTTCGTCAGTTTTTAAAATTCCTCCGTATGAATCCAAAGGACTTTCCACAACAAAACAATTTGATGCAGAAACATATTGATATGGATTTCCTATGGCATATAAAGGAGAACCTTGCGGAATTATTTTTTCAAAATTTTTGAAAAAATTGTAAATTTGTTCTTCTGATAAAGGATTTTTAAATTTTTGTTTTTCTATTCTAGCAAATTCTTTTGCCAATCTCCGATGCATTTGATCTGGATTACTTTCTACTAATTCATTTTTTTCATTTTTTAATGCATATTTGGACAAAAATACATTAGCTGCTAATTCATTTCCATTAAAATAATTCAAAGAATCTTTAAATGCTTCTTCGTAAGTGTACATATTTCTCTTTCTCTTGTTGTTGTGTTCTGTATTTATGATTTAAACTTATTGAAGAATTCTTCTACTTCACGATCGGATAATCCATATTTTTTCTTAAATTCTTCTCGATGTTGTTTTACAGAATCACCTGTAATATCTACTTCCAATTTTTCTAAAGATGATTGACAAATATCTTTAAGAACATTTACTTCCATTCTAGAAAGATTTTTTCCATGAAGACCATAATCTTCAAATGCTTCAAAGCATAATGGAAATTTAGGTTTGACTAAGTTATACATTGCATCTGCATAATCTCTTGTTTCGATTTGTGTATGTGGATCCATTCTTAACTTTAAGAATTTCATTAAATTGGAACCATCAATTTTCCAATAGACTTCTGTATATAAATTTGGTGGTAATTCTATTCTTGCTAATTCTCTGGCAACACCCAATTTTAGATGTTCTTGATATCTATGATACGATTGAGTATTATGAAATTCTACATCTGCAATAAATTTTTCGACTGTTTCTGGATCTAAATCTCCAGAACGCCCTTGTTTATTATTCTTTGATTGAGATTTTACATATTCTGCCGATGGAATATAAAAATCATCTTCTGCTTCTGAATATCTCAAAGACATTTCATTGGTAGATGCCGTGCGATGTCTAATTATTTGCCGAAAACAAAAAATTGGCAAACGAATATGCCATTTTGTTTCTATCATTTCTACTGGAGTATTGTGATAGTTTCTTATTAGATATCGAATAAGATTTCTGGTGTCACTAACTTTTCTGGTTCCTTTTGCATAGGAAACTCTTGCTGCTTGTTCCACATCTTCATCGGAACCCATTGTGTCTATTAATCCTACAAATCCACCATTATGAATAGGAATATATCGAGAATCATTTAATATTTCATTCTGTTTTGTCATTTTCTATATTTTCCGTTTCTTGTATAGATTCAGTATTTATTGTAACATTATAATATTCGTAGCCTTTTTTAGCTGAAAGAATTTCAATCAATCTTTTTCTTTCTTCTTCGCTTATTTGTAATTGAATTTGTTTTATCACTCAAACTACCTTTCTACCTTTTCCTATTTCTTCGTGGCGTTGTTTTAAGGTTATTTCCACACAACACATTTCAAAGTATTCATCAAATTTATTTTTATCTGGTTCACCGTTATCATCTGCCATAAGATTTCTTAAATCATACCAATCTTTTTCTTTTGGATTTACTATTGTTGCTTCATATAATGAAGATACAGGATTTCCTAGTGGTGAAATAAAATCTCCTATTTTATATTTCTTTTCGGACAATCCAAAATCAACATTTTTTCCTTGATTTTTAATACAACGATAAACATATAACTGCGGCGGTTTCTTTTTGCCCATTAGTTATTCTCCACTATTTTAAATGTCCCTTGATCATTATTTTGAATCCATTGTTTTAATTCTAGATATAAATCTTCGACAGTTGTAGCACCCGGTTGAAAACCTACAGTTTTGAAATATTCAGATGCCAGTTTCAACGATTCTTCTAAAGTAGGAAAAGCTCTAGATAAATTATGATTAAAATAAGACGCATTTAGAATACCAGATCTAGTAATCCAAATAACTATACCTTGGTCTAAATGAAGATTATCATCTTTTGTTATTTTTGCTTTAGTAACTTTATTTTTAATTGTTTTCTTTTTCATAATTATAAAAACCAATTTATTATTTCACATTTAACTATTTTTTTATGTTTTATTAATTTTTGAGCTAAAGACTTTGCATTTTCTAATTGTTTTGCTGGTACATCTGTATGATCTTCTTCACATTTCCATCCAAAATTCCATCCAAATATCATTTTGTCTTTTCCACAATAATCTATAGAGTGTGGGAAATATTTATCAAAATAATTTTCATTCGTAGTTTTTACCTTAACTCTAAGATAATGATATGTTGGCTTGGACGATCCCCAATTATATTTTGTTATTTGAATTTTATCTTTCATACCTTCTTCCATTGTTTAAATTTTGCCAATGCCATTAATCCTTCATGTATATTCGAATCGACAATAGTTTGAGGATTATATCCCTTTAACACCATTTCATTAATATCTTTTTGTGATATACCTTCGGGCCACATACAAACGGAATAACCCATTTTTATACTACCTTCGATTCTCTTGCAAATTTCTCTGCTATAGGGTTCATTATCAAAAACAAATACTGCAAATTGTTTAGCACAAGGCAAATTACATTCTTTGATAGAATCTGCTCCTGCTAATGCAATACTATTCTGCAAAAACATGGAATCAATAGGACCTTCTACAAAATAAGTCCTTTTGTTTTTGTTATGTCTTTCTAACCCATAAAACTTATATCCCTTGTAATTGGGATCTTTTACAGAAATATATCTTAAATTAGAATTTTTCTCGAAACTTCTACCTTGCATCATAAAAACGGAACCAGTTTCATCAAAAAATGGTATTACTAATCTAGGTTCTTGTTTAAGATCATTTTTATCTGGATCTAGTTTTTGAGCAAGATCTGCATAATCTTCTGTAAAATATAACTTGGAATAAAACTCTTTTGGTATTTTACGAGAAGAAACATACAACTTAGCATAATGTGTTTCTGGTAAAGACTCGATAGAATCTAATCCTACTAATATAGAATTTGATAATTTCTTAGAAGTATCTTTAGAAGTAAAGGTAACATTCTTTTCGATATCTTTATTTCTACCAAATGTTTCTAAGCAATATTGTCTATAAAGATTTGCATCAAATTGCTTTAGAAATACAGAAAAATAAAATGCATATTGGCAGTTATGGCATTTAACATAATACGTTCCTTCTTCCTGGTAGAAATAAAATCTTCTTTTGGTTTTATTCTTTTTGGAGTCACCACATAATGGGCAACGACAAATAGCCATAGTAGAACTCTTCCAAGAAAATTTCTCTAACTTGGAAGAAATCAGATTAATATATTTTGTGTCTATGAAAACGCTCATTTAAACTTCAAACATTCCCGATAAACTGTTTTTTCTTTCAAACGACCATCCAATAGAATTTACGATATTTTTTAGAGGATCAATAAACGCTTTTTCGAACTGCGTATTATAGTCAACATATTTGTGCAAGTCAAGTTCGGTGGGCAATTTTTTAGAAAAACTGATGATTTTTTCTTTAGTTGGATTTGGTTCTTTCAAGTAAACAAACTTGATTTTATCTCCACTTGTAATACTAGAATACTTTTTAGTTAGTTTGTGTTTCTTTAGTAGATCATTATATATTAATGCACCTTTAACTGCTATAGGAGTTCCCTTAGAAAAAACATTTTCTTCATCTGCATATTCTTTCATGCCATTTACACCGCGGGGAAATGCGATTTCTTCTGGTGTCAGTTTCTTAAACTGTTCCTTGAAGTCTTCGATATATTGAATTAATGTTTCTTCGTCCTTTGTAAGAATTATCTTTATACATTCCTTTAATCGATCGCGGCAGATTTTTGGAGTGGAAGACCGTTGAACTTCTATACCCATTATTTTTAGTTTTGGTTCATGATACCTGACACCTTCGGAATCATAAACATTCATCATATAACGTTTCTTGGCTGTCCATACACCACGATCTGCGATAACTTCTCGTTTCATTTCCATTCTTTGAGAATATGAATTGAGGTAATCACCCAATTCAACATATTTTTTGTTAATGAATGGAGTTAATATTTCTTTGCAAAACTTATTCAAAAAATCTATTATTTTAGTCTTATTGGTTTCATTTGGAATAGCAAGTAAAACTGCTTTCTCTAAATTTAACATGCAAGAATCAGTATCCGAAGCAATTACGTAGTCTTCGTTTTGAGTTTTAAATAACTTATTTAAGTATTCATTTAGTTTTATTTGAATCCAACGAATTGAAAGTTGTCCTGTTAAAGTAATTGCCTCTGCTTGTCTCGTATCGTAAAATCTAGAATATTCATTCCCGATTCCCCCATAACAGGAATTGGCAGAGATTTTATAACCTTTTTGCAGAGTATCGTATTTAGCAAATAATTTTTTTAGTTTTTCTTTTTCTTTTGGATCTTCTGTTTTTTCTATTTGACTTTCATATTCTTGTGCTTTTTTCTTTGCTTCTGCTCTTTTCTTGAACATCATGTCCATGAGTTCTCCAAGAAATCCTTGTTTATCTCTATGAAATAATTTTCCATTTGCAGCCAAACAAAGATTTTTTTCCTTAAGAAAAGATGTATCTATTTTTTTATTCAACAAATCTTCAATTGTAACATCTATAGATTCATCAGATATAGTATCTGCTGATATGTTAGTTCCTATCATAAGACTAGGATAAAGACTTGTTAAGTCAAAACTAACTACCCAATTATGAAATCCTACTTGAGGATCTTTAACATATGCTCCAGAAAACTGTTCAGATTTTTCTTGATGTTTTCTTTGATGAACAACAACATTTTTCTTTAGTAAATGATTGTAAATAATACAATCCCAAGTTCTTACTTGACTCATTACATCGTCATAATTACATTTTGCCAAATATGCAAGTGAAATGTGTAATTCTAATAGATTTAACTTTTCATCGAGTTCTTTAACAATATCAACGTCAACTACGTTATATTCCACGAATTTTTGAAAATCTTGAGTGTAGAAATCTTTAAGACTTTCATATTGACTATAATCTAACTTTCTTTTACCTAATTCTACAGAAGCAATGTTATCTAATGTATAAGATTCCTGTGTTACATAAGTATATTTTCTATACAATTCGTAATAGTCTAAAATGGATATACCAGTTATCTTATACGTAGTTACTTCTTTTCCTCGAATATCTAATTTTTCTTCTGTGATTAATCCCCAAGGAGAAATTTTCTTTGCTGTTTTTAGATCTATTAATTTAGTAATTCGATTAATAAGATAAGGTAAGTCATACGACCTTATGTTCCAGCCCGTGATAGCATCAGGAGCCAATTGATTCCAGATAATAAGAAAATCTTCCAACATTTCTTTTTCGTCTGTATATTCTCTACATTCCGTATTTGGAAGATTTAAAGTGTATTTTCCTAAAGCAAATACCCATCTCTTGTCATTAATACGAATAGTAATAACATTTATTCTTTCAGAAACTTCTTCTACACTTGAAAATCCATTTTCTGATTCAGTTTCAATATCTATAACTGCCACTCGAATAGAATTCATATCATATTCTGCATCTTCATGATTTGGATACAAAGATGCAATATACTGATAAATCCAACCGGTATTACCGTAGATGTTAAAATTAGAAACATCTTTGTATTGTTCCATAAACTCACGACAATCTTTTATGGTTCCTGGATTTATAGGTTCAACATAGGTTCCCTGAATGGTAGTAAAGTTAGTAGGCTTTGGTGATTCAGCATATAAAGTAGGATAAAAATTCTCTACTTTTTCTTTTATTGGATTACCATTTTCGTAACCACGATAAAGAATAGAATTACCATAAGTATGTACATTTGTGTAAAACTTCATTTATATTCCCAAAAATTTATTAATTCCTGCGCCTATCTTTACCCAATACTTCAACAATACAATAACTAATACTATCATTCCTATTTCTCTGAAGAAAATAAGAAGACCCAGTATTAGAAAAATCCAAAATAGGTAATATAAAAATCTACCTATTGCATAAGGAAATAAATCAGCGTTTTCGCTTTTTCTTCGCATTTTTCTTTACTTTCTTCTTGGATTTCTTTTTAGTTTCATCAAATTCATCAGGAAGAAATTCTCTATATTTCAAATCATCAAATTCTCTGGAAAGTAATCCTCTTTCAAACATCTCTTCTTGATGAATCATTGCCATTGCATTCCAGCATATAGCAGCCAAATGATCTTCAGATCTATCTCCACCTTTATATTTTACTGCGTGGCGAAACAGAGACTCTAAAAATCTTTTTTGGGACATTCCAATTTTCCAATTGTCATCTCCATATTTTTGACTTCCGTTACCAAAATGCTTAGCAATTCTAATTTCAGCATGTGCAGGAATTAAATCAAATCTACCTTTTCCTTCATTACTATCTCTAACTGCTCCATTTTTAAATTTTTGCATTTTTCCGCTAGATTGAACTTTATTATACTTCATAATGTTTCCTCAAACATTGTTTTCATACTATTATTTGCTTCATCATTTAATCTGTTCAAACAAATATTACAATATTCTTTGTTTATTTCAATACCAATATAATTTCTGTTTGAATTTTTGGCTACTACACAGGTAGTTCCTGATCCACACATTGGATCTAAAATTATATCTCCTTCTTGACTAAAACAAGATATTAAATCTTGTGCCAATTTATCAGGATATGTTGCCGGATGTTTTAGTTTTTCTTTATTTCCTTCTGTGTTTGAAGTAGAATATTCCCAAATAGTACCTGGGCATTTAGTATCTTGTTGTACTTTTTCTTCTATTTTTATTAAAGTACCATCAGTTTTTCTTTGTGTTCCATGCCATTTAGCACCAGAATGTTTAGCAGGAATCTTTAAAGATTCTTTATTGAAATATTTTGGTTTATCGCCTTTAAAAAATATCAAAATATATTCATGGTCTACTCGAAATCTTTTGGACCACCATGCACCAGGTTTTCCGTGTCTAGAATATATACAACATTCAAATAACTTAAATCCAATTTGTTTTACCCAATTTACTGCAAGAGAAAAAGTTGTTAGGCTTTTAGCAAAATTCTTTGTTCCATCTTGAATAACAACACAACAAACACCACCATCTTTTAAAACTCTAAATAATTCTTTACCTAAACCGTCTATATCAAAATTTGAATTTCCACCATAATCTCGTATTTCATCATATGGCGGGCTAAAACAAATTAAATCAACAGAATTATCCTGTATAGATTTAATTGCATTATTACAATCATCATTAATTATTTGATTCATTTTCCCGTACTTCCAAACCCACCAACTCTATCAGATTTCTGTGAAGGTGGTACGTCGGTCTGCTCTAGATCATATGCAAGCACCGGGATCATTTCAAGTTGGGCGATACGATCATCGTGATTTATTTTTACAATCTTATTGCTAGTATTTAAAATCATTATAAAAGTTTCATGAAAATAATCAGAATCAATTACACCTTCAGAATTTGCCAATACTAAACCTAACTTAAGAGCATTTCCTGATCTTGAATGAACTCTTACAGAATAATTTTTTGGAATATCAAAGATTAATCCTGTAGGAATCAAAGCACGATCTCCAGGATTTAAATTGACAAATTTTACATTATCTAAATGAGTTGTTTTTCCTGCCAAGTATTTTATGTTATTATTATCTTTATCATAAACATTTATCAAACATGCTTCATTTGATCCAAAATATGCATGAACATCAAAACATGCTGCTTGTTCTGTACCAAATTTAGGATCTTTTACGTCATTATACTTCTTGAAATACTTTAATTTTAAATCCATATTATTTTCCTTTATATAAAACCAAAGACAAGAATTTACTTCTTGCCTTTAGCACGAATACTCAAATATTTTGTGTTTATTCTTCTGTTTTGATTGTACCAAAAACAGACATAATATCGTAACTTATATTGAACTCGGAAGTAATTCCTTCACCGGGAGAATATTGTAAGTTAGAAGTCAAACAAATTCTTCCGCAAGAATTGGAAACAGTTCCAGATTCTTCTTTTCCAGAAATAATAGTGTTTACTAATTCACAATAATTTTCTATATGGTATTTCTTTAACTCACCAATCAACGTATCATAATCGAAAAATCTCTTTTCATAAAAATTTCTTGATATTTGCAATATAGAAGGATAGGCTGCTTCTAATGCAATATCAATTTTTTCCAATTCTCGCAATACTTGTGCTTGAATTGTTTCTGGAAGATTGTTAAAATCTTCCAAAGTAGAAACTATTTCACTCGCATAAACCATACTCATAATATAACTCCTTCATTAATATTTTTTAATACCTACAGTATATTTTTCTTTTAATACCCAATCTTTTTTCTCTGCAAATTTTACTACTTTAATAGAAGACATTAAAGCCACTGGTTCTTCTGTTTTGTTTTGATCCAAAATACGAATCAAGCCCCAATCTTCCAACAAATTTGCTATTGTATTTCTACGAGCCAAATCATCTTCATCAAAAGTAATTTCGTGTCCATCTAATCCAAAAAGTTCTTTAAAATGGATTATCGCATATTTTCCTTTTTTGTGTAAAATATGGCACGATTGCCACAGAGTCTTATCTTTTTTAGACGCAATTCCAATGCGAGTCAGTGTTTCTTTAATTTTTAGAAAGTTTTGAGGATCAGTTAATTGTATTTCAACTCCGTAGCCTCTAAAAATATCTTCATTTGGTAGATTATCAGTCATATCATTATTTCCTTAATAGAATCAATGATATTTATTTTTTAGGAATGTTGTCCTCTACTGATTCCACAATTTTCTTTATTTCGTCGATTTGTGCCTCGGAAAGACACTTTAATGCTTCAATTGCCTTAGAATCCGAGTAATTGTAGTATTTTTTGATTACTTCTAGATTTTCAGGAGTTTCTGATTTACCCCATTTAGCATATCTATTTCTCTTTTTGATTCCATTAAGATAGTATGAATATTGTAATTTTTTGTCTAAATGACCATATTGGTTCATCAAATTTGCCATCAGAATAGTATCCGGGAAATAAGATAAACCTCTGTTTACTAAAAAAGGAATATAATCTTTTTCATTTGCTTCGGAATCACCGATCAAATCTTCTTTAGTATTGTTTATAGAATTTAAAAAATCAAATGGGCTATACATAATTAAACTTCCGATTGACCACTATCTTCCTGTGTATTTGGAGGTTCTTTAGCATTTAATTCTGAAATACCTTCTCCTTTGATATTAATTATCAAAGGAACAGGAATATAAATCCATTTCTTTGAATCATGAAAAGAATGTAATAATAGTGAATCAAATATACAAATTCCTGATTTTCGGTTGATAAGCGGTGCTTCAATATATTCATCATGAACAACAGTTTCTTTATGGCAAACATTAATAGTATGTATCTTACCGGTTAAATCTTCGTAGGTTATTTCCAAACTTTTTGGTGCTATTTTCTTTAGTGTTTCATCTGCCCATTTGGATAATAATATATCCTGAAAGCATTCTATTTGAAAGAATTCATCTTCTTTTTCTGCTGGTTGCTTTTGAATAATACTCAAAAACTGCATGGTATTAAAAAAATAACTCTTTCTTTCTTTAAAGAAGGATTTTCTTAGTGCTGCACATTCTTTACTATATTGCAGAAATGGATACTTCATTTGAATTCTCATAGTATCTTCTATAAATTTTTCTGCTAATTCAGTAGGCATTTTTGAATGTTCTATAAATTCCACAATGGATTCATGAACCAAAAATGGATTTGTATCCGCTCCATCTAATGCCTCTTGGAGTTTCTTTTGCATTTCTCTTGGAGCATAATTTATCATGAGTTGACAACATTCTTTATAATATTCTATCATATTATATTTCTTATATAACCCATGAACACTAATGGTTAAATCATTTGCTGTTTGAAGTTTTGTTGTCATAATATAAGTATTTATGTTTTAAACTCTGCGTTCATCATTATTTCTACCATACAAGCAGCCAAGCAGATTTCTGCATCGGCTGAAAAAGAAATCTTATATTGGTATTCGGCTAAAATAAGAATTATCTGAGGTATACATTTCTTGTCAAAATGTTCAGATAAACCATCATATATCTTACGGAAGAGAGTTGCATGATCCATTTGAGCATTTACAGCAACCCATTTACGAACATCCGTAAAACTCTTTGCTTTCATAGCAGTTAACAATTCAGATATATTTACATCCGATTGACGAATTAGAATTCCTTCGTCTATCTTTCCGGACATAGAATAAGTCTGAATTTCACCCAGAATTCTTCTAAAGTCTGGAAATCTACGAATGATTAATTCGGCTACAACTTTTTCTTCGTATGTAATATTTTCGGTTACTAGAATAGTCTTAATACGATTCAGCAATTCTTGTGCTAACTTTGGTTTTTCTTTTGGTTGAATTACAAAATCTATAACCGTACATCTAGAATGCAAAGGATCAATAATTCTATTTTTATAATTACAAGTTAAAATAAATCTACAATTAGAAGCAAATTCTTCTAGAAATGCTCGGAGCCCAGTTTGAAACATAGAGTTTCCACCGGAACCATCTACCTCATCAATAATAACAACTTTATATCTACCGGATTCATTTAATGTTACCGTACTTGCAAAGTTTCTAATGGTAGTTCTTAAGGTATCAATACCTCCGTTTTCACTACCATTAATAAACATTACATCGACACCTAGTTCATTACACAAGGCTTTTGCTACCGTAGTTTTTCCACAACCAGGAACACCAGACAAAATTAGATTTGGTAACACACCAGATTTAACTATATCTTTAAATGTTTTTTTGAGCGCAGAAGGTAATATACAATCATCAATTACTTGTGGGCGATACTTTTCCACAAATAAGTATTCATTTTGTGCCATAATTTATCCATCAATTAAGAATTCCAAGAACTATCATGTTCCATAGCAACTAAATATTTCAAATCCATTCCTTGATGCACAAATTCACTGACTTTATTTTTACTGATTTTAACTTTGTAATTACCAGAAAGAAGTTTTAAGTTTTCAACCTTAAAGAACATTCTAAAGTCTTTTCCGTTACTATCTCCAACACGAACCGAATAAGTATTACAAAGATCATCTTTCTTATCAATTAACTTTAAATAAACACCATCACCATTTGTTTCAATGGAAAGATGTCCTAATTGAAGAACAGAAGATGCCTTTAGTAGATCAGTAAAATCTTTTTGTAAGAGATCAAATTCAAAATCAGCAGTAAGTGGTTTAATTTTCTTGCTTAAACTTGCTGCGAGATCCTTCACAAGAACTGGATCTGAATATCTATAAACAACAGAAGATCCGGATTGACCTTTGATAGTCACCGAATCTGTACCAAATTCAAAATCTGGATCTTTGAAAAGACTTACAGTAGCCAAAAACTTATTAAGGTCAAACAAACAAAATTCTGTTTCGAAAGTTTCTGCTACGGTAGACTCAACAATAATAGTCGGTCCACTGGATCCACCAAAAAGTGTCTTTAAATTACTTCCTGGTTTTACAACCAAATTTGAATTGATTGATGCGAAGTTTTTCAACAACGCCAAAGTGTCACTACTAATCTTCATTATAACTCCCATTATATAAGAAACAAACGTCACTCAATTATAGACGACCAGAACTGCTAAGTCAAGTGTCGTCTGAAAAAATTTTATCGAATTTTATCTTCAACTTTTTGTGCTACAGGATCTACCACTTTATGAAGTGCATCTGATCCAGAAGCAATGGTATTTTTATTGTGTTTGCTGAAAAATACAACCAATCCAGCACCAATTACTAATCCAACAACTAAACCTAATAAAAGCATTCGTTTCTCCTTTTTATCGTAATTCATCACTGAAATCTGCTCTCTGTGAATATTGTTTATCTAATCTACCTAGGCGTCTTTTAATTCTTCCAGCCATTTGTTTGTTTGGGTTAGACTTAGATAAAGCCTGACGCATTTTAGTTTTAATTACTACATCAGATTTTTCTTTATTTTTACCAACTGCTTCTTCTACTTTATCTACGGCAAACTGTGTAGAAAGTTCAGTCTTAAGATTTTGTAGTTTGTCATTTACTCTATTTAGCAACTCGGCTTCAAAAACTTGTTTGAAATCCGTTGCATTTTTTGAATTTGCGAGAGAAACTAAATTTAATAGTGAGTCTTGATTCATGATTTTCCTGCCAATCTATCTCTGAGATTTAATGCTCTTTGTGTACTTTTATACATTCCATAATTTTTACGAATACTACCTGGTTTAGATTTCTCAACTTTTTTTGGAAGTTTCCAGGTAATTACATTTGTGGAAGGAGGACCATTTCTTTTTCCGTGAGCATGAATATGAGATTCTTTAATTTTTGCTATTCTATTCAGTGTTCTACCTGTACTTCTAATAGCCAAATGAGTTTCTTTTTTATCATTTTTCCCCTTTAAAGATTTTTTTGGGAATTTTATAATGCATAAAATTTTTGCTAGTTGGAGGATTTTGTCTTCCGTGAGGTTTATGTTCTACTTCTTCTATCTGTTCCAAATCATAGTTTTCTTCTAAGTAATCCATTTCTTCTTCAGACAAATTTTCAATTGCTTCTTGAGTTAAAACCAAATGATCTGGTTCGGCAGGTGGTTCACCAACAATGTTAGAAGACATTTCTGCCTTCATATCAGTTAATTTACCATCTATCTTATTAGCCAAAATTTCAGAAAATGCCGATTGAAAAGCACTTGCATTTCCTTTTTGTGCTAAAGAAACTAATGTAATCAAACTTTCATTCATATTTTCCACCGTTAGTTTATTTTTCTTGATACGATTGTACATACTTCTCAACTTGTAAGCCTTTTTAATTCCTGTTGCTTTCTTTAAATCTTTGGATTGAGGAGCATCTTTCGGAGAAGAAAAAACAGGAATTCTTTTTGCTTCATCTATTCCATATGATCTAAAGTTTTTTGTAATTCTATCTTTTCTAGATTTAATCAAATAATCTTTCCGTACATTACTTTTTGTTTTATCATATTTTTTTGAGGTAGGAAAAGTTCCAAGAGCAGATTTTAAACTGTTTGCCGAAGGAACACTTTCTTTTAACTTTTTATATCTATCAATAGGTTCATCTATAGAAGTATGTTTTAAACCTTTTGGAGGATTTGTTCGAAGTGGATTTTTAAAAGAAGAATCTCTCTGAGAATTTGAACGATATTTATTTAATATAGAAGATTTTTTGGGTACAGATTTTAAACTACTTATATTTCTTAGATCCGATTTATTTGTATCTTTTTGTAGAACAACAGATGCTTCATCCATTTTTTTTACTGGCTTCATGTACTTACTTAAATCGCTTTTTGGCTTATCAAATACTTGTTTTGAACGATTATGCTTCTTTAATTTATCTAATAAATCACTTTGGTGTGCTTTAGCAAAAATATATTCGCCTTCTTTAGAATCTCTTTCCTGTCCTTTAGGCATAGACTTAGCTGCCTGTTTTAATTTAGAAATATCAGATTTACTTTGAATAAATCTATCTTTGAGAGATTCGGTTTTCAAATACTTGTCATACCATTTCGGAAGACTTTTTTGTTGTTTCCGCAATCTAGAAAATTGTCTTTGTAATCTTTCGGGAGCTTTACCTTTTTCTGGTATTTTTGACATATTATTTGCAATTTTAGATTTTAATTTTAATCTGCGTTGCCCGTCGGTTTCTGATCCTTTTTGACCATAACCTTCAGTTTTCATAGGTTTACGAAAAGCAGCCAAAGATCCAGAAAGTTTTTTCCGCAATTCATCTGCTTTTGCGGTTTTTTCTTTGTCTTGTTTTAGTTTATTCTCTGCGGATTTGGTATCGATTACGGCACGGTCTTTTTCGTATTTAGAAAAAGACGCCGTGGTTCGATCCCATCCTGGATGTGATTGTTTGGATGTCATGTATTATTTTCTCTATCGAGTTTAATCTTTATTTTAAACGTCTTCTTTTTGATTCATCATCTTTATATATTTTTCTGGAAATGGAATTGTCAAAATCTTTTTCTAGTCTCTTATCATTATATCTAGATTTTTCATATTTCTTTCCAACAGATATCATTTTTCGTAAATTTCTTTTGGTTCCAGAAGAACCTTCATCCAACTCAGAAAAATATTCTGAAAGTTCTTCTATTAATCCGGTCTTTTCTTCTTCAGAAATTTCATCCGACTCTAACAAATTTTCAATAACAGTCAATTCTTCTTCTGTAAGTTCTTCAAATTCTTCCTGTTCTGAAACCTTGACTGGCTTGCCTAATTTGGCAAGTGTTCCGCTGTAAGGAGCCTTGTAGTCCTTAGCTTTTTCCAAGTCTTTTTTCTTGGCTTGAAGTTTAGCTTTGCTAATTTTCATTCTATCTTTTAAAGAAGCAGTATCATAGGTATTTCCAGATTCTTCCGATTCTGCAACGCGAGTGATCTTCTTATATTTGCTCACATCTCCAGCCAAAGATTTACGAATTCTTTCTGCTGCGTCCGTTCCAACTTTTGGACCTGCGGCATAGTCAGCACCAGTCAATTTTTGCCCGGGGCGAACAAATGGAATTCTTTGTCTGTGCCCTCCAGCAGGGCGAGATTTGCGATCTTGAAATTTAGAAAAAGTTCGTTTCTCGTAAAGCCCGTTCCAGAATTCTTCTTGTTCCGATTCCGAAAGTTCATTTGACTCAAAAATCTGCCCAAGTTCTTCCAACTCCGAATCAGAGAAGTTTTCCTGCAAAAGATCCATTTCAAAAGATTCTAAGATTTCTTCTTTTTCTTCGTCTGAAAATTCATTCGATTCTAAAATTTCGACCACATCTTCTAGAAAAAGCGTTGATTCAATTTCTTCATTTAGTTTTTTTTCGTCAAGACGAGCAACCATTTCTTCCAACTTGACATTTGCTTTTTCTGCATTCTCAAAGATTCCTACAACGACCGAACAACCACCAGTGTCATCTCCGGAACCTTCTCCAAGACGCTTGCGCAATTCATATTTTCCAGAATTTTCATTTTTCTGCACAAACAAAGATGCTTCCAAAGAAGATCCAAAAGCTTCTTTCACTGTCTTTGTTTTTGCCTTTAATGCCAACTTTGCAGCATGGTCTTTGGCGCCTTGTAGAGTTTTCTTTCTGGTGACTAAGTATTTCTTTCCATCTGGACCTGTGTTCATGACCGCACATCGCCCGTCACCCATCTTGCAGGCAGAATAGCCTTCAGAAATCTCAAACTCTTCCGAAATAGTCAAAGACGGATCTAAATTTTCACTTTCCATTTGTTTTCCTTTTTCTCTTCTTTTAATAGCAGAATAAGCTCTATCATTTGCTCGGACATCATGTGATGCCATTTTTTCTCCAGAGACATCTGCACCTTTTTTAAGGAGTTGTTTGTAAACTCTTTGATTTCTTTTGAATCCAGAGGAACCTTCTTGAACTTTATTGTATCCTGTTAATTTTCTATCATTTCCACGTACAACACCTTTAAGATATTTTGTAATTGAATTGTGGAATTTGTCTGTGTCAGGATTTGTATCCGCTTTTTTCCCCAAAGCAATCATTCTACGCTTATTTTTATTTAAGCTGTTGGAACCCTCCACCTGAACATCTTCCTTTTGCGTGTTTCGTGGAGAATTTTGTTTTTCCGAAGAAGTCTTCATTCCAGGAGTCGAAAGCAAACGAATTTTACGAGCTTTTGCAGATTCCGCATCTCCGTGACGAGAAACTTTCTTTTGTGAACCATCCGGATCCGTTCGAATGATTACGAAGTCGTGTTTGCCTTCTTGCTCTATTCTATAAGTTATTGCCATAGATAATGTTCCTCTGTATCCACATATTTATGAAAAATCAATTCTCGTCGAACGGAAGCCAACAACACACTTCTCATGTAGTTTTCCTGAATTTGATCAAAAAACGAATCCGACTTTGCTCCCCAAGAATTCATGATGTTTCCATCCGGGTTGATTTTGCAAAATTCCGAACCTTCCACAAATCTGCAAGAATTGTCTTCTGTATGATAGAGCCCCAGATAGTGTCCCAATTCATGAGTCAGAACGATTTCATTCCAACCACCGTCAAAAATGAAAATTCCATATTTCAGATTTCCAGAATTCCATGGAAACGCGCTCAATCCACAAAGATTTCCTTCCGTTCGATCAAAGACATAGAACACCGAAATCGCCTCCGGTTCCACCATCGCCAGATTTCTGTAGTGATTTTCCCAAGGTATTCCAGAATATTTAGGAATCCAATTAATATTCACTAATTTAAATTCTATGCCAGATTCAGAAAATTTCTCGTTCGCCGCCAAAATTTGATTGAAGATTTTGTTCTCATACGCCGCCTCACGATATCCTTTATATCCAAAGATATTTCTCTCAAAAGAAGATTCTACTGTAACTTTCACCGGAACACAAAGTTTAGATTTTTGTATAGAAGGAACCGGTTTATGAGAAGAACAACCAGATAGAATTACCAGAAATACCAAAAACACACAAATAAATCTACTCATTACTTTGCTCCTAAACAGACATAAACTAACCATATAAAAGACATATGAATAACTAACCAATTACATAAGTCATCAGTAGATTTATTTTTTAGTTTTATTATTTCCAGTTTTATTAGATTTACTAGAGAAGATACGAGTGTAATTTTCATCCCATTTCTTCCAGTTTACCTTACGGTAAGAATCACCTTTACCAGCTTCGTGTTTCATTGTCATATGAAAGGTATTTATGAATTGTTGGTAAATGCAGTTTTTACCAAAAAAAATTTTGGAATTGACGTATACACTGAAAAAATCTGGAGTTTTTGTAGATATTGTTTATGTGGAAAAATAATTACTTATGGGAGATTTGCAGAAATCTGGAGTTTTTGTAAGTATATAATATAAGAAAAAATAATTACCTATAGGATATTAGTGGTATTTGCAGAAATCTGGAGTTTTTGTGGGTGTAATTCCTTTCGAATAATTTACTTAAACTACACAATGATACTTACATACACGTCGTTTATATAGTCACTTTACGCTATTCAGCGACTACACAACAATAACTCACTTTACACTGTAAAGTCACTAAACAACAATAACTTACTTTACAATACGAACAAAATGCGAAAATCAAAAATAGGTTAGTGCCCACTAACATCGATTCCGGTATTATAGG
>ERZ724522.658-NODE-658-length-21063-cov-4.540794_pt1 | contig 21063 bp, 23 predicted proteins | sample MGYA00376055_ERZ724522 | MGnify/ENA primary metagenome ERZ724522 (study PRJEB28724, sample SAMN07190884) | wastewater metagenome | isolation source: effluent of sewage treatment plant in Hong Hong | place: Hong Kong | collected 2016-03-17 ...
TCCTTAACTTATTCCAATCCGATGTAATCAAGAAATCCTTCAATCAAAGGTCTATTCTTACGGTTTTAACTGTCTTACTTAATGGTTCGTGGTGTTCTTCGGCATGGATTGAGACGAAGTATTTCCCTGCTGCCGTTCTTGTGATTGTGCATTTGCCTATTTTTCCTTTTATCTTACGGTGGACATTGACTTTTATTCCTTGTTTGAACTTGGGGATAAAGAGATGTCCATTTTCGATGGAAGCAAATTGTTGGACTGTGAAGGAATTCTTGTTTCGTTTTGATTTGAAGCGAGGAAATTGAGCTTGTCCCTTAAAGAAATTGATGTATGCCGTATCCAAACAGCGAAGAGCGAACTGAAGGCTTTGAGAGTTGACTTCTTTGAGCCATATCGTTCCTTCTTGCTTCTTTAGCTTAGTGAGCGATGCTGATTGCTGGTGGTATCCATCGGATTTCTTGCTGGCTTGATATTGTTCTTTCCTTTCGTTCAGAAAATGATTGTAGATGAAGCGAGTGCATCCGAAATGCTTGTCGATAAGAACTGTCTGCTCCTTTGAGGGTTCTATGGCAAAGCGGTATGTCTTGTGGATGATGCTCATTCCATCCTAAATAGGTGAATTTATGGAATTTGGATGGCTATTGTAAAAAATATCCAATTAAGCAAGAGAAGGGTTTGAAATAAATTTTTGTGTTCACACTTGCATTTGAAAAGAAGTGTTGTATATTTGCATCGGATTCGACGGTAAACGTTCTTTGAACATACGATACTCTGAGGCCCGATGGGGTCTCCCAAGTCTGCAAGGGCTTGGAAGCCTCGAAAGAGGAAGATAAACTTGGTAACAAGGATAAAGGGCATGGGGGCTGTAAAAGGCTCCCGTAGTTCAGCGAAGTGCCCGCCCTGTAGTGGTCGTAAGACTGCTGCGGAGACGATCCATCAGCATTTAATACCGCTCCTGAGTGACCGCACGGTCGTAGGGAGTAGCGTCAAACCAAGGCGCTGAAGGGGGTCGTGAGACTTCTGAGGGAGGAATGCAGGCTTTCGGAGCGATCCGAGGCGTCTTTTCTGGTCAAGAAGGCGCTATAGTGCGAGGTGTGAGAAGCCTAGTGCGATGTCTGGTTGTGTGTTACCCCTCTGCTATGTATGCTCACTCGTGAGCGTGCATTGTAGGCGTCTGTCGAAAGCTGGCGCCCAAGTAGACAAGAGGGTACGATATGCAGCATTCAAGCAACTCAACGCTTGATAGGGAGGTGTTCTGTATTCCGTTGCTCAAAAGGTGGCGGAGCAGAGGCTTGTCGCCACATCTTCCACGACACTGAACTTAAGGCCAAGCTACATGCTTAACATTTGCAACAATGTTTGAACAAGTGCGACAGGCGGTCCTAGGGGATAAGACATCTAAGCTCGCTGTGGGTCAAACCATAAAGCGAGTCAAGGAAGGGCTCAACCCTCTTTGATTGATGGAGTAATTTACCTGTTAGTGCTTAGCTGGCATTGATTGGTGGGTCTTCGTCGAGTACTCGGGCCGATAAGCGTGGTGATAGCGTAAACTCACCGATGTTGACGGGGTCCCCTCTTGAAAGGGAGGGAGGACAAGAGTGCCAACCGTAAAAGGGTACAGCGCTCAAAAGCCTTGTCTTATAAAGCTGTAGTCTCAGGCTTTTAACAGAAAGGCTGCCCTTAATTGGGTGGCCTTTCTGTTTTTTTACTATGTTTGTATCATGGAATTATCATTTGTATTAGCATCAGAATTGAATGTCACACTGTTCGACGAGCGCGTCTCGGCCATATCGGATCATGACGAAGGAGTGAAGTTGGTGGCCAAAAAGGATATGTTGGCCAGAGGATTCTTTGAAGAGTCCTCAATGTCACAAAGTTTGATCGTCAAAGGGGAGGAGGATGTGGACGCCACATATTCCCTTACCAACAGGAAGCTTCTCCTGAAGGATGTCATTGTGGATATTGACGTTCAGGTGTCCAGCATGGGTAAAATGGACCTGTTGACCCTGTCGCATGGAGGTAGGCTTACGTTGGTCGGTGAAAATGAAGTTGCATTCCTTTTGGTGTCAGAAACCGGAGAGGTGGATGCGAAAGTCGAACATGATCATGGTTTTGTTGGCGAATGGACAACCATACGCATGTTCATGTTCTCCGAAACAAGGATGGTCTTGTTGTTCAATGGAAAGGAATTGTTCTGGGATGTGCCCAAAGAGATAGTTGAGAATATTGAGATCAAGGGGTTTCTTGGTCGGATATCAAATACAAACGCAGCGATAAGCTCAATAAGAGTCTACGATAGAGCTTCGTTGGACAGGTTGACAGAGCCTACCAACGAAAGTCAAGAAGCATTGGAGATGTTCAATGCGTACAAAAACACGAAATCAGAACCACAAACACAGAATACAATGGGCGAAACAGCAATGGACATGTTCACTAGAATAACGGGGCTATCTCCTCTTGAGGTATCGTCCATGGATCGAAAGAAGCTTCTTGCAACCATCTATAATGGGTTGAACAAAGAAGAGGCTTACTCCAAATTAAGCCATGATGAACTCCTGAACAAGGCTCACATGCTTTGCTCCAAACTCCTTGTTGGAGAGGAGGTTAAGGTGGACACAACAGTCGTTCTTGATGGCTCATATCGCACGTTTGAGTTCGGTGAATTGAACAAGGATAACTGTACAGCGGAAAAGCTTCTGTACTTGGTCCGGAAGTACCCGGATGTATGGCTCAAGCGCATCCAATGATAATCGAGGCTATTTACTCTCACATCAATACACAAACATCATGAAAGATCAAAACGCATCAAAGGAAGAAGTGCAAAGCGTGTTCAATGCTTGGTGGTTCAAGTTCTCTCTTTTCGGAGCAGCCACTGTGATCATGGCCATTTGGGGAACCCCTCTTTGGACGGGTTTCGCCGCAGGCCTTGGCGTAATGTCCTTTTTCACGTATTTCGGTAAGAGATAACCGAAGTAGCCTACAAGCAGGGAATGAGCATGAGGGGCAGCGGCTCTTCACTGCTCATTCCTTATTTATTGATACATCAATAGCAAAACAACATGAAGTACATCAATGGTCTGATCAGATATGTTAGCAGCTTCATTTACAAGCTCTTTCCATCCCTCTTGAAAAAGAAGGGAAAGAACAAAGAGGGCTGCAAATGCAAGAATTGCGGATGCGACCCTGAAACAGGGCGTTACACCAAAAGTCTTCTGAAGGGTTGAGTTGTAATGGGATCTGTATTTATGAAGACAGGGTCCCAAAATGGCATATAGCATACCACTTCTAAGGAGATTCAGAACTGCTGGAACACAGGACAGCTTTGGGCACGTTTTTTACAACAACAACTTTCTTATTGAAAGAACGGTCGACAGAGGCATAGACACCTATTTGCTGCCCGGAATGTCGGCTTGCACGGGAACATACGACTTCTACGAGTCTCAAAGGAATTCGGTGTTCCTGATATACACAAGGCCAGCCCTGTCTTTCTTTTTTACGGCCAATACGCAGGTATTCACATCCGATACGCGGTTGACCTATATCGTTCAAGACCTTCATAAGATCAGGCATGAGGATGTCGAGGAATATAGAGCGACCAGATCGAGCGATGCTTGGCAACGTGTTGCCGATTCGATAGCAAGTCCGATAATCTCCTACTCTTCGTCAACGTCAGCCGTTACCACTGCATTTACGCTGACCATTCTGCCAGAGCAGTTCATTAAGCCAAGCAAGGGTTATACCGAGGAGATATTCGAGGACAGAGCGGAGTACTTTTTGAACACAAGGTTCATATTCTCTGCTTCATCTTTGACAGATAGTGGATCAACAAGCGGGAATACCAGCGACTTGTTGACATACAATGTGATAGATGATGAAGGGAACATCATAACAAGCGCATATACTGAAACGGAGTACTTTTTGTCCAATGATAGACAGACAACGATAACATACGGTAGCTGGTCAGGCGTATCGGTGAACGGGGTTTTCTTCACGTGTTTCCAGCCGCCAAGCAAGCCTATCCTTCACTTTCCGTTCGTAGCGACAGCGGTCACTCAGAACGGTACGTTCACGCCAACGTTCAACTTCTCGAATGTTGAGGATGGCGACAGTTTTGTGCTTGAGGTCACCTATGATATGACGGATACCGGATTTACGAACACCGACTCGTTTTCTGGTGTTACTCAGTACTTCAGGGAAAAGACCGTGGACAATGTTGAGCAAACACTTGATAAATCAACGACCGTTGATGTCATAGGATCTGAGCGATCAACCTCCATAAAGGTACGCAGGATAAACGCGCCCATAAAAAAGAACAGCCTGTTCCTATATCGAATAGGAAACGTCAAATCCGTGACCAACATCTTTGATGTTGAACAGAGGGTCATAAACTACTCGACTTTTGCCACCGGAGCCACTGGAAGCTTTGACAGCATCAGGGTGTATGTGGACAGCAGGAATACGGAAGTGCCAGCAACCCCGAGCAATATCAGCGTTGTGAATACGAACGGTCTTCAGGTAGCACAGGCAACAAGATCGTGGAGGTCACAATAACAAGGACTTAATAGTAGCTGTCCATCTTGAGGTCGATTATCGTCGTGTCATTCTTCTCTATCGGCCTATCGGGTTTGCATACACCCAGCACCTTGTTGTCGCTTCCAAGTAGATAGACGCTTGTTATGTATGTGCTTCCGGAAGTGAACGTCGAGTTCGTGCTCGTATTCAGGTCGTCTTTTTTGACCGTGAAGCGCACTCTTCTAATGTACTTCTTTTTGACCTTGCTCGCTGTTATGTTGCCATAGAAGAACTCTGGATCTCCCTGCCAGAATGGTTCATCCAGACCAAGTGTTTGTCCAATGCTGCCGCCATTCGCATGAGCAGATAAAGTAAAGTATGTGTTTCCGCTGAATTCATTAGCCGTCGCATAGAATGTGCATGCATTCAATTGTGTTGCCGATAGCCAAACGGCCTGTCCTATCAGACCAAAACGTGAAACACCATATGCATTTGGGTCGGTATTAGTGGGCAATGGCGCGACTTTCCAATCAAATGGATTTAGGTCCAAAACACCAGTGTCTGTGGCGATGTCCACTTCTTGTAGCAGCATTTGTACCCCAACAACATTGTGTCCGGCCCCAGAGAATACTTCAGCACCTGTAGCCCATGTACGTAGGAATGGGAATGAATTCGGCGGAAAAGTCGCCTTGATATACATGGGATTTCCGTTGCTGTCATATTGTCCATCTATACTTTGAATGTATGAGCAAGGCACGCTTTGTCTGGCCCCATATCCGGGGTATGAAACAAGGTGATAAGTCACGTAATATCTTTTCCCCGGAACGGCAAGGCCCGTATAGCCGGAAGTGCTTATTTTTTCATTCGATGGCGAATCTGTCAACTCCAATTGGAATGGAGGACATGTCCAGTTGCGATTGTTCTTCGGGTCCATAGCAGTCAACAACTCTTGATCAGTGATGACTATCGTCTTGAGTTCATAGTAAACTCTACCGACAGCTTGCGCTGATGGCCCTATGCCATCTTTTAGAATAGTATAGCTGGTCTTTCCGGTGCTGTCATAAACAATGTCACTTCCTTTGTCAACCAACTTCAGTCCACCACGAGTTGATGTGCCATTCTGCCCATTTCCATTGCGATGCCATAGAATATGGGGAATGTCCACTTCTGTTTCGCGAGGAACCAGATAGTCTCCATACACATCTCCACTATAGCTGTTGGTATAGTGAATGATACCACAGCGTGGAAGGTGGTCAAGCTTTAGCGCTTGGATCAATCCTGCATAATTTCTTGAGCCAAAAGTGGTGTATGCAACATCGGTTGGAAATGAGATGTCATTTGCCACAGGTATGGTGACCCCGAACTGGGATTCTTGATAAGCGCCTATGTAGCCGACCTTGTTATGGATGTTCATGTTCCATATCGGACATATGGTGGTCGTACCGCTACCATAGTATTGGCTGTATCCACTTAGGGGGTAGAAGTAAAGAGGTTGTTCTTTATGATTTCTAGGAGGTGCAATAGTGTTTTCGTCATAACGCGGTATGACTCTGTCTACTTCTAGTATATTTGTTGAGGAATTGTAATTGTAACGATAGAAATTACTATAATATCCTATGTTCTTTCCATGGATATCAGTTGGACTATCACCGCCGGGCACAATCCATCTTGCAAACAAAAGACCTTGTGTAGGAGGGGGAGTGGTAACCCCACTAAGAACAAAATAATAGAACTTAGGATTGAACCCGAACCAGTATGCATTGGCGCCAAATCCAATTTGACCGGGAAGAAGGTGAAACGTGTCAGTGTACGCAGTAGCAAGACACAGGCTCGTATCCACCCTATAGCCAGAAAGGTCCGTGTTGCCGTTTATGTTCGTGTAGAAGCCTAGCGTTTGGACTGGTTCACTTGTTTTTTGAGTGAGGCTGCACACATTACGCGGCTCAACATCGAAAGGCAATGTGCCATCATAGTTATAGGATATTGTCGAACCATTCCTGTATGGCGCGACAATGATCTCGTTATCTGATGGAGAATAGGTCACGCCGGACCCGAAGGAATAATCAACTTCATCATCAGAGAATGCGACCCTCTTGATCTGTAGATCACCAAGGGCAAGACGTCTCCTACCCTCTTGTGTCAGGTAGGTGTGCAAGGTGAGTTCTTCGTGTTTTCTTATGAAGGCCATGATGTCAGAATATCAGGTCTATTTGGAATTCTATGTATCTACCGTAATTCTTCTTGATAGGATGTGTCGGCTTTGCAACGGCGACAACCCTATTGAGATCATCAAGTATGTACAGCGCAGTTATGTATGTGCTTTCATTCTTGCTGGAGAACGTGGTATTCTTTGTTGAGTTGAACTTATCAGGCAGCAAGGCGAACTTCAAGCTGACGCGCTCCGGGTCCTTGATCAGAGTGTACTCGATGTCCCCGTAGAAGAATGCTTCATCACCATAGGAGAGACCGCTAAAGGTCCTGTCATAATCGTTTCCAGTCAGCACGCCGATATTGTAATCCGTGGCAGACAAGTAGTCTGCACGTGTCATGGTGAATTGATAGCTGCTCAAGCCGCTGGCCGATATCGTGGATTCACCACCGGGAAGCGAATAGGCTCCACCACCTGAAAGCTTCTTCCAACCAGTATGGGATACGCTTGATAGACCGCTGTAAGAACTGGTCGGAATCTCCTTGACAAGAATGTTCATCGCATTTGCGTTCCATCCAGTTCCAGAGAATTCAAGGCTTCCTATTTTCCTTGTCGATCTCAAATATGGGAAATGGGTGTTCGACACTTGGGCAACAAGCAAGTGCGGGTCCTCGCTCTTGCTTTCCACCACTGCTATGTCACTACAGTGAAGGAAATTTCTGTATGCGAATGTCGACGCTGATGCATACGTTGTGTTCGCGGACATGACATATGTGACCAAGTAGGTGTAATCGCTCAAACACAAGCCAGTGGTGTTTGGCAGGTAGTTGCTTTGAAGTCGAACGCTCAACGGGGGCAAGGTCCAGTTCCTGTTGCTCTTATAGGTCATGGCCGTGAGCAGTTCAGGATGAGTGATGACGATGGTCCTTATGTCATGGTAAACACGACCCACTTCTATGGCGGAGTTATCGGTCCCATCCTTCAGGACCGAGTAGGTCATTTTAGCCGCCTGATCATAGTATATCTTGCTCTTGCGGTCGGTGAACGAGTGACCGCCTTTGTTTCCCTTGCCCGGAATGTACTCAGGCTTTCTGTGCCATAGCAATGTTGGCAAATGCAACGTGGTACCAGATACATCGAACCTGTCTATGATGTTGGAGTCCAAGTTCTTGTTACCATCATGTATGACGCCTATCGCTCTTTGGTCGGTGTTGAAACCAAGGGTGTGCTTTGTTCCATTGTATGTGATGGACCCATATGTCGTATACGCTGATGTGGCGCCGCTGGAACCGATCTCATTGATCGTACGAACAATGTTCATGTTCCATATCCGTGTATCCGCTGTGGAGGCAGAGGCATAATAGGAAACGCCGCTCCATGGGTATATGTAAAAACTGGCGTAATCAATTCCGGTACCAGCGGCAAAATTCGGAAGTGTACGATCCAAAAAGAAGCTATTGGAACTATAAGATTGGATACGATACCAAAGGGAGACATATGGGGCATCGTCCAGCATATCGTATGAATAGGCTCCTAAGGCCTCTGGTGCAGCGAAGCGCACCAGCAAAAGCTGGCCAACATAATCGCTTGCAACAGCGGTCCCTCCTATTGATGGATCGATGGCTATGTTCTCTATGGGCAACTCATTGGTTCCGACCAAATTGCTTGTGAACGCATTCCCGAACGCAAGGGTCCTTGCTTCATTTAAGTAGAAACGCGTGTTTGCTGATGTGAAGAACTCAAAGTCAGCACGCGAAGCTTCCTCTATGTACTTGCCATATTTCAGGTTCTCTGGTTGAAGAAGAATGGCTGGTGTACCATCAAAATTGAAGCTTCCGACTATGGGAGCGGTGTCTGGGGGTGGGATGATGAACCCATCACCCAGATCGGTATACTCATTCTCAAAACGATAGTCCACCTCACTATCCGACAGCACGACCCTTGTGAATCTGATCCTGCCAAGAGAGGCAAGTTGCCTTCCTGTTGAGGTCAGTCGTGCATTTATGAATACACTTTCACTACTTGTTCCTATGTGCATCTGATTGAGGTATGGCTCTGCTATTAAATATGATGCATTCAAGATTAAGGACCGATTGTTGGGCAGTTGCTTTTTGGATCGCTACCTTTCTGCTTCCAAGGGGATATTTATTGGGGATGAAAAGGGTTTTCATTTGGATATTGGGGTGGCTGTTGTTGCTTGCATGGTTCCTTGCGTTTGAACCGAACCCAGCCTCCTTTCCGGAGAAAGACCCACGAGTGAAGATCGACCACGTGAGCTTCTCTCGTATGAGCGATGGCTCGCTCAGCGTTTACTGCATCATTCAGAACGTAGATACGGTCCCCATGTCGGACATCAACATCAGGGTCTATATCCTTGACTCCATAGGTGATGTGATGCGCTCAAGAGACCTTGTCTTTTTCAGCACGGACAGGTTGAGGCCTGATCAGAAGGCTTTGTTCACAGAGTCCTTTCCGGAATGCTGGGATTGCAGGTCAGTGAAAGTGGTGCAGTACTAAAAATTTCTTGCTCACTAATCCCTTGTATATCAAGGGGTATACAACATTCTTGCAGTGCTGGGACAAGAAAATGTTTGGAAGTTGTGCAACCTTTTGTACATTTGCACCGTCTAAGGACATACAAGGCGAAAGCCAAAAAGGAAACTGAACACTATTTAGAACCGATGTTGCTCACGAACATACATACGAAAACCAATACAACCATTACGTGCAATAAGCACGTAACAGGTTCGGGATTCGTATGTCCAAGGTGACCAGCACAAGTCACTAAGAGACCCGGAGAGGCCCGAACCGATAACAAGGTTCGGGCCTCTCTCTTTTCAGTAGTAGTCGTTCATTGACATGATGTGTGCAGGAAGAAACGTCGGCGGTGACGAGGGCGTATGCACATGTTGTGGCATGAACAAAAGTTCATTGACATATTGTTCCGATTTAGATGTAATGAGCGGGCATGGGAATAGGCCTGTGCCCGCTCGTGATCTATAACATGACGGGTAAGTCCATGGTGGGCAGGCAGTCTGCAAAACTGTCGCTAGTGAGTTCAATTCTCACACCCGTCTCTTTAGCATTATTTCTTGAATTATATTCAAGTACTTCTGTGCTTTTTCTGGTTTGAAGTAGGAGAATGAAGATACATCAATGAGACATAGTTCAATGCCATTTTCAAGACAGGCTTGAAATTTGCGTGCATCGTTCGTCTGGATTTTAGCAAGTTTATCTTGCCCAAAGATGGGTTCGTAATGAAAGAGTCCATTGAGTTCGAAGGCAAGCTTGAGCGACGGAATGTAGATGTCGAGTTCGGCATTGATTGCATCCTTGCGATTAAAGTGGAATTCAAGTGATGGGTACAACGTCGTAAGTTGCTGCTCAAGCCACACCTCAAGTTTTGAGCGACGTGTACCGTGTGTTTTGTGAGTTGTATTGTATGTTCCAGCACACGATCGAGAGCAAAAGTGTTTTTTAGAACGAGCTATTTCAATGGTTCTTTTTTGAAATGTGATTTTGCACTGTAAACATGAAACATCCAAAAATGTTGCACCATGTTTGGGCTTATTACTTGCTTGTGCTACGCACTTATAAGAGCAGTATTCTCCTTTTTCATGACGAGATGTTTTGTTTCGTATCTGTACAATTGCATGCTTTCTTTTCAAGAATGTTACTCCACATTTCTTACATTGACAAGGAAGTTTATCATTGGACTTGGCAGAATTAAATTCTTCTTCTGTAAACAGTGATATCATATTGATAAATAGGAATCAAAAACATGTTTTTAATTCCAGTCACCGCCTCGTGATATTCGGTGGTTTTGCCTAGTGGTCGACGGCAGCACGCTGTTAACGTGCCGAGATCGAAAGATCCCAACGTGGGTTCGAATCCTACATCCACCGCCATATTTTCCCGTAGCTCAGTTGGCCAGAGCGTTTGATTGTTAATCAAAGGGTCCTTGGTTCGAATCCAAGCGGGAGAGCACGATTTTGTATATTTGGATTCTCCTGTTCATAAGGGAGCAAGCCACATGAGCAAGTACAAAGCGCCAAAGGTCGGAGACGTGGTCATCTGCATCGACGATGATTCAGATGACGAGCAGTTGGGAGGCAGCACCATCATATTGAAGGGTACGAAGGGGCTGAAAGAGGGAAAGGATTACAGGATCGTGGAATTGGACTTCAAGCATGTTCCGGACAGGATGCACACCAACGGATATGCGATATGGACCACAAGCGAATATCCCATGGTACAATGGGCATGGACCTATGCCTTGGTGGAGGGTCATGGCTTTTCCAAGTGGATGTTCTTAAAGCACTTCAAACGAACATAAACCAATAACTGCATGCTCAAGGACAAAGACCTCTACACGTTCGTTCGTTTCGGCGGTTTGAACTTGAAGAAGCAGAAGGGATACAAGTCGGACCTTCCCAAACCTGAAGGTTTCGATATGATGTGGGGACATCTCCCTCCAGCACCCAGAGGCATCTATGCGATGCCGAAGATCGCACAAGATCTTTTCTTGGTCGGTTCGCTGGACTCATTTCAGCCCAGCGTCATGCCGAAAGAGCGGGAGTATGCTGAACTGTCAAGCGACGAAAAACAGGAAGCTTGGCGCAAGGAGGAGAAAAGGAGAAGAGAGGTTCTTTCCATGATCCGCAAGGAGTTCAGGAAGGACAAAGGCACCATCTGGCACCACCTTGGCGATTGCTGCAAACGCAGCGATATCATTGCCGAACATGGAGAATGGGTCAAGACGGAAATGTTGGTGTGGGCAAAAGCGTTTCGAAAGGCTTCGGTCATTGCGCGTGCTCGATCGCTGGAACATGGCGATCATTGGAAGAACAAGGCATTCGGTTGTCATGGACACGAACACCTTGAAGTCTTCTTCGACGAGAAAGTATAACCTGAGGATCTTAGGGATTCCGATCGTGAATGCATGCATGATCGGAGGCAGGTTCGAGACCTGCTTTCGGGGCAAATGGAGGCCATAGCTCAGTTGGTAGAGCGTCTGATTGTGGTTCAGATGGTCAGCGGTTCGAACCCGCTTGGTCTCCCTACATGGTGTCGTAATCCGAACGGGTTGAGGATCATGCCTGTGAAGCGTGAATAGAGGGTTCGAGCCCCTCACGACACCCAATTTTCTTGTCTATGCCGCGTAAGCATTGATGGCGATGCACCGCATTGGTAGTGCGGAGAGAGGGATTCGATCTCCCTACGTGGCTCAATAAGACAAGAAAGATGATGGTTGATGAAAGCGCAGATCAACTTCTCGGGGACCATGCTCCCTCCCCGAGCGAAGGGAATGGCGTGCCGCAGGGGGCCTTACGGGTAGGACGTCAACCATCATCTTTCATCTTGCAACAAAACCAAGCGTCAGAACGTAAAGTTGGCATGCAAAGAAAAACTTGTGACACCATTTTAACCATTGCATGGTTCACCATGGATGGTCTTTGGATGTTCGGTCATCCAATGCTGGCGATGATCCCGGCTTTTGTGGCCATTTATTGCTCTGATTACGCGGTCAGACGATTGACCAAGGGTGTTGATACGGTCGTGGAATTTGCCCATGCATCATGGCTCTTGATGAATGCAAGCTGGATGCTTCAGGATGTGTGGGTGGATGGAACTATGAATCAGATGTTGTCCTACATGAAGGTGACTTGTTTGATCACCGGGGTCACTTGTATCACGCTGGTTGGGTGGAAGCATAAGGATGCATTATGGTACTTCCGTAGGTTCAAGATCAATAAGTGAAACAGGCTCATATTTATGGGTATGGCACTGAAACCTGAATCAATCGAAAAGATCAAGGCGTGGATCGCAAAAGATGGCGCTAGGATAGCTGGCAAGAAGCTGATCGATCAATGGCTGAACAAAAAGATCGGCCTTACATCCTCTGACCTTGCTGACACAGCGACGTTCGCAAGCGGTCTGGATGATATTGAGTCCTTGTTGGATCAAGGCGAGTTCGACGAGGCATTCATGGTCGCCAAGGACACGGCGGAAGGGATGTTGGAGGATGAGGGGATGGATGGAGGCATGTTCGAAAACGCTGATCATGGGGTTTCCGAAATCTACACAGCAATAAAAGACCTTGTGGACAGAGATGGGGTCAAGCAAGCTGCTTACAATCTTTTGGATATTGCGTTGAAGAAAATAAATGACCAAAAAGGAATGTATTTTGTTCCAAAAAGTCATTTGACAGATGAGCTTTTGGCTTCTTTGGAGCAATTGTTGAACCAAAAGAGATATGATGAGGCTTATTTGATTTCCGCTTCGCATGCGAAAAGGATTAAAAGACAAATCATTGATTCTGGCGATGATATGTTAGAAGTGAGGAATATTGTTCGGGATGTTGTCAACGAGGCCATGAAGGGTCGCAAGTAAAGTGCTCCATGTGGTCGTTGAGAAAGCTTATTCGTGAAGAGGTAAGTCGGTTCTTCATGGATGTCCTTGAAAATGATGAACAGGATTTTTCTCATCTCAAGGATGAGGATTTTCTCATGACACTTGTTCCTCGGTTCGCTGCTGCGGCCCAGAAGGTATACGATGAGTGGGACCAAGATGAAGAGGGTATGGATGAGGTTCTTGGCACAGGGGGGATATGTCAGGATATTGCCGCTGCGATATGCGATGTGATGAACGACCATGGCATCGATTGTTCAACGGTATCACAGGCTGTTGGAGAACAGCATGTGTACTGCATATGCAAGCTGCAAGAAGGCGTATATGAGGTGGATATTCCGCCGTATTCCTATGAGAGCGGAGGAGGATATACATGGAAGAAACTGCCGAACATCAAATTCGATGACAGCTACATTACGATACACAGGCTGTCTTCGGACCCTAGTGAGTTCGAGCAGTACGCAGAAGATTTTTGAACATAGTCGCGTAGCTTAGTTGGTTAAAGCACGAAACTGATAATTTCGAGAGCGGAGGTTCGACCCCTCCCGTGACCACCAACAACGGCAGATGGCTGAATAAGTGGGGCTCTTCTATGACTGGAAGGGCTTTGAAGCTCCGAGCGCTCGGATGTCCATGAATACAGACGCGCCAACCCTCATAGCTTGGGTGCCATTGCCGTTGTAAATGCCAACGTAGCTCAATTGATAGAGCACCTGATTTGTACTCAGGCGGTTGCGGGTTTGATTCCTGTCGTTGGCTCCAGTGCCTGTGTCGCATAGCGGCCTATTGCGCCGGTTTTGTAAACCGAAGGAGAAATCCAAACGGGGGTTCGAATCCCTCCGCAGGCTCAAACAATTCATACAGCCACGTATCAGCCGATCCTGATAAGATCGAGTCCTGTAATGGTATGGCGGATATGGGTTCGAATCCCATCGTGGCTACTGTTTTTGATCAATGATATTTCGAATTACAGCAAGAAACATCATAGCACCCTTTTCTTTGAAATGTTTGAATGTTGAGACATCAATAAGACATAGTTCAATGCCATGCTCGATACAGGTTTGATATTTACGTTGGTCGTTATTCTGGATCTGAGCCAGCTTCTTTGGTCCATATATGGGCTCATAGTGAAAGATGCCGTTGAGTTCGAAAGCAAGCTTGATTGATGGGATGTAAATGTCGAGTTCTGCATTGATGGCATCCTTCCGATTGAAGTGGAATTCTAGCGATGGATAGAGAGAAGGAAGCTGTTGTTCGAGCCATACTTCCAGTTTTGACCTACGAGTACCATGCTTCTTATGGGTATTGTTGTAGATGGTAGCACAGGACTTAGAACAGAAGTGATTAGGAGACCGATTTATGTGGCTGGTTTCCTTCTTGAATAAAGAGCTACACTGTAAGCAATTTACTATCTGATGAACAAGAGCATGTTTTCTTATAGCGTGTGAGGACGCACAGCGTTGTGAGCAATACTTGATTTTGTACTTTTTCTTTGATCCATTGAGGAATTGTACTATGGCATGTTTCTTTTTCAGAAAAGGCTTATGGCACTTGTAGCATTTGCATGGAAGCCTGTCAGAAGATGAAGCGTTTGCAAATTCTTGTTCTGAATATAGAGGTTGCATTTGATAAGATAATATTTGAAATGATAAATTCCAAGTTTCGAATCAGATACAAGGCTCAAGCACGCACTGTAAGTCACTTTGGTGTGACGCCAACCTCGTAAGTTGGAGGTGGCCGACTCGGTCTCGGCACAGTGCTCCATTTCCTCCTATAGCTCAATTGCGTGGAGCTTTCTTCGATCCCGGCACGGGACTCTTGATTGGATAAGGTTTGATTTTAGGTTCGAGATTGATTATCTTCTTTCTAAAGATTAGAAATGTCAGTCGAGGAAGTTATGAGATGTCAGCGTAGGAAGAAAATTCATGCTGTCAATGCTTATGGTGGTAAATGCATACGATGTGGCTATAACAAATGCATAGATGCATTGGAGTTTCATCATATCGAGGAAGCAACTAAAAAAGCAAGTCCATCACATGTTATAATGCGATGGTCTTGGGAAAGAGCGAAACAAGAATTGGACAAATGCATACTGGTTTGCGCAAATTGTCATAGAGAAATACATGCAGAGGAGCATCAGTTTGATCATTCGCTGCGCAATTTTGTTAAACCCATTCTTGAAATGGAATGCAAAGCATGTAATAAGAAGTTTCAAACTAAGAATGCTGAGCAAAAATTCTGTACTGCTACTTGTAGCACAATGGCAAAGAGAAAGGTTAAACGTCCTACGAAAGAAGTATTGAAGTCCCTTATGGATTCCAAAAGTACATGGCGTGCTATAGGAAAGCGGTATGGTGTTTCAGACAATGCTGTTAGGAAATGGGCTAAGTCATATGGATTGATAGAAATGGCTCCAAAGCTTTAGTGGATGAGCAACGGTCTCTTAAACCGTGGAAGCGGGCTCGATACCCGATGGGGCCACAGTTAAGGCAGGATAATAGACGGATGACTTTGCTGCCAAGGGCAGCGGGTAATTTCAGCACGTGGCATCGCGTGTCCGTTCAATACGAGCACTGCCCCATGGATGCATAGCTCAGTCTTTGGTTAGAGCACTCGACTTATAATCGTGAGGTCGGCGGGTTCGAGTCCCCCTGCATCTACAGTTCGTAAGGCATTGCATTGGATTGGACATAGTCCTATCTTTGGGGAGGTCTTTGAGCGATCGTCCAATGAGGTGGGACAAAACGACCCTACCCGCCGTTAGACACGATACATAAATTAGGACACCCGTTTGGTAGCACCTCCATAACGCTGAATAGTGCGGGTCAGCAAGTCGGGAAATGCGCGTGGAGAATCGGGAATCGCGCTCGCTCAGAGATTTCTTATCTTTGTGGAAAGTAGAAATGAATGATCAGGGTATATCCATCGTCCAAAGTGAAGCACGCTCCCATGTGGAGGGAGTTGCAGAACACGGTGCCGCATGTGTTCTTCAATGCCAGATGGCCATACCTCGCCAAGTACGAAAATGACATTGATCATGACGGATTTCGCGATCTCTGGATAGAGTGCAAGCAGGATGTGATGAGCGCTGATGCGGTTTTGTTGTATGTCGAGGAAAACGAGATATTGAAGGGAGCACTTGTGGAAGTTGGCATCGCATTGGCCAATAACATACCTATCATCTTTGTTGTGGAAGAAAAGAACAGGCTTGCATATGGAACTTGGGTATACGTTGATGGCGTTGAATGGGTGAATACGCTGGCTGAGGCCTTCAGCCTTCTGTATGAGATGGACAAGAAGCCGCAGCGAGAAGAGAGGGCAAGGGTTTATGCTTCTGCTGTTGAAATGTCTAAAAAGCGTGGATGATATGATCGCTATTGGACACAATACGCTGGCGTATGCATCATTGGGAAGTGATGACTTCGTCGAACTGGAAAATGACATGCCTTCTGAGGTCATTGTTCACACACGTGATGAATGGAAAAAGCAGTTGAGCAGCAGAGACCTTATGAAAGCGCTGGGAAAAGCGAAGATGATAGGGAAAGAAGGGTGTTTTTTCCAGCCGCATGAATTGATGAACCAATGCACCATGGTGCTTTTCCATGATCAAAGGGGAGAGTTTCACATATTGGAATTGAAGGCTGTTTAGAAGATACGGAGCGGTACCGAGCCAAGCTTATACCTTGGATATTCGTAATGGTTGTTGAAAATGTGGGTTCAACCCCCACCCGCTCTACTAAGAAGAAAAACGATGAAAAAGATAACCTTATCGGGCGTTGTTCTCCTCAAGTATGAGGAGTCATTCGATAGAGTGAAGCTGGTACAGGAAGACGGATATGAGATAGATCTCATCATGCGCTTTCAAGAAGCTGTCATGAATTATCCAGACCATAAGGTAAGGGTCGGATATGGGGTTGCTGATAAGCCGTGTACGGAGGATGAGATGCAGGAAGGATTTCTCCAGCACGTTTTCGGAGCGCCAAAGGTGGGATACGAGAAGCATGATTACCGTTATTCATCTTGGACCAGCGGGACAGATTATGACACCAATTTCCAAGTTGGAGGTCATAACATGATGAATGAACTTTATGATAAGCAAGGCAAGTTCATGATATTGCACTTGGAGTTTGAAAAAGAGAAAGCAAAAAAGAAGAGAAAGTAAGTATGCGCCCTTTTCCTTAGTCTGGTCGAAAGGTCCCGCCTTCCAATTTGCTGATATTTTCGTTCAAAATCGATGTTACTATATTCAAATATCTCTTTGCCCCTTCGAGCTTGAAGTATGAGAATGAAGAGACATCGATGAGACATAGTTCAATGTCTTTCTCTAGGCATGCTTGGTATTTGCGCTCATCGTTCGTTTGTATTTGAGCAAGCTTCTCGGGCCCATATATGGGCTCGTAGTGAAAGATGCCATTGAGTTCGAAGGCGAGCTTGAGCGATGGGATGTAGATGTCCAACTCGGCATTGATTGCATCCTTGCGATTGAAGTGGAACTCCAGCGATGGATAGAGCAAAGGAAGCTGCTGTTCGAGCCAGACTTCAAGCTTTGACCTGCGCGTGCCGTGTGTCTTGTGAGTGTTGTTGTATGTGGCGGCGCATGATTTGGAACAGAAATTGTTCCTTGTTTTTTTTATTTCACTGCTCTGCTTTTGAAACTGCTTATTACATAATAAGCAAGTTACGTTTTGGTATTCATATTCATACCTTTTCTTACTGAATGACATTGCGCATGATTTAGAACAGAATCTTCTTGCGCCTATTGGATTCTTGAGTTCACGAGTTATGTACCTCTTTTCAGTAAAGAATTTCTCATTACAGCTATCACATCGAAGTGACAATTTTTCAGTGGATCGGCAAGAATCATATTCTTCTTGTGTATAGCATATATTCATATGTATACATATGAAGAAAAATGGAATTTCAAATCCTGATAATAGCACAATGGCTCTGAAGCTTTAGTACATGAGCACAAGTCTCTTAAACTTGGGAAGTGGGCGGGATACCCAACAGAGCCACAACAATCGGAACAATATGTCAATGGACACATTGAATGTGAACATGAACAGGACGACTGTACATAAACGAAAATGTAAAACCTGAGGGCTGATACTGAGCTATTGCTTCGAGTGTCAGTCGGTAGGAACATGACGGCCCGCAAGCATTAAGAAGATGCACGCGCCTTTTAAGCGTGAGATCATGGATCGTTGGCCATGGCGGGTCACAAAAAAATGACAAATGTGCCCATTCGCTTAGATGGCCTAAAGCACCATACTTTTAATATGGAGAGGTAACCAAGTCCTCAGTCGCAGGTTCGACTCCTGCTGGGCACACAAGAAACAAAATCCATGACATCCATCATAGGGACGTAGAGCTAAGAGGGAAATTCCTATATTTGACATTCATAAAAGAATAACCGATGGGTATTTACACTACGTTTCATCTTGTATATGGTTTCAGGCTACCCGCCGACCTTAAGCACAAACACACACAAGAAGATTTTAGTCCATTCACAGAAGAATTGCAACCATATCTTGAGGGTAGTGAACAAGCTGATGGGTTTACCTTGATATGGGATCAGATGGGCTGCGGCCAAGAGACAGTATTTGGAGAAAGTTTATGTTACATGGGGGCAGAAGAGGCCGCCGTTGAAGAGGTTAATGTTGACTCTCTCAGGACAGAACGTCTTAAAGAACTTTTCACACAACTTTTTCACGATTACGATGTTCCATCAGGTATTGAACCTCGCCTTCTGTCAATCGTTAGTAAGGGCTAAAACCTATTCACCATGTCAAAAAAGGAGGTTGCGGAAAAGCACTTCATATGGATAGAAGATACCATCGGGCTGTCAAAAGGTCCCCATTATGTTTGTGATATTGAAGCTGCTGGTGGCAAATCCGTACGCCATACAATGGAGCAATTGTTAAACATGAAGATGAGCGAATCCATGAAAAACAGGATTCGCTCTGCGAAAGTCGGCACCAACATAAAATACATCAAGATATCAAGTAGGGGATACTTGAGAATGCTTTGTGTGAGCGAAGAGGATTTCATTAAAGCGCAGGCGATTGAAGAGCTTGAATTCGACTTAAATGATTTGTATGATATTGTTCATATGATTAAAAGTGAGATGGGGTCGATCACACAAACAATACTCTCCAAATACAACATTCCATACCCATGATAGGGCGCGTTCATAATATAAGGCTTGCTGGAAAAGCATTGTTCATGGATCTACAGTCCGGAGAACAGCTTTACTTCAGCGTCAATGATACATCGGATTTCGATTGCGCAAAGAACGATGTGTCTCGTGGGGACATCTTGGAGTTGCTTCGATATGAACACTTTGTCACACGTACCGGGCATCCATCATTGCGCGTACAGGAGTTCTCCATCATAAAGAAGTGTGAGGCCAACATTCCATTGGTTACATCTTCCGATGGAGAGGATTACTATGCGATGGGTACCGACATCGTCCGCCGCCGCCGCGCACTGTCTTGGGTGGCTGAACCCAAGAGATTGGAATTGATCAAAGAGCGTTCCAAGATGATTGAAGGCATCCGCGCTAATCTCGCCCTTGCAGGAAGTATGGAGGTGAGCACTCCGGTGCTACAACCTGTCTATGGAGGAGCATCCGCTGAGCCTTTCGTGACGACTCACAACGCGCTGGGAAAGGATCTGTTCCTTCGCATATCGCCTGAACTATACCTGAAGAGGTTGGTCATAGGCGGCGTGCCGTTCGTACATGAGTTCGCTACTTGCTTTAGGAACGAGGGCATAGACCGCACTCACAATCCGGAGTTCACGTTGCTTGAGTTCTACAAGGCTGGAGAGAACTACGAATGGGGTATGATGATGACCGAATTTCTTGTGAAGGAGGCCATCGGCATGGATCATTTAGGACGCTTCCCGATCATCAGCATAACAGAGAAGGTCTGGGATATTGTTGATGAGGGGTTCGGCGACCTGACGCCTCAGGGCATCATGGATGTCTTTGAGGAAAGCGTGGAACCGTATCTGGTGGAACGTTATGGTCGAGGTGTTTTCGTGACTGGATATCCAGCCGCTCTTTCGCCCTTGGCATTGGCCCATAGCCACGACAAGAGATTCGCCGAGCGCTTTGAGCTATACATCGACGGCATGGAGGTTGCCAATGGCTATTCCGAGCAGAATGATTGGAAGGCTCAACAGGCTGCAATGCAGGCCATGGGCAACTTGGACGAGGACTACATCGAAGACCTCAAGATAGGACTGCCAAGGACCTGCGGCGTTGGCATTGGCGTGGATCGTCTGGCCATGATCCGATGTGGGGTGAACGACATACGTGATGTGATAGCATTCCCCGCATATTGAGCGGGGAATGTCTTATATTTGCTTTCATGAGAATCGTAAACATACGCACGATCGATATCTACAGAGATGGAGGCACCATTGGGATCCGATGCTTTGGGTATCCAACAGATGAGTTGAAATCGCAGGAGTTTGAAATATGCTTTGACGATCGTTTGAGCAGTACCCCCAGACGGCGTCTTTTGGTTGGGATATCCAAATTATCCGGATTCCAAAGAGATAACAGATGAGCAAACAATAAAGCACATCGTGGACTGCTTGACTGATTTCCGAGATATTCAACAGTCCAGAATAAACCGAGTAATATCCAACTACAAATGGAAAAAGGGAGAACAGATATGATGGCACTTGAATTGCTGAAAGCAAGGTTGGAAATAGCCAGAGAGTTGATGATTGACACCGCCTTATCATCTGCATGGGTGCTTGAGCACATAATGGGATTCAGTCGTGCTGAAGCGCAGCGGTTGACCAAATCAAAATGACACGAACATGAAGCTGGTCATCACAAACAAGAAAACTGCGCCAAACGCCAAAAGGTCGCACTTCAAGCTTGTCGTCAACAACATGCATGGAGACGAAGATGCGAACACCAAGAATACTGCCTACTTCAAAAGCGAGTTTGATGTGGTCGGTGCGTTGAAACTACT
>ERZ724522.659-NODE-659-length-21051-cov-43.573966_pt1 | contig 21051 bp, 20 predicted proteins | sample MGYA00376055_ERZ724522 | MGnify/ENA primary metagenome ERZ724522 (study PRJEB28724, sample SAMN07190884) | wastewater metagenome | isolation source: effluent of sewage treatment plant in Hong Hong | place: Hong Kong | collected 2016-03-17 ...
TCGTGCTGTAAGGGCGAAAGGAGTTTGGGGAGGTTGATGGTTTTTGGTTGGCGATTGAGGTACTTATATTCTATCCAAAGATGGCGTGACCCCCATGCGTAGAGGCAATCCAATTTGCCTCGTTGCATGGTGGTGTGTATTTTCCATGAGTAGCACTTAGTTTTTTTGTGTACTCGTTGGATATACTGAGCTTCATTCATCCAGGGATAGTGTACGGTTTTGATGCGGTTAACTACTGTTGAATTAATCCCAAATCACCCACGATGTGGTGCCGTAAAGAGCTTCGGTAAGGGAGTGTCTTGACCCAATGGGTTAAGAGTTCATGGTCCGGGGGGTCTTGTTGTTGTTTCGAGAGGGCGTCCCAATGGATTCGAATGTTACCGTGGAGCCCGTAGCAGCCTTCGGTAGGGTTAGGGGTCCCGATTACGGCTTTCTTACTACCATGTCCAGGAAAGACGACCACGTAATCTCGATCAGGTCGCGCGCATAAAGGGCGGCCATTACCGCAATTACTGCACTTGATCCGAATATTAAGATTCGCAGGGCATTCCACAAATTTGATTGGCGCTTCCGTGGGGTATTTAGGGGTGGCGTGATGCCAGGAATGTGGCGCGGCGAATACGGTCGGGTAGCCATGGGTAATTGAGGCGAGGGCTTTTGCCACGGAGTCCGTGGAGACATTGATAATGGTGCCGGTGTCGGTAATAGGGAGATGGGTGTAGTGGAAGTGACTATAGGTCCAAGCCTGTCCGTGTTTGGGGACGGCGTATCGAAGGGCGGAGAGGTAGTCATTGTCGATTTCATGGGCAGCTTCTTGTTTGAGTTGGAGGATGGGTAGTAAGGGGCAGGTGGAGGGACAAGTACCGTAGGGGTTGTTTGGTGCGGATCGGTAGGTTGTGGCGATGGGACCGGTTTTTTGGTTCTGTGATTGAGGGATGAGTTTGAGCATGGGAAGGCCTGGGTGGGGCCTTCCTTGGCCAATGGACTTCAGTTTTGGTTCGAATCGGGGGACCGGTACAGGAGGCGGCTGTCTTGGCAGCGTTTGAGTAGCGAGAGCACCAAACTGGCGTCGAGGGCGTGTTTGCCGATAGCCTTAAAGGTCAAGGTCTGTTGCATATTGGGGTCCCAGTTGATTTCACAGATGGCTTGTCGGTAGTGCAGGCCATGTTCGCGGCATTTGGCGGCAAAGTGGCTCCAATTTTTGTGTGCGGTGGGACTGACCGCGAGGGTGTAAACTTCGGATTCGGCTGTGGCCTCGGGGTCGATGAGGGCGAGTCGATATTGATTTTTGCAGCCCTTGAAGGGCTTGCCCTTGGCGTTGGTCTGCCAGGTGTTTTGTTCACAACCAGTGCATTGACTGCTCTGGATGTCTTTGACGAGATCGGGATCAGGCGCGAGCAGGTCCTTGTTGGCGTGGATGGCCCAACAGTTGGGGGCTTTGGGGTCGTCGGGGTCGTAAGCGTTGGGGAAGTAGGCGTTGTAGCTGACGAAATCGACGACGACGGCGTTGATGGGACCGGGTGAGGCGTCGCCGTTGGGGAACCTGAAACGTTTGCCTTTGGTGCTGATGGCCGTGGAGGGCGCGCTGATGGTTTTGAGGAAGTCTTCAGCGTAGTTGTAGATGTCTTGAGGGGCGAGTTCGGTGCTGGAGGAGACAGGGCGTTCGAGGAGTTCAGTGTTGGACATGAGAGGTTCCTGAGTTTTGTGGGGACGAAAACGGGTAAATTATAAGTGTTACTTATACTGAGCGCAAGGCAATTTTTTCCTTGACCATGATGGAAATTCCGGGCGGTGTTTCACCCATTTCATGGAGTTCGAGACAGGCTTTGCTGCTGATTCGGCGCTGGAGGAGGTACAAAGCGCCAGTGGCTTTGATGAATTGTTCGAACTCATCGATATTGCTGATGATGGGTTGTTCTTGAGTCGATAGTGTGGCGCCGGCTTTCTGTGTCTTGAAGCTAGTGCAATTATCGCTTTTGAATTTATCGACGATGATCAGTTCGATTTCTTCGCTCTGGGCGGTGAGGATCTTGTCTCGGGCCGCGATACTACGTTTTTCATCACGTAGTGAGTGGAGGGTGTCAATGAGTTCAGAGAGACTCATTTTTTCGATGGGAAGGTCAGTGTCGTTCATGTAGAAGTCCCTGTTGGGTTGGGAATGGGATGACGTTAGCAGGAAGCGGGGGTTGGGTGGCTCCTCGGCGTTTGAGGGCTTTTTCGCTGTCAGCGATGATTTTGTTGATTTCGATAAGGAGTTGGGCGATTTTTTCCTCTTTTGTTTTCATGCGGGTTCCAGGATGGGGGATAGGAAGTCGAGGAAGATGTTTTGGGATTCTTTTTTGCCTTGTAGCATGGTGTAGGCGGTTTCTTCGTAGGTTCCTTTGGCGCAAGTATTAATGATCTCAGTTCTTTGGGTTTGCCCAATACGGTAGACTCGGCGATTGAATTGGAGATAATGTTCTAGGTTGTAAGTGGGGCTAGCCCAGATGATTGAAGCGCCTTTTGTTAGGGTTAGGCCATGTCCCGCACTTTGTGGTTGGGCGAGTAATGTTTGGTATCGTCCTGCTTGATAGTCATTGACGATTTGCGCGCGTTGGCTAAGGGGAGTGCTCCCGTCGATGCAAGCGAAGTCGAGGCCGAGTTTGGTGGCTAAACGCGTGAGTTCGATTTTTTGATGCCTCCAAGTGAATGCGATGAGTGAATGCTGGCGTTGCGCGGCGAGTTCCATAACGAGTTCGTAACGCTCGGGGTCGATGAGGTCGTAGTCTCCTTGGTTGTCGTAAACGGCGCCAGAGAGGATCTGGAGCATTTTGTTGGTGACTGCGGCGGCATGGACTGCGGTGGTAATTCGCCCTGAATCGAATTCGAGCATGGAGTCTCGTTTCATGGCGTAATAGGCATTGAGGGTTTTCTTGTTGGGTTGGTAATAGAGGGTGTAGTTATGTTGTGGGGGAATGTCCGTGCATTCCGCTAGGGTTCGTCGGATGGTGATATCCGAGAGTTGTTGGGCGACGACGGTTTCGATGCCGGGTTTTTCGAACCAATTATTGAAGGTTTTATCGCCGGCGTGTGTGGCGATGGGTTCACAAACGGCCGCTCGAAAGGCGTAATAACGAGCACCAAGGCGGGTGCCTCGGTCAAGCAGGTAGGCTTGGTGCCATAGATCGAGAATGGTGTTAGGGCGAGGGGTACCAGTGAGGGCAGTGCGGTTGGGGATGCCTTCGCTAAGTTTGGCGATGGCTTTGGAACGTTGAGAAGTGGGGTTTTTGTAGGCTGTGCTTTCGTCCATGACGATGTATTTGAAACGTCGGAGGCTCTTCGTATCGAACTTGGCAATGGAAATGGCGGCGTCGGTGTTGGTGATTACAACATCTACATCGAGTTTTATGGCTTCGATGCGATTGGCGGGGGTGGCGATGATCCAGGTGAGTTCGGGGGCGAATTTGTCAAGGTCATTACCCCAACTGGCTTGCATGATGGACTTGGGGGCAAAGATGATGGCCGGGCGATGCGCGGCGCTTCTCCGGATGGTCTCGATGGTGGTGCGAGTCTTCCCGGTACCTGGGTCACTGGTGTTGAAGACGTAGGGGCGATCGAGATAGAAATTGATGTCTGTGGTTTGGTGTTCGAAAAGAGGTGGGATCATTGGATTTTATATCCGCAGTGGGGGGCCATGCCGCAGTATTTGCAGTTACCTTTGGTGGGCTTTGGCGGGAAGTGATCAGTTTCGATTTTCTGGGCGCGTTGGGTCCACTGGGTTTTTAGTTTGAGGATTTGGGCTTCAGTACAGGTGAAGTTATATTCGTCCTTGAGGTCGTGATACCAAAATCTTACATTCACGGATTTAGTGGGGTGGGTAAGATAACTGCCTAATGCATATAATTGGCCTTGGGCAGTGTGTTTAATCAGGTTTTGTTTCCCTGTTTTGAAATCGATAACGATAGCATGATCGTAATTAGGTAAGGGGATATGTAGGTCTGGCTTGATGCGGACCCATGTTCGATCATCGAACCAATCACAAATAGTCCAATCATTCGTGAATGCCCATTGAGTTTCCACGGAGTGTTGTGTTGTGGTGTCTAATAGGTATTGAAGTTTGGGGCCGAAAAAGGGGGAGGGAGATGGACCTTTGTCGAGTATGAAATCCTCATACTGTTTATGGATTTCGGTACCACGTTCAGCAGCAGGGTTAGGAGCCTCAGGCAGCTTTTTGATGTATTTGAGTTTGAATTTGTAGGGGCAGGTTTCGAAATCAGTTAGCCGACTGAAGCTCCAGGCGATCATGGTAGCTGGGTCCTTTTATGCGGTGAGTAGGGCGTTGAAGGCCGTGTGTTTGGTGGTTTGCCCTTTACCGATGAGGGCGGATTTGCCCCAGCCTCGGGCGGTGTGGTCGAGGGCTTCGGTGATGCAGTTCCAGAGTGCGTAACGGGTGTTGGCGGTTTCGTCAGTGGCGCCGATCCAGGTGTTGTCGCGGAAGTTGTTGTTGATGATTTGAGTGATCTTGGGGGGCGCCTTGTTGGGTTGGGCGTTGAAGAGCGAATTGAGAAATTCGGGCACTTGGTCAATGCGTCTGGTAATCATGAATTGTAATTGTTGTCGGTAATTCTCAATAAAGGTTTTGGCGGCATCGAGAGTATGTCTGGCGGTATTTTGGGCATTGCTATCGAATGCGGTGTTGTGCCATTGGTAGAAGAAGCCTTTGTTATCGTAGCTGGTGATGTTGAACTGGTTGGTACAGACGGTTCTGATGGAGGTCAGGAGGATGCGGAGGGCCTGGCCGGGTTGATGGCCGGAACGAGCGAGTAGATAGAATTGCTGTTCGTGATGGTCACTACCAGGGCTGGTGGTGAGGGGGAGTTCGGCGAAGAGCGCGAGGCTTTTGTTCTCCCAGTGGCCGCCGTGGGTGATGGCGCCCTTGGCGTGATGGGTGTACTGTTCGAAGAAATCGACGGTTTGGTGGTTTTGAGTGGGCTCATACCGGTCGGAGACGACTGAGATGTGTTCTCCAGTGTCGTCGCGGGTGAGGGAGTAGGTCTTGGGGACTTTGTCGAGGGTGTTTCGTTGGTGGTCGCGGGTGTAGATGGGTCGTTTGCTAACGGTCCAATCGAGGTCGGCGGCAGTGAGGGGGGCTTCGTTGGGATCAAGGATCAAGTTGGAGAAGGCGCTCATTTTTAGGTCTCGATGTGGGGGATGGATTCAAGGTTTTCGATGCGGTGGAGTTCGATGGTTTCGTCTCGATCAGGCTCGTAGTCGACGCTGAGTTGTTCGGTTAATAGGTTGTGGTCAACTGGTTCGGTGTTGGCTGTGAATGGGTAGATTGCTCCACCATGTCTATGTTGGTGAATGAGTACCTAGAGGCTTGTATCGACAAGGTTTTCAAAGGTCATATTAGCATTCCTTATAATGCCATCCATGGCGTTAATTGAATGGTTAGTCGTCTTCGCCTATGTATTCTTCTTTGTCAGTTCCATCATCGTCGTAGTGAGTATCTAGGAAAGGCGTCTGCGCCCAGATGTTTTCCGCGACATTCAGAGGGATTTCGTTGCGCGGGATGTATTTACAGACACGCATTTTGGCGCAAGCGTAATCGTAGGGGACACAAACGACGTCGCGTGGGTTGACCTCCGTGGTGATGATGCGTTCGCCGTTGAAGGTGCGGAGGTAGGCGAAGGAACAGACATGGAGCCCGTGGCTGCAACTGATATCGGGATCATCATCAACCAAGTTGCGGTCCATGGTGACCGGCTTGTTGAATTCCTGTTTGATGGTGCTGGTGTGGCAGTCGGTGTAATCAGCGTTGATTTTCTTGTAGGCTAGGAATGTGCCGTTTTCAGTGATGGGGAGTTGTCCGCGTTCGAGGAACTGGTAGAGTTGTTCACGGATGCGATTACTGGGGTTTTTGTCGAGGTTGGCGAGGAATTTGTAGAGTCGGTCGATCGGTTTACCGAGCTTATAGAGTTCCAGGATTTTGTTGGCGACGTACGAGGGTACGGGTTTGTCTTTGTAGTAGAGGGTGCCTTCTTTGATACTGAGATTAGGGTATCCGGTAATTTGGTTTTCGATGAGTTTGATGGGTTGTAGGTAAGGGGTGAGATCTTCACCACGTTCGTTTTCGAGTACGTCGAGAATGTGTTCGTAGTGGGGGTGATCGGGTTGGATGCAGTGAGGAGTGGGGTGGCAGATGGTAATGATGTCGTTGACTTTGATGTAAGCGTAGATCATGGTGGTTTTCCTAGATGTATTGGTTGATGACTTCGAGGGTGTCACTGGAGATGGGTTGGTCCCAATCGATGAGTTTGAGGATCGGGAATTTCTCTTGTAGGATATTTTGTTGCGCTAATTTTTCTGCTTGGAGATCGGTAACCTCTATGGCGCCGAAGGTTTCATTGAGCAGCCAATTAACGAGTGCGCGGGCGACAAGGTTGTTGACGATGGGGTTGTCGATGTTGTTGAGGTCAAGTTGTTTCGAATATCCAAGAGCCTTGAACTTGTGGGCGTTGGTAAACCGGGAGATGAGGGTATGGTAGAGTTGCCGTTTTACATAGAAAGCGACGTCTAGGTTGAGTTGTTTGAAGTTGTCAACGGTTTGTTGGATTTTTTCAAGGAGTGGCTTATCGAGGTAAGGGGCATCAGGGATGTGGTTTTTGGGTGTGGTCTTTTGGATGATGAGGATAGTACCTTTCAGGAAGGGGTTAATGGCCCAAAAAAGGCTGGTCGCCGTGTGTGGATAAGGTTTGCCATTGATGTAGAAGGTGGTTCCTTGGCGCTCGATGAGCCAAATAGGCTTCGAGAGATCCAAGGTGTCGGATGCTTTGATTCCGTAAGCTGTGAGGGTGTTGTAGGTGGCTGGTTTGCGGACCCGGGGGGTTGGGGTGGATTTGATCCTGGGTATGGGTTTGAAGTGCTCGCTGAGGTCGAGTTCTTGGGTATCGGGAACCATGGCATAGAAGGCTGCGATTTGGTCTGGGTTATCGCTGAAGAGGATGACGTGGTCTTTACGGGTAACTTTATCGACGAGGGTAGGATTGCCTTTTTTGGGGTAGATACTGTGGGCGAGGATGGGCGGGTTGTGGGTGTCGTATGAGATATGGGTATCTAGTTTTATGGTTTTCTGTTTATAGTTCCATTTTTTGTTTTCGGTGAATTCGTAGCTCCAGATGTTGGTGTCTTCAGGTAGAGGGATGCGGATGTGCTGATAGATAGCAATTTGGGTTAATTGGGCTTGCTCATCTTCATAGTCAAGGGTGAAGAATTGTGGTGGACGAAGTCCATAGTGCCAATAGAGTTGGGAGGCCTTGAGGGAGGCTTGTTTTGTTGGGAGGCCTTTAATTTGTTCAGCGATAGCTTTATGAATGTAATTTAGGAAGTTTCTTAGTTGTGTTGTGATTTGATTTTTGGTGATATCAGACTCGACAATCTGATCCCGGCTAGCCGTGACGGGGTAATCACCGATGTTGGCGAAGAGGTAGAAATTGCTATGGCTTAGCCAGTCACGTAGTGTTGCGTATGGGGTGTTCCATAGAGAAAGTGGGTAAGGAATATTTCCCATCACAATGGCTTTAGTGCTGTTATATTGGTGGTTAGGAAGAATGCCTCCATAGGGGGTTTTGATGAGCCATTTCTGTTGCGGAATGTCAATGTTTGATGTGCAGTTGAACCAGGTAGCCGTGTCCTTGATTTGACGTGTGAATTTGTCTAAGTCACCGTATTTGACGGAGATAATGATTTCGAGGCCATTGGGTTCGCCAGAGGCTTCGATGGCGGTTGCGGTGTAGACCGGGCAATTAGTGGCATCTTTGTAGATTAGATAGCGGTAGACCGCGCCTTCGTAGTAGTTGTTGACGATGTAGGAGTCTGTGTAGGCTAAGGGCGTTTTGGAGCCTAGGCCCTTTCCGCCAATGAGGTCGTTGGTGTGGCGCTTGTTACTGCTGAAGTAGGAAAAATAGATTTGGTTGATTTGTTCGGGGGGAATGCCTGTTCCATAGTCACGAATACGGAAGGTGGGTTCGAAACCGGTTGGCGCTTGGATGTAAAATGGTACGAGGTTATTGGCGCAGACGTGGGCGTCATGGGCGTTGGCACAGAGTTCGCGGACAATGGCGTGGATAGGGTTTTTGTAGATACCTTTGGAGAGGATTTCGAAGGCGACGCTGTTGAGTTCGGTCATGAAAGCGTTGTTGTCAGAAGGTTGATAGTTTCCAGAGATCGTATTTTGGCCAGTTTCGAGGAGCATGGTAGGTTCCAGTTTGGGAGTTAGAGAGCAAGGAGTTCGTCGAGGCCCTGTTTCCAGGTGATGTTGATTACTGAAGGTATGCGTGGTCCAGGTCGGAGTTCATCACTTTGCGCGATATCCAACATTCGAGAGCGTTTGGGCATGAGCTGGTTACGTGTGAGGCAACGGGTAAAGGCAATTTGGGTGAGGTTTTTGTCGAAAAGGTAGTTGTAACAAGCCCGGAGTTCGTCAGTTTTGAGTTGGATACTGGTGTTTTCTCCACGTTGTTGCCAACGTTTGGCCCAGGTTTCGATAATGCTTTTGAATAATGTGTGCCCTTCCGAGAGCCCTAGAATTTCGACATAAGCGTCGTAGAACCAGAGGAAGTTACCGGTCTTGAGCTGTTTGCAAAAGAGGTCGGCTTCAGGGAGACGTGCCTCACGCATCATCTCCTTGGCGAGGTTATTGATTGCCGTGTGAGCTTTGGCGTCACTGACTTGATAACCGTAAAGATATTGGGCGAAGTCGGAAAGTTCGGCTTCGATGTCCTGTTCGATTTCTTCGTAAGCAGGGAAGGGGTTCTTTTGGGGTGGGCAGACGTTGTAACGGCGATCGGTAGCGCTGATTTCTAGAGCATCGTTATCGTTGGTGGCGAATATCAAGTTGCAAAAGCTAGGCGCCGTGAAGGGGTTGCTCCGCATGAGTCGGAGGGTTTGCGTGGGCTCCGTGATAATATTGCGAAGGGTGTTGGGGAGTTGTTCGCTACGACTACGCCCAAAGATTTTGCCTTCGTCGACGAGAAGGAGAATGCAAGTTTCCATCCATTCGTTGAAGGGGTCCAAGAGGTTATTGGTGGTCTTGGTGGGGCAGTAGTTGTGGCCAATGAGGGGCGTTAGGATGCGATTAAACAGGAGGCCTTTGCCGGTGCCCTCCACGCCCTGGAAGACCCATGCAGTGCGGGTTTTAGTGCGTTTCTGGAAGACGAAGGCGAGCCAATTAACGAAGTGTTGGAGACAAATCTCATCGTTCCCGGTAACGGAGTCGAGGATGCGTGCGATTAGGGGCGGAATTTCCGTGACGGCACGGGGTTTTTCGATGCAAGCGATAAGATAAGGACTGGGTGCGAAGGTGTTGATGCGGGGGGCATCGATCTTGAATTCCTCGATCTGAGTGGGGTCGAAGAAGATTTCCCAATCAGGGATGTATTCGGGGGCTTCGATACCACAGTTGGCGGCGAAATGTTGAAGCCGGGTGATGTTTTTGGTTGGGCTGATCTTAAAGTCACCGTTTTTGTGGAAGCCGTTGTAATAGAGGTCACGTCGGCGGTCGCGGAAAATCAGAGGGGTGGAACCTGGGGTGGCGATTAGTGGGGTGAGCTGTCGTGGTTTTACTTGTTCCCAATACTCGGGGAGGCCTTTGGAAGTAAGAAAGGCGGGTTCTCCACGGAAATTGTAAATGATATGTGGATTATCGGTGGGGTGGTAATAGCTGAAAGGGTTGTTGGGGTTGAGGGCGAGGTAAGTAAAGCCACGTTCTTCTCGAATAATGGGCGTGGCCATGGGTTCAATGTTCTTGAGGAGTTCAACTTTTCCCAGCACTTCGATTTTTGGTGTTTTTGATCCAAGTCCGATTTCCTGACGGAGCTTGGTCAGGGTCTTTTTTTGTTTGAGGAGTGTGGCTGCGTGACTGTATTCGGGTATGGGGTTATCGATCTTGTGGTAGTCTTTTTCGATCAGATGAATGCGATGTGGGATGTGATCATCTAGCCCCACGAATACGGGGGGCGCGATGTAAAGTGGGGTGGAATTTTGGTTGACGCTAATGTCGAGGGGGTAACCCAAACAGAGGTTGCCTGCGCTGAGGGCGATCTGGGCGTTGAAAGCGTCGAGATTGAGGTTGGTGATGAAATGTCGAAGTGTATTTGGGTGTGTGGGGGGAATGTGGAAAAATAAGTGGGCCTTATATTTATTTGTTTGGAAATAGGCGGTGGAAGAGAGTTGTTCGATGTAGGAGCAACGGTGGAATTCACTGGGGAGTTGTTTGATGAACTCTTCGGCGCTCTCGACATTGACGGCGTCAAGGTCGAAAACGAGCCATTCCGTGGGTGTATTGGGGTCCGTGGCGTTGGCCCGGGATTCCTTGATAAGGGGTCGGGTGAGAGCACCTTTAAGGATACAGGCGCCTTTTTGCGCCTGGTCTAGGATGAGGGTGTGGAGGTCCTGGATTGAATCCCAGTTGTGCGTGGAGCTGGTGACGATGCCGATATTTGGATAGTTTTCGATTTGGGTGTGGGTGGTTTTGCGAATGGTTTTGGCGAAGGGCACAGAGGCGTGTAAGAATGAAACTTCCATGGGAAATCCTTGGTCGTGCCGGGGCCAGCGGGTGGGTGGGTTTATTGCTTGAATTGCTTCAAGGTGCTGCAGACGGCATGTATCTGGAGGAGACAGTCTTGGATGGCGTTATGAGTCGGCTTGAATTTGGGGGCGTTACCGAGGGCGCGGATGGTGCGGACATCACGCTCGCTCCAGAAGTCATGGGGCCAGACGATGTTGTAGAAACGGAAGGCCTCTTTGAGGATGACGAGGTCGAAGGATGGGCTGTTGGCCCAGAGGTAGGTGGGCTGTGTTTGGGTTAGGTATTGTTGAAATCGTTGTAAGGCTCCGTCTGGGTATTCATTACCAGAGGGTCTGGGTGTGGGCTGGCGATCCCACCAAGCAACGGTTTTGGGGTCTACGTGAAATTCACTTGGGTATAGATCTCCACCTATTTCTTCATAGAATTGATCAGGGCTGTAGGCTCCTGTTTGGGAGTTGAAGGGGACGGCGGCGATGCTGAGGATGGCTGCGTTGGGGCGGGTACTGAGGGTTTCGATGTCGACCATAAGGTCGGGGTAGGGATTTGGGGGACAGATCGCCATATAAGTGTTCCTTATAGTGGTTGGTGGTTATGGCTTGATATATTTTGGGCTTATGACCTCTTCGGCGTCAAGTGGCATATCTTGTGCCCAGTCGGGTGGTTGGCACATGATGTTGTGGAGGTCCTTTGAACACTGTTCAGCTTGCGTCTCAGGGACGCAGCAGACGATCTCGTCGTGGACTAGTAGGGCCATGGGGTAACCTGCTTTGTGGGTGGCTCGGACTTGGTCGCTGACGACGATACGGGCGAGGGCCTGGACAATATTCTCGCAGTTATGGACTAAGATTGCTTCTCCTCGTGGGTTTAGTACGGTGAAGCAATGGTTGGGGCCACTATTCATTATGTCATAAACCGGTTTCGTACATTGGGTTTGGTGAATAGTTGGCTTTTTGCTATGCCCGCTTTGATTCGATAATGTAGTGTGGTTGTTCCTATTCCATAATATCGAGCCGCTTGTGCTATAGTCATTTTTCCTTGGGGCGTGTCTATGAATTTGCTTGTTCGTCTGTTGTTCGCGTTTTGCTCGTAAGTTACCCAGCGGCAATTTTCCTTGGAATAATTCCCATTGTTGTTGATTCTGTCTAAAGTAAGACCTGGTTGGTAAGTTGGATACATATCGTTGTAGAAAGCTATAAAATTTTTCCACGTATCGTCTACTTCTATTCCTCGCCCCCCGTAGTTTTTCCAGGCTTGGTGTGTAGGTAATTTGCATCGGGCTATCATACTTCGATATATAGCGTAGATAGGGGTTTTCGTCATTCCATGTGTTTTTTGGGCAGTACTGATGGACTGTTTTTGTAGGCATCCACAGGATTTGGCCCGTTGTAGGCCTGTTGAATTCAATGTTTTTATCGAGCCGCAGGCTGTACATACGACTTTCCATAAGGTCTTTCGGCCATTTGATCCTTCGTAGTGTGTTACTAACAGACTGCCAAAAGTTAAGCCAAGTAGGTTTTTTGCTCTGTGCCAGAAAGGCTTGTCTTGCAGAGTTGAAGGTTGTTTCATCGGCTTTACACCATCCAGTTGTGGTCCACACCCTATGCTCGGGGGTCATATAGATGTTACCAAAGTTGATAGTTTGTTTCAAGCCTTTATAGATCAGACCTCCATGGACTACCCAGTTCTGGCCATCCCATAGTAAATCGTTGTTATTTAAGTTAATAAGTTTTTTTACCCCATTATTTGTGAGGATATTTGTTTCCCCAGCGATACATAAAGCGCCACCGTAGGTTTTCTGCTTGTGCCCATAGCGGTATTCATTTTCTTCGTAACGGAGATTGGGGTAATAAAGAGAAAGGCCGTTGGGGAGTTTGATTTCTTCCTTACAGAAGGTGAGGCACTTGTAGTGTTGCTCCGTTTGTATGGATTGGGGGATCATGCTTGAACGCTTGGTTTGCTTTTGCATGAAATGGATCATGTTATCTAGGAATCGCCATAGATTGACGACGGCTTTATTGGTTTGTCGGTAGGTATTGACTGCTAGTTGGGCTGTGTCGAAGTCGATATCTAGGTTGTAGGGTGGTTTTTTGGCTGTAGCCTGGAATTTGGACGCGCCCATACCGTAGCCACAATTGCTGACTAATCGTCCTGATACCGTGAATCGGTGTCGGGGTCCTGCGTTTAGGAGGTCATATACTCGGGTTATTTTCGTAGGGATTTTTTCCGCTGTTTTATACCGGTGTAAGGCTAGTTCTAATTGTGTTAAGGTTTGTTTTCTGTTGCTTATGTAGATTACATGATCTGGGGTTGCCCATAATCCATCTTGGTAAATAACTTTTTGTATTCCTTGGTCTAATAAGCCTTCGTGCGAAGCCCAATCAAGGCCATCCCAGACTTTATCTGTTAATTGGATCTCTTCAATCGGTATAAGGCCTCTTTGTGTACTAACGAGTTCACCTTCGGCGATGCAACCTAGTACCGCTACTTTACCGAGTGTTCTTTCTTTTTTGGTGATTTCCGTTTTTGGTTTTCCGTAGATGGTGGCCGCCATGGTTTTGTAGGGATCACCTTTTTGCCAGAAGGTCTCCAAGAGGTCTTGTTGTCCCGCGAGCCAGGCAAGAACTCGGGCCTCGATGCCGGCACTGTCGGCGACGACGAGCAGGTGGTTGGGGGGCGCGAGCAGGATTTCACGGAAGTCGTCCTTCTTGGGGAGGTTCTGCATGTTGAGACCCGCTCCACGGCCGCTCCAGCGGCCCGTATGGGCGCCGTGGTAGGTGAGGGGTACTGGGAGGCTTCCTGCGGCGTTCTGGACGTTCAGGAGGCGCTGGAGGCGGGTCTCGACGATGCCGCTTTTCAGGGCGATCCGAGCTGTGAGGATGTTCTGCAGGGGCTCGGGAGCGGCTTCGATGAATTCGATGAAGTCTTCGTCGTCCTTGGCAAAGGCGTAGGTCTCTTCTCCGGTGCGAAGACTGATCTTGGTGGGGGGTTCCAGACCATGTTCGCGGATGATTTCCGCGAGTTGTTGGTTACTGTTGAGCTGGGTGGCGGTGAGTCCCGTGCTTTGTAGTTGCGTTTTCTTTTTCGTTTTTTCTTTGGTGAGGAGTTCATGGGCTTTTTGGGTATCGAGTTGGAATTTGGGTTCGGTGAATAGGCGGATAGTGATGTCGATGAGTTCGAGTTCCGTCTCGGGAAAAGGACTGAGTTTTTGGTAAATCTGGTGGCATAGCCAGGCGTCGTGCTTGGCGTAGGTGGTGAGGTCAGCACGTTCTTGGCGTGAGAGGTCGATCCAATGTTTGCTTTGGGTGTTTAGTTTTCCTTTGGAGGGGAGTTGATAGTGGGTGGCCAGAGCAGCGAGGCTATGACTGGTGATGGGGAGTTTGGCCCGAGCCATGCTGATACTATCGAGCCAGCGTTTGGGATTGAATCCGTAGCGCCAGGCGAGGATGGCCCCGTCGAATAGGGTGTTGTGGGCGAGGACTTCAGTGTCGTTGGGATCGAGTTCCGAGAGCCAGGATTCGAATTCGGAGTCGGGTAGAAAGGTGTGGAGGTTGAGTTCAGGGACCAGGATGGCCGCACCAAGGACTTCGAATCGATCGTCGTGGATGTATTCGATCATATTTAGCTTTTTGAGGTTGTATTTTTGATCGAAGTAAGATTCGAAGTCGATGATGGTGAGCATGAGTGGGACCTTAACTATGATAGTCGATGGTAACAACGAGCCAATCAGGCTGTGGGGTGAGCGACTGTTGAAATTCAGAAATACAGTTTGAAAATTCACGCCTCATGAGGTTTAGGGTTATAATCCCCCCGGACATCACCTTCCAGGGGTTGAAGTTTGTGTGAGTGTGTTTATGGTTACATGGTCGTATCCTCATATAGGGTCATGGTGGGAGGTAGAGCTTAGGGTTAGGAGTTTATGTAGCTTTAGTATACTCGAACTCGAAGAGGTTTGCTGTGTGGATGCTCATTAACAGGACTCCTGCGATACGGGGTATTCGGTTGGGAGGCCGTCGGGGTCTTCGTCGTAGTCGATGAGCCAAGCGGTGATCTTGTTGGGGTGTGGGGTTTGGATGTCTTGAACGACACCGCCTTGGACGATGACAGTGACCGGGATCGTGGGCGGTGGGTCCGTGTGAAGTGTGGTCATGTATTTATAGACGGTGGGTTGAGGGGTGTCGGGGCAGATGAGTCCGGCGTCACAGAGTTCATCGTATGTGGGTAGAGGCATGATTGATTATTCCGGGGGCCAGGTTGGGTCTTTGGTAACGTCAATCCCACTAATCTTTTTGAATACTTCTGGGTCGAAGTTAGGGAGTTTGTAAAGTAATTGTTTGTCGGTATCGGGAGCGTTGTTCCAGGATTGGCGCCAAGCTTTTTTGTAGGTTAGGGTTTTTAGGTATCCTAGTGTTGTTTTGGCCATGGGGTGTTCTTCTAGTTCTTTTTCGGTCATGTCCGAAAGCTCTACCCATTGGGTTGTATGGAAATACAAGAACTTTGGCTTTTCGGCTAGTTCCCAATTTGTTCTACTACATGGTTTGTTGAATACGAGAATGTCGGTAGGGGTTTCTGTGTTGAAATAACCCGAGTTCCAATTGCCCGAGTTCCAATCGCCCGAGTTTTGATAGCCCGAGTTTCGATTGCCCGAGTTTTGATAGCCCGAGTTTCGATTGCCCGAGTTTCGATTGCCCGAGTTCCAATTGCCCGAGTTCCAATCGCCCGAGTTCCAATTGCCCGAGTTCCAATCGCCCGAGTTTTGATTGCCCGAGTTCCAATCGCCCGAGTTCCAATTGCCCGAGTTTCGATTGCCCGAGTTTCGATTACCTGAGTTCCAATCGCCCGAGTTTCGACTGCCCGAGTTTCGATTACCTGAGTTCCAATCGCCCGAGTTTCGACTGCCCGAGTTTCGATTACCTGAGTTCCAATCGCCCGAGTTTTGATTGCCCGAGTTTCTTCGTCCTGTGTTTGCGATTCCAAGGTTGATAAGTTGCAGAATCTCGGTCCATGGTATTTCTCGGACTATAGTGATTATTGAGCTTGCTACTTTTGAGCATTCGGTTTTTGGGCCGTCGAGTTCACCGGATAGTTCAACCTCGGCGAATCTTGTGCTGGGAGCGAAGGTATAGTGGTCAAAACAGTCGGCCGGGTTCGTGCAGGCGTGAAAACCTCGATAACAGAGCTTTGGCGTTTCGCTAAATGTGTAGGTTTCTCCGACTTTGTACTGGAAACCTCGGCAAGTCCAGTCTGGGTTAAAGGCTTTGTATGCTTTCATTAGGAATACCTACGGTATTGAGTGATTCGGCTTCCGCGTTTTTTGGGATGCCTTCGAGGGCGATGTTGCAGGCTTTGGCGGTTCCAGTTTCCGTTGACGAACTATAAGCAATACTTATAGCTTAGTCGAGCGCTTTGGTTGTGTCCACCAGCAGGGGTCTTCGTGATGTTGGGGAGGTGGGGGTGAGGGGATGGGGTTCATGGTTGGGACTCCTGGTTTATGAAGTTTCATTGAGGTCTGAGTAGCGGCGGGCTACTTCTTCCGCAGCGAACCAGGCTAGGGCGTTAGCGACTATGGTGTCGTTGCTGGGATCTGGGCGGAGGGAGCCTCCGCCTAAGCATCGAAGTATGCTGTCTTGTGTTTCCACGTTTTTTAGGCAATTGAAACTGGTGATCATGGTTATTGGGGATTCTCCGAAGTCATCGGCTGTGGAGTTTACGAGTTCGTAGATGGCGGTCCGGTGTTTTTTGAAGAATGCAACAGTGTCAGAGTAGTGAATAAATCCGTGGAAATCTCCATTAATTTCGTGGTTGGCGATGTCGATCATGGATTGCTCGGCTTCTTGCCAGCCGCCTAATTGGTGGACTACTGCTCGAACCAGAGTGGGTTCTAGCCCTGATTCTTCGATGAATTGGTTTAGGGTAATAGGCATGGTTGCGGCCTCCACGTATTGGTTTTGGGTTACGGAGCAGGGTAAGGCCCCTTGCGGGGCCTGGGCAGGAGTTAGCGGTAGGTTTTGGCCGCGAGGGCCTTGCGCGCCGCCATTTCAGCGGCGATTTCTCCACGCTCGACTTGGCGTTCGTGGGCCTGGCGGCGGACCTGTTCGATGGTTACCTTGTCTCGGGGCCAGTAACTGGCGGTTTGGACCTGTTGTTCGTTCAATAGGTCCAGGATCTTGTCGTACTGGAGTCCGGTGACTTCCAGCAGAGCATAGACGTCGCCGAGTTCGGCTTCCAGTTCGTTCATGCGGTCCATGTCCCGTTCATGCTTGGATTCGAAGCCGGCGATGCCGGTGCTATAGTTGACGAGTTCCAGCGATCGGGCGACCTGTTCCTGGATGCGGTCGATCTGGTTCTCCAGGTAGTTTTGCCTGTAGACCAGGTTGGTGCGGATACCGCTTAGTAGCTGGATGTTCAGCAGGGGGCGGGTGGTGCCTAAGGAGAATTCGCAATCGTTGAGTGGTTCGGCCATGAGCTTGGCCTTGGTGCGAACACTCTTGAGCCGGGAGAGGTGTTCCTTGGTTTCGGTGATTTCCTCCTGGAGCTGTTCTAACTCGACTTCCAGGGTGGCGTTGGCCTCTTCCTGAGCTTCCAGGATCTCGGGGGCGGTTTTGCGAACACGGGCGAGTTTCTGGGCCACCGCGAAGGCGCGTTTGTCGGCGGTGAGCTGCACGGTCAGCTCGTCCGCCGTTTTCTGCAGGGTAGTGAGCTTGGCGGTTAGTTCTTTGTCGAGCTGGGCTGCTTTGGCGGCACTGGCGCTGAGCTGGGCCTGGAGCGTGGCTTTCTCGGTGCGGGAGACTTCGAAGGCGGATACTGGGGTGGTGGTGCCATCTTCGTGGCGTTCCCGGAGCAGGGTGCGGTCGTCGTCGTCGTCACTATCATCGAATTGGTCCAGGGGGTCGCCGTAGGTGGCGATGGCATTGTCGAGGGCATTTTGGGCGACAAATTGGTTCATGGTCGTTCTCCTGTGGGTTGAATTGCAGGGAGGGCGACGGTATGCTTCCCTAGGTTTTTGATTTATATTGAGATGATGATGGATATATTTGAAGAAATTGATGGGCTGGTGGGGCAGGATGAATTGACAGGTTTACAGGAAAGGAGTATGGTGGAATGTGGGTCATGGAAGGACCGGCGATGGCGCCAATACCATCGATGGGGGAAACGGGCAAGCTGGGTTCCCTTACAGGAAAGGCAGGAAAATCAGTTACTTAGTGACTGAGGCAGCAAAAAGTTGAATGGAATCAACTTGTTCCTAGTTTAGGGGCTTGTTCCTAGTTTGTTCCTAATTGAGAGGGGCAATTAGGAACAGGAAAGTTGAATGGAATCAACGCTATTTTAGGTCTTGTTCCTCTGTTCCTAGTTCCCGCCAATTTCCCATCTACAGTTTTTATGAAAAAATCATTTTCCTTTACATGTGTCTATTTATTCTCTCTTCTTATTTTTTATATATAGGTAATATAGTTAAAAAGTAGGAACAGAGGAACAGAGAGGGAAGTGGGATTGATTTGAAAGGGAAATCCTGTTCCTGGAAGATGCCGAAAAAGAGGAACAGATTAAGAACTAGGAACAAACGTCATTTTCACGATCATGAAAATATCAATTTGTCAAGTACCGTTCGTCGGAAAGTTGCCCATTTCCTGGCTCCCCCGAAACTTTCTTTCTTCATCCCTGCCACGCGCGCATTAGAAGTTGGCATACCAGTTGCTTAATTAGTCATTAATGACTAAAAAATCCGTATAGATATAATACATCAGTTTTCGGCACACTCTTACCCCCGAAAACCCCGCTTTTGGCTACCTAGCACCACAGATGCCCCAGAATAGTATCAAATAGGCCAAAACCCAGAAAAAAGTGTAGTGGAACACGGCACACTTTTTCCGCCCAACCCTTCAGTTCCTGGTTACGGGGCACAAAAAAGCCCCCGAAGGGGCTCTTCCGTCACCCGGTCACCGCGCGCCGGCCCCCGGGTACCAGGCCCCAGTCACTGGCTTGCCGCAACACCTCCTCCCGGGTCTCCGGGTAACATACTTTCCGGAGCCCGAACTCCGTCTTCACCCACTGCCGGCCTCCGGGCCCCTGAAACTGGGTGCCGATCGGGGAGGCTTCGAGGGCCTGGTACATGGAATCAAGGGAGAATCTGCTCATGTCGTTGCTCCTGGTGGGTTGATTGCGGGACCAGCGACGCGAAACCCCCCTAGAAGGGCCCTGGGAGCCCGTTGACGGGGTTTTGGGGCCGTGGCTTACGGGAGGTGGCGCCAGCGACGGGAAGCGGCCCTAAACGGCCTCCAGGGGCCGGGATGCGGGTTCCCGAGCGAGTGGAGGGCGAAGCCCGGAGCGAGCGATGGGCCGGGGCAGACTCCCGCGCGGCCTCCTGCCGAGAGCTAAAAACGATCAACCACCCTGTTTACGGGGCATGAAAAAGCCCCCTTTCGGGGGCGAAGGGCTAATGGATGTGAATGCCAAGATCTTCAGCGGCCTGGGCCAAGGCCTGGTTGTACCGCTCTCCCTGCTGGTGGCCAGCCCAGTACCGGTGCGCCGGGACGCTGGGCACTGGGTCGAAAGTGAACACGCAAGCAAGGGTCGGGAAGCGGGGTAGCCGGATGGTGCGAGCGCGAGGCGAGGTGGATTTGGTGTGCATGGGGTCTCTCCTGTTGGTTGATTTGCACCAACAGCGACGCGAAGCGGCCCTACGGGGCACAAAAAACCCCCTTTCGGGGGCTCTCCGTGATTCAGCACCAGGTTAGTTGCTTAGGGTCTTGGCGCAGGGCTCTGTAGAGATGGAGGTTCCATCCTTGCTTCAGGTAGGATGATATCGCGGCCAGGTAGAGGCAACGGCGCCAGGAGACCTGCATCAGGGGGATTTCAAAACGCCGGGCCTCTAACCGCCGGAAGGCCCAAGCCTTCTTCGCCAGGCCCTTGGAGATCTTGGGGCCGATGCAGGTGTCGTAACCCACAAGGGCCGTGCCACCCAACCCCTCTAAGGCAAGCCCTAGGTTTAGGGGGCTGTCGTTCTCCATGGAGGCTTGCGTGGAGACTCGCAGTTCTCCCTGGGTAGGGGGCTGATCATCCCACCAGTCCCCAGTGAACGCAGAATTGAACGTGAAGGTGTCGGTGTAGTAGGACATGGCTCGTACTCCTGTTGGTTGAAAGCACCAACAGCGACGCGAGGCACCCCTACAACTGCTCCATGTTCCCGAGCGAGCGAAGCGAGCGAGGGCCGGGGTGCCAGGGGGGGGTAGTCCTCGAAGGAAATCGCTCCACCCCTATACCCACCCACATAAAAATTCGGGGGGACCCTCGTGCGTGGTTCCTTTTTATAAGTAACCCTTATATACTAAGGGGTGCCACGAAACCGGATGAGGAGAAACTTGTGGTATACCGACCAGTAGTAGGGTTCGAGGGTCTTTACGAGGTCTCCGAAGCTGGGTGGATATTCCGTCGATGTAGTAGGGGAGACACTTTAGTCGTGTGCCAGGCTTCTTTGAATCCGAAGGGTTATCTAAAGATCAACCTCCGCGCTCAGGGAAGACAATGGACCAGGACCGTCCATCGTATCGTTGCTGAAGCCTTCATAGAGAATCCGCTTAGACTCCCGCAGGTCAATCATATAGATGGGTGTAAGACAAACAACCAGCGTGAAAACTTAGAATGGTGCGACCAAGAGCATAATATCAGTCATGCAATTACCTTGGGGCTGTGTACTCCACCTAAACCTGTAGTCGGACGGCATGAGAAAACTGGCAAAGTAGTAAACTTTCCGTCGATTTCATCTGCAGTGAAAGCCGGATTCAGGCACAAGGAGCTGTTAGGTTGTTGTTTAGGTAAGCGAAAGACCCATGGAGGCTATCGGTGGAATTTTTCTACCTCCTATTTACAATTATAAGTATTCCTTATATACTCAACACTCCTTTGGTGGTTTCCGGGGGTCTAGGCCCCCGCTTTTTTCAACTCATGCACCTACGAACGTACCTCACTCAGCTCCCGAAAACCGAGCGAACCGCGATGCGTAAACTGCTGGCCCAGCGCGCAAACGTCACCCCAACGACCGTCCACAATTGGGAAATGCGACGTCACCGCCCCACGCCCGAGCATTTCAGCGTCATCCGATCCTGGTCCCGGAAGCAGGTCACCTGGAGAGCGATGTATGGCAGTTCAGCCTGAGCGCCACAGTCACGACACCCTGGCCGAGATCGAGCGGCTGGATCGTCTGGATGTACGCACCACGGAGCGACGAGGATGATCCCCGAGGTGCCAAGTGTCGACCCAAAGACCCAGCGGAGCCTGTTGCGCCCAGCACGTTATCCCGACGAGACCAAAGAGGAGTACCAGGCGCGTCGGAGGTGGGCTGCCCAAGTGTGTAAACAGCACTTGAGAGGGCGACCTGTTGAGCGCTGACGCCCAAGCTAAATCCCAGCAAGGCTACATCGAGGGGTTGGAGCCCGCGATCTGCGCCTACTGCGACCATTTCACGGGGCACCCGCCCGAGAAGCCCCACG
>ERZ724522.660-NODE-660-length-21035-cov-4.758484_pt1 | contig 21035 bp, 30 predicted proteins | sample MGYA00376055_ERZ724522 | MGnify/ENA primary metagenome ERZ724522 (study PRJEB28724, sample SAMN07190884) | wastewater metagenome | isolation source: effluent of sewage treatment plant in Hong Hong | place: Hong Kong | collected 2016-03-17 ...
GGCTGGCGTGCAGACGGGCGCGATGCCGAAGTTCTTCGGCTACGTGGGCCGCACCCTCTGCGGCATCCCCGAGATCACCCTCCTCGGCACGCCCGCCGACTGGAAGAGCGTCCGTGACCGGGCATCGGCCATGGGGGAGTACGACCTCGCGTGGTGGACGACCCACCTCATCCCCATCCTCGACCAGTTCGTGGCCGCGTCCCAGGGCACCGTCGAGAAGTCGTTCTGGCAGGACATGTACAAGGTCAGCGACGAGTCGGGCGGGCCGCACATCAGCGGGTGGATCAACACCCTCTTCGCCTACCACGCGGAGGGCTACAACGGCGTCAAGTACGTCAAGTCGGCGGTCCGCAACCCGTACCTCGGGGAGCGCATGGGGCGGTCGCACGGCCCCACCACGGATGCCTTCCCCATGGGCATGAGCCGGGTGCCGTGGAAGTGGAACTACCTCGGGACCATGTTCGACATGGAGTTCCTCGGGGGCTTCGCGGGCATCTCGCAGGACCCCGAGACCCACGCCGTGCGCCCCGCGCTCGCCTGGGCCGTCCGTGACCCGTCGGTCGCCGCGCCCCCCAAGCAGAGCCCCCTCCGCGGGTCACTCCCGGACTTCGAGTTCTGAGGGCTCCCGGAGGGTAGTCCCGACGGCGATCTCCCGGTCCACGACCCACCCCCACTTGGATGGTCCCGAGACCATCCTCATGTGACAGTGGCCGAACACGGTCACCTCCCCACCCGCTTCGTCCAACAGCACCGTCCCCGGCCGGATGTACCGACCTTGGGCATCCCCGTAGATGGCCCAGCCCTTGTTCAGGTACCCTGGCTGGCACTCCCGTACGAGGATCTGGAACGGTCCCGGGGGTGGCTTGGTGGGCATGGTTCAACAGTACAGCATCGGGCGTAACAGAACCATGCGTATGCGAGCACTCAGCGCCTTCTCCTCCGTCTACGTCGTCATCGCCCTCGGGGTCGTGGCCTACCTCCTGGGCCTGCAATCGAAGGCGGACGGGGCCAAGGCGGACGCGACCGAGTACCTCATGTCCCACACCATGATGGGGGACCTCCCCACCGTGTGTTTCTGGCGCGAAGCCCAGGGGCAGTACGTCTGCCGGGTCAACCGTCGGGCGTACCTCACCTGTCAGTCCCGCGGGTTCTTCCAGTTCACGTTGAACCCCAACCGATGCACCCTGGTGAACATCCCCGAGACGCGATGAGCCCCCCGAAGCTACTGACCCGACCCGAGTTCAGCCGAGCCGTGATCGCACGGGACAAGCGTTGTGTGTCCTGCGGGCGCACCGACGGTCCCCTGGACGCGCATCACATCATGGAGCGACGGCTGTTCCGGGACGGTGGCTACTACCTCGACAACGGGGCGACCTTGTGTGACCCCACCTGTCACATGAAGGCCGAGTCCACGGAGCTCTCGGTGGAGGAGATCCGCCGGATGGCAGGGATCACCACGATCGTGCTCCCCGAGCACCTCTACGACGACGGCACCAAGTACGACAAGTGGGGCAACCCCATCCTCCCCAACGGGCTGCGGTTGAAGGGGGAGTTGCTGGCCGACGAGTCCGTCCGTCGGGTGCTGGCCCCGGTGATGGACCTGTTCACGCCGCACGTCAAAGCCCCCCGCACGTTCCACCTCCCCTGGTCTCCAGGCAAGACCAAGGACGACCGGGTTCTGGCGGACCTCAGCGGGTTCGAGGGCCGCATGGTGGTGGTCACCGCCAAGATGGACGGGGAGAACACCAGCATCTACGGCAAGGACGGGTTCATCCATGCCCGGTCGGTCGAGCCCATCTCCCCGCACCCCTCACGGGACCGGGTGAAGGCCCTCGCGGCGATGTTGGGCTCCGAGCTCCCGGAGGGCTGGCGGATCACGGGCGAGAACATCACGGCCAAGCACTCCATCCACTACCAGAACCTCCCTGATAGCCTCGCTTGGTACTTCAACGTGTTCAACATGTGGACGGACCTCAACGTGTGCCTGTCCTGGGACGAGGTGGAGGAGTGGGCGACCCTCCTGGACCTCCCGACGGTCCCGGTCCTGTACCGGGGCATCTGGGACGAGAAGATCGTTCGCGGTCTGTTCACGAGCACCTACCAGGGCGACCTGATGGAGGGCTACGTGGTGCGGATCGCAGACGGGTTCCCGTTGAGGGACTACTCACGGGTGGTGGGCAAGTACGTCCGGGCGGGGCATGTCACGTCCAGCAACCACTGGCGGTCTGAGATGCCCGTGTTCAACAGCCCCGGAGCGTAACGTGGGCACCATGATCACTCCCTACACCGTCCCTTCAAGGGACGAAGTCTACATCTCCACCGACATCGAGTCGGATGGCCCCATCCCCGGCCCGTACTCCATGCTGTCGTTCGCCAGCGCGGCGTTCCACAACGGGAAGATGGTGGGCACCTTCACTGCCAACCTCGAACTCCTCCCCGGAGCCGAGGCACACCCCGACACCAAGAAGTTCTGGAACGAGAACGCCAAGGCGTATGCCGCCACCCGGGTGAGCCCTCAGGACCCGTCGGCCGCGATGTCCAGCTACGTGGCCTGGGTGAAGTCCCTCGGTGGCAAACCCGTGTTCGTGGCCTACCCGGCGGGTTTCGATTTCCTGTTCATGTACTGGTACATGATCTCCTTCGCCGGGGAGAGCCCGTTCAGCTTCAGCGCCCTGGACACCAAGACCCTCGCCATGGCGGCTCTCGGGTGTCCGTACCGGAACGCCACCAAGCGCAACTTCCCCAGGCGCTGGTTCAGCGAGGGGCGCCCGCACACCCACGTCGCCCTGGACGACGCCATCGAGCAGGGTGAGATGTTCGTTCGGATCCTGAACGAGGTCCTTGCGAAGACGAACCCCCGGTAGAACTGCTACGCCCCACCTTGGGGTATGAGCAACATCGTCGCCGCCATCGGTGCTACCGAAGAAGCCGCCCGCAAGGCCATTGGTGCCGCCGCCACTGGTGGTGCCCTCACGGGATCCACCGCCGCTGGTGGTACCGCTGTCACAGGTTCCTCGGGTGCCGCGGCCATCACCGGGGTCTCGGCATCATTCACGGTCGCACGGACCCTCGTGTACGAGAGCCCTGTTGCCGTGGGGACGGCTGTCCAGGGGGCTCAAGGGGGCAACCTCGCACAGGTGTCCCCCACACCGCTCCCCGGAGCGGTGACACAGCCCAACGCTGCGGACACCTACTCGCACTCCCTCCTGTTCACTTTCGGTGCGACGTGGGCACTCGGCAACAACATCGTCCTCACCGGGACGAACGCCGCTGGGGCATCCATCGGAGAGACCGTCATCGCCAACCCCGGAGGCACGGCCGAGAGCGATCTGGCGTACGCCACGGTGGTGATCGCCAAGCAGGCTGTGTTCGACGACGGGGTGGGCAACGCTGCCAACATCGTCACCACGACCATCGGTTCCAAGCTCGGGACGGAGCTCACCCTCACGAACTTCGCGGCAGTCGCGTTCGTCCTGACGGCACCCCCCGTGATCGACAGCACCGAAGCTGCCTCGGTGGATCCTGTCCGCCAGACCATCGAACCGGCCACCCCGCCGGATGGGACGCACACCTACTTGTTCGTCACCGAGGTGTCCATGACGGTCGGCCCCGGGACGTTCACGGGACCGGCGCACACCCACACGGGTCCCAGCCACACCCACGGTGCGGGCACCCTGACGACCTAAGTTCGTTTCGTGCCCCTGGTAGCGTAACAGGGACATGAGCATGAACGCCGCAGGCCCGTTCCGCGAGTCTTCCCCCACTGACATCCCCGATCGCGTCGCCAAGCTGGAGACGGACGTGAAGTCCATCAAGAGCGGCTTCCGCGAGGGCGTGTGGTCTGGGTGGAGGGGTCTGGGCCATGTGCTCTGCACCCTCGCCATCATCGCTGCGGTCCTCGGCGGCGGCTACTTCGCCGGGACCCGCACGGTGTTCCGCGGGTCGGTGTGGGGGGTGGCGGCGCGTCGCAACGCAGAGCGAGAGGCACTGCGGTGGGGGAAGGTGATGTGGCCCAACCTCACGCCCGCGGACGTGTACTGCACCCCCGATGGACGCCCTGGGACGCAGACGGATGAGAACTGCTACGTCATCGGCCCCAACCACATGACATGGAGGATCGTCTGCGACGACGACGAGCCCGCCACCAACGACGGGTGCAACGCAACCACGGTCAAGCAGGTTGACGTGGTGCCTGTGGTGCCCACCGCCGTCTCGATCACCCCGGTTTCGGGTGGCCGCTGACGGCGACGGGTCAGGTCACTTGTAGAGGGTGTTGATGGCGGAGGTCACCGCCGAGAGGACCTGCGCCTGAGTCGGCGGGGCCTTGGGGGCGGGGGGGACAGGAGCCGGGGGAACCGGCGCGGGCGGGACGGGAACCGGAGGTGTCACCGGGACGGGGAGGTGTCCGCCGATGGCGTTCATGTCCGCGACCAGTTGGGACCAGTTGAACCCGTTGGGGGCCTTGGCGCTGGCCTTGTTGATGATGTCCTGGGACAACACCACGTAGAGCTCACCACCAGCCTGTGGCACCACGTCGGTGGTGATGGCCCGCCACGTCAGGGTGCCGAGCAGCCCCCAGGTGGAGACCTTGACGCCCGTCGAGTCGTAGCCCGTGCCGACGAAGGCGTGGCCGTTGTTGGGGTTCGGAATGCCTGCATCCCAGGTGAACCCGTTGCCGTTGACGGTGAGCCATGCGTCCGGGAGCTCAACGCCGAAGAAGAGGTTCTCGAACAGCCACAGGGCCGTCTTGACCTGAACCGCGTCCCGCGGGTCCACCGCGAGCCATCCCGCGATGGGGTGAGACCCGCTGGGGGCTCCGTGGTTCTGCCAGTAGTTCAGGGCGTCGGTCTCGTTGCACCCGTTGTCTGTCGCCGGGTTGCCGGGGACGTACCCGCCGATGGCCGAGTAGAGGGCCAGAAGCTGTGCGTTGGTGAACGTCACCGGGGTCTGGCCCGCGTTCGCGGTGAACAGCCCCACGAGGTGGGCTATGCCCGCGATGACGCAGTCGCCCAGTTGGTCGTTGAGGTACATCTGCGAGAGGGCAGGAGCCGCCGCGTGGGAGTAGTCCACCGACGCAGGGGGTGTCGGGAGGGCCACTCCCACGGAGTCCCTGAAGTAGCTCTTGAGGGACAGTCGCGGTGCCTTGGCGACGGAGCGGGTTCGACCCATGTGCCGGGACGAACCATCTGGCATGATGATCTTGGATGACATGGTGAATCCTTGGGGTCAGGTCACTTGCGAAGGCCGAGAGACACGGCTTCGGCCATCCAGCCGCCGGGGCGCTTGCCCGCGATGCCGATGTACAGGAGCTTCCCCTTCTTGGGGTTGAGCGTCGTCGGGGTGTCCCGCTGCATGGACGACAGGGTGAAGTACACCTCGCCCTGCTGGTTCTCCGCGAACCGGCCCACCACGCCCGTGAAGTACACCGAGCTCCGGGACTCACCCTGGAGAACGCCCTTGTTGACGTACTCCTCGATGTTCTCCATGCGGCGGGTGTCCACGCCCGTGCCGCCACGGAGGTAGACGGCCTCGAACAGGAGCATCTTCTCGACGTTCTTGTCCTGGTAGTCCGAGCGGGGCGTCCAGCGGTAGAGGCCCGTCTTCTGACCCGACGCGAACCCGTCGAAGAACTGCTTCTCCTGGGTCAGGGTGTCCGACGGGATGTCGCTGTTCCCCTCGTAGAACTGGACCACGAGGCCCGTGGGGGTCTTCTCTGCGATCTGGGCCACCCGGTTGTGGTACCGCTCGCACGCATCCCCGTTGAGGGTGTTGGTGTTCTTGGTCTTGTCGATGAGCACCTTCTCACCGATGTCCAGGGGACCCGTGCGACGGCCCGAGGCACCCGCCGCCGGGGCGGGCGTGGGGGTACGACCCAGCTTGGCCTCCAGGTAGTGGGTGACCTGGGCCTCGGTCATCGGGGACTGAGTGGCCAGCACCCACTCCACGAAGTCCTCGGTGTCGGGGGACACGGCCACCTTGAGGGCGGCGATGAGAACTTGGCGTTCCTCACTCCCCTTGGGGAGAGATGCCGCCGTGCGAATCATCTTGGGGATGTCCATGTGGGTGCCTCAGTGGGTGTCCATGTCGTGGAGGGGATTGCTGTCCCCGGGAACGCTCGCGTCGGGAAGGGCGTCCACGGGAGCGTCCTCCACTGAGACATCGAGGGTCGCGTCGGCGTCGTAGACGGTGGCATCCAGGTGGGCCATGGGCGCTTCGCTCCCACAACCAAGGAGGAGTGCCGCGATCAAGAAGGTGGATCCGATTTTCATTGGTAGGGTTGCTCCAGGTGGGACGCCTTGCGTCCCTTTCCCTCCCCTCGACCCTATAGAACGAAAACGGGTACGTCGGGACCAAAGGAGCCATCCGGTATGTCAGACATTCAGTTCACCGTGGGCGTGTTTCAGGACTTCCGAGCCAAGGTGGGGTTCCACCTCGGACGGCTGTCACACGACCTGAAGAAGGACGCCATCGTCCAGTTCGACGGCACCACCCTCAAGATGGACGGGGTGGTTCACTCGTATCCCGAGCTCCGGTCGGCCATCCGGTCCGAGTGGCTGTGCCTCGTGGGGTCCAACGTGGGGGACTACGTCGCCAAGTCGGCCAACGTGAAGGTGCGTGGGGCGAAGGCGGGTGACCCCCCGGCGTCCACCGTGGTCCAGCGGGACGAGACGTACATCGCCCCGGCGATCCGCAAGTCCGCGACGGCGACGACCACGGACGGTGTCCGCATGGAGACCAAGCCGTTCAACTCGGCGCTGGTCAAGGACACCGAGGGCGACGGACGGAGCGTCGGGTCGGCCATCCGTTCCAAGGCCGCATCGGTCCCCACGGGGGGCTCGCAGTCCAGTTCGTCGGACGGGGAGCTCGTCGGTCGGGTGAAGTCCAACGTGAAGACCTCGTTCACCCTGGACGGCAGCACCACGATGAAGGCGCTGGACGACGGCACCATCATCGGGTCCGAGGGCATCCGGGGCGTCAAGCCCACGGTGCGGAACATGGGCAACTCCGTGGACGAGCAGGAGGCCCAGGTGGTCGGGGGCATCAAGACCCCAGCGAAGCGCAAGGCCACGGTGGAGAACTCGAACTCCGCGACCCAGGCGATCAACAAGATCGACAGCGCCCCCCGGTCGGTCTCGGTGGTGGCCCCCAAGAACAAGGCGGGCGTCTCGGCGGTGTCGGGAGACAACCTCGAAGAGATCCTCCCGGCCCTCGACCCTGGCGGTCAGGCCGCACTGGTGGCGGACCAGAAGCGCCGCGAGCGTCTCGCCGCCGTCGCCAAGTCCGAGGGGAAGAAGGCACCCCCCGCCCCGGCTCCCGTCGCACCCACTCCCGCCGCCCCCGCCAAGACCACCAAGCCCGTGAAGACCGCCGCGCCGAAGTCCGTCGAGGACTTCATCGTCAACGGTGACGACGTGGAGATCGCCCCGGGCCTGCGGTGGAACAAGAAGCTCCACTGGCGCATCCGGGTGAAGACCGCCCTCACCTACAAGGACAAGCCCGAGATCCTCAAGGTCATCCTCGCCCACGAGGTCCCCGCCGTGGCGAAGATCATCAACGAGGCCCTCGCCGTCTGACCGTCCCGCCCACCGTTTTCTAGCCTTTCACGCATTGTTCCTGAACGATGCGCCACCCACGTCAAGCCTCCAGTCAGGTCTCCTGGTCCCTCCTCACCGAGGGGGTGACACAGGCTCGTGTGGATGCACACCGACTCCGTCTCATGGTGGACCGGGTGATGGCTCTGGTGGAGTCGTCATCCGAGAAGGACCACCTGTGGCAGGTCGGTGGTGACCTCATCCAGGGGTTCCCCGAGAGGCTCTCAGAACTGGAGAGGGCACTCGACCGGACCTCGTACGCTCTGGTGGTGATGGGAGAGGATTTCCTCCGTGGGCGCATCCCCATGGACGATCGCTACGTGGTGGATGAGGCGACCAAGACCCATCCGTACGCGGAGCCCCGGAAGAAGGACACCGCGGCGGCACGGGTGGCCCGGCGGTACCTCCAGGCACAGGCAGAGGGAGTGGCCCCCAGCGGGGAGCACCACTTCTTCGACAACCCCAAGAAGCGTGAGACTCGCGAGTTCGCTCAGTCCGGTGCTCTGTCCAACTTCCCCGCCACTGCCGCGAAGGCCGTGAAGGAGATGGACAACTCGACCCTCTCAGTCTCCGAGGCCCGCTCGGATGCACGGCACGCCCCTCCGACGCCTACGGACATCAAGAAGAAGCCCGGTGGGAAGCAGTTCTCCACCCTCAACCGCCACATCATCGTGACAGAGCAGCCCAAGGTCAGGGGCGTTCCTGTGGAGCGAGATGACCTTCCGATGGCCAGCAAGCCAAAGGGGAACCTGTAATGCCTCGGAACATCGCCAACCTCAACGGGTACATCACGGAGCGCGAGCTCTCGGTCTTCCACAAGGGCGACTCCATGCCCATGAAGATCGACGCTGCCATGGCCGCGGCGGGCTGGGCTGGCGGCACGTTCGTTCGCTGGGTGGACGACGGGTCGGGTGAGCCCTGTGTGACCATCGCGGACGGCCGGTACTGCGGGTTCAGCCCGTGGGGCTCCAACGAGCCCGCGGACCAGTACACGTCCATGACCCCGAGTCAGACGCGCTACAAGTACATCACCCTGTTCTTCGGTGGGAACTTCGTCGCCACCACATCCTACGAGCGGTACACGTACATCTCCAGGCACGGTCCCGGCCCGCTGGTCCCCCTGGTGTACAACCCACAGGACTTCCTCTACGTGAGCGAGAACGGTCTGCCCACCGTCGAGGATGAGAGCGACCCGGCGGTCAACCCCGGGCACACGTTCCCCAACGGGGACCCCATCGTCGTTCCGTTCCTGTACTTCGGCCTCGTGGCGGTGGCACCAAGCGACCTCACGAATGACCGGCTGTACGTTCAGACTAATGTAGGTGTGTAACCTACATGTCTACGTCTGACCACAACCACTACGGCATCGTGTATCAGGTGCTCTGCATCCCGAGTGGGAAGTCCTACGTGGGGCAGACCATCCGTACGCTCTCACAGCGGTGGGCCAGCCACAAGTGCGCCCCTCTCGGTGGTTCTCTGCGGAACGCCATCGAGAAGTACGGCTCGGAGTCGTTCATTCTGTCCATCCTCGACAACGCATCCACACAAGAGGAGCTCGACGAGAAGGAGCGCCACTGGATCTCGGCCCTCAACACCCTGAGCCCTAACGGCTACAACCTTGAGGCTGGTGGGGACACGGGATGGAGTGTGTCCCCCGAGTCCCGTGAGAAGATGCGTCAGGCGAAGCTGGCTGTGGCGAACACCCCGGAGTTCCTGAATGCCATGAGCCTCGCAGGTCAGGGCAACAGGGGGAAGAAGAAGTCCCCTGAACACATCGCGGCGGCTTCCAAGGCAAACCTGGAAGCCCGTGCTCGCAATGGGTTCAAGAGGGTCTGTACGAAGCCCCGTTCGGACAAGGGCCAGCTACGGTCGCCTGAAGTGAAGGCCCGGATGAAGGCCGCTGGCGAGGCACGACGTGCCACACAGGTGACCCCGTGAGCTCCCGCCGTGCCGACCTCTATCCTCCCCTTGGGGTCAAGGGTGGTCCCTGCAAGGTGGTGGACCGGATCCTCTCGAACGTGCAGAACGTCCGAGACCAGGAAGCCCTCATCCGGGACGTGGAGAGCAACCGGGACCTGACCAACGCACAGGCTGCGATCATCTACCCGAAGCCCAACAAGGAACGCGGGGCACCTCCGTTCACCCCGCTGCACATCACGTCACATGCTCAGTACCGGATGGATCTTCGTGGGATCACCGTCCCCGAGGTGCAGAAGACCGTCGAGCGGTTCCGCGACGTGGCGATGGAAGCACGGGCGAAGGGCAACACCCGGGTGATGGAGCAGTTCCGGGCCAACCCGAAGTTCGACGACCCCAAGGGACATCTCTCGGTGGTGGTGGCTCCCCAGGAGGACCACCTCAACGTGGTGACCGTGTACCCGTACCCGTTCACCCCCAACCCACCGGCATCGCCCGATGGGTGTGTGGGGACTCGGCGGGCGGGGTACAGGGCCCCCGCGGGGGAGCTCTCGGGCTACCGCACCTACCCGAGTGAGAAGCCCACCAAGGGCATCTACAAGTCCCTCGGGGACACGGTGGAGCACCCGCCCGGGGAGTCCCCGAAGAGTGACCGTTCCCGCGCCCGGCCGCAGTCCACGGACACCAAGGAGAACCTGGAGCAACACACTCCAGGCAACTGGGCGTTCAACGCACCGGGACCTTCATCCAAGGAAGACGGCCAGAAGGTTCCTGTCCGCACGGTGGGCCAGACCGGCGAGGAGTACGGACACCCGTACAAGAACAACATCACCCCGCGGCGGACCGAGGCCAACGGGGAGTTCCCGCCGTACTCCGAGCGCCAGAAGAAGCAACAGGGCGAGGCGAAGACCTACGCCAAGAAGTACTACCTGAGCCACCGTGGGAAGATCCGGTCCAGGGCCAAGATCGACTACCTGCACAAGAAACAAAGCCCCACGTTCAAGCGGGAGAAGAAGTACCGCAACAGCGAGAAGTTCGGGTGGCGGTTCACCCGTCTGCCCGCCGGGGGCTACCGCTCCAATGCCGACCGTGCCCGAGACAACCGGGAGAAGAAGGCACAGGAGACCCTCATCCCGTTCTACCACCCCAACTACGGGGTAGGCTATGTGCTCGATGTGGTGGACCAGGACGTGGTGATCCGCCAGACGGACTCCCTCGGTGGCCCCACCCTCGGGGAGGGGACGGTGCCGATCTTCACGTTCCTCCGGGGTGCCAGCTTCGACAGCGAGCTCGACATCGACGCCTTCTTCGCCCTCGCGGACAAGGACTTCGGGTACTCCGAGGGTGGTGACCGCACGGCCGACTTCTACCGGGAGACCTTCCGGCCCGGCGACAACCTGGATCCTGGAGACGGGGTGCGAGACCTGGGTGAGCCCTCGCCGTACTCCCCGACCCTCCCGTACCCGGACACCGACCGGAACAACCGGAAGCCCAGTGAGAAGCTGGACGTGGGTCAGGTGGACAACAACCCTGGGTCGGCCAAGGTCATCCCCAGCGGCCACGACTTTGCCAACAAGGAAGCGATGGCGGTGCGGGTGGCGGCGAAGATGGCGGACATCCTCAACGGGTGCGACCCTGGCATCCGAACCCGCGCCAAGTCCATCAAGCCCACACCGTTCAAGTCCGATGCGGCGAAGCGGTCGTACCAGTTCAAGGTGCCCAGCAGCGACGGCGGCGCCTACACGGTGAAGGTCCAGGCGACGGCACCCGAGGGTGTCGAGAAGCTCTCGGACATGGACATGAAGGTGTCATGCACCTGTGGGTTCTGGCAGTTCCAGGGACCTGAGCACCACGCCAAGGACGACGGCTACCTTCTCGGAAAGCCCCGCGGGACGGCGATGCCTCCCGGGGTCAGGGACCCTCGGGGGAAGAACCGCGTGTGCAAACACGTCGTGGCTTGTTTCAACCACATCAACAAGCCTGGGTTCAAGGGACGGTAGGGTTCAGCACGATGCCTACATACAGCTACCAGTGCGAAGCCTGCGAGAACGACTTCGAGATGCGTCGCCCGATGTCCGAGTCCGCGGACCCGCAGCCGTGCCCCGAGTGCGGCGGCAACGGGAAGCGGACCATCGGGGAGACCAGTTTCATCCTCAAGGGGGACGACTGGCCCGGGAAGAACATCAAGATCAAGGGTCAGATGGCCCTCAAGAACCGGATCCTCGACAAGAAGCAGACCGAGCGGAAGCGCGAGGCCCCGGGCATCAAGCTCGCCCCCAACGTCGGAGGCGAGCGGGTGGAGTCCTGGTCGGAAGCCAAGTCCCTCGCGGAGTCTCAGGGCAAGAACACCGCGTCCTACGACCCCAAGATCCGTGAGGAGAAGACCAAGTGACCCGTCAACGAGAGATCCCCTCGGTCCAGTACCGATCCGTCAACCAGATCAACATGGTGTTCCCCATCCTCCCTGGGGTGCCCAAGATCCGGGTCTACGGGGCGGCACGTCTCAACGACGCCTACGGCAACGTGGCGGGCGTCGGTGGCGGTGGTGCGCTCCCCATGTTCGAGGTGCAGTCCGGGGCGACGTTCATCTCCCCGTCGCTGAAGGCCCGGAAGCTCCCGGCCGTGGAGGAGACCAACCGTGGGCTCACCCGGATGGTGTTCGACCCGGACGACTTCGCCACCCCGGCCCAGCCCGCTGGCACCACGTACCTCCCGACGGATGACCAGTCCCTGTTCCTCCGCATCGCGCTGTGGAACCCTTCCACGGGGGACTGGAACCCGCCGGGTCCCATCATGATCGTGCCCCCCTACGACTTCTTCACCACCAAGGAGCCGGTGTTCACGGTGTCGGGGAAGGCCCCCAACCTGGGCATCGCGGCGTGGCCCGGAGCCCTCCCTGACTTCCTTCCCCCGACGGTGCTGAACTTCCTGGTCCCCGGATACTCCACCACGGTGTCCCTCGTGAACCTGGACTCAGGCAAGGTGGTGTTCGCGTCGTTCCACCCTGGGATGCCCCCCACGGTGATCCTTCCCCAAGGAGACATGGGCCTCACCGGAGCGGGCGTTCCCGAGTTCTTCATCGCGTCTCCCGACGCGAACCCGTGGTTCACCGTCCGCATCGCGGTGGTGAACAGCGCCTAACCGAAGGCTCCCTTCGGTTTCCGTTCTATTCGTGAGCCCTTGGTAGGGCGGATTTCGTTCCCCCGCTGGAAGCCCCAAACCCGCCACCCCGGCGGAAACGAATCAACCAGGAGTCATCCCAATGCCGTTCATCTGCCTCGCCCGCACCGACATCCCCGACTCGACCCTCCAGATCACGGACCTGTGGCCCAACAAGTCGCAGTACAACCCGTCGCTGGACCCGGCCCCCTCGGGTCCCAAGTACATCAACGCCCCGGTGACCAACAACGTGGTCCTCCTGACCCCGGCTGGCGTCATCAAGACGTTCGCCGCGGCCTACGAGGGCCTCGCGGCGTACCTCCTCGTCAACGTCCAGCAGGACGGCGCGGGCGGCGCGGCCATGACCACGCCGCAGGCCAACGTGGCGGCAGCGGCGATCATCGCAGCGATGCGCGCGGGCTCGACCCTCAACCTTGCAGCGATCAACGTGATCCTCGTCGCGGCCTGCGGCGCGGGCACGGAGCTCACTTCGGCGGGCGGGTCGCTCTCGACGGGCGCAGTGGCGGACGTGCTCCGCATCCTGTCGGGCACCCCCTTCACGGTCCCGGCGGGCACCCAGATCCAGGAGGCGGGTCCCCTGTTCCACGCACAGGCGCAGCCCGCGTTCAACGCATCGTGCTTCGACGCGGCGTTCCACGACGTGCTCCCCACGGACTCGTCGTTCTACCAGAGCCTCTCCTTCGGCAAGATCGCGGGTTTCAAGGCCGCGAGCTTCACCTACCGTGGCGTCATCGGGTCGGCCCTGACCGTGTACGACGACGCGGGCGGCGTGTACTGAACCCTCTGAGACCCTGATCACCAAGGAGACCAAGACACCATGACGACCATCCACGCAGCCGTCGGGGCGACAGCCCCCACCGCTCTCGGCTCCGCAGGCGCATCCCCGGCCACGGGACCCCGCGAGCTCCTCCACTTCGGCCAGCCCAACATCGCGGCTGGTGACAACGCAGACCCGGCGCTCTCCACCCCGGTGCAGATCCCGTTCTGCGGCGTCGCCGCCGTGACCACGGGCGTCGCGGCGCTCCGTCCGGGCTCGCTGGTGGGCCTGTCGGTCAACCTCTCGGGTGCAGCCGCGGGCTCCAGCGCCATCTTCGGGGTGTACAAGAACGGCACGATCTTCAACGCCGCGGCCATCGTGACCATCATCGCCACGGACACCAAGGAGTACATCACCTTCGCGTCGGGCACCTACCCGTTCGTGGCCGGTGATGTGATCGACGTTCGCGTCCGCACGGGCTCGGGCTGGTCGGCCACCACGGTGGACGCCACCGCCCTCGTCGAGATCGAGACCCTCACCTGATCCCCCGTCACTAGGTAGGCTTTCAGCCTCACCCTGGTGATGTCCTCCCCCGTCTACATCGGAGAGCCGTACACGTTCCAAGCTCTGTTCTTGGGCGCGGACGGTTCACCGTTGGTGGTCACGAGCCCCAACGTCACCCTGTTCTACTTCACCGACTCGGGCTACCGGACGGTGTTGTTGGACGGGGTGGCCATGGTCCCCGTTGCACCCCCGGAGCCCGGTCGTTACACCTACCTCTACACGGTCCCTCAGTCCTTGAGCGATGGGACGGTGCTGTATGTAGAGTGCCGTGGGACCGACCCGCTTCTCAACGTCATCGTCCAGCAACACCCTCACCGCCGTGTTCCGTCCCAGTGACCAGGGGTTGAGGGTGCGGTTCGTTCAGTAGGAGACCATCCATGGCTGTTGCGTTCACCCCAGGGCAGACCATCGGTGAGGGCGACCTCGACCTGTTCCTGACCAATGCAGGCGGGTTCGCGGCCAACGCCTACAGCATCACGTACGCCATCTACTACGTGGACCCCAGCCCCCCGTACCCCGAAGTTCTCATCGGGTCACCCACGCGGGTGCCGGTGAACCCGACGGTGGGGGAGTACTTCGCGAGCCTCACGGTGCCCCCTGGGGCCGTACCGGGGGAGTACCGCATCCGGTGGACGTTCCAACAGTTCGCGGGCTCTCCACCCCAGGTGGTGGTCCAGGAGTGGGCGGTGGTGGCTGCGGGTCTGACCACGGTCACCTACTCGGGCAACATGATGGCGATGGTCAACAAGCTCCGGTTGCTCCTGAGGGACCAGAACCCGGACAAGTTCTACCACTTCCGTCCCCCGGAGGCCGAAGGCAACATCGGCAGCTACAACCGGGTGTTCGGCCAAATCTGGGAAGACGCGGAGCTCGCGGAGTACATCGAGCGCGGCCTGGACTGGTGGAACATGATGCCGCCCAACACCTCGGGGATTCGCACCATCGACCAACTGGTGGTCGAGAAGCCCGAGTGGCGGACGGCCATCCTGTGGGAGGCGATCACCCACGCCTGCTTCGCGCTCGCCACCAACTGGGTGGCGGACGAGTTCGACTACTCCATCGGGGGAGTGTCCCTGTCCATCGAGAAGAGCTCGAAGTACGAGAGCCTGAAGCAGAACGCGGAGAGTCAGTTCGACAAGGCCGCAGAGGCGAAGGCCCGCACCGTGAAGTTCATGCGGGGCATCCAACAGCCCAAGTACGGTCTGGGGATTCGTTCCAGTTTTGGACCTGCTGTAGGTAGGGGGGTGCTTTCACCGAGGAATTTCCTTTGACCCTCGTGTTGGCAGCGGGGTATTGACTCCTCGAACCAGAACCCAGCCGTCAACCCAAAGTACGGTGCTGGGGTTGACTTCCCCGATACGGGGCTTACAGTTCGGGTCATGGAAGACCGTCCTATAGCCCCGTGCCCAGCCTGCCAACAATCCGTCCCCCTCAAGGGGCTCGCGAAGCACGCCTCGGGGTGCCCGCAATGGGTCACGCTAGGGGTGCCTGTGCCCCTGTTCAACTGGGACAGGTACTTCAAGCGCGGTCCCTATGCGGACGGGTTGACTGAGGGGGTTGACTACGTTCGGTGTCAGGAGTGCCCGGACGGAGCGCGTGGGGATCGGGGTCTCCGTCTGATGGACCACGTCAAGAAGGTCCACGGTCTGACGAAAGAGACGTACCTAGAGCGGCATCTAGGTGCCCTCCTCAACGTCCCTGCCACCTTAGAGCGTCGCAAGGCTACGGTGTCGGAGCGGTACGACGGGGCGACCAACGTGTTCCAGGTGCCCGACGTGAAGACTCGCATTCGGGACGTGATGGCCGAGAAGTACGGGGGCATGGGGGTGGGATCGCCTGAGCTACGAGCGAAGATCGAGCAGACCAACGAGGTTCGGTATGGGAGCACCAACCCGTTCGGGTCCGACGAGGTGCAGGAGAAGATTCGGGCGACTTGGCGGGAGAAGTACGGTACGGACAACCCCAATCAGTCTCCTGAGGTGATGGCGAAGCGTATTGCGACGAACCGCAAAACGCACGGTGCAGACCACTACGTCGAGACGGACGAGTTCAAGGGGAAGTTCAAGGCGGCGAGCCAAGATCGGTTCGGGACGGAACACCCGATGCAATCCGAGAAAGGGCGCGGGTTGTGGGGTGCAGGATGCGTCGAAAAGCTGGGGGTTGACAACCCTCTCAAAGACCCGGACATCTATCAGAAATCCTACGAGTCCAACCTCTCCAACCACGGCGGGAAGCACTCGCAGCAGTGCCCCGAGGTGCTGGAGAAGGCGCGGGCGACGTGGCGTGAGAAGTACGGGACGGACAACCCGTCGAAGGTCGATGCCGTCAAGCAGAAGATCAAGGACGTGTGGGAGGGGAAGTATGGGGTGCCCTTCCCGCCGCAGAGCCTGTGGCTGAACCAGACGCACTCGTCTCCCAACGGTCTGGAGCGGAAGGTTCAAGCGATGCTGCCTGTGTACGTCCTCTACACGGGGGACAAAACGTACAACGTGCGGTTGCCCGGTACGTCGCGGGATAAGTACCCCGACTTCGTGGTGCTGGCCCCAGATCAGTTGCAGGCCTACCAGTCGGGGACGCCCTTGAAGTCCCTTCGGATCGAAGCTGTCTGCGAGGCGTTCGGTTCGTACTGGCACGGCCCGGAGATCACGGGGGTGTCCCGCGACGACCACTACAACGATGTCATGGACTACTATGCCCGGTGCGGCCTTCGGTGTCTGATCCTGTGGGAGCACGACGTGGACAAGCGACCGGGCGAGGTGGCTAACCAACTTCGGCGGTTCCTGTCGGACGTAGCGGGGGACGTAACTCCCCAGGGCGGCGAGGTGGACCCGTCTGTTCTGAACTTCTTCCGAGGGACTTGAGACATGGGCACGTTCATTCAGCCGTCACCAATTCGCGCGGTCCACTTTGCCAAGCAGAACGTCACGGAGACGCTTCGGGAAGCGTGGGACGAAAAGGGCGTGACGTACCAAGGCCAGATTCCACCCGGCGTCAAGGTCGGAGACCCGTTGGTGGTTCGACCTAGTGAGAGGGAGACTTGGTGGTTGGTCGTCGAGGGGACCGAGAGCGATCTTCGGGCTCGTAAGTTCCGCGCCCGGATCACCTTGATCCGTGACCGGGACGAGGTGGAGTACCTTCAAGGGGAGGTCGAGACGGCTATGTTGCGGTTCGTTGCCCGCGAGTTCCCCTTGTACCGGGTGACGGTCGAACGGGACCGGGCTCCGCAGCGCGGCGTGACGGTGTTCGCGGTAGGCCCCGAGAAGCCTTTGCACTACGGGTCCGGGGGGAAGCTGTCAAAGGGCTGGACCAGCATTGTTCTTGGGGACATCCCTCACGAGCGGGACGCGAAGCACCCTTACGTCAGTTCGGTCAAGGTAGCCGACGCGGGCACCGAGGGTGAGCTTCGCAAGTACCGGATTCGGGCCGAGGTCATCTAGCGAGTGCTTGATCCTGTGGGAGTCCGAGGTGAAGACCGACCCCGAGGGTGTCAGGGTGCGGCTGGTGGGGTTCTGCGGATCTACTTAGTAGGTGTCGGGTCTTTGTACACATACTCCGGGATGGGGTCCGCCAACCACATCATGTACGTGAGGCCCTTGTGCTGTTGGATCTCCAGTGTGAACGGGCGGCAGATGTCTTCGCACCCGAACTCGATTCGCAGGGTATCTCTCCGACCTGGGCTGTCCTTGTCTTCGAGACGGGAGACGGATACCGAGTCTGGAGCAGAAACCACGGTCAGGGTGCCGGGACCATCCTCATGGTCCCTCTGATAGACCCGAACCTTTCCTTGGTGAAGGTTGTTGCCTCCGCAGACGGGGCACAGGAGCACCCCACCTTCGATCACCACGTTGGGGTTGACCTCCTGACTCGGCCATTTCGCGCGGCACTCTGCGACGTAGTCGTCGTAGGACTGTTCTGGGGGTGGTTGGCCGTCGTCCCCTTCCGCGAATCCAAACTGGATGATGGGGCTCTTGGGCGTGTTCTCAGCCATGCGGTGATCCTTTCCCGAACTTTTACGCCCGTCCATCGAGCGTAAAGGTAGGCATGAAGGTCAAGTGTCCGAAGTGCGCCCGCGAGTTCAAGTCCGAGAACGGTCTTCAGGACCACATGAAAGCGGTCCATCCTTCCATTCCGGCTGTGGAGCGGGCACGGAGGGCTTTCCAGTCCATTCCGTCCCAAGAACCTTCCAGTCCCCCACGGAAAGTGGGGCTCCCTGACCTCCCCCCTGAGGGGGTTCTCATCGATTTCACCCAGCCACCATTCTGCGACTGGTTGAAGGGGTATCGACTCAGGTTCGTACTGGAGTGTGCTGCTCACATCTACCGCCTTGAGCGGAGTGGGGACACCAGGGACATCCATGCGTGGCGTGCAGAGTTCCGCACGGCTCTCAAGTGGTTGGGCCGCACCGACCCTGTGCCTGATGTTGCATTTGCACACAGGGTCTACCGCGACTACGTGGTATCGACCAAGTTCTACCACGACCCCTCGTTCATCTTGAACCCCGACGGGACAAGCAACCCATCCGTTGAGATGGTCGGGTGTTCCGCATGACTCCTAGATGCGGGTCATCCCCGCCGTGCGGAGGCCTTGCACACGTAGGTCCCTGACGAGTAGGTCGCGTTCGCGGCTTCCGTGAACATCCTCCCCAACTCGGCCAGACTCTCCCGGTCCGTGTGGATGTCCAGAGTGGAGACCATGTTGCCGAAAGAGCTTGAGGTCACCCTGACTGTCGGCCCGTGGCCCACGTCGATGACCTGAAACCTCACTCCACTGTTCGAGATGTGGAGGTAGACCTCTCCCCTGACATCTGTTCCATCGTCACTCATGCGTCAGACCCTTTCTGACACATCGTACCCTGAGGGACGGTCACCCAGAGTTCTGTCGGGCGTAACCCCAAGATGGTCGCATGGGTCAAGAACAGTCGGATGCGCTGGTACGCGACCGTTCCGAGTCCCGTAGAGGGGACCACGATCCATCTCCACGTCACGGCCCCTCTCGCGGGTGGCACCACATGGTTGTGGGAGACTCGTGCGCTCTCTCACGAGAACCAAGTGCGTGTCTCGGGGGAGTCCAACACCGAGTCAGAAGCTCGTCAATCGGCCGAGGACGCTGTGCCCAGGGTACTTGGACAGTGAGTCACGCCGTGTGCGGGTTGTAGACGAAGATCCACTCCATCCCGTACGACCCGTAGTCGGCCCCCGAGGACCAGCCCAAAGCCTTCAGGGCCTCGTACTCGCCCGTGCCGTTGTCGGTGAGCCACGACACCGAGTGGGTGGCACCCCCGTTCCACAGGTCCTTGCCCGCCCCGACGGTCTCCAGGAAGTCTGCCAGGGACTCGACGCGAGCACTGGTGCCCGGCTGAACTTGAGCGAGGAATCTGTGACGGGTGGTCATGCCGCACCTACTTCACGACGGGGCGCTGGACGTAGAGGTGCCAGACCTTCTCGTTGGTCCAGGTCTCCGTCACCTGACCCCGCCCGCCGGGGCCGATGTCCGTCGGGTGATCGACCCGGGCCTTGTACCCCAGGGAGATGAGCTCTTCCTTGGCCGCGTTGAGCACGGCCGGTTCGCCCTCGCCCATGTCCAGTTCGTGAATGTCCTTCCAGGGGTTCTTCCCCTCAGACACCTTGAGCATGAACACGTCCACGAGGTGTGATGCGTCGGCCTTCACCTTCGGCCTGCTCGCGCCGAAGTCTCTCGGCCTCTTCCTGTTGCTTCTTGGCGTAGGTGTGTTCCTGCACCCACTGAGCGGCGGGGATGCGAGGCACAGGCTTGTCAGTCGTCACGGTCGTACCTCAATGCACAGCGGTGTGGAGGAACCAGCCCGGCGGGTCCTTCGGACGGCGCTCGGGCGGGAGGGAAACCACGAGCTCGGCCAGTGCCGCGTCGTAGGCGGTGGTGTCGGGGAGGCCCGCGAGGCGGATCACCCGTTCCTTGTAGTCGTAGCCGTTGCGGTCCGAGAGGTGGTGGATCTCCGAACCCTTGACGTAGATGAGAACGCCGTCGCGGTGGCTCCCCATCGGGGCCACAAGGTCTACGACACAGCCGCACGGACCTTCCGCTGGACGGTCGTTCTCCTCGTCCCACCCCGTCACCGGGAGCCCCGTGGCTACTCCGGTGGGGTCGTGGAAGCCGTAGACGAACTGGATGGTGAGGGAGACGCTCATGGGTGTATTACGCCCGCGGGCTAGCTCTCACCCCACGTTGATGAACTTGCCCTTGCACCGGATGCAGTTGTAGTGCTCGCCCTCGAACAGCCACGGAAGGGAGTAGATGTCCTCCTTGGTGCGGTCGATGCACCTGTGGCAGCACGGACCCTCGTCGAGGATGAAGCCCTGACGGTCCGTCGGTGCCTGCGGGTCGGAGGGTGGCGGTGCCTGTGTGTTGTCGCTCATGTGAAGAGTACGCCCGGGATGTGCCCAGCGGGCGTAATACACCCATGACGATGAAGCCCCAGGCGGGAACGAAGATCCCTGTGGTGTGGATCACCAAGTACGCCCTCATCAAAGGTGAAGGCGTGTACCGGGTCGAGAACGCCGTGCTCCAGTACGGCGACACCATCTACGTCGAGAACGGCTACCGCGACAGCTTCTTCAGGCGGAACGAGTGGCACACCACGGAGGATGCCGCGAAGGCCCGTGTGAGGACGATGGTGGCATCCCGGCGCAAGGCCATGGCCATCGCGGACAAGAAGCTCCAGTCCCTCCTGGACAACCTGGACACGCTCGACTGGCCGGTGAGGTCCCGATCGTGAGGCGCACCATCGAGGTCGGGGACACCGTGGTCTACACCCCGGCGTGGCTTCACTCCACGGGGCAGACTCGGGATGACATCGCCCGCTACCGAGGGGTGGTGAAGTCCATCGAGGTGCTCGGAGAGCAGGTCATGGCCCGTGTGGGGAACTGGACCCTGGACGGGATGCTGGTGACGGAGGACGAGTTGGGGACCCCTTGGGAGCCTCTCGTCAACATCCTGAACATCGCCCGTCCCTTGACCGCCCGCGCCATCGACATCCCTCTCTGGGCGGC
>ERZ724522.661-NODE-661-length-21027-cov-10.787192_pt1 | contig 21027 bp, 27 predicted proteins | sample MGYA00376055_ERZ724522 | MGnify/ENA primary metagenome ERZ724522 (study PRJEB28724, sample SAMN07190884) | wastewater metagenome | isolation source: effluent of sewage treatment plant in Hong Hong | place: Hong Kong | collected 2016-03-17 ...
AAGAGGCTAAATGAGAGCGCCTTCCGGCGCCCTCACGGGTGTGACCAAAGGCCGGACATCGACTGTCCGGCCGCGGTAGCGAGCGCCTGCGCGGGAGGCGGCTCGCTCGCACGTAACAGAAGCGATCACGCGCAGCGAAACGCTGCACGCGCAGGAAACCTGCGTGGAGTCGTCACACCAAGGCTAAGCGCTGCCGAAGCATCGTTGAAGCACTGCAATCCTCGCAGAGACCTCGAGAGGTCCTGCGGGTGTACCGTCCTTATCGTGACGGACTCGAGCTCGCTTGGAACAAGGTCCGAAGGGGCTTGTTCCAAGTTGGAGCTCGAGCCTTCACGGTTCTTCCGACAGTCGACGCACGAAGCTCAGCGAAGCGCTGAACGCAGGGTGGAAGCGGCCCTGTTCGACGGTACGATCTCTTCTACCAGAGAGGCGTGCCTTTTTAGGTCTCGGAGTCGTCGTCCGCGTCGTGCCCCGGCAGAAGCGAAAACCGGTGCGGCGGCTTGCTCGGGGCCGTCGGCACGTCAGAGAAGCGCGCCGCCTCGGCACGGGATAGCCGCAGCCTCCTCTGCGCCTCCTCGCGCTCCGCAGGTGTCATCCGGTGCCACGCACGGGCGAGGGCATCGGCGACCTCTTCGGTGACTTCGCCCGAGAGTTCCGCGCTGCTCACGAGGGTGAGGTAGATGTGAACTGCGTTACTAACGCCCACGGAGGAGAAGCTCGGCTGCAGGGAGGTGCAGCTCGAGCTTCTCGTAGACCCGCCCCGGGTGCAAGCGCTGAAGCGTCTCTCGGACTTCTTCGGCCACGTCGGGCTGCAGGGTGGTGTACACGACCTCGTCGCCGTATCGGACCAGGAACACGTCGATCCCTACGAGGGGGTTGTCGGCCATCTCGAGGATCATCTCCTCGAGGACGTCCACGGGCCCCCGCCGGAAGGGGACGACGTCACCCACGGCGTTGGGCCTCGGCTTTCGCGATCTCCCGCTGCGACGGGCGGCCGATCTTGCGCTTCACCTTCGGCGCGGGCTTCGGCAGCTTCGCGTCGGCGATCGCGCCGAAGGCCTCGGAGAGCTCCTTCGCCGCCTCGACGCACTCCCGGTAGTGCTCGCGCTCGCCGGCCGTGATCCGCACGTTCGTGTCGAGGGCGTTCTCGACGTTCTCGATGCTGACCTCGAGCCTCCGGCGCGAGTTCTGCGCGAGGCGGGTCACGAGCTTCAAGGCACTCAGTGGGTTCGGTCGGGCAGCCATCAGGCGTTCTCGTCGTAGTAGTTCTGCATCTGTTCGCAGATGATGTCGAATGTCCCGAGCTTCTCGTCGCGCTTCTCGGGGGTCCAGTCCTTCTTCTCGTCGTCGTTCTGCGGCGAGCCGTAGGACTCGCGCAGGTTGATCGTGAAGAGGGCGACGGCAGCGACGCACTCGTCGTCGAGGAAGTCGTACTTCTTGCGCTGCTGGACGAAGAAGGCGACGAGATCTTCGGCGAAGGACCCTGCGCGCTCGAGGAACTCCTTCTTGCGGAACTCCTGGATCCGCGTCTCGGCGTCCTTCGACACCTGCGCGGAGAGCTCGCGGACGGGCCCCGAGTCGAGGAAGGCCTTCGCGCGTGCGTCGAGGGGCATCAGCGCTTACCCCCGGTCGCCTTCGCGAGGAGCTCGGCCTTCGAGAGCTTCTGCTTTCGCGGCTGAAAGAGCGTGCAGCCCGGGAGGATGTCGAGGCCCTGGACGATGTGCGGCTGCGCCGGCGCGTCGGGATCGGAGACGCGCACCGCGTGGGCGGGCGTCACCTGTCCGGGGGAATCCTTGGCGGGGTAGAGGCTCTTGCGGACGCACCAGCCCTGCCGGGTCTCCTGCATGCCGCGGAGGATCGGGTCGTAGTGCTCGCACTCTTTGCACGGACGGGTGTTCGACATGGTCAGTCTCGGTAGGGTTGGATGTGCTCCTTCGCGAAGACGTTCGCGAGGGGGCCGCGGGAGAGGACGAGGAGGGCCTGCAAGATCTGCAGGAGGGCCTGGGAGCGGTCTTGGGCCTCGGGGACTGCGATGCTCCAGCCGTCGTCTCCCCGGCGCAGGCAGAAGCCTTCGACCGGAGGCTCCTTGAGCTGCGCGAGCAGGACGCCGTAGTTCACGAGGACGCCGTCGGCCGTATCGCGGTAGCGCACGAGCAGGTCGAGGACCTTGAGCATCCCCTCGGTCGGCGTGTCGACGAAACGGACGGTGATGCCGCCGTAGCCGGGCACGACGATCGTGATCTCGGGCGTGACGAGGCGCCCATCGCTCGTGAGCTCGTCGGCCGCCGAGGACTTCTTCCGCGTGGCCTCGACGTAGTCCTTCGAAGCGGGCTTCGCGGCCTTCTCGGGAGCGAGGGGGTTGAAGCGGATCTTGCTCACGAGGTCACCAGAAGGCCGCCGCCTGTCGCGAGGCTCGGCCGCTTGCAGTCCGCGTGGATGAAGTAGACGCGATCTCCGAGGACGAGGCCCTTGTCGGTCGGGTCTGCGGGGTTCACGACGTTCGTCTGCTCGATGCCGAAGACCGGCTGCACGATGTCGGTCTTCTTCAGCCCTACGCGGCAGCGGATGCAGTACTGGATGTCGGGGCGCATGTTCCACCGTTCGAGCGAGGGATCGGCGCAGTCGACGTGGGACCACACCGGACGGGTCTCGCCCGTGAAGAACCCGACCTCGAGCTCGTGTCGGGCGTAAACGAGGTCCTCGACCCGGTAGCCGCCAAGGACTCGGTGACGGACACCGAGCCCTTGGCAGCATACGACGCATCGCGAGGCGAGCGCATCGATCCGGAGACCATCCATGGACCCACGTGTAGCACGGGGATTCAAGAACGGTCAAACCGTTCGTTCAAGAGGGGGCGAGGGTGCTGCGTACGTACTCGACGATCCCGGCGCGTTCGGCGTTGAGCGCCTCGACGTCGGCAGGGTCCGGCTCGATGGCGGGCCCCGGCTGGCCGGGGTGAACTGGTTGGCCATCCGAGAGCGCGTCCAGGCGGTCGTGGAGGCGTGCGTGGGCAGGCCAGCGCTTTCGCCAGTCCTTCGGCATGCGGAACCCGTAGAGGTACACGTCCTTGTTGGTGATCACGTCGGATCCTCCTTCGAAGGGTCGATGACACTCGGCCGGTACATCTCGACCCAAGTCCGGAAGGGCACGCGCCGCTTGCCGACCCGCTCGCACGGGAAGACCTGGTACTCCGCGGCGATCTTGTTCACGTACTCCTCGGTGGCGAGGAGCATCGGACCGGTCGGCGTGGTGGCTCCCGCGTCGGGATCGGAGTGCTCCTCGTCGAACAGGTCGAGGACGCACTCGAGCACGCGCTCCTGTGCGTACTCGCGCACCGCGGCGGGGAGCGCCGTCCGGCGGTAGGCGAGCACCTCGACCGTCTCCGTCACGTGCTCCGCGGGGACGGGGTCGGGTGCGTAGCTCTCCGTGAGGTAGTCGCAGTACTCGTGGAGCGCTGCGTCCTCGTCCTCGGCGTAGAGACGCTCGGCGTCGTAGTCCTCGACGCGATAGTACTGCGCGTCGGCGTAGGGATCGTTCTCGGACATGGTGTCTCCGTGGGGTTATTCGAAGGCCTTCCAGACCCCGATTCCGAGCTGCAGCAGCGAGGACAGGACGAGGAGGTACATCGAGGTCTTCAGTGTTCGCGTGGCAGTCACAGTGAAGCTCTTCGACCGCGCGCTGTCTTCCTCGAGACGCTGCGCAAGCACCGCCTCGAGATCGGCCACGCGCTCTTCGAGAGTCTTCGGCGGCAGGCGCCGGTAGGGACTCGGGTCGACGGAGAACGCGTCACGGAGCGGCGTGTCCGTGACGGTTCCAGTGCCGACAGGCGGCGTATCCGTGACCACCCCGGTGCCAACGGGCTTGCTTTTGAGAGGCGGCATTTCGAGAGCTCGAAAAGGGTTTTCTTGACTGAGCACGAAGCGCCGTACGGTATCGTCCGGGCCGCGCAGTGTGTAGAAGGGGCGCCCGTCGAACGTGAGGGACCACTCGCCGCCGGGCGGGAGATCCCCGGTTGATAGGGTGCCGTCCTCGTCGGCAGCGATGGCGCGCCGGGTCGCTTCGAAGATCTCTTCGCTGCGGATCGCCATGGCTACCGCAGCCCCGACACGACGTGCACGCTGTACGTCCGCCGGCCCGTCTGCGGATCCGCCGGGGTGACGCACTCGCACACTTCGCGCCCGCGCTGCCCCGTTGTCTTCCGGTTCGGTCCAGCGCTTCGCGAGGACCACGAAGGCTACTCCGTGACCTCTTCGCCGAACGCGAACGCGACCTGCGAGTCGTCGGGCGCACGCACGTACGCCTCGATCACCGTCGCGACGTCGCGCCCCCAACCGAAGCCCCCGAACTGGTCGCGGGCCCAGCTTCGGGCTTCGTCGACGGTGATCTCGACGTCCGGGTCGTCTTCACCGCCCGCGTAGAGCGCGACGGCCTCGCAGGTGTTCCCATCGTGGAACACCACGAAGCGGCGCTTCTCGTAGCCGGGCTTCGGAGGCCCGCCGCTCGCCTCTCGTACCATGTCCGCGAGCTCCTTCTCGCAGACCCCGTAGAGGCGTTCGAAGAGCTTCTTGCGGAAGCCCTCGGGTTCCACCGTGATCAGGATCCGGAGTTCCCGGAGATCCTGCTTCAGGTCATCGATCTGGGTCGTCGAAGTCATGCGTCCCCCTTGTACTCGGCGCCCTCCGGCGCGTTGCGCAGCTTCGCATCGTGGAGCGTCTCGAAGTTCAGCCCCCAGAGCGCGCCCTGGAGCCAGCCGAGCCAGCGCATCGCCTTCTCGGTGCGGCCAGCGTCGAGGAGGCGCGGGATCTCTTCGGTCATGAAGAGGAAGTGCCCGATGCGCGCATCGTAGGGCACGTCACAGCAGTAGATGGTGGCCGCGTCGTCTGGTAGACGCTGCGCGACCTTCGGCGTGGCGTGGCTCCCGACGCGGAGCAGCCCCTCGTGGTACGCGGCGCAGATCTTCTTCACCTTGTCGCTATCCATTGTTCTTCTCCTCTTCCTTCGCTTGCTCCGCGCGATGCGCAGCACGCACCTCGTCGATGTCCACGTGCTCGATCGTCGCGGTCCCGACGACCTTGTCGTAGCTGTCCCGCGCCGCCCACCAGCACTCACAACCGTAGACGCGCTTGCCGTTCTCGAGCTCGATGCAGACGTTCGGGACCTGGTGTTCCCGAAGGCCCTCAGCCATCCACCCGACCGCTTCCTCCGGAACACGGTCTTCGGCGCGGACGCCGAAGCCGAGGAAGCGCACGGTGTTCTCGTTCGCCGAGAGTACGGCGAACACGGGGTCTCCTACCTTTGCACGGGTCATGGTTCTCCTCCGAGGTCTCTGATCTTCTTCTTCGCGTCGTCGAGCAATCCGCGCAGCTCACGGATGTGCTTGCGCAGGTCCTGGATGTTGAGGCGCTCCTTCCGGAGCCCCTCGATTTCTTTTCGCTGCGCGAGCACCTCTTCCACCAGCGCACGTACGGTGTCGGGCCGCGTCGACACGCAGTACCGCGCGTAGTCGACGCTGTAGACCGTGGCGATGTACGGAGTACGTGCGGTGGTGCCCTGCTCCTTCCGCCGCCGTATTGCGTCGTACGTCACGATGCGAAAGACCTCGGAGTGCGGATTCGTAGTGTCATCGGCTTCTGCGATGTAGCCGCCTGAATCGCACTTCGAGGCATGCTCGAGGATCCAGCCGAGCTCTTCTTCCGAGTAGACGAGGCGTCCACGCGGTTTCATGGCTTCCATCCCTTCGGGGGCTTCCAGCCTGCAGCGCGCGCCTGTTGCGCCCACTCCGGCATCTCCCGCCCCGTGTCGAACGCGAGCTTCGCCGCCTTGCGCGCAGCTCGGGCGATCACGAGGGCGCGTTTCGCTGCGTGCTCGGTGGGAAAGCGCCAGCCATCCCACAGCACGTGATGTCCCCCGAGCTTGAGCGCGTTTCGGCAGGTCTCGACCTCCACGTACGCCCATTCGTACTGCTCGAACTCGCGCCGCTCCTTAGTGCGTGCGAGCTCCGCCTCGAGCTGCTCGAGCGTCTCTCCCGAGCCGCCGAGCCTGGCGCCCTCTCCGTCGTCCTCATCGTGCCACGCGACCGCGTATTCGCCGCCGCGCAGCGGAACCAGGTCGATCCAGATCTTCATCCCTTCTCTCCTCGCTGCTGCGCCGCACGCGGCGCTAAAGAGGTGCTCTACGCCGGCGGCAACCCCATGAAGCCGCCGGCGTAGAGCCCTTGCCAGAACCCCGAGTCCTGCCCAGACGAGAGGCCCTGGCCCAAGGGGGTACCTCGCGCCGCCCTGCACCATTGCAGAGCGGCGCGAGGCCCTTCCGGAGTCAGGGTGTGGTGCTGCGAGCGTTCTCCCGCGCGAACGCGTCGCGGAGCACCTGGAGGACGTCCTTGCGAGCGTTCACGCGGCTGTTGGCGAACACGCCGACGTCCGTGGCGCACCAGGCGAGATCCCAACGCATGTTGCGTCGAATCGGTTCGACGCGGAGCCGGTACGTCTCGGACTTCCAGTGCCACGTCAGGCAGAGCGCGAAGACGCCCCGTGACGCAGTGGGGATCCACTGCACCCCGACGTCCCCGAAACGGGCTGGCAGGCCCCGAAGTGGCTTCTCGAGGCCTTTCAGCACCGCTTCGACGGCGCGGTGTGCGTAGTGGTTACCGGCGCTTGCGCGCAGCGCGCGAGCGAGGGTGTCGAAGGCAGTGGGTTCCGCCTCCGATTCTTCGACGCGCTCCTGCGGCAGATCGAAGAACTCCGTGGCGTGTGCACGAAAGGCGGCGAGGCCCTTGTAGCCGAACTTCCGGCCTCCTCGGTACAGGTACCCTCGGATCTCCTCGAGATCGTCTGGCGCACCCGCGGGGAGCATCGCGTAGAGACACGCACTCCCCTCAGGCGCGTCCCACACGAGGGCGGCGAGTGTGACGATGTCCGGAGTCATCCGGGCTTCGGAACACCAAGTCCCCACGTGTGAACACTGCTCGCGCCAGCGGGAGACCAGCGCGCCGAGATCGCGGAGCGCGGGCTTCACGCCCGGTCCGCGGAGCAGATTCAGGAAACTCCGCAGCCGTGCGTCACGGGCGGTGCTGCGATCCAGGGACGGAGCGCGCTGCTGAGGTGCCTGCGGCGCGTCGGCTTCGAGCGCGCTGATCCGCTCCTCGAGCTCGCTCATCCGTGCCCAGACGAGATCGAAGTCGTAGTTGCTCATGCCTCGAGCTCCTTGATGCGGTCCTCGAGGATTCGGATGGTTTCGACGGCCGCATCCCCCGCGAGCTCGAGCGCGAGCTTGTCCGCCTCGAGCTTCGCGATCCGCGCCTCGAGCGCCTGGGTGCTCTCGCTCCCCGTCTTGCCCGCCCAGGCCGTCGCAGCCCTCGCGGACGCCGGCATCGCGAAGAACCACCAGCGCTCCCCCGTGGCGTCGAGGCAGGTGCCGATGGCCATCAGCGACAGGACCTCGCGGGTGTCCGCGACCGGCATCGTCGCCGTGCACCCCCGAACGTGGATGTGTTCGACGATCTCGCCGTCCCAGGCGGCGATGATGGGGAGCAGCGCCTTGCGGCGCATCTCCGGCGCGTTGCCGACGCCGAGGCGCGTCGTCTCCTCGGTCACCACATCGAGGATGCGGTAGCCCTCGGGCAGGGCGATCTCCATCGAACTCTCGAACGAGAGCTCGATCGTGCGGATGCTGGTGATCTTCGGTTCGCGGAACGCGAACGGGCTGCCGGACGCCGGCGGCGACTTCAGCGTGTTCGTCATGGATAGGTCCTTTCTTGAGGCCTCGGAAGAGGCACTCCACCTTCTACCGCTTCGTCGCGTTCCTTTCGGAGCGCAGCTTCGTGATCGCGCGCAGGTTCGCGAGCGTCTTCTCCTTGCTGTCGGACGGGTTCGGGATCCCGACTGTCGCGACCGTCTCACGCCCATACCCCTTCGAGTGGCACCGCCGGTCGAGCAGTGCCACCACGCCGAGGTCCTGCGTCGAGCGGATCAGGCGCCCGGCCATCTGCCGAAGGTCCGTGAGCATCATCGGCATGTGCACGCTCTGAAACCACGAGTCGCCTGCGAGCGTGCTCTTCGCCTTCACGATCGGGTCTCCGTAGATCGGGAAGGGCAGCTTCGGGATGATCACGAGCGAGAGGTGCAGCCCCGGGATGTCGATGCCCTCCCAGAACGTGCGCGTGCCGAGGAGCGTCGCATGCGGCGTGCTCAGGAAGAGCTCGCGCCCACGCGGCTTGAGCTCGTCCGACTGCACGAGCATCGGATAGGGGTACCCCCGCGCCTTGAGGCCGCGGTGCACCGCGTGCATGTCGTTGTAGCTCGTGAAGAGGATGAACGCGTGCCCCTCGTTCACCATCAGGAGCTCGTAGCTCCGGTCGATGACCGCGTTGATCCACTCCTCGCCCGCCGACGGCTCCGGGAGATCTCGAGGCACGTAGAGGCGCGCCTGCTTCTCGTAGTTGAACGGCGTCCCCGCCATGAACGTCGCGTCGGGCTGGTGGACGTCGTAGCCGACCTCCGCGGCGAAGAAGTCGAAGGTGCTATTCACCGCGAGCGTCGCCGAGAGGTAGTGCGGGACGATGTTCCGGTCGGCGTAGAACTCGGTGAGGCGATCTGCGACGTCGATCGGGACCGTGCGGATCGTGGCGCCCTTGCGCTCGTCGGTCTCGACGGCGACCACGTAGTGCAGCCCGTCCTTCGTCGCGAGATCGATCGCGGCGGCGAAGGACCAGAGCGTGTTGAGGTACGTGTCGATGAAGTAGAGCAGCTGCATCGCCGACTCACTCTGCCGGAACGACCGTGGGATGTGTCCCCAATCGTCGACCGTGCCTGCAGCGTTCTTCACCGAGGAGAGCGTGCGCTCGTTGCAGTACCGCCGCAGCTGATCCTGGTCCGCGCCGAGCTCGTCGCAGAAGAGCTGCACCGTGTCGCGGCAGAGCTTGGCAAACGCGTACGCCTCGGGACCGAAGGCGCCTGTGCGCTGCGTCTCGATGAACATCGCGCGGTACTGCGCCTCGAGCTGGTAGTGGTTCGGCGAGGGCGTCGCGGGGATCCTCTTCTGGTCGGCGAGCGGCACGGACATCATCGCCGTGAAGTCCGCCTTCAGATCTCCGTGCTTCTCGCGATACTTCTCCTCGGACTTGCGGAAGAAGTTGCTCGGCATGTCGCACGCAAGCGCGTTGCGCACGAAGTCCGGAAACTTGTGCGCCTCGTCGGCGATGAGCGTGCTGTAGTCCCCGAGGATCTTCGTCTCGTGCTGCCGGAAGACCCGGAGGTCCGAGCCGATCAGCGCATGGTTCACGAGAAGGAGCTTCGCCTCGTCGAGCTCGCCGCGCGCTGCGAGGTAGCCCTTCTCCTCGCACTCCGAGTAGAAGTCGCAGCGGGAGCCGTTGCAGTACGCGACCGAGTAGTCGCGCTTGTTCCTCGGAAGGCGCTCCGAGAGCTTCTGCGGGGAGTCGTCCCACACCCAGTGCCGAACGGTGTCGAAGAACTCGTTGTAGACGCGGAGCTCCGACGGCGCGATGACGTGCAACATCACCTGGCGCTTGCAGCCGTAGTTGTCCTTGCCCACGGGGCGCGCGTACTTGACGCTGTAGCCCTTCGAGACGAGGTAGGGCAGGTCCTTGAAGTAGAGCTGCGCCTGGAGCGACTTCATGCCGGTGCTGACGACGACGCGCTGGCCTTCCTGGGCGAGCTCGATGGCGTTCAGGAGGTAGGAGAAGCTCTTTCCGATTCCGGTCCCTGCTTCGGACATCGAAGGCAGGCGCTTCGACATGCGCCGGTGCAGGTATTCGGCGAGCTTGATCTGGAGAGGACGGGTCTCGTTGACGAGCCCGCACGCGGGATTCGCGAGAGCTTGGTAGAGATGGGACACAGGGCCTCCGCGGGCCGAAAAAGCGTGAGGGTTAGAGAAATGCGCCGTGCCTCGAGGACACGGCGCAGCTGAGGGTTCTTGTACTACGTCAGCGCCTTCCGAGGAAGACGTTCATGGTGTCGCCGCATTCGAGGATCTCTTCGCCGCGGGCCAGGTGTTGCGCGATGTCTTCCTTGTCGACCGACGGGCCTCCCCAGCGGCGCGAACGCCCCTGGCAGGGATCCCGCACCTCACCATCGAGGATGCGTTCGACGTACTGGAAGAGCGCCTCGAGACGGCGCGCGCGCTCGTCCCACTCTTCCGGGGTGCCCGGCCACGTCGAAGGCTGGTGGAGGTCCGAAGTGACCTCCCCGAGCCAGGGACGCGAGTCGTGCGGCTGCGGGTTCGTGGCACGGTCGGAGCGAAGGGCCGCGTGATCGGGGGCCTTCGCACGACCGTCTCCGTGCAGGTAGTAGAGCTCCTCGGCGAAGGTGCGGCGGTGGAACCGCGCGGAACGCATCCGCATCGTGATGATGGCGGCGCAGTCGTTCAGGCGGTCGTTGGCCTCGTTCCAGCAGAGGATGCCGCCCTCGACGACTTCACGTCGATAGCGCGGCGCGGGGACTACGTGCACGGGGGCTGTGACGGCGAGCTGCGTCTCCACGGCAGGCTCGCGGCTGAGAGGGGCTTGCGTCTGCGAAGCCACGTCTGCACGTACGATGACCGGTTCCTCGCTGCCTGCGAACAGCGGCAGGGCGAGGACGACGGCCATCGCGTGTAGGATGGTGTTCTTGGACATGGGCTTTCTTTGTCAGTATCGTGTAGGCCGGTCAAGGCCGGCGAATAACGGTCGACTTGCACATTATTGAGAAGCGACTACGGTCTTGTACCGTAAACACGGGAGAAATCATGGGCATCGGGAACTACTCGAAGAAGTCGAAGGAAGTGGAACTGCCGCGTACGACTGCGCCGACGCAGGCGGCACCGACGCCCGCGAAGACCCTCGCGAACGCGCTCGAGCAGAACGTCGAGCGCGACATCGCCGAGACGCGCGAGGTCGTCGAGCAGGTGAAGACCTACGAGGAGCTCCTCAAGGACGCGGGCATCACGCTCGCGGAGGCCGACGAGATCCGCGACAGCATCCTGCTCAAGGACTCCTACACGGAGACGGTCCAGCTCACGAAGAACGTGAGCGTGACGTTCCGGACGCGCACCTATCAGGACCACATCCGATACAGCCGCGCGCTCGAGCGGGAGAACCCCCGCTTCGTCATGGAGGAGCAGGAGATCAAGACCCAGTACTACCTCGCCGCGAGCATCGAGGCGTTCCGCGGGACGACGTTCACGTTCCCGGCGCCCGCCAACTTCGAGGAATGCGAGAAGGCGTTCGAGGAGCGGCTGCTCTTCATCAAGGGCCTGCCGACGGCGACGGTGTCGCTGCTCATCACGCACCTCAACCGGTTCGACGGGAAGGTCAGCCTCGCCCTCTCGAAGGGAGCCGTCGAGGATTTTTGAGCACCCCGAGCGGAATCGCGCGGGCTCAGCAGTTCATGGCGCAGCTGCCTCACCGCCCGCCGCTCGCTCGGGGGTCGTTCGCTGATCTCGTAGCGCAGGAGATGTTCTACCGGGAGCGTCGCAGGATGATCGCGGAGAGCGTCTACATGGGGCAGCTGCTCGTGGCAGGCCTGCACATCCCGCAGCCGATCTTCGATGCATGGTCGGCGCAGTACGAAGACGAAGTCATGCACGGCAACTACCGCCCGTCGGTGGTCGCCGAGAAGAAGCGCCTGCTCGAGGCGTTCCTCGTCCGGCGCAAGGTCGACCGCAAGCACGTCGATCGCGTCGACAAGTACTCGGTCACGAGCACCGAGCATCTCAAGCCATACTCGAAGGCCGAGCGCGAGAAGATCCAGGAGCGGCTGCGGCGTAGGGCGTTGAAGGACGCCACCGCGTCGTCGCCGTCAACCGAAGAACCCAAGGGAGAAGAGCCATGAGCGAGAACGAGAAGAACGACAGCATGCCGGAGATCACGGGGCACCTGGACCTTGGAGGTCTCGATGCCGAGAACGCACGTGCCGCAATGCGTGCCAGCGCAGCCGCAGCACATCACGCGCTCGGGACGTGCGCGGGCGTTCGTGAGGATTCCTGGTCCGCCTTCGGCTCCCCGGAGTCCTTCCGCGAGAGCGGCCTGCTCAAGCAGGTGAACGCCCTGCTCCGTCCCTACGGCTGGGGCATCGCCTTCGTCATGGGGGAGGACGGGACGGTCGCGTCGATCCAGCCCGTCACGATCCCCGTCGTGCTCGAGACCGAGCTCGCGGCCCTCGCGGAGGAGGACCAGGAGCGCGTTGCCCGCCTCGAGCGGCTGACGGTCCCGGACTGATGTAGACTCAGGCCATGCCGCCGCAGAATCCCCAGCAGGGCACGTCGCCCTTCAGCGTGGTGCCCCAGTACAACACCATGCAGATGAACGCGGGGATCCTGCCGACGGGCGTCCCTGCGATGCACCCGGGGCAGGTCTCGGCGATGCTGCAGCAGCAGGCGATGCAGCTGCAGTACTCGACGCTGCAGGCGCCGATGCTGATGGGAGGGCAGCGCCTCGCCCAGCCGGGGATGTTCGGCCCGGCGATGGCGCCGCCCCTCTTCGGCCTCGACATGCAGGCCCGGCAGCAGGCGACGCACGGGATCAGCCGCGGGCTGAACCTCGTATCCGGGGCCGTGGGGATCGGCGCGCGGGCGATGGGCGGCCTCGCCGCCTCCGCGATCGGTGGCCCTATCGGAGGGCTTGCCTACGAGTTCCTCGGTGGCGGCCAGGCCGTCGAGAACCTCGCGCAGATGCCCTTCCAGCCCTTGGTGGCGGACCGGCAGCGCATGCTGGCTCTGCAGGCCTCCTCGACACGGTTCGTCGCCGGCGGCTCGAGCCTCTCGTCGGCGGGCGTGGGCCTCAGCGCCTTCGGGGCGCAGCAGGTGACCTCGGGGCTGAACCGCATGTCCATGGACCGCGGTTTTCAGGCCGCGACGCAGGGCATGTTCAACCGGGCTGATCTCGACCGCATCACGCGGCTCTCGGGCGAGCTCGGGATGCTCGACAACACCCAGACCGCCGACCAGATGGTCCGCGAGGTGAAGAAGGTCTCGAAGGCCCTCTCGAACTTCATGAAGCTCGCCGAGGAGCCCGACATCCAGCGCGCGATGCAGCAGATGGCGCGCCTGCGCTCGGCGGGCTTCACCACGATGGAGATGCCCACGGCGGCGGCGAACGCGCGGACCTTCGCCCGGATGGCCGGCGTGTCAGTCCAGGAGGCCATGGCGGGCGCCGAGCGCGGCATGGGGATGTTCCAGGCGGCAGGGCTCACGGGCGCCGCAGGGTTCAACGCAGGGCTCGCGGCGCAGGGCTACGCGCGGCAGGGCGCGATGTTCATGACCCCGCAGCAGCTCGCGCTCGCGGGCGGGCGGGAAGGCCTCGAGAGCTCGCTGCTCCAGGCGTCGCGCGGTGCGCTCACGAACCCAGCACTTCTGGGCTCGTTGCTCACGTTCCGCGGCGGCACGGCCTCGGTCGATCCCGCGGCCATCCAGCGCATGATCTCCGGAGGCTTCAGCAATATCGGCGGGCAGGTACAGCAGAGCGCTGCGAACATCCGCGGCGCGGGGCTCCGAGGGATGAACGACATGATGGCGCGGATGCCGGAGCTGCAAGACACCGTGGCCCGCAGCATTGGCGCCGACGGTATGATGCTGCTGGCGGGGGTCCAAGCGCAGCAGATCCAGCGCCAGACGCACGGCGCGGTCTCCTTCGGCAACGCGCTCGCCATGGCGAACCCCGGGATGGACCCGACGCAGGCGATCCACATCGAACGCATGATGGCGAATCCGGACTTCCAGCGGAACATCGTGCGGCAGATGGAGGTCTCGCAGCGCGAGAACGCTGTCGGGCGCCGCAACGAGGTGATGGAGCGCACGAGCTTCCGTAACCGCGCACGGCGGTACATGGAGGATCGCTTCCAGCTCTCGAATCTCGCCCCTGTGATCAACGCGCTACCCGGCAGCATCAGCAGCTTCGCGAGCGCGGGGCTCCAGGGCCTCAGCGCAGCCGGCGTCGATACCTCGGTGCACGGCCTCGGCGAAGCCTTCGAGTCGAACTACGTGCATCCGATCAGCCAGTACCTGGCCGACGAGCAGGACCAGGAGGAGGCGCTCCTGCAGCAAGGCGAGGGCCCGTCGCGCGTGATCCGCCGCGCGCGCTACGGCTCGGACGCGCTGACGCTCGCGACCCGGGTGCGGATGCGCCGCCGCGGCTTCGACTTCGCAGGCATGCGTGCCATGCAGCGCCGCGTCGATGCGCTCAGCGCGGGCGAGGATGCGGGGTCCGTGCAGCTGAATCAGGATGCAGCGGCAGCACTACGGAGCGGCAGCCTCACGAGCTATGCACTCGCTCGAGGCGTGCGCCACTTCTACGGCGCTCAGGGCTTCGGCCACAACGAAGCCGCGCAGGGCGGCGCCGCGATGATGGACGTCTATCAGGGCAACCTGTCGTTCCGGGAGCGCATCGCCGAGGAGTTCACCGGCGGCCCGACAGCGCAGCAGATGAATACGCGTCTTGCGCAGCAGGCCGGCTTCGCGGCGATCATGGACGCCGCGGAGAACACAGGCGGCGCGGCAGGATATCGCCGCACGGCCACGACCATCGGCGGGCAGATCGCGCGGGCGACAGGGCGCACCGCACAGCAGGGCGCAGCGCGCGTGGGCAGCGCCACGGCCGTGGCAGCGAATGCCATCGCTGCCGCTGTGCAGGGCGCGAACGGCGCGCACATCGGCGCAGGCAACGAGGCCGTGATGCGTCTTCAGGTGAATACGGCGCTGACGCGCGCGGGGTACTCCGCCCAGGAGATCTCGGCGATGACGTCGAACACGCAGTTCATGGGCCAGGCCATGAACGACGCCCAGCGCGGGATGAGTCAAGAGCAGCGTGACGTTCTCTCGCGGTGGACCGAGCGGAGCCGCAGCACCCGGGCCGTGATGCAGGGACGCACCCTGAGCAACACCATCGAAGAGGGCAACCGCGCAGGTGCACGTGCAGAGAACGCCCTTGGGCTTCATGGGCGCACGGAGTCGAGCACGGCGGTGATGGGCCTACTCGGCAGCACCGGAGACGCAGCGTCCGATGCGAAGAAGCAGCGCATCTTCGCGGCGCACATGATGATCAACTCGGGACGCCCCGAGGTAGCCGCCAAGGGTCGCAACGAGCTCGCTGCCATCCGCAGCACGATGTCCCCGGACGAGTTCCAGACGCTCAACGACGCCGTGGAGGGCACGATCAACTCCATGGCGCCCGAGGACCTGCGCCGCATGGGCCAGCGCGTGAGCCGTGCGGGCAACGGCGACGTGCGTGCGGTGAACCGTGTGGTGTCGGGCATCGCGGCAGACGTCGCCAAGAAGCAGACCGGCGCCGAACTGACCGCGATCCGCAGCGTCCTCGGGGACGCGGCGGACATCTACACACGGACCGGGAGTGTCGCCGCGCTGCGGCAGAATCCCTCGCTGGTCAAAGACCGCACGATCCGCGCGATGCTCCAGGACCCCTCGAAGAGCAACGAGGACATCCAGGCTGCGATCCAGCGCGCCGCCTTGGGGCAGACCGACACGGCCCGCAGCACCGACTCCGTCGGCGCCGGCGTCACCGAAGGCGAGGCTGCAGCCGGCGACACCACCAAGGCCCTGCTCGAGACCCTCAACCGGGGCTTCGAGGAGTTCCCGTCGGCGACGCGCAACCTCGACAGCGCGGCGAACCGTCTTCACGACGTTGCGGACCGCCTCGCGGACGCAGGCGGCATCGAACGCGCGGCGCGCGGCGCGAACGCAGCGGATGGAGACAGCTCTGGGCTGAGCATCATGGACTTCAGCACGATCGGCGTCGTGCGGAACGTGTACAATGCGTTGATTCGCTGAGAGGTCCCCGATGTCCTCGTCCTACCTCCTCCCTTCCGCCGTCGACGCGATCCGTCTGATCAACGCGAACGCCGTCGACAACCTCCTCGCCGCGCAGCCCTCCTACGCGGCGCTCCCGTCGCTCTACCAGCGCGCCTACATGCTCGTGCATCAGACCGGTGCGGTACGGGTCGACGCGGGCTTCGCCGCCCCCACGGAGACGGGCGCGGGCGCGAACAAGGTGGCGGCGCCGATCACCGATCCGCGCCTCTTGCGCTCCGGGCGCTGAAGCTGCTACGTTCTTCTGGTCTCGTTTCGTGCTCATGCGCTCCTCCTGTGGTCACGCCGGGGAGGGACCTTGCGAGGGTCCCTCCCCTTTTTTATGGCTCGGGGTGCTAAGCTGCTGCCATGGCCGCGCCCGGCATCATCGTAGGCAGGAACATCCTCGCTCCCGAAGGCTTCCCGAACGAAGTCGAGGGGCGGTTCTTCTCGAGCTTCCCCGGCTCCACGCCGAAGTTCGCGATGAACCAGGCGCCGCGGCGCAGCGAGTTCACCGAGACGATGGCGCGGTTCATCGTCGACATCCCTCAGCAGCGCCTCTCGCGCCTCGTGAACTCGCTGCCCGGGGACACGGCCGCCGCGGCGCAGACGCTGCTCTACACCGGCGATCTCACCTCGTTCCGTACGGGGACCGGGCAGCTCGGCGCGGGGTACTTCGACTTCCTGCTCACGCAGGTGAGCCTTCAGCGCCAGGAGCGCGAACAGGTCGTCGACACCCTCACCGACAACACGGTGATCTTCTACTCGGGCGAGAGCGCGCCGCTCGTGCAGGGATCTGGCGTGTTCCTGAACACGTTCCAGGACGACCAGAACGTGTGGTTCTCGCTCATCTACACCGATCTTCTGCGCGGCACGCAGCTCGCGCGCCGGGGGCTCGTCGCGCGCTTCCGCTACGACAGCTTCTTCCTCACCGGCTACCTCACAGGGCTCGCGACGTCGCTCGAGGGTACCGCGAAGAACTACGTGAACTTCTCGTTCACGTTCCGCGTCAAGCAGATCCAGCTCGCCACCCCGATCGTCTACAACCCGACGATCGCGCTGAGCCTGCTGACGACGAACATCTTCGCCCAGGCAGATCTCCCCGGCGCGGATGACACCACGCGGCGCGGCGCGGAGAGCGCCGAACAGCCTCTCGCGCCTCGCGCAACCCCGGCTGCGTCCACGGATACAGGGGTCGACGCTCGAGAGGCTTCGAGCATGCAGGGTGTCCCCCCGCGCGAACAGCAGGCGCGCGTCGATCGCGCGCTGACTTCGCAGCTCACGGCGGCATCGGCACAGCTGCCTTCCGGCACGGGCCTCGTGGCGCTCAATGCCGCGTCGTCGGCGGTGGCCTCGGCGAGCGGCGACGTGCGACAGAAGCTCCCCGCCTCCGAGGCGCAGCTCTTTCAGGACTTCCGCACCACGGTGCCGACGCCTCAGGCAAGCCCGAACGATCCGCTCGCGCAGCTCGACCTCGCGATCGCAGCCCAGCTGCGAAGTGCCGACGCTCGGGGCACCGCACTGGTCTCCCCGGTGGCAGGCACGGTGCAGCGCTCGGGCACCTACGCCGACACGATCGCCCGCGCGCCGACCACCGCGGTCACCACGGACGTCCTCGAGGGGACGCCGGCTTCGTCCCCCGGAGCAGCTGCGGCGCCCGTGCGCGACGCCGCAAGCGAGGAGCTCCTCGACGTCTACCGCCCGCCCCCGCAGCTACTCGCCGAGCTCGTGAGCGGCGGAAGCACCGGTACGAAGCCCCGCGAGGTGGCGCCGCGGTCTCGCGGGCGGGCCACGGGGTAGCGCGCCCCTCGCCCTCAGGACCGCGGCGGGGTAGACTCCCCCGGATGAACACGGACGACCTCGCAGATCGCCTGGACGACGTAGGGATCGGCATCCTGGCGTCGCCCTACCTCGCGGAGGCGGCGTCGAAGCCGCTCCTGCGCTCGCCGCGGACCGCGCCGCTCGGGGCGCTCGCGCACGGCTACCACGAGGCGTTCGGGAAGACCCCCTACGGAGAGATCGCGGGCCTTGCCCTCGTCGCCCCCTCGATCACCCACGGACTCGCCAAGGGGATCCAGAAGGTCGTCCCCGACAAGGTCGACGCGCCGCCCCCGAAGGTCGCGGCGTACCGCGAGCGTGCGTTCGTCGCGGGCTTCCGCAAGGTCGCCGAACAGCTCTCCGCCGGCGGCTACACCGAGGACGAGGCGCGCAAGCTCTACCGCGGCCGGCACGTGCCGATCGACGAGGTCACCGACGGCCTCAACGACGAGCTCGAGCACCGCGACATCACGCACGGGCGCGATGCGCTCACGAAGAAGATCGTCGATGCGCACCTGCGGGATGACCCGCACTACTACGCGAAGCTGAAGGACGCTGGGCTGTGACATCCCCCGAGGGATGTCGTACCTTCGGTACATGCCCGCCTGGAGTAGCGCTTCCTGGATGAACTCGCCGCCTCTCTTCCCCGCTGCAGCGGGGTCGACAGGTCCGGTGCTCGCGCTCTTGTCCCCCGCGGACGGAGCGATCAACGTGTCCCGCGCGACGCCGATCCGCGTCTGCGTCTTCGCGCCCGCGGGGGTGAGCGTCGCGGGCATCACGTTCACGGTCGACGGGCAGACGCCGGCGCCCGGCGCTGCGGGCCCTGAGACCCCGTTCGCAGGGCGCACGGTCTATCAGATCGCCCTGCCGCCCACGACGCCCGCCGGCGCGCTCATCCGTGTGAACGCGGAAATCACCGACACGCTGGCACGCACGACGAGCGCGGCCTGGAGCTACACGCTGCTCCCCGAGGCGGGCATCTACGCGGGCAACGACATCCTCCCCGCCGAAGCGCTGCTGCTCACCCCGATGCAGATCTACCTCGAGCTCGAGCCCGTCCGGCAGGTGCTACTCGCGAACGCGGTGCGGGATACCGCGGGCGCTCTCACAAACCGGAACGCCATCGCTGCACGGATGCTCTACCAGACGGCATTCAGCTCGGACATCAGCAGCACGCTGAACCCCTTCATCCGCCCGAATGCACAGGCACTCGCATCCGGGATCCCCACGCGTCGCCCGCTGCTCGAGCTCGCGGATGTCGTCGACAGCTACAAGAAGCGGATCGACGCAGGGCTCGCGCAGGTCTTCGAGTCCGGCGCGTACCCGAAGGAGTTCCGCAACAACTTCGCCGACTACCTCGGCTCGCTCCTCTACACACAGCGGGTCGCCGCAGCAGCCGCGCTGGTCCTCCTCGGCAGGGCGCTCGAAGTCGTTGCCACTACGCCGGTGCCGTCGCTACAGACCACGGACATGGACATCCTCGCGGCCAACCTCGCCGCCTCGCTCGGCGGTGACCCGTGAGCTCCCAGTACACGAACGACCGCGCCTACTCGAACTCCTGGCTCGTGTACATCAACGGGCTGCAGGTGCCTGCTGCTGGCGCTTCGGTGGCCCACGGCGTGTGGCAGATCCCCGAGGCTTCGGTGCAGCTCGTGCCGGACAACACGGCCCTGCGCATCGGCGCCGAGGACCGTGTGCAGGTGCAGATCTTCTACTGCGACCAGTGGTACCGTACCCCGCCCGAGTTCTGCCTCGCGTTCGACGGCGAGATCGTCGCCTGGGGCTTCGTCAGCACGACGGGGTCCCGCGCGCTCTCGTATGTCTGCGTCGACTACATCCAGATCCTCACGCAGCTCTTCTTCTTCTTCATGGGATCGTTCGACGACATCGCGATCGGCGTCTCGGCGCAGCAGATCGGCGTCGGCGGCGCGACTGTCGAGCTCGCCGGCTACGGCGCGCTCTACCCGTACTCGCTCTTCTCGCAGGGCCTCGCGGACCCGGGCGACTCCTCGGCGAACAACGCGGTCATCACGCGTCCCATCGACTTCGCCTACAACATCGTCCGCTCGATGATCAAGGCGCAGAACCCGAATCGCACGGTGCCGGCCGCGAACTTTTTCGCGCCGTGGTGCAAGCGCACGAACTTCCACCGCCGCTGGATCGCGCTCCCCTACATCGACCAGGACCCTGCAGGCGCCACGCGCGTCGGCGTGTTCCCGATCCTCAAGGCCGTGCAGAACGAGAAGGCGCTCGGCGCCGTCGCGCGCATGGCGGCAGGCAACGGCAGCGCAGGTTCCATGTGGGACATGCTCTGCGAGATCTTGAAGACGATGATGATGGAAGTCGCGATGATCCCTTCACCCGCTGCGGTGAAGAGCGACTTCACGACGCTTCTGCCGAAGGGTCCGACCGAGGGCGAGCTCGGCGCGAAGTTCCTCGCGAGCTACTTCGTCAAGCCGCAGTTCTTCTTCGGTCTGCCGCCGGCGTGCAACGTCATCTTCCCGCCGCAGATCAGCGCGTACTCGTACAACGAGAACTACATCACGCAGCCGACGCGCATGTACTTCAACGAGGAGGCGATCCTCTCGTTCCTCAACTCGAATAGCGCCGCGCAGTCGGCGTCGCTGCACGCGCTCACGCAGGACGCGCTCACGACGGGCTACCCCGAAGAAGTCGACATGGCGATGCGCGCCGTGGCGAACGGCGGCTCGTCGAACGGCAAGAACCTCCTCGTCTACCCGGAGGAGTTCTTCAAGGGCCCCGTGGTCGATCGGCGCACGATGCCCCGCTGGTTCGCATTCTTGCAGGAGGCGGGGCAGTCGACACCGACCGACGGCGATGCGACGCCCGACCCCGCGACCGCCCCTGATGGCGAAGGCAACTCGGTGCAAGCCCCCGGCGCAGACTACGAGGTGCACGACCTCGAGGCGCGTGACGACCTCTTCGGCGCGAGCGACGCGGTGCTCGACGTCCGCTATGCGGCGTTCACCCAGGCCTTCGGCGGCTTGCAGTTGCCCGCCTGGGGTCAGATCGTGCAGGGCAGCACTCGCGACAGGCTGCGGCAGATCTTCCCGAATAAGCCCGTGGGGCGCGTCGAGCCCCCCTCGATGTTCCCCGTAGTGCCTCCCTCCGCAGGCCGGATCGCAGGCAACGGTTCCCCGGGGTCGTTCTTCGCTTCTCGGGCAAACCGAGGCACAGGCGCCCCACGGCTACACGCGGGCATCGACATTATGGGATCTCGAGGGCTGCAGATCGTATCGACGACGAAGGGCAAGGTTTTTCGCGTCACCCGCGCCGGCCCGGGAGATCCCCCGAACACAACAGATCCTCAGGGCAACTCTGTCTGGATTCGAGACTCTGCAGGCGGCGAGCACCGCTACATGCACCTCAATACGACTCTCGTGTCCGTCGGCGCCA
>ERZ724522.662-NODE-662-length-21006-cov-8.105055_pt1 | contig 21006 bp, 26 predicted proteins | sample MGYA00376055_ERZ724522 | MGnify/ENA primary metagenome ERZ724522 (study PRJEB28724, sample SAMN07190884) | wastewater metagenome | isolation source: effluent of sewage treatment plant in Hong Hong | place: Hong Kong | collected 2016-03-17 ...
CGAGTGAGACGAGATCCGCAGCGGTGCGTGATGGATCGGGAAAACGCTCGTCGAAGCTGTCACCGTGCGGCCACAGCCACATGTAGAGACCAACAACTTTCGTGCTCACAGCAACCCCGGCGATCCCGCGCGGATTCGCGCGACTGATTGTTCGTTGAGGCACTGCGGCGCGAGCTGGTGCAATCGTTTGATTGCAGTGCGCCCCCAGTGCGACGTGATGACGCCAGCGACCACGCTGGTGATGTGCTGCTCGCGCATGCCTCGCACGAGTGCGAGGTCGTGCTGCTGCATCGCGTAGCCTTCGCGCACGGGGTGATCGAGCGCTTCGAGCGACGGGGCAATCGCGCCATCGACAGCGAAGTCGAACTCGTCGCCCGTGCCGAACGCTTCGCCCTCGTACGCAGCACGCGCTTCGGTGTGACCGACGTACCAGGAGACGAAACGCGCGTCTGCCCAGAATTGCGAAGTGTGTGTTGCCTCGTGAATTACCACGCGAAGTCGCTGCTTCGCGGGTACGGTTTTGCGCCAGTTTGCAGGCACGAAGAGCAGCGGTCCTACTGCAGAGAAGTAGTTCTCGCGCCACTCCTTCGCTGTCGGCATTCCCTTCACACCCACGAGCTTCGCGCCGTCGAAGATCACGGTGCTCACAATCTCGACAGGCTTCCAGTCCTTCGAGACTTCGATCATGCGTGCTTCTGCGATGATCTCGTCGATGATTGCATCGGCGATGCGGTCAGTGATTTCGCTGCTCATTGCACGCTGCCTTCCGCAGCATCAGCCGCATCGATCACGTCTGCGAGCGTCGGCTCTTCGAGGCACGCGCTCTGCGGCACGCACGCATGCACGCGATTACCGTAGGGCGAGAGCGCCAAGCAACACGTCACACCAAGCGCTGCGCATGGCTGCGCGGTCGGTTCGCTCCACCAGCGTTCACCTGCGCTACAGCGCTGCGGTTTGCCTTGCGGAGAGCAGCGCGTTGCTGTGGGCCTGCAGTGGTCGGAGGGTGGCAATGGACACGCACTCAACAGAGCGAGCAGCAGCAATGGAAAGCGGAAGAACCCCTGCCGCTTCGGTGGAGGCTGCGAGAGTGCATCGCGCTTCGGTTGCCCTTCGACGATCTGGATACGCAGCGCTCTTCCTGCGGTCACCAGGTCGGGGAGAATCGCGATCAACAAACGCACGGCACCGACGAGACGCGGAACACGACGCTCGATTGCGTCGCGCGTTTCGACAGGGATCATCTTCCAGACAGCGACGAGGAACGTCGCGATTGCAGCGATCACGTACCAATACGTATCGATCGCACCGAGAATCGTGCTCAGCGGAGGCATGGTGAAGTCCTTTCGTTTAGATCAGCGACGCGGCGTTGCAGCGTCCATGCGAGAGGCGAGAGAGCGCATTTCTTCGCGCACAGTTGCAGTGGTGTTCGTCAGAGCGCGCACTTCGGCAGCGACCTCGCGTATGTCTCCACGCAGTGTTGCAATCGTCTCGACGGTGCCTCTGTGCGAGGGCAGTGTTTCATGGTCGCGCACTTGCCGTTCGAGTGCATCGAGTCTCGCCAGTGCTTGCACCGCAGTGACGATGCCGCCACCGAGCGAGAGGAGCACCGCAATCGAAAGCGCACCGAGCGTGCGGCGGATCGTGGTCAGCTCCGTGAGTGTGCGATCGTGCTCTTGCTGTCGCTCTTGCTGCTTGTCGGTGCGGTCTTCGAGCTGCGCAAGCCTGCGCTGCGTGTCGTCGGTTGCGTGTTCGAGTTCGGCATCGTTACCTCGTTGCGCGTAGTGCGTCGATGAGCCGCAAATCGTCGCTGGATAGGTTGGCGCTCGCCGAGGAAATCTCCACGCCGAAGTCGTCAAGCTCCTCTCCGAGCACCGGCGAGAGGATTCCCACACCATGCACCGTCGGGTGGCAATCGGCGACATCGTGAGCGTGCTTGCAGAGGTGGCCAGCCCAGTGGAATTCTCGCCAAGTCCACCAGTGCAGCGCTTCGTGCATCACCGCGTAAATCAGCTCTTCGTCGCTGTGCACGCACGCTGGATCGATGGTCACCACTCGCGATCCGAGCAGATATTCGCCTGCGCTACGGCTGCATCCGTGCGCATCGAACGTCCGCACGAGCAGCTCAGGATTGCGTTCATCGACGATCCATCGATAGCCCGTGGCATCGAGGCGAGGCCACACGCGAGCGATCGCAACGCGGTGCGAGGAAAACCACCCCGTCATGTCGCTGCCATCTTCGATCGCAACGCGAATGGTGCGTGTCGGTACCGGAGAGCGCGTGGCAATGGGAGCCGTGCACGCTGCGAGAAGCAGCGCGAGAGTGAGCAGGATTTTCACTGGTGGATCTCCGTCAGAAAAGACCGCGACCAGGAACGAACAGCGTAGCCTGTTCGAGCACTGCGGGTGTTTGCCACGACGTGCCCGCACACAGCACGTCGAGTCCGCTGCTCGGCACGATGGGGTCGAGGCTGTCGTTTCGTGCAGTGAACGATGCGGTATTCACGCTGCCACCGTTGATGCGCCAGCGGAAGTTACTGACGCCGTTGCCGAGTTCCATCACCATCTCGACGAGATCACCACGCGCCCACGTGATGACGCTGTTCGCGGTCTGCGAGTATTTCGAGCCCGTCGCATCCTCGATGATGATGTACCGCGACGCTGCGCTGATCCACACAGAGCATGTGGTCCCAACACCGAACAGGATCTGTCCCTCTGTCGTGGCGTCCATCTCCGTGAGTGCGGCTATCGCGCGAAATCGCACGTAGAATCCAAGACGCCCTTTGAACGCAGCCTGCACCGCTTGCGTCGCGCCGATCGTGAGCCGTTCCGCTGCACGAGTGGCCTCTGAGCCCGAGGTGACGATTGCGCTGGTCGGGTACTTACCGGCCTCATGCTGCATAAAATCCAGCACGAAGTCACGAGCGCCCGCAGCGACACCGCCGCTCGATGCGAAATTTCTCCCGTCGCCAGGAAGAAATGCCGCGGCCGAGGCCGCGAAAGTGTACAGGCATTCGGTGCGCGTCCACGCGACGGGAGCTGTGCCGCCAACCGCCGCCACCGTCGCATTGCCCTGCACCAGTTGATAGCTGCCAGAGCCTGCGCCCTGCCGCACCCACTGAGACGCGGTATAGGCCCCTGTGCGCAGGGTTGCCGGGGCTTGGTAGCGTCCTGTCCCGCCGCTGGTCGTTGTGACACGCACGGCGCTCGTGCCGCCCGCCGCGTCGCTCTGTCCGGTCGTAGTCGAGGCCCACGAGCCCACGGCAAGCGACTGAGGCGTCCGCGATTGCGTCACCACATTCGTCCGCGAGGGCTCGATGAACAGCCCGTAGCTGTGCGCAGTCGCGAGACGCCCGATGCGTCCGATGTCGTTGCTGGTGATTCCGCTCGTGACAATCGTGCTCGTCCCCGTCTGCACCGTGTGACCCGAGCTCGCTCTCGCGAACGTGAGCCCCGTCGGTAGCACGAGAGCGCCGGGACTCTGCTGAGTGAAATCCCAGGTGAACACGATGTGCGGTGGAGGCCGCCCGATCTGAATTCCTAGCCCGAGGTTCACGTGCTCACCAAATCGCGCGGATGTACGTGGCCCCAGTGCCAGTGCTCAACACCTTGTGCGGGCGAATCGGGAGCAGCGTGCCCGAGGGAACATTCTTGAAAAGCAGGTTTGCTGCTGCACCGTTTGCATCGCGCATCTCCACGGTCACATCACCGCCAACACCGATCCAGAGCGCACGAGGGAGTGCTGCAAGGTCATTGGTATCGTGTGGCGTGATGTCGAATCCGTGCGAGGCGGGCGAGGTGATGTCGCTCGTCTCCGAGGGAACAACTCTGTCAGGGGCTGCCATGGGGGCTCCGTTGGTTTGTCGATTTACGTGGAAAGCGTGGAAGCGCTGCGGGAGCGCGAAAAAGCGGTGTAGCGTTGAGGGATGAGCGAGCAGCCATCGCCACCGCCGCAAGCGCCGAAGCAATCAGCCGCGTCTGGTTGTGCGGGTCTGTTCTTCTTCGCGCTGCTGTTCTTTTGGTGGCTTTCAGAGCAAGAGAAAAGCGAGCGAAGGAACCGGGAACTCCGTGCGGAGCAGGCTGCTCAAGAAGCACAGAACCGACGTCGCGCGCCGATACGCGGGATCGCTGCGTGGGCTACTCGCAGCGGAGGTTTCCATATCTGCTCGCACTCGACCCTTCACAACTGCGTCGTTAAGTTCGGTCAAGACGTGGGAATTGGGCCGTCAACCGTGCAGTGGCCGCAAACCCAAATTTTAGCGACCGAGAACTGCAACACACAACTGGCATCGATTGCGCAGGCTTGCTCGGACGGTGGCGTGAACATGCTTGCGACAGGGGAGCAACGCGACGCATATGCTCGATGCGCGGCTCCCTTGGGGCTTTTGGTTCGAAGCTCCTTGGTGCGAATTCTCGACCCAAGAGACGAGCAAGTGCCGCCAGGGACGCTGGAGATTCAATGCGATGATGGACGAAGTGTTTTCCAGTTCAACTAAACGCGCGCTTCTGCTGCTTGCCGCTTGCTCTTCTTGCGGCACGCCATCAATGCCGATGGATGCGGCGATGGATGCTCTCGCCGATGCTGCTGACGCGGCACCGCCGTGTTCTCCGCAGTGTCCTAGCGGGCAGACATGCGTGAACGGAGCTTGTTTCGTCCCTGTACTCCAGCGGCTGGCGCTTTCGCTGAGTGATCCTCAATCACTTTCCGTCGGGCAAATGCTCCCGTTTCGAGTCTCTGCTGTGTACTCGAACGGAGAAATGAGAGACGTGAGCATCGAAGCTGTGCCTTCGCTCTCCGAGCAAATGTCCGTGCGAATTGGTCCCATCATCAACAACCAGCCTTCGCTTCTCGGTGTCGGCATCGGCGAGGCGATGCTCACGGTGCGTTATGCGGGAGCGCAAGCGATGACGAGGATTGTTGTTGCGAGCGATCCTCGACTCACTGGTGTCCAGATTATGCCGTCATCGGTGATGATGAGCGCTGGCACGCAGGCGGAGATTCGACTGATTGGAAGCTACATGGACAGCGCGATGATGCCCGTGCCGGGAACCGTGATGTGGACAAGCAGCGACCCAAACATTCTCGAAGCGCTCGGGAACACATCAACAGCAACGCTCCGAGCGTCGGCTCGGGGAACCGCGAGAGTGACCGGGACAGTCGGCGCATTCTCTGCAAACGCGACCGTCACTATTCGCTGAGTGTTACTCCGAGAACCCCGTCACGTAGAGCGAAAGATCCGTCGCGGTGTTCTTCTTGTACTGAATCGTGAGCGACGAATCCGTTTCGATCTCGAACGGGTAGTGCACCATTCCCGGCGCTGCGAGCAGGGCGGGGAGGTCGAGTGCGTCGCTTGTATCGCCCTTCGTTCGCACTTGCGCAAACGTGCCGATGGCACCGTTCACTTCTGCGAGCAGCTTGGCGATTCGTGCGTGCGGGGGGATCAGCGAAACAGCCGAGACGTTTTGCAGAATCACGTCCGCGTACGATGCGCTCGACCCCGCAGAGAGGCACTGCAAGTCGGTGCGCGTGCCCGCAAGCTTGCTCCATCGGTACAGATACACACCGCTGCGCGTCGTGCGAAACGGGATCACGTTTGCGCTGCCGTCGGTGCGGAAACAGCCGATGTACGTGCGCAGTGCGTCGCTGTTCTTGATGAGCAGCGCCGCATCGGGAGCGGTGGTGTTGTACTCGTACGCGACCGTCACCGAGGGCCACGTCGCGGAGTTGTACGCATAGACGTAGTACCAGGTGTTGTTCGTGAGCCCTGCGAGCACGACCGTCGATCCTGCGCCTGTGCCCACGATGGCTTGGCTTGCGCCTGTGCCCATCGCGATTCCACCGCTCGCACCAATCACGAGATTCGTGGTGCCAGTGCTCGAAAGCACGGGGCGGTAGCCGAAGAAAGCACCGCTCGCCTGCACCGCTCCGATCGCGCGATCCTGAATCGCGTTGAGGTCAGCAGAGAGCACCTGCGAGGCAGGGCTGTAGGTTGTGACTCGTTGCACGGATTAGCCTCCGAGGAGTGTTTCGTCGGTGAGAGAGTCGGCGTCGTCGCAGCGGAAAACGCCATCGCCCGCGAGCACGCCCAGGTTGCATTTCGTGTGAGCGGGCTTGAGCGCTTCGAGCACTTCGCGAAGCTGCGCGCCCCACTGGTAATAGACGCTCTGCGAGACCGCCACGGCCCAATTGAACACCACGCGCGAGTCATAATTGTCGCTTGCGAACTGCGCGGTGGTGGTGACGATCGACGCCGAAGCATCGAACACTTTCACCGCAGAGAGCACGCGACCGCGTGTGTTTCCGCCCGTCGATCTCCGCTTCGCTGTGAGTGCGGACTGTCGGTCCGCCGTCGCGCTACCGGGTGAGAGTGGTACGCCGACGCGCGACTCCCACTCCGAAAGAAGCTGCTCTGCGAGCGTGACGAAGTTCTCTTTGCCTGCGTCGTCAAGCGCTTCCCACGCATCCGCGAGCGCTTTTCCAAGCACACGCGCATCTTCCGCGAGCAGCGTGCCTTCGCCCGCAGTCCATCCGAGCAGCGAGACAAGCTCGCGCGCGAAGTGGTCGAAGGTCTCGGTTCCCGGAGGGAGCTGTAGAGGGAAGCGGCTCATGCGAGGGTGAGTGTGGAGAGAGTGACGATTTCCTCTGCGTCCGGCTCGCGCACTTCGGGATCAGGCGAAGCGGTGAGCGTGACGACGACGTTGCTGATGCCGTTGACCCCTGCAGGCGCGCCGCTCAATCCTGGCACGCCCATCACCGCAGCAGTCACAGCGCTCTTGTAGAGCCTGCTCGGGTAGCTCGCGCCGCCGTCCGCAGGCCAGCGCTCCGAGGGAGCCGTGCCCTGACCGGGACCGAGTGCATCGATCAACGCGAGCACTGCATCACGGATCGAGTGAGCGTTTGTCGTCGCACTCGCGCCGCTGCCGTATTGCGGGAGCGGGCGAATCGTCGAGCCGTTCGCTGGTGCGTTGTCGAGCGCAGGGCTGACGGTGATGTCGTTTGTGTTGATCGCGGTGACTTGTCGATACGCGAAGCCACCACGCACAGCGGTATCAGGAATCGCGATCCAGTCGCCGATTGCCAGGGTCGCTGGTGGTGTCGCACTCGCCTTGAGCACTGTTGTTGTGCTGCCAGAAGTGAGCGTGAACGTCCCGCTGAAGCTCCACGCGTACCCGCTGCCCAGTGTGAGTGCGAGGGAAATAGCCTGCGGAAGCGCTGTCGCTGTTTTGACGAAGATGTCGTCGCCGTCCATCGACGCGCTTGCTTTACCGCCCTCGGTCGCATGCGTGCCGGTGCCCTCGATGAGCGCTTGCAGATCCGCGAGCGTTCCCTCTTCGCCGTCGCTGCCGGTGTCGATGAATCGATATGCGGAGCTTGCAGGCTCGCCCGCTGCGGTCTCTGTCGTCGGTGGTGGACCGAGCACGACGAGTGTGACTGCGCCGAGCGTTCCGTCTCCGAGTGTGTCGTGCCTCAGTGGGTACACGAACGCGCTCTCGATGCCTGCTTGCGAAGTCGCCCAGTCCACCCAGTCTGCGCGATTGCCGCCACCGGGTCGCTCTTGCCACCACGCGAGTACACGCGCTGCGAAGTCCTCATCGTCCTCCGCATCGACGGCAATCGTCTCCTGTGTCTGCACTTCGAGCGTGGAATTGATCCCGCTCGGAGCGCTGCTCCACGTGAGCACTGTGCCCGCTGCTTTGTTCGTCGAGGAGCCGGTGCTCTGCGCTTGTAGTGTGACCGTGCCGACGCCACCCGAGACCGTGCCGCCCGCAGTGGGCTTGTAGACCGTGCCATCCGCAGCGGTGATCTTGTCGCTCGTGGTCCACGTCGAACCGTTCGTGCCCGTCGCTTCCGCGGTGAGCACTGCTGCCGTCGCAGCCTTGCGCGTGAGTCCAATCACATCGGCGTGGCGTTCGAGGAACGTCGTCGATGCGGTGTCAGGGAATAGCTCTTTCGTGAGTGCGAGCGCCTTCGCCTCAAGGCCTTCGACCTGAAACGCGATCGCATCGGCCCAGCACCACGCATCACTGTCCTCTGCGGTGTCGAGGTCGTAGCCCTTCGCGAGATAGCGCGTGCGCCAGTCTGCGAGAATGGCCGCGCGAATCGCTGCATGTGCACGGACAGTGAAGCTCACGAAGGTCTCCCGGTGATGCTGAATTTCGAACCCATCGGGTCGCGAAACGAAACCTTGAACAAGAGCGCTTTGCCGTCGCTCGTCGTGAGCACGTCTGTTTCCACCACGAGCTGTGCAAGCACCCCACGATCAACGAACCGTTGCAGTGCGTTCTTGATCGCCTGCTTTGCTGCAACCGCAGCGTTCGTGCGCGCGTTGTCCACTGTGCTCCAGTCCATGCCGTAGCTCGGATCACGCCCAGCGGTACCCTTGTTCGTGCGCAGGCAGCGCAGCACGCGCTCTGCGAGTGGTGCTCCGAGTGCCCACGAGCGGCGCTCGTCGTCGAACACCACATCGCCCGTCATCGCGTCCATTTGCCGCGAGAGTGCGTAGGGCGTGAGCCCATCGGCTCCGGTGCCATACGCATCGATCGAGGTGCCTGGAGAGCCCGCAGAGGAGCCTGTGCCGCTGCCGCTGGTGACCGTCCATGTGTACGTCGTGGGCATCGATCACACTCCCGAGATTCCGCCGTAAGCGTCTGCGAACACGGGCTCGAGCGTAATCACGCCGTCATCCCATCCCGCGTCGCGCGTGATGCTGAATTGATAGCCGTTGGTGATCGCAGTGCGCGTGACCGAGAATCCCGGCGTCGCTGCACCCTCGCGCCAAACCACAAACCACGAACCGCTCGTGCCGCCCGTTTGCACGTGGATCTCGTCGAGCACAAACGAGTGTCCGTCAGCGTCGGTGGCCGTGAACACAAGCGCCTGGCGCTTACCGATCGCGCTGCCCACCGTGGGCGAGACGATCGCGACGACGGGAGCGTTGTTGCTGCTCGTGTCCGGCAGTTCCGCGTATCCGTACACCGGCGCGTCTTCGCGTGTGGCGTAGTCGTATTCGAGATCGCCGATGTCGTAGGCGTCTTCGTTCGTCCAGACCATTTACGCGGGCTCCGTGCCATCCCACGGCAGCGTGATCTGCCCGATAACGAGCAGGTCTTTCGTGCTGGAGAGGTTTGCAGTCTGCGGCACGGACCCCACGGGCCCATACCAGCGAAACAATCGCGAGAGTCCGAACGAGTCGGCGGGAGATGCGTCGCGCGCGTATTTGATGCGAGCGATAGGTTTCTTGTTTCCGCGCGGCTCCGCTGCAGCGCTGCCCGGGATCGATCCCACCGCGAGCATCTTCACTGCTTCCCACGTCGGGCTGGGACTCGTGAGTCCGAGGCGCGCACGTGCGAAGCACATCGAGGTCAGCGCACTCTCGGCGGTGAGACCTCCGATCGTCGGTGTCACTTGCGCGGCGCGCACGAGCACCGCGTCGTCGCAGCCGGAGATGTAGCTGCTGTCTTCGAGAGCATCGATGGCGAAAAACAATCCCGCGCTCCCGACAATCCCGCCTGCGGACGGATACATTGCAACCGCAAAGCACTGCGGCGAATCGCTGTAGCCGAGCGCTTGCAGGATGTAGTTCCCTGTCGAAGGACAGAACGTGTCGAACGTTGGCGAAGCGTCTGTGCCGCCTCCGTGCACGATCTCCTCGCCGCTCACGGTAGGTGTCTGCGTCGCTGTTCCGCCTGTGTAGTCGGTAGACCAGTTGATCTTGATGCGAACGCTCTGGCCGCTGCTGATCGCGCCGCGCTGAATGCAGATGCGTCTGGTGGTGCCGCGTACAGCGGGCATCTTGAACGCGAGCCATGCGTTCGCGTAGCAAGAGTGATAAACGGTTGACCACTGATCGCTGTTCGCTGCAGCGTTTGCGGTGTCTCCGGTCCCGCTCGTGCGCGTGCTCGATGCGGTGACACTGCCGCCGATGTCCTTAACGATCTCTTTGACGTAGTAGATCCAGGCCGCGTCACCGTACTGCAACCCTGTCACGCCATTGCCGTACGAAGGATCAGTAACAGCGGTGACATTGATCACCTTGTCTTTGTCTGTGACGAGTGCCATTTACGCTTTCACCTTTGCTGCGCCTTCGTAGATCGTGCCGTATCCGTACGTGCCGCTCAGAGCGCCAGGGTCTGAGGTGCCGTAGTCGATCTGTACCCACGAGCCGTCGCTCGCTTGCGCGAACATCGCAATCACGCGGCGATCTCCTGGCAAAACCTCACCGCTCATCTTTGCGTAAAGTTTCGTGCGCACCCGGTCGTCTTTGCGCGCGACCTCTTTGCCTGCGTAGTCTGCAGCGTCTGCCGCGAGGCGCACTTCGCCCGTGACGTTCACGCGCAGCTCGATGTTCACTGGACCGACGCGCAAACACACCTTCGGAGCGCCCACGGAGTACACGCGCGTTTCGCCTGCATCGGGCGAAGGATCCTGCGCGATGGATTTGTTCCACAGCGCGAGCACGTGCACGTCATCACCGTCGCGCCATCCGATTGCGCGCAGTGATCGAGCAACCACAGCGCGAGCAAACAGACCGAGCGGCTGCACGTGTACAGCATCGTCGATGGGCTCGGAGCCGGTGTTGTCTCCGTCTTGACCGAGCCCGCGGAGCTGCAATTGCGCGCGGTCGACGGCACCCGAGAGAGCGGAGCCAACGACGCGAAAGAAGCCGAGCGTGCTCATGCGTCCGGGTACACCTTGATTGCGCCCACAGGCACCATGCGCACTTCGCTCACCTGTCCGCGCTCTCGCGATTGGTGGAAGTGCACACGGGTGATGAGCATGTTTTTCTGAAACACCGGGATCTGCGCGTCATCGCGAACGAGCGCGATCGAATTGACCGCGTAGAGCTTTCCGGCTTGCCCGAATCCCTGCACGATCGCTGTGTATGTTTCGAGGTTCGCGTTCGCTTCGGAGATGAGCTTCTGGCACTCCTTCTCCACCTCGTCGCCACTGCGTGCACGATCGCCCTGGATGTATCGAGGCTTCGGGAGCAGACCGAGTGGGCGAGTCGGCCTGACCTTCGGATGATCGCGCAGGTACTGGTTCACCACTGCGCGTCGATCGCTCGTGTCTCCGTCGCTGTTCAGTCGCGTGTGCGCGAATCCCGTCACCAGCGTGGGAACGTTCATCGAGGAGAGGTCGTAGTCGCTCTCCAAAATGTTCCCGCGCCAGGTGCCGTCGCCGTTCGAAAGACGCGCGAACACAATCGCCGGGTTCTCCGGGATCGTTTCGTTCGGCACGTCGACCACAGGCCCCACTGCATCACGTTCGCTGTTGTTGCTTGTGAAGGCCGGCGCACACCACAAGAGATAGCCCTGGCGTCGGCAGAGCTTCTCGCACACCTGCCAGATGCGCTCGCCGGGCTGCACCTTCACGGTCGTGGGTCGCGATCGATCCGCACGTCTGCTGTTGCGGCGCGTGGTGGAGCGCGTGTGGTGCGGTGTCGATTGGATCTCTTGCGCGCCTGCGCCCGAGAGAATCTCTGGCGTCAGTCCTACGTCTTGGAACAAGCGCTCGAGCGCAGCTTGCAGACTGAGCCCGCGAAGCTGCACTGTCGGATCGGCGTCCCAGTCCATCGCTCTCGCTGCAACGTCGCGCCCCGAAAGAGTGACCGTCGCTCCCTTGCGAGAGATGCGTTCGCGCCGCTGCTCGATGCGCCCGCGGAGCTGACAGGCCCCGTCGATGTCGAGCCTGATCGACTCTTCGAGCAGACACCGACGCTGCACCAGCGACCACAAACCCTGCGCGATGTCCGGGCTGTAGTGGAGTGTGACGGTCCACGGAGAGCCCGGTGAGAGCATGTCGATCGTGACGTCTACCTCCGGCCAGCCCACAAGCGGTGTGCCGTCAGCGAGCGAGAGTCGGACCTCGTGTCTCATGGAGATTGTGGCAGAACGAGCACCGTGCCTTGCGGCACGAACGACTCATCGGGGATGCGATTGGCCTTGCGAATTTCAGCAGTGCGTGAGGGATCGCCGTACACAAGCGCCGCGACGCGCGCGAGGCTCATCGTCTGCGGCACCGTGTACATGCGAGGCTGTGACCGTGGCGTGAGGTACTGGCGAGCGTAGGCATCGCAGCTCGTGATGAGCAGCCGTAGTGCTGCACGCGCATCGTGCGCTTCGACGGCTGCAAGTGTGTCGCTTTCCAGTGCTTCCCGCGCTGCACGCTGGATCACATCGAGCGCCGCATACGCCTCATCGGCGCTGCGGTCTTCTTCTTCGAGGTACGCGAGCTGCTCTTCCGCCGTGGAGGTGATCGGGTCAATTCCGCTATCGCTATCGTAGGCAGCAATCTCCTCGTCAGCCTGTTCGGCAGCATCGAGGATTGCTTGCGAAGGCTCTGCGTCGAAGTTCGCGAAGGCTCGGTACGCGGTCGCGTTGATTTCGACCACGTGCACTTCGAGGAACACGCCCTGCTGCACCTGTGGGTCGAGCTTGCGTTTCCACGAGGCGATTTGCACGCGCATCTCGCCGTAGTACGGATGCCGAAGCACCCCCTGCGGGTCTGTGCGAAACGTGTCTTCGAGTTCGTCATGCAGACGCGGGAACAGGTCGTCGGGCCAGCCTGTGATGCCTTGGAGCAGACCGATGCGCAGCACGCACTTGATCGGTTCGCGTCCCGTCGGCTCGATGTCCGCACCATTCACGCCCCACGCTTTGTGCTCGACGAACGCATGACCGTTCTCGTCGTCCACATCGAACAAAGGGAACTCGCGCCCTTGGTACGCAGCGCGAACGAGTTGTGTGCGCAGGGTCATAGTCGCGAGCGGTATTCAGGAGGGGGTGAGGTCGCAGTAGCGTTGCGCGCGTTTGCGTGCAGCGCTGCCTGTGGAGACGATCCGTTTACAGCGGCACCGATCGCGCTTGGCAGTCCTCGCAGCTCTTGGAGCAGATCGCTCCAAGTGGAGCCCTGGAACACAGAACGCACTTGGTCCTGCGCGCTACCATCAGCATTGCGGCCGATCGCGTTTTGCTCCAAACGCTCAGAGATGATCTGGCCGGGGCCGTACGCTCCAACAAGACCTGCGGCCCCGAGTGCAGCACCAGCCGCAGCAAGACCTGCAGCGCCAGCCGCCGCAGCACCGCCTACCGCACCAGCAGCGGAAGAGCCCGCTGCGGCTGCAGCGAGTGCAGAGCCAGCGGCAGGCAGGGCTCCAACGAGACCAGCGCCACCGGCGCTGAGTGCAGCGGTTGTCAGCGGGTTGTTGGCGGCCCATCCGGCGATTTGGTCGGAGAGCCGTTTGATTGCGCTCGTGTTGCTCGTCAGGGCGCTCTCGCGCGCCGTCTCTTCTCGATTGAGCTGCGAAAGCGCGTCACCGCCGTAGATTGCAGCTCCCTCGCGCACGCGCTGCTCGGTGAGTGCCACGTCGGGCGAGAGCAGGTCCATCACGCGATCTGCTCCGCTGCGACCGTTTGCGTTCGTCGCTGCAAGTGCGCCGATGAGTGATCGTTGGTTGAGCAGCAGCGACATTGGATTGCCCGCGCCCGTGCCACTCAGGAGGTTCATGATCGCAGTGGCATTGCCCTGCATGCCCTTGGACATGCCTGCGACAAACGCGAGTGGATTCTGCATTCCCGCACGCAAGCGCATCGAACCGCGCCGCGTGGGATCGTTCTCGAACATCGTCATTTCGAGCGCTTGCAACCGAGCGCGCTCCGCAGGGTCGGTGCTCGCCTCGCGACGAGAGCGAATGTTGTTGAGGATCTTGTCTTGTCTCCCGGTGTTCCGCAGTGCCATCTGCAGATTCGAGAGCGCTTCACCGGAGTTCCGCACCGAGAAACCGGAGCCTCGAAACACTTGCAGCTCTGCGAATTGCTCGCGAAACGCTTGCAATGCCGCGGCCTGTCGCTGCTCATTCGTCGCGCCGGGACCGAGTGCGGAGGTAGCGTCCGACATGCGACGCATCACTGCGCCCATCGACTCTCGCGTGATCGATCCCGCCTCGACTGCTCCGCGCTGTGCTGCGCCTGCGGTGTAGAGCATCGCTTGGCGCTGCACGGTGTCATCGAAGCCAGCTTCGCGAAACATGCCTTGCAGCCGCAGAAATTCGCCCGGATCGTTGCCGGTGTTTCGCGCCAGGAGTGCTGTATCCAGCATGCCGTTGAAACGCGCTCGTCGCTCTTCCTCGGTTCTGCCCTGCAGCGAAGAGAACTCTGTTTGTGCAGCGTTGATGCCTTCGAGCAGTTGCGGAACGGTCATGCCTTCGCGCTCTGCGAACGCTGCCGTGTCTGCCATTCGCCTGCGAATCTCCTCTGGAGACCGAGCACCTGCCTGGAAGAAGGCAAGGCCCGCGGTGCGTTCGGACTGCGCGCGTCGCTGGCGTGCGTCCTGAATCTGCGAGTGCATTGTGCTGCCGACGCCTGCGATGTGCGAGTACGCACTCGAAAGCATGCGACCGCGATCCGAAGCCCGTCTGCGTCGCTCCTGTTCAGCCTGCGAGATTTGTCTCTCGCCGGTGACCGCGGCGCGCACGTACTCCATCACGCCACGAATGCGCGCGCGGATGCCCGAAGCATGTGCTTGTGTGCGCTTCTGCTCTTCGCTCGTGACGGCTGCAGTAGCTTGCTGCTCTGCTTTCGCCACAGCCTGCGCTTCCTTCTGCCGTGCGCTTACGCGCTTGGCGCTTTCCGCGAGCACGGTCTGTGTCGCTTGCTGCTCTGCGACGGCGCTTCGCTGCGAAGCTTGCGCGGTCGTAGCCGCAGCGGCGCGCTGGCCTTCGCGCGTGGCATCCAGTGTGCGCTGGATCTCACGGCGAACGCTTGCTGCGTTGCGTGTGCGGAATTCGAAAGAGACGGTGGGCATCAGCGTTTCTTGAGCAGCGTGATCAGAGCGGTTGTGAGCTGTTCGACCGAATCACCACCGAAGCACTCGCGCTCGGCGATGTCGGCCGCGAGAAACCCTAGGAGTTCTCGCTCGTCGGCTTCGGCAGCAAATCGACCAGTGCAAGCACGGAACTCTCCAGCGAATCTCTTTCGCAGCACGTCAACCATGCTGACAGAGCGCCACTGTGTTTTAGCTCCGCGAGCATCGCGCTTACCTCCTGCTCGCTCTTTGCGCGAGAGATCGGGCTGCGCTCGCGCGCGAAAGCGTTGTACTCGCCGAGCAGAAAGATTCGCTCGTCGATCGTGAGCTTGCGCACGTCGTCGGCGGTCCACAGCGGCATCGAGATTTCGTCTGGATCGCGGCACGCAGCAGCGAGCAAGTGGTAGTCCTGCTCGGTCTCGACGATCGCCGAAGGGGAGAGCAGCGCGAGCTTGACCGCATCGAGCTTCTTCTCTTCGACCAGGTGCTTGACCGCTGCGATTTGCGCCTCTTGGATCTCGTCTCCGCCGAGCACCACGATCGCGATTGTGAAGCTCTCTTCTCCGATCGGAGCAGGGAACCGAACCATCTTGTGCGGGCGCTTGCGGGCACGAAGCGCTTGCGCAGCGAGCTGACCGGGCGTGCTCACGTCGAGGTACCGTCAGCAGCAGCCATCGTGAAGGCGTACTCGATGGCCTCGTTTGTTTGCGAACTGATGTTCAGCGAGGCAATCACGCCGGTGCCTTTGTGGTTGCTGTTGCCGTCGTAGTAGTCGAAAGGCATCGGCTCTTGCGCTTCATACGCGGCCACGAGTGCCTTCTGCTGCGTCGATCCGCGCGTCACGAGCACGGTGAACGACGCCTCGGACATGCGAACGCCAGAGGTAAATCCGACTTCGCCGGTCGTGGTGGGGATCGCTTTTGCGTTCGACGAGCGGTTGAGTGAGAGCTGCGAAGTGACGCGAACCACCGCCGAAATCGGCGCGCCGAAGCGCAGGTAGGCGTTCGTTGCGAATGCTGGATTTGCCATGACTCAGCCTCAGCCTGTCTGCAGGATTTCGCCTGCACCGGTGTGGAAGTGGTCGATCACGTCGGTGGGAATTTGGATGAAGACCTTGGTGGGATCGTTCCCGTCTTGCGAGAGTTCCACCGCGTCTTCGAACTCCTCGACGTTCACAAGCAGCCCTTCGCCTTCCATCGCGTACAGCTCACGCAGGATCGTGCTCTTGATCATCGAGACATAGATCACGTGCTCATTGGGCGGCGCGCGCGGTGTGCTCGGTTCCGGTGCGATGTTCTTGTTCGGGAAGTCGGCGATGATCGCCTCTTCGCATCGGTCGGCTGCGTGGTCTGCCACCGTGACCTTGCTCGTGTCGTGCACTGCGCGTGTGAGTGCACTCGACGCCGTGCGGCAGTAAGTGGTGATGCTCTTGACGATCTGCGAAAAGCCCGGGTTGAGTGCGCTTGGCGCGAGCGGAGTGATGCCTGCATTGAGCAGCGTCACCATTTCGCTTCCGAGCAGGTGAGCGCTCACCAGGCGTGGCGACTGCACCGCTGCGAGCTGGCAGCCATCGAGGTTGCACGCTGCGTAGGCAAGCTCGCCCACGACCGTGCCGCTCTGCTGCGCGTCGCCGTAGAGCCGTGCGGCTGCAACCGAAGCCGCAAGTTCGCCGAGCGTCGGTGTGTACGGATCGACCGTGCCGCCACTGCTCGCGTCTCGCTGGTAGACGATCTGCACGCGCGCTGCATTGATCGCGATGCCGAGCGCTGCCGCGGTCGCAACGCTCACGTTCGAAGTTGCGCACACGGCTTGCTGGCGCTTGCGATCCGAGATTCCGGCGTAGGTGTTCAGATGCGTCTTGATGAGCCCGATGTTCGTGCTGTCTTGGTGGGCCGCGACGATGAAGTATTCGCCCGCTGCAATCGCTGCGAGTGCGTTCGTCACATCGTCTGCGTTTGCGCCATCGGTACCCGTGCCACCACCCACGCGGTCGGTGACCTTCTGCCCCGCAGTTGCACCGCCGAGCCCGCAGGTCGTTGCGCCCGCGGTGATCTCCACGCCGAGTGTGATGGCGTTTCCGCGCGTGCCACCGCACTTCGCTGTGAGCGTCACGGTGGCGCTGCTCACGGTCGCTGTGACCGGAAGGTTTGGCGTCTTGTTGATCGCGTGAGCAACCGCAGTGGCAATCGTCGATGCGGTATCGCCCGAGGCGACTGCAGCTTCGATGCACGTGCGCCCTGCGATCGTGACTTTGACGCTGCCTGCGCTTGTCGCGGTCGTCGCGAAAAGCATCACTGCTGTGGCCTTCACCGCAGAGCCGTGCTGCGCAACCGGACAAGCCCACACGTACGCGCCGCGCTTCTGCGCGAACACCGCGCGGCACATGAGTGCAAGCTCACTGCCGACGCCGAAGTACGTGTCTGCATCATCTGCAGATGCCACTTGGATCGGTGTTGCGAGTGAAGCAGTGCCAGCTGCGGTCACATAGTCGTCGCTGCCGACGGTTGCTGTGATCGCGTTTTCGACGATGTTGCCAAGCAGCATCATCACACGCGGAGCTGCGACTGCGCGGGCACCAACGCCCAGGCGCACCGCCAGCCCGATAAACGGTAGCGGGTTGTTCGGGTCGAACCCGGACGGAGGTGAAACGGTCATGTGCTGGAACTCCGTTGGAGTGAAGGGCTAGGGAAAATTCAGGGATTGCCGCCGACCCGTGCGGCTGGATTGGCCGCGGGCTCTTCGGTCTCGTCTGTGTTGACGAGGTTGATGCCTCCCTCGAAGGAAGCGAATGCGTCGGTGTCTGCCGCGCCAACCGCGCGGTTGGTTTCGGTGTCCAGGTGCCGCACGCACTGCAGAGTGATCGCGTACACGACAACACCGCGCTCGACCCGGAACGGGATCCAGTCGAGCAATTGCAGCATCGATGTGCCCCAGGCATTGGCGACTGTGAGACCTGCAAGCACACCGAGCGTCGCTTCGAGCAGTGCGTCCATGCGCGTGACTTGATCCGCAGGGTGCTGTGGATCACTCACGACAAGAAACACCACCCAGCGCGTGTCCCCGAGCAGAAGTGTTTCGCCCGTGGTGCTCGGGGTGTGGTCGAAGGTCTCGCGCGCGGCTGCCACCAGCGCTGCTGGTGTCGTTCCGATCACATCGAGATCGATCGGGCGTGCGCGCGTAATCTCTCCGAGCCAGTCTCCGACCGTGAGCAACTGGCTGTTGCTCGGTGTTGCGGAGACGAGCGTTTGCAACTGCGTTTTGATTGCAGCGCGGATGGTAGGGATGGTTGCGTCAGCCACTGGCGTCTTCGAGGATCGTGTTCAGCGCAGATGTCGCTGTGCTTTCGATGGCATCCCACGCAGGAGCGAGGATCGGGCCGTGCGCATCGACGTACGAGGCGTAGTCCATCGACGCGACGACAGAGCTACTGGCCCCGTCGTCCCACACAGAACCCTCGGCCTCGACGGGCTGTGTAGAGCGCTCGAGATCGCCCGTGCGATTGTGGTACCAGTGACTCGCTCGCGCGGCGTCTGCGTGCAGTTGCGCCACACGGTCGAGCCCTCGGTACGTTGCTCGTTCGAGTCGATCGAGGAGTGCTTCGGTGTCGTTCGCGAGCGCTTCGGTGTCGAGCAGGACTTCGAACATCACCAGTCTCGCGGTGTGGAGCTGGTGACGCGGGCACCCCATGACGTCTTCGCGACGGACTCGCCGCCCGTGATCTTCGCGTCACCCCGAGAGATGTCGCGCAGCCACTTTAGCGCCTCGTCGTACGCGGTTTTGTAGGCATTGCCCTGCGACGCAGCATCGTACCCTCGAAGCCCTTGCAAGAGCTTCCATGCGGCCATACGAGCCACTGCGGCACGAAGGTCTGCGCCCCATGACGTGAGCGGCAGGGTCGCCACACGACCCGTGATGTACGAGTCCGCGAGCGCAGAGCACTCGTCGAGTGCTGCGTTTTTCTGCGCTGTCGTAAACAGCGCGGACGTCGCGGCGGGAAATGCCCCGTACGTATCCAAGTCGGTAGCGTCTGCGTAGCGCGTCATGGGTGCGGCCTTCGTGTGTCAGAAACTCAAGACGCTTTCGCGTCGGATTCTGCTGGTTTTTCTGCGGACTTCTCCGCAGGTGCTTCCGCTGGAGACTTCTTGCTCTTCAGAAGCTTGTTCTCTTCGCGGAGCTTCGCGCACGCTTCTTGTGCGGCTTTGAGTGCAGTTGCGTTCTGCTCACTCGCGCTGCGTGCGGATGAGAGTTCCGCTTCGAGCGCTGCGATTTTGGATCGCATCGACTCGATGGACTCACCTGCTGGAGCGGCGCTCGCGAGGTCTTCGCCACGAGCAGGGCGCACGTCGAGCATCGGTTCGGCGAGCAGAATGGCTGCCGTTGCTTCGTCAAGATCGACGAGTGCAGGAGGTGCTGCGGGCCAGAAGCGACCCGCACGGCGAAAGCCTGCCTCACGCTTTGCATGCACGCGGTACAGCATCACGCCACGCACTTCGCCGCTTGGAACCACACGCCGTAGCCTGCGGCTCCGCGCTTGTCGACGCCGAAGAGGTGCTTCTTCGTCTTTTGCGCGTGTTCGCTGCCTTCGCCGAGGTACATGAACTCGCTCTTGCGGCGCTCTTGCACCACGAACGGCTTCATCGCCTTGTTCGTCGAGAGCAGATACCAAGTGGTTGCCTGGTTCGCGAGTTCCGGCACCATGAGCACACGCGCGGTGCCCTTCATCACGTTCTGCATGCCTGCAGCGCCCGCGGCGGGAGTTGCGCCGGCGGTGTTGATGACAAGATCTGCCATCGTGATCTGTCGCGCGACGTGTTCGAGCTGCGGCGGAACCACGAGCAAGTCGGGCACGATGCCGAGCGGCTTGTTGTTCTCGCCGAGGAATCCCATCATCGCAGCGCGCACGGCGACGTAGTTGTCGAGCGTGAGTGGCTTGCCGCTCGACCAGTAATTTTGCTGGGTTCCGAGCGATGCGTCGAAGAGAGACACCGGGTGATCGGTGTCGAAAAAATACTGCCCGTCGTAGCAGAGGGCCGTGTGACCATTCTGCAAGAGCGACACGATGAGGTAGTCCTCTTGCTTGGCGTCTGCCTCACCGACGCCGCGAAGCATCGGGTCGTACACGCCGAACATGTCATCTTCGATGTCGTTGCGATCGACACCGATCGTGAGTTCGTAGTCCTTGTTGGTGATCTCGAACGCGTGTTCGGCGATGTTCTGCACCTGACGGTCGCCGAGCCATTCACGCATTTGCGGAATCGCAGCGAGCCATCCGTACACGTTCGACTTGCCGTTGCTCGGCACACGCACCGAGAGCTGTGGAGCCCACGGCTGCACGGAGCTGTAGGCTTCCTGGTAGATCGCGCTGAAGCTCTTGCGCAGCGCTTCGAGAGTGGCGTTGTTGATTTTCATGGCTGTCTCCGATCAGACTTCCGTGGTCGGGACCGCGCCCGAGTGAGTGAGGAGCACAAGGCCCGTGGCGCTCGCGGCTGCTGCGACGATCGCGCGGCCGAGAATGTTTCCGCCCTTGAGTGGGTCTGTAGCGGCACCTGCATCCGAGGTGTCCACTACGGCTTGACCCGAGGCTGCGGCTGCGGTCGCACGACCAAGGCCGTTGGCAGCGCAACTGATCTTGTCGCCGAGCGCGTAGCCCGTGCCGTCGGCTTTCACCGGGGCAAGGCCCGCGACGCGCACGATCGCGATGGCGTCAGCGACCGGTGCGTTCATCAGCACGCCGACGGGCAAACCGCCTGCGCCGCAGAGCACGACCTTGCCGCTGGAGTTGAACGTCACGATGACGTTGCCGCTCGACGAGTAGTCCGCTGCTGCGGGTCCGAGCGGGATGTCCAGGAATTGCCCCATCGATCCGCCCAGGAGCTGTACCCAGACGCCATCGCTATCGACGCCCATCACCATGCCTGCGACCATGCGCGGGGCGGTGCCGGTGCCTGGTGTGCGAGCCACGGTTTGGTCATCGACCACGTAGCAGGGCTGCCCGACGTCGACCGACGTGAGCGCGTCGGTGCTGGAGCTGTTCGCGAATTTGAAGCATCCGCGTTCGACTTCGACGCTGATCGCTGCTGCGGCGCCCGACGAATTGTCGGCGAGCGCGCGTGCGCGACCGAGGATCGAGCGAGCGGTGGCGTTCGAGGTTCCTGCGACTGCGCGTCCTGCGGAGTCGAGGCCCACGAGTGCGCCTTGGTAAATCT
>ERZ724522.663-NODE-663-length-20989-cov-8.174835_pt1 | contig 20989 bp, 21 predicted proteins | sample MGYA00376055_ERZ724522 | MGnify/ENA primary metagenome ERZ724522 (study PRJEB28724, sample SAMN07190884) | wastewater metagenome | isolation source: effluent of sewage treatment plant in Hong Hong | place: Hong Kong | collected 2016-03-17 ...
GTTATATCACACATGTGGACTTCAACAAATGGTAATTTGTTACCTGTTGAAGAAGCTAAAAACAGAGAAAAACAGTTACTGGTTAAAAATATGTACAGGGATTTAATGAAACCTTGTAAACTGGTATTCAATACTAATAGTAGGACAGGTGTTGAAATTCAATATGATACTACACTTTCACCAATTGTTAATCCATATACAACTGGTGCTGATGAAGATAGGGAAGGTTGTGTAGTAATTTATAAAGAACCTGAAACTATTGATGGAAGAAGTTATCCTGACCAATACTTCTATGTGCATGACTGTTATGCGAGAAGTAAAAATGGTTTATCTTTAGGAGTAACCTATGTGCTTACTAATCCTAAGTATTCTATGTATGGCTATGGTAATGATATTGTTGCAAGTTATATAGGAAGACCTAGAAAAGGTTTGGATGAATATAATACTAACATGGAAAAACTTATACAATTATATGGTAATTGTCCTAGAATGCTTTGGTATGAGGCTAACAGAGGAAGTGATGTAAGAAGTCACTTTCATAATAAGAATAAAGCATATCTTTTAGCTTTTGAACCTCACTATGCTAAAGGTAGAAGTGCTTATGAACAAAAAGATGCTATGTATGGTTTTACTGTTGGTAATAAGTCTGCTAAGGTTGAGTTAATAAATTGGTTTAATGACTGGTTGTTAGAAACTATGACTATTAATGGACAGACAACTATGAACATTGATAGAATACCCTGCATGTATTTAATCAGACAGATGATTATGTTTAATATAGATGAAGATGAAAACTTTGATGGTATATCTGCCATGTTAGGTTTTCCTCTTGCATTAAAAGAATTTGAAAAAACACTTATTGTCGAAAGTCAAAAGAAAAAGGGTAATCCACTCAACTTCTTGGCAAACAACCCAAAACTTATAAAATCTTTAAATTGATATGACGGATAACTCATTTATGCAAAATACTGAACCAACATCATTAGTTTCACTTAAAGTTTCTGAAACTGAAAAGTATGCAAATAATGGTGATTGGTTTAAAAAGTATTTTAGGTACATCATACCTACTTTAACATTTATTATATTAGATTATGAAAAGTTAAAACTAGCGTATGATTTGGTTAATAATAATATTGAAGGGTTTAAAGCTGAAATGCAGAGATTTTGTAACCCTATGGGAGAGTTAGACGAGTTTAATTTTGATGAAGAAATATTGCCTTATAATCTTATTCATAATAAGATAAATATCTTTCGTGATGGTGTATTAAAAAGAAAAGGTAGGCATTCAGTTACTCTTCTTTCGGATGAAGAGAATAGAAAGAAAAATGAAGAACTGAAAAAGTTTATTCAACAAAAAGTACAAATAGCTATTGAAAATTCTGCTGAATTGGCAAAAGCTAAAAATGAAATGCCCCCTGAAGAATTTGAAAAATATAAACAACAATTACTTCAGAGTGAGCTTCCACCTGATTACAATGTAAAATCATTTAAGACAGAGTGGGAATTGTTCTATGAAAGAGTGTTGGATTATGCTTATTATAAAGAGCATATTAAAGATAAGAAAATTGAAACAATGGATGATGTTGTCATAGCTGACAGATGTATTGTCTATTGTGGATGGAGAGGGGGAAAACCTGTTATTGAGGTTGTAAATCCTCTGTTTTGTGGTTTTCATAAATCGCCAAATGAAAAGTGGTTACAAAAAGGTGACTATGTTTATTTGACAAGTACTGTTACAGGTGTTGACATTCTTACGGAGTATGGTGATAAATTGAATAAAGATGAACTAATGAGAATTGGTTTATATGGTTCAGGGCCAACTGCAATGGATTCAAGATTTGATGTACTTGGTGGTAAAGCTATGACTGTAAGAAATGATTTAGATGAACAAATGTACAGAGAAGCATTTCCCGGTTCATGGACTGCAAGTAAATATGTAGGTGCGCATCAAACTAATTCAGGTAGTATCAGAGATAAATATAAAAATCTGGTATGGAAAACACACTTACAGTTTAAAGCATTTAGAAAGGTTTACTTTCTGAATTATCTGGATGAATATAATGAACCTATTACAACTGTACTTAGTGAAGATTTTGATATTCCAAAAGCAGCTACTAAATTCAAAACTATGAAACATGGTTATGAAATTAATGCTTGGGAATGGGTTGACATGGGTGTAAGTTATACATTGGAAGAATTGTGGATTCCTTGGAAATATGAATGTACAAGACTTGCTGGTGATGTATTTGTTGACTGGAAAGAAAGTGAAAATCAAACAGTAAATACAGAAGACCCTTATGGAGATTTTGAATTAGATTACAAAGGAATGGTTTTTAGTAATAGAAATGCTAATTCTATTAGTCTTGTTCAAAGAGCAATACCTTGGCAATTTCAGGCTTTCTTTATTAACCATTTGATAAATAAAGAATTGTCCAAATATTTAGGTTTCATTCAGGATGTTGATACAGACCAAATTCCTGATTCATTAGGTCAGGATGCACAAGGTGAAACTATTAGAGATAAGGTTGCTGCATGGATGGTTCTACGCAAGAAAGAAGGTATTAACTTTTATTCTGGTACACAAACAAGTTTAGGAGCATTGCCTCCTTCTACCAGAAGTCCCGGAAGTAATGGTTATGCTTTAGGTTCTGCACAACAAATTCTTTATCTGAAACAGTTGTTAGATTATGTTAATAATGAAATTGGTTTAGCTATGGGGATTAGTCCTCAAAGAGAAGCACAAGCAAATAACCAAATGACTGCTACTGATAATGAAAGGAATATGAATCAATCTTATGCTATCACAGAGTATTTCTTTGACCAGCATGAGGAAGTATGGACACACGTGTTTAATCAGTATTTAAAGAATTTTCGTTCTTACTATTCATCTAAGTTAGCCGAAATTGATAGAAATGAATCATATTTGTCATATATATTTCCAGATGGAACGAGTGATTTAATTAAGATTACTCCTGAAATGTTAGAACATGAAGATATTGGAATATTTATAAAAACCGGAAACAGTGAACAGCAGTATAGAGAAATTATGTTGTCCAATGTATTTAGTATTGCTCAAAATGGCGGTGAGGGTGCTGTAACAGTTTCTAAGTTAGTTAAAATGATTACAGAAGGTCAATCGCCTGAAGAGATTCAAAAAGAATTACAATTATTGGAAGAAAAGCAAGCTAAACGCATAGAAGAAATGGAAGCTGCTAAACTGGAAAATCAAACTAAACTTGTTCAAATGCAAATTGAAGCAAGAGAAGATGAACAGGCACATGATATTCAGATGAAACAAATGGAGATTGAAAAAGATATTTATCTTGCTCAATTAGAGTTATTCAGAAATCAGGCTTCTGCTGATATTGATACTAATAAGATTGACGAGTTTATTGAATCTGAAAATGAAAGAATGCACAAGCAAAATCTTGAATTAACAAAACTTCAGGCTAATCAATATAATGATGATAAACGTATGGCTCATGAAGAAAAAATGAAGAATAAAGAGATTGCTTTTAAAGAGAAAGAATTGGATAAAAAAGAAACTATAGCTCGTATTTCAGCTAGAAATAAAAGTAAAACTTAACTGCCAAAAAGGGTGAAATAAAAAAAGTTTCGTATATTTGAAAAAGATATACAAAATTTTCACCCTTTTTTTAAAAAGTCAAAAAATAATTTTTAAAATGTTGTATATTTACAGCATAATTAAATTCAATACGAATGAAAACAAATGAATTACAGGTTGATAGCCTGTTGGGAGCATTCCCAGAGATTGAACTCTCTGCTGATGTATTAGAAGGTATCCAAGATAATGATGATACCACTGAAGAAAATGATGATTTAAATCCTATTATTGAAGAAGATATTCATGATTCACAAGAAGAGGAAGAAGAAATAGAATATGAGAATGGTGAACAGGAAGCTATTGCAATGTTTCAGGTTATGAAAGAAAAAGGTATTGTTTCAGATGATGCTCAGTTTAATGGTACATGGGAAGATATTGATGACCTTATAAGTAATTATTTACCTGAAAGAGCAGCAAATGCTTTTATTGAACAAGCTCCTGCTAAGTATAGAACATTACTTGCTGCTGTATATAATGATGGAGTAGAACCTACTATTGATGAATTAAAGAGTATTTTATTGGCGGCAGAATCTGATTTTACAGAAAATACATTTAATATTAAGACTGATGATGATGCCAGAGATTATCTTGAAAAGATATACGTAGAAAAAGGTATGAGAAAAAGTGCTATTAAAGCACAATTAGATGATATTGAAGATGAAGATAAATTATTGGAAGAAGCAAAAAAAGAATATGCTGCTAAAGAAGCTGCCCGTGAAAAACAACTGGAAAAAGTTCGTGAATCACAAATAGCAGCCCGTCAGGCTGAAGAAGCTAAACATGCCAAATTTATTGAGAGTGTAAAACAAGAACTTATACAGGCAGAATGGAAACCTGAAAGAAAGCAAACAGTTGTAAAGGTTATGAATAATCTTTCTAATATATTTGATAAGGTAAGAAATTCTCCTAAAGGTATTGTTCAGCTTGCTGATTTTGCAAGTTATTATAATGAAAAGACAGGTACTTTTGATATGGATGCTTATAAGAAACAAGCATTAAGTCCTAATCTCAGAAAAGAAGGTAAATCTATGATTCAATCTGCAATCAATAAAGTGACTAAAAATTCAGGAAAAGTAAATGGTGCTAATGATTTAGAAGATTTAGTACCAATATTTGACAATTAATTAAATTTTAACAAATGACTAGACAAACTGCACTGACAGTTGAAGAAAGAAAGTCGTGGGGTGGTTCTACATGGAACTTCCTGAATCACGCAGCTATGTTTAAAACTTACCAACCTTATAACTTTGGTGTAAAGACAGCTCAATTATTTTCATCTACTCCCGGTTCTTATATTATAAATAAGAAATTTACCTACATGACAATTGCACAAGGCAATGTATATATGTTGCCCGGTGGTGTTGATGATTATCAATGGTCATTAGTAGCAAACAGCTATGTACAAGCTACTATTACTGAACTTTTGGTTGACCCTGCAACGCAACCCGGTAAAGGTGGTGTTACATTTAAAATAGCAATTGACCAAGATTGGTATCATGAACCTACGCTGTTCAAAACTGAAGGTAGTAATATTCCTCTGATGAAAGTTATTGGTCATCCTGTTCCTCGTGGTGCTAATAGTTGGGAATATGAAATTGAAGTACAAGGTGGCCCTGATGCTTATATTCCTGTTGAATATCTGCAACCCGGTAGATTCCTGATTGATATTGCTACGTCAGTTGCTGATGAAGGTAATACTAAATATGCTGGTGACCAATACTCACAGATGTTTAAACTGCAATCATGGGTAGGTAATGTAGCTCGTAAAGTTGTTATTTCTGACAAATTTATCCGTGCTGAAATTGCTGCTCGTAAAGGTGGAACTGCTGTAAAAGGAATGGGCAATTACAACACTGAAAATTGTGGTGTTGGTGTAGGTTATGTTTATGCTCAGAATTTTGGTGCTGGTAAAACTGGAGAAAAAATTACTCGTGGTGTATTTATTACTAAAGCTGAAGCACGTCTGCTCGAACTTGTAGAAAGGGACAGAGAAATGCTTATGGAATTTGGTCAAACTCAGCATACTACTGATTTTGATACTTCCAGTGCTATTAAAGTCGCCCCGGGTTGGCGCCAAATCGTAAAAGATTTTTGATTAAACTATTGATTATCAACATATTAAGTTGATATAAATAGCCCGAATTAATCAAAACACTTTAATAAAGTGTCGGTCTTTTTAAAATCCCTTGAATTGCGGGGATAACTTGTTAAGTGTAAACTACTAAGTTGATGATGAAAATTGTCAATGGTCAAAGGTAACTACTTTGAGAATAGTAAAAAGGTTTACAATAGAGTCAATCCGCAGCCAAGCCCCTGAATGTTCAATTTAGTATGGGGAAGGTTCACAGCATAGAAGTTGAGCTAGACAAAGCAATAAAACTTCCACGAGTGAGGGACATCCTAATGGATGAAGATATATGCGGGACTTTGAGGAAACTCAAAGAATCAAAGGATAAAAAGCCTTTGAGTTAACAAATGGGACACTATATGCAGCACAATGGTAGTCTTACCTTGTCTGATATTTTCCAATACCTGATGACTATATTTCTGGGTAGAAGTAACTTTAATGACCGTTATATTCGTATAGCAACTGGTGAAGCAGGTTCTGTATTGTTTGATACTTTGGTTAAAGCCCAAGCATCCAGCATTCTGACATTGGACACCATGTTTATTAACAAAGAGCAATCAGTTTACAATACTAATTCTCTTGCATGGGGTGCGCAGTTTACTAAATGGCGCGCTCCTAATGGTGTAGTTGTTGAATTGATTTATGACCCGATTAAAGATAATAAACAACTGTTCCCTGAACTTGCACCCGGAACTTCCAGTTATACTTTGGAATCTTTTGCAATGGATATCTTTGACTTTGGTATGACTGACCAAAAAGCCTCTGGTGCTAGCCGTGATGAAAATATCACTATGGTTATGCAGGATGGCGTAGAATCTTATTTCACTATTTCAAATGTCTATGACTTTGAAACTGGTGCTGAAAAATCTGGTGGTCAGGTTTATAACTTTAACAAAGATGCTTCTATTTATCGTGAAATGTCAGGTAGCCTTTGTGCATGGGACGTTTCTCGTCTTGGTCGTATTGAATATACACCTACTACAAGTCTTTAATCTAATTGAATAATCATAAAAGGGGAAGTTGATTCTTCCCCTTTTCTTTAAATTTTGCAAAATGAAACTTGCTACTAAAAGAATTTACGTTAACCATATTGAAAGAACTCCTGATAATGACGCTCAGGGGAGAAATAAGCAAACTGTAACTTATGTAGATGGTAATGGAATGCAGAGAACCAGAGCGAGAGGAATGAAAAGAGATATTGGAATTGGGGAATTTACTCCTTTCAAATTCCCTCTTGGGCCGCAAGGCATGTGGGTAACTGGACTTGAAAAGTCTATGGACAATCCTTATTTTGTTGATAGTGATAAGGATTCTGTCAAAACAATGTTAGAACATATTGGTGATAAGGTTAATTGGGATAGAGATACTCTGAAAAAAGTCATGGAATATCCTACTATTACCCGACAGACTTATTTGGAGATAAAGTATGACCAACCTAAAAATCATCTTTCTCCTGTTCAAAAAGGTATGTTGATTTTCAATGTACCGGGTAGAACAATTGAAGAAATTAAAGGTCAAACTTCATCTGAAATTGAAAAGTTTACTCTTAACCTTTATCCGAATAAAACCAATGTATTTACTGATGATACCTTGCGTGGTGAATTAGCAATTTTACTTTGTGAAAATCATCCTGCAATAGCAAACTCTAGTAAAGAAATTGGCCCTAATACAGTGTATTACATTTCTGTTACTAATGAAGCAGAACTTGAAAAAGAAAAACTGGAAGACAGAGAAAATCTTGCTATTGCAAAACTTGTATCTCTGTATGATATGCCCGAAATGACAATGTATAAAATTGCAACACTTTGTACCGATACTAAAAATAGAAGTATTGTTAGAGGTGATATGAATAAAGCCGCTGTTAAAATTGCACTTAATGATTATATCAAAAATACTGGTAAATTCCAAAAAGAAGCAATTGGGCGCTTTATGAAATATTGTGACCTTTTAGGTACAAAAGAAGGTATGCAAAAACTTAATGTTCAATATGCTGTTCAACAAGCATTGAATACTAATATTATTGCTCTGCGTGATGGTTATTATTACTGGTGGTCTATGGGGCCAACTAAGGCTGATAAACCCAGTAGATATAAAATCACCAATAGCTTTGATACACTTGTCAACTTATTCTTACAAGAATATATCCAACATGACCCCAATACTACAATCGAAAATTGGTATGGTGAATTGGAAAAAGAACTCACTGTACGCGGTGTAAAACTTTAATCTATGAACATCAATGAGATACACTATAGAATAAAGATGAGGGGGAATAAGTTGGATTCAAACTATATGAAAAATCTTCCCCCTGCGCAAATAGATGTATTAATAAATGATACTACGCAGGATTATATTGAAATGTTTTATACTGGAAATAATACACAAGGTTATGATGTTGGATTTGAAGTTGGTGAACAAAGAATTGATATGTTAAGTTCTCTGGTTGTAAAAAACCAAGAGCAAGCTATACTTGCACCAAGTAATTATAATTCAACTCTTAACATGTATGAATTTAAACTTTCGGGTTTAGCCCAACCATATAGACATTTTGTAAGAGCGTATATATTTTCTGATTGTGGAACTATAAGCCTTGTTTCTGCAAATCTTACACAACATGATGATTTAAGTTCTGTTCTTACAGATAAGACCAGAAAACCTTCTAAATTGTGGAAAAGAATAATTGCAACGATTGGTAAAGACAGTTCTAATTTTCAGGAATCCAGTTTGTATATTTATACAGGTGGTGAATTTACTATCACTGGTGTTTATATAGAATACGTCAAACAACCACAAGTAGTTTATTTTGGAGGCTATGATTCATTGGATGGCTTATATACTGTTGGTGACCCACAAGTTGATTCAGATATTCCAGTTACTTATCATAGTCTGTTATGCGATATGTGCATACAAAATCTCTTTAGAAATTTACTTTCACCGGGAGCAGTAGGACTGTTCCAAAAAACAAACTTAACAAATGGCTCGTAAAAATTCTGGTAAACGCCCTTTGGAAACTTTTATTGTAGCTGGTGATACGCAAACTGCGTTTCCCACAGGTGCTTTATTTAGCACCTCAAATGCCGCTAACTTAACTAATGGTTATATTAGCGCAATTTCAGTTGACCCTTATTCTCTTCTGAGAGCAAATGGTAATCACTTGCAGAACAACGATACTTATCCTGCTGTTCGCAAAATCCAAGTTGTACAAGGTACTCCTGCTAGTGCAAATATTACACAAGTAAGTGCTTTTAACTATGGCAATCCTGCTGTCGTTAAATCTGATACTATTGAAGGTGATAAAATTAGAAGTGTTACTGCCAAACTTCCCAATTATGGTAAGCGTAATGCACTTTTAGTTAGCTCTATTGCTGCTGTTGAAGATGAAACATTGTATTCACTTAGCTTAGTACTTCGTGGTTCACGCAAACAGAGAGATTATGGTCAAATGCTGGATGACAGACAGTATGCTGATTACACTACTCCTAATTACACTACTCTTGGTTATACTGCTACTGAGGCTAAATCTCACATGCTGCATAACCTTTTGACTAACCTTGCATTCTATTCACGCGAATATGCTGATATGAATACTGGTTATCGCGGAAACAAAGAGTTTATTGTTTTTGGTGTAAACCTTGCAGGTGGTGGTGGTATTACTGGTCAAGCTGTTGGTACTATTGCAAATGGTACATCGTTCAACTGGTTAAAAGTTAATGGTACTACTCTTAGTTATACTGCTGATTATGCTTTTGTACAAACTATGGGTGATGCTATTGCTAACTCTGTACTTACCGCATCCAGCGAAATTGTACCTATTGATGTATCTGCACCTATTACTTCTACCAACATTATAGACATGTTTTTGATTGTTGCTCTTGATGAAATTAAAGCTATTGCTTTTAGTGATATTCCGAGCAAACGTATTGTACTGGAACTTGGTGTTGGTGATGGTTTTAGAACCACTCTTCCGACTTTGGAAGAAGCTTGTCGCAAAGTTGAAGCTGTAAATACCGGTGAATGGTTGTATATCCAATGGAGAGATAATGCTATGATGCGTCCATTTACTGCACAAAACTATCCTCTTGGTGGTTATTATATTGAACCTCCGTATTATTTCTCAAAAGAAGCTAATTCTCTGTACACCGTTACAACTATCAGTTTCTATGGTGAAACGGAAAATATGACTACTAGCCAAATGTGGGAAAAAAGAGTTTCTATGCTTTTCCCTGCTACTGCAACTAACAGTACTGCTGATGCTGGTACTATTCTTGGAACTGGTTTTACTTATGCAACTACTAACTCTACTCTTGTAGCTGATTGTGAAACTATTTTAGGTGACTGGATTGAGTCAACTAATAACTACAACCAATATGTGCCTGTAGGTTCTGCAACTTTGTCACTGTGTTTTGTTTAAAATAACTGACTTCATTATAGCCAGTGAGAGAGTAAAATCTTTCACTGGCTATTTTTATTTAAAAACTTATGGTACTTACAACAACTTCTGATTGTTATTCTATTTCTGCTACAACACCTACAACAGACTTACTTGTTTCATGGTATTCCGGGGCTACTCTTGATGTTGATGTTACATGGAATCTAAATAATTGTACAGATACAATTGTAAGATTACCTAACAGATATCCATTTATAGGAGTAATATCAAATTGTGTAAAACTTGGTGGTGCTTCATCACACCAATTTTTGTTAAATATTTCAGGAATTACTGCTGGTAATGTTGATACAATTACACTTACAACAAATACAGGTACAGTTTCAGTTACACAAACTACTACTTTATCATGGACTGTTGTTGTTTTAGATGCAAGTATTGCTGTTACAGATGCTGTAATTGGCTTTACTATTGTTGATATAAATGGTGATGAATACACAGTTACTTATATTATTGAAGCTGGAGCATCACCTGCATGTGCAAATATTGCAATTGCAACTACTGTTATAACATATCCTGATTTACCTTGTGGAATAGAGTTTAATGGTTCTGTTGATACAATGATATTCTATTATCCTTTCTTTTATGGTGGAGATTGTAGTGTTCAAGATAAAGCCCTTACTTGTGGAGTATATAATATTACACTTGGAACTGAACCAGCTTGTATATTTGTTTGCTGTGACCTTGCGTGTTTAGGAGTTGAAGTATTTACTTTGGAAGACCTTAATGAAACACTCGATGTATGGCAAGCATTAATATTTTTAAATGAACTTAATGCTGGTGGTGATACTTGCACAAACTGTAATCAAATGGTAGAAATTTACTCATATTTGAGAACACTTATAAATGTGAACAGTAATGGTAGTGGTGATTGCGGATGCAGATAAAACTTGTTTAAAATGTAATTATGTGCAATATATGTATGAATGGATATTAAAAAAACTCAATGGTATAGAGTGTGATGAAACTAAAAATTGTGCTAAGGCTACATTTATCAGACGTATTTTATTTTTAGAAGAACAAGGGTGCAATATAAATGTACAATTAAATAATGCTCTACGTTCATTTATAACTAAAGAATGTAAGAGTTTTTCTTCACCTTGTAACAATTGCTAATGTACACAGGCAGACATTACGAGCTAAAACCAGAAGCTGTTGAGCGAACAAATGTTATTCAGGATATGATGCTCGCAAGAGAAGGTTTAGCTCTTACTAAACATATAGAAGATGTAGTTGCAAGTGAAATAAGAAGTGTTTCTGTTACACTTACACCTGCACAATTAAAGGCATTAAGTACAAATTATATAACATTGATACCCGCACCAAGTGCAAATCAATATATTGATGTATTATCTTGTGTAAGTTATTTAGATTATAATTCAATTGCTTATACTAATCCGAGTGGTGCAAAAACTAGTATTTGGTATGGTGATAAAGATGTTTTAGGAAGTATTCCTTTATTTTATGATGCTTCTGGTAATTTTATTGTTCAGACTGAAGCTGTTATGTCAAAATGGATTGCTGGAAATTCTGGAGAAGCTCTCTCTGCACCATTAGGTTTTGCAATAATGATTGCAAATGATGATGCAAATGATTATGCAACAGGTAATTCAAATATCACATTCTTTTTACAATACAAAATAATAACAATTAATTAAAATGGCTTATACAGGAAAACATTACGTTATAGCAAAACCTACTTATGCTAACAAGAAAACCACCTTTCCAAATTATTCTCCTATTGGTGGCCCTATTGATACAGGTATAGATATTACTCAACATATTATCGATGTATCACAATCAGAAGCTCAAACTTTAATTGATGCTGAAATTCTTTCAACACAAGTTACTGTTACTTCTGCTCAAATTCTCAACTGGAAAAATACTCCGGTTACTCTTATTGCTGCACCCGGTTCAGGTAAAGTTATTGATGTTTTATCAATTGTTGCAAAGTTAACTTTTAACAGCATAGCTTATACTATTGTTGGGTTGACTGCTTTGGAAATCAGCAATGGTTCTTCTGTATTATTCAGTAATGCTGCCGCAAGTAGTATCATAAATTCTGCTTCTACCAAATATTGGAAATTAGCACCTTCTCCTGCTGCCGCAGCTACTCAAATTAGTGCAAATACAGCAATTACTTCTGCTTGTACTGGTGCTGCTCCTGCTGCTGGTAATTCAACAATTACTTTTGACATTCAATACCGCATAATTACTCTTTAATGAATCTGGAAGTCCTTCTTGAAATACTAAAATATTTAGGGATAGCGGCTTTAACTTTTGGGACAAGTTACATTGGTCAGAAACTAAAGAGTGGGAATGATAAACTTGAACACTTACTCTCATCAATAAATAGTTTAAAGACAGATGTTGCTGTAATTCAGCATGATGTTAATACTATTCTTAGTGATGTTGAGAATATGAAAAAAGATAATTCTCAAATAAGAGAAAAGACTTTTGAATTGGATAAGCGTTTATCTCTCATTGAATCATGGAAACAACATACCTACCGTGAAACTGCCTAAATTTACATTTACCGCTGAAGAGTTATCTTCTTTTAACAGACCTGTAAGAAGTTATGTTTGGACAATTGTTATATTATTATCTTGCATTGTTCCACCTTTTATCAATATATCAGATACGTTACTTTATTTGATGTTTGCAGACTTTGGTATAAACAGTGTGAACAGAACAATTGAAAAGACAAGGAAATCTAATTCCCCTAAAGGTGATAAATCCGATGCTTAGTATAGGAGTGTGTTATTTTTGATGTAAATCAAAACAAAATGAATAACGCATTGAACACCATTTTTAGAATTATACAAGCTCAAGGTAAAGAAAACATTCCTGTAACTTGGGACAACTTAGCTAAAACTGTTTCTTCTGATTTAACAGGTAATGCTTTACGCAAAAAATATTCCAGATGGGAGAACTCTCAAAAGGCCATTCAAGTAGTACAACCTGTATCACAGGAAGGCACTTGGGTGGCCTTTTTTGATTTACACTGCCCTTTTCATAATCAAAGATTACTTAATGCTGCTATGAAGATTGTGGAAGATATTAAGCCTATTGGTTTAATACTTGGTGGTGATGTATTAGATATGCACTCTCTTTCTAGTCATGATAAAGGTAAAATTGCTATTCCGGGAATTAATCTTGGTTATGAATATGATGAAACTAATAAAGTATTAGACCAAATAGAAGATTATGATTGGACACACAAAGTTTATATTGAAGGTAATCATGAAGCAAGGCATAAAAAATATATGTCGGGTGTTGATAATAATAAACTTGGGTCAGCATTGAAATCACCAGTTGAAGCTTTATCTCTTAAAGATAGAGGTTATGATATTTATGCAAATTATCCTAATGATGAATATACTTTAGGTGACTTAACTGTTTATCATGGCGAAAGTTTCTCTGTACATATTGCTTATTCTGATTTGCAAAAAATCAAAAAATCTATTATCTGCGGCCATACGCACAGGCAACAGTCACATTCAGAAAGTGAAATTGATGCTTATAATGTAGGAGCAATGGCAGACTTTGATTCACCTGTATTTAATTACGCTGGAAAAATTCAAAAGAAATCTTGGTCTAATGGACTTGCTATTATTACAGTAGTTGAAGGAAAAGCCCATGTGGAAATACTTAAATGGAAAAACAACCGTCTTGTTTTTGGTGGTAAAATATATGAATAATGGATTACTTAATCCCTAAGAAAACTAAATCTGGAGAAGATATTATATTAGAAGATTGGCAAGTATCGCCTAATGGAAATAAGTCTAAAGCATTTTCTTTTTGGAACTTAAATACTATTGTTAAATCTATCATTGATTCTGCATATATCTATTCTATTGTAACAGCAACTTATATTAAATCAATAATAGATGCAACATACATTAAATCAATAATAGATTCAGTTTATATTAAAAGTATAGTAGATGCTACTTATATTAAATCTATAATTGATAGTACATATATTCAGGGAATTGTAAATGCTACTTATATAAAATCTATTATAGATGCAACATATATACAAAGTATAATCACAGCAACTTATATTAAAAATATAGTTGACGCAACTTACATAAAGTCTATAATAGATAGTGTTTACATAAAAAGTATAATAGATGGAACTTATATTAAATCAATTATTGATTCTACTTATATACAAGGTATTATTGATTCAACATATCTTGCAAGTTGGTTTACCAGTTATTTTCCTACATACTATGCAGCTAATAGAACATATTTTCCAATAACTGTCATAAGAACAAACACTGATGTATCTACATCAGCAGGTACTGATACAATAGTTCATACATTATCTGTTCCAGCAGGAACTGTTGGTGCTACTGATTTAATAGAAATTACCAATCTTAATTATAAGAATGCTGCAACAAATGCTATGACAGTTAAATGGTGGTTTAGTACATCTAATTCATCTATTGCTGGTGCAATACAAGTTGCTCAATTGAGCATGACTGCTGGTACAAGAAACGGTTCTTTGGAAAGACATATTACTATGAAATCAATAAATTCACAAAGAATTTTTCCACCTACAAGTAGTGCAAACTCCGATATAACAAGTACTACTACAGCTACAGCTACAGTTGCGGTAGATTTTTCAGTCAATCAGTGGTTTCATGTTACTATAAATACTACTGATGTTGGAACTGCCAGTATGACGCAACTACAAATAATGAAACAATAATGGAAACACATTCTAACTGTAATGAATATGGAGTTCCTTTAGATGAAGAAGGGAGAGTTATAGATTTTAATAAACCGACACTATGGACAGGAATAATTCTTATAATTTTTAACGATAGTTACGAATTTAACGCATATTTAGATGAACTTGACAGACAAGATCCAACAGAAGTTTCAGAAGATTAATTTCGATGAAACTTTGCATAAATACACAATTGACGGAAAATCAGCCCCTTCTGTAAGTTCTGTAATTAAAAAATTTTATAAAGAATTTGATGCTTCTAAGTTTCCAGCATTCTTGCAGAAACAATGGAAACAAAAAGGTCAGGATGCTGCAAGTGCAGGAACAAAGATTCATACGTTTGCAGAAAGATACATAGAATCTTGTGCTAAACCTACAAATTTAAAAGAATTAGGTGTAATTGCTTTTATTCTTTCTTTGGACACCAGTAGATATACAATTGTTTCTATTGAGCAAAGAATGTATCAATTTACTTATGATTATTTTGGCACTTGCGATTTGTTACTATATGATAATATTGATAAATATTATATTCTGGCTGATTGGAAAAGCAATGAATCTTTGGAAAAGAATTATGGAGATATGATGCTTGCACCGTTTGAAGATATGTTAAACACTCCTTTCAACAGATATCAATTACAAATGGCTCATTATGAATTATGTCTTGAGCAAGTAGAAAATCTAAATGTTGAGGAAAGATGGATTATACATTTAACAGGAAAGATGGAGAATTTATTTTCCATTTTACCTTGTGAAGATTTTACAACTAAACTTAAAAAACTTTATGATACATCACTATGATGGATTTCATCCTATAAATATTGATAGTCATTATGCTTTTTTAAATTCTTTCAAAGTAGAAGTTTTTGAATTTTATCATTTGGCTAAAGAAGTTATTCAGTGTACTATTGATGCACCAATAAATATAATTTATAATATTGACACTTGCGAAGTGTCAGAAATAATACTGAACTAATGACAATTGAAACTGGAATATCTATTATCCGCTCACTGATTAACCAATATTCTGATGATTCATCTTACACAGATGAATTACTCTATGAACTGGTTGCCAAAGCAAGGAGTGAAATAATGGACAAAGAATACAATAAGTTTGAATATAAATCTGATTGGGACTATCAACATATTTGTGTTCCTATGTGTGTAGCAACTAACCATGATTGTGATTGTGTACCTGTTGGTTGTAAAGTATTAAAAAGTAAATTTCAATTACCAAGACCTTTAACAGCAAGAAATAAGAATGAATTTTATGTCTATACTCTTGGTGGTACACCTCTTATTCCAATGAATAAAAGAGATTATGACTTAGCACAACTAAGTGATATTCTCAAAGATGTAATTGGTTATGAAATAAGAGATAAGTGGTTAATTCTTTGGGGTGCTGACACACAACGCGTAATCCCAAAAACTTTAGATATTAAAATGATACCTGAAGATGTTGTACAATTAGCACAAGTACCTAAATGTAATGCTAATGGTACATATACTGGTGAAACATGTTTAGACCCTCTTATATTAGATATGAATATGAAAGGTGCTTATGAGATGTTAGCATATCAAAGAGTGTTAGATTATCTTGGTGTTAAAGCTAAATTTCCTGATAATCCTTCAAATGATTCAAATCAAACCTAATGCCAGCACCCGGTATATACATTACTGATAAACATATATACCAACATTATCCACATAAAAAGCATAATGAACAAGTCTGGAAGAATGTTTATGTAAAAAAGAAAGATAGAACAGATAATGAATATTCTTTAGATTGGCTTGAATGGGATAGAATAATAACTTTATATAAACAAAAAGTATTGGAATATCTTTTCACAGGAAGACTATTTGAAGTTCCTGCAAAAATGGGTGATATGAGAATTATGAAAGTAAAGCCTAGAAAAGTAAGACTAATAGATTGGCAAACTACTTGGCAAATATATGGTAAACAAAGTGATGTGCCAAATGACAAAAAGAGATTTATAAGACAGAAACTAGAATTAACTCATGGATATTATTTGTTTCTCAACTGGAGAAAAAGAGATATCAGGAATAATACGTTCTTTAAAATGAGAATAAATTCTAATGAGTTTCATAAAAGGAAACATATCAAATTAACAGACATATTAACACTAAAAGAATGATAAGATACACACCACTAAAATCAATATTAAATTATGTAGCAAAAGGAGCAAGAGATAATAACAACGATGCAACATTGTTACATTTTGCTCTTTCAGCATATAGAAAATATTCAGTTGGAGAAAGATGGAAAAGAACAATAGTGGTTCTGCCTATTGTTGATAATGTAGTAGAACTTCCACCTATGTTAAAGCAGATAAACAGATTAACTTATATTTGTGAGCAACCTTGTGCAGATGATGTAGATGATTTATGTTCTTCTGTTACAACTTCCACTACTAATATAGACCCCTCATCAGAGAATACATCTGATAATAGTATTGTGCCTATTTGTGCAACTGTGTATTATACAGTATTTCAGGAAACACATTTTTATAGAAGAGCGCAGGTTTTAAAATACATTGGGGTAAACACAAGTTTATTCTGCAAAGATTGTCCAAATGTAAGTTGTGTAGGTTGTGAGGGAACTTTCTCTTTCAATGCAAATAACAATTTATTGATTCACACTCATAGTTCTGGTTGGGTTTGTTTAGATTATATGGGTGAAATTGTAGATGATTGTGGAGATTATCTTATACCTGATGATGAGGATTTAAAACAAGGATTGGCCTATTATGCTGAATACCATGCTGCTAAAGAAAGAATGTGGACTAAGGAAGAACAAATGGGTAATATAGCAAATCAAACTTTGCAGCTTGCTGAAATAAGATTAAAATCTTACAGAGGTAGTGCTATTATGAGGAACATAGACCCTCAATTACTTACAGCTATAAGGATGCAAAATATAGCATATTTGTATTTACCTAAAGTGTGGAATAAACCAAATGTTGATATATGGAGGAGTTAAAGTTTGACACACAACAGCCAATAAAAGGTATGTTCAAAGATGCACAACCTTTGAATCAACCAGAAGGAACTTATACAACTGCATTGAATATGTCAGTATATGGAAATGAATCAAATTTTATAATTGAATCAGAAAGGTCAAATGAAAGAACCAGTGCTATTTTACCAACAGGATATAAATTAGTTGGTACAATTCCTTTAAATGATGATTCATTATTACTTGCTTCAACTAATGGTACAAGATATGAATTAGGAGTATTTAAAAGTGATTTATATTCAATGTATATAAATAATGATTGTTTAGGATTTACTAATTGTACTCCAATTAAAGGAGTATTTAAAATAATCAAAGGTTGTGAAAGAGTAGTAACCTTATATAATGGAGCAAATACAGACAAATATATAAACTTAGATAGATTAGAAGATTACTGGTCTGATGGCTATATTACTTATCTAGTTACTCATCCAACAGCTACACCTGCACAATATGAAACTGCAACTGGTTTATCAGCATGGGATTGTAATAAAATGGAACTTGCTTTCTTTAACAGAGAATTGGAAGTATCATATGTTGCTACAATAAGTGGTGGTAAATTACCCCTTGGAACTTATGCTGTATATGTAGAAGGATTGGATTCAGATTTAAACATGGTTAGTGTGTCCAATGAACTTGGGCAAATGATTATAACTGATGATAGTGATGGTGGATTTAATATAGAACAATATTCAGCAGAAGCTGGTGGCGTTCCATTAGTTAATAAAGCTATCAGAATTTCTGTTACAAATATACCTAGTCCTGTACAATATTTGCGTGTATATGTAAATGTATTTAGAACTGGTGATGGAATAACTTATGAAACTTTTTATCTTAATCAACTTATTCCAGTTACTTCCAATATTCATTATGCAAATATAGTAAGTCTTGATGCTAATTTTGCAACACGTTCAGACATTGCACCACTTATTATAGCAAATAAATTCTATAAGACATCTAAAGCACAAGAGATTGTTGATAATAGATTACTAAGAGCAAATGTAACTGAACAAACTTATGACTGGAGTAAATTTCAAAAATATATTAGTCAGGCACTTGTAAGTTATAACTTTGAAGACCAATTACAAGGAAGTACCGGTACATTAGGAAATACAGTAGAATATTATTTAGACAGTAAACACTTTATGACAGATGAAGTGTATGCTATAAATGTAAGAGCTATTATGGAAAATGGTGTTGTTTCACCTATATTTCATGTTCCGGGAAGAGCAGAGGATATAGGAACTTATTACAATCCTGATGATAATACATTTACAGATTATTTAAATGCAGACTTAATAAACTATGGTGCTGTAAATTCATGGAATAGAAATACAATTACAAATGGTGATGGATGGGATTCACAATATTTAGTTGTAGAATTAACTACACGTTCTGATACTCAAGTTCCTATTGCAGATGTACGTCAATTTGGTGTTACAGGAGTTCTTGTTGATATAGGATATGGATTAAATACAAACCCTGCTAATGGTACAGTAGGTCATACACTAATACCAAGATGGTTAGTTTATAATACAGCCTGTCCTATTGACCCAGCAGTTAATTCATACAGAGGATTGATGGGATTTTATAAATGTGAAACAAACTATCCAAAACTTTCTGATTGTGAAGGAAATGATTATTGGGGAACTGATTACTGGGGTAATGACCTTACTACTACTCCTATAAGACATCATAGAATGCCTGATATGGCAACCTGTAATTCACAAGCATTATTTCCTGAAAATTACTTGTGGTATTTTGACCCTCAATCTGCTGGTACAGCATGGTTCAAAAGACCTTTAAAACTTGTAATATCAAATATTCAATTTCCACCAGAGTACTCAGGAGAAGTCAAATATTGGGAAGTATGTATTGCAAAAAGAGATGTTACAAACAAGACTGTTTTAGATAAGGGAACTGTAAATCAAAGTGTTTTATATGCACCTGATGAAATTGCAACTAACAATTATGGTTTATCAGATGTAAATACTCAACCTCATTTTACAGATATATTTCCTCTTTGGAATTCTAATGATATAAGTATGTGGGGTTCAGGTAATGGTAGAGCAATGAGATATAGTTCCGATGGAAATTATTTTTATCCTAATGCTCAAAGAGATATTAATTTACAGAGTTTTCCTGAAACACACTCTGATATATTAGTATATCATTCTCCATTACAAAAGATTTCTCCATTTGCACATTCAGGATATTACAAAGTAGAAGGAACAAAAAGTGCAAATTATATTGCATATCATGATAATGGTTCAGACGAAAGATGGTCTATATTTTTAGCTACTGAATCTTATACAGGAATGGATGATACTGAATCTGCATATTTGAATAGAAATATCACAAAGTCTATATCCGCGCAACCAAGAACATTAATTCCTGATGGATTTATACCTTCTGGTAGTAACTTTGTTTACAGTACATCAACATTACCAGTAAGTACAGCTAAAATATGGCATAGTTTTATTATCAGTCAATTAGAAGATAACACAATAATCCGACAAGATGAAACTGGTGATATAATTGATACTACCGGGTTTTTAGGTTCTGCTCAAACAGTAGCTAATTCAATAACTGAATATGTAGCACTTAAACAAGTAAACATGAATTGTTATTCAGACTTGTTTAATTTAGAGTGTAATATTGTAGCAAGAGTTCCTGCTGACACAACATATTCAAAATTTGTAGGAGATTGTTTTATTACAAGATTTGCCTATAAAAAATTAGCACCTTCTGGTAAAAGAAATGATGATACAAGTTCATCTATTAAAACACAATGCAGAGGAGTTGTGGATTGTTTTTATGAAAGTGAAATAAATGCTGAATTAAGATGTGCTGGAAGTTTAGCCAATTCATTTTATTATCCTAAGAACTATACTCTTGTAAATGGTACATTTAGCTTTGTATTACAATCCGATAATAATAATCCATATACAGGTGGTATTCCTGCTGATGATGTTGAGATATTTAAAAGATATGAAAATGCAGCTACTGAACAATTC